>Ga0209761_1003022_pt1 | contig 11100 bp, 11 predicted proteins | sample GraSoi013_1_40cm_4_FD_185818 | JGI IMG/M metagenome (GOLD analysis project Ga0209761, IMG submission 185818) | Grasslands soil microbial communities from the Angelo Coastal Reserve, California, USA - Sample 09_25_2013_1_40cm (SPAdes) (version 2) | ecosystem: Environmental > Terrestrial > Soil >... | reverse complement strand
TGGGAATGTCTTTGTCGCGTTGCTAGTAATTGTAACTGGTTCAATATCAGTAGCGGTAGCATTGCCAAGATCTATTGCATTATCGGTAAGTGATGTAGCTTCAGCTTTGATATCCTTTGGTGGTGTAACCTTTGGTGAAGTGGTATCAACAACATCTACTATCTGAGTTGCGTTTGCCTTATTGCCTGCACCATCAGTAGCAGTCCAAGTTACTATTGTCTTACCAAGTAGGAAATCCGCAGGTGCATTATTAGTAACAGACTTGATTATTCCATTATCGGTTACTGTGGCATTACCAAGTGGTACTACATTATCTGTAGTTGAAGAGGCTTCAAAAACAACATCTTTTGGTGGAGTAATCTGTGGAGGCGTAGTATCAATTATGTTTACTATTTGTTTGGCACTAGCTGTATTGCCAGAACCGTCAGTAGCAGTCCAAGTTACTATTGTCTTACCAAGTAGGAAATCCGCAGGTGCATTATTAGTAACAGACTTGATTATTCCATTATCGGTTACTGTGGCATTACCAAGTGGTACCACGTTACTTGTCGCACTTGTCGCTTCCTGCGCTATATCAGAGGGTGCGTGAATTACTGGTGCTGTAGTATCCTGTACAGTTACCATCTGTTTTGCTGTGGCAGTGTTGCCAGATGCATCTCTTGCAGTCCAAGTCACTGTAGTTTGTCCTAGCGGAAAGTAAGCTGGCGCATCGTTTGTAACAGATTCTACTCCTACCGCGTCATTAACTGAAGGAAGGCCTAGATCTACAACGTTATGATCAGGACTTTTTGCTTCTACAGTCACCGGTTGTGGTGCTGTAAGCACTGGTGCAGTTGTATCAGCTACCGTAATCTTTTGCACTGCCTTTGCAACATTTCCTCCATTATCAGTAGCTGTCCAGGTTACTACTGTTGTGCCAAGTGGAAATTTTTGTGGCGCATTATTCGTGATTGATGCAATCCCGCTATCGTCTGTAGCGGTAGCCTGTCCTTCAGACACGGAAGTAAGTAGGCCGGTTGCTTCAGCCGTCATGTCTGCTGGAGCAGTAATAGAGGGAGGCGTCTTGTCATTAGGATTGGTGATGATTGGAACATTATTTTGTTGAACCGGATTAGCCGTTTGCTGCTGCAGTGTTGTCCGAGTCTGATTTGTGATTTGAGATTGTATTTGTTGTGACTCTAAACCAAACTTTTGAATTCTGTTATTGTTAGAATCTACGACAAACACATTGCCTATCGAATCGACTGCAACATCTCTAGGATTATCAAAAAAGTCTGGTCCTTTGCCCTGAGTTCCCCAAGAAGTTATCGCATTTCCATTTCTATCTAGTTTTACGATTCTATTGTTGCCGTTGTCAACAACATAGATATTACCAGATTTATCTACGCTAAGACCAAGTGGTGTTTTTAGGTTAGACCCAGACGATGATCCATATGCTTGAAGAAATACGCCGTCTTGTGTGAATTTTTCAATCCTGTTATTACCAGAGTCAGAAACATAGATGTTACCCTGCGAATCAGCCACTATTGCACGCGGAGAAAGAAATTGACCACCTCCAAGTCCACTTTGCCCAAATGAAAGAATGAATTTTCCATTGCTGTCAAATTTCTGAATCCTACTATTTCCCGTATCAACTACATAAACATCACCGCTTGGATCTACTGCAATTCCTTGTGGAAGTAAAAATTGACCATTGCCATTACCTTGACTTCCCCAAAGTGTTACAAATTTTCCGGTCATATCGAATTTCTCAATTCTGTTTAATTCGTTATCAACAACGTAAGTCGCATTGCCGCTGACGGCGATTCCCATGGGAGCCTGGAACTGACCATTCCCAGATCCCTTTGTACCCCACGTAAACAAAAAGTTGCCATCATTATCGAATTTCTCGATTCTCCTGTTTCCAAGGTCAGTTACGTAGACATTTCCGGACGAGTCTACGGCTATACCTTGAGGAAATGCGAATTGACCCGTAGTCTGCAATCCATATGACCCCCACTGCAGCGAGAATGGTAGACTGGTAGATGCCCAAGAATACCCGATAATAATGCTAGATAACACAACAGTCATAATTCCAATTAGCGTAAGTGCGGCCTTCAACGGCTGGAAATCGCAAAATATGAAAAAGATCTCATAAGTGAGGAATTATTACAATTTTAGTCAATTAAGGTAAATTAGAAAGGCTTGTTGACTTCACGAGTGAAGACGTAGCTTGCCAAGGCCACCATGGCAACAACAAACCCGCATATGACTGCTATGTCAAAGGCAACGGAGAAGATTTGGATTGTGCCAGTCATAATTTGCCTGATTAACAATACCGAATATGTAACTGGATTTAGTTTTGCAACAAAGGCAAGCCAGTTGGGTAATAGTTCAAGAGGGAAAAGTGCCGGACTAAGCATAAACAGGGGCATTCCAAGAAAGTTAATCACACCCCAGAAAGTTTCTTGAGATTTTGATGTGGCTGCCACTATCACTGATATACCAGAGAATCCAAGAGAAAACGCAATCACAATTAGCATGATAGGTATGACCATTAGCAAGTTTGTAATGCTGACTCCAAGTGCAATTGCAATACCTAAAATTAAACTTGACTGGAGAGCAGATATCAATGAGATCGCAAGCATTTTGCCCAAGGCTATCGAAGACCTAGAAATTGGAGAAGTAAGTGCCTTGTTCATGAATCCATATCTTCTGTCCCACAGCGTATTGACCCCGCCGAAAATACTTGTGAATATTGCAGTAAGCATTATCACACCGGGTGCCATGAATTCGATGTAAGAACCGTTAAATCCTACGGATTGAATTAGCGGTCTAGTACTTGCAAATGTGTTTCCAATTACTATTATCCATATAGCCGGCTGGATTAGCCGAATCAATACTCCACTTCGGGACTTTCGGTACCGTTTCATTTCTCGCCAGAAAATTGTGTAGGTATCTGACAACATCATGCCCTGATTTTTCGGATCCTTTCTCGTTCCTTTTTTCTATCATATTTGCCGTTATCTTCTCTGAGTTCACGTCCGGTATATGACAAAAATACATCATCAAGTGTTGGTTTTGTAAGGGAAATAGATTCTATCTTGATTCCGAGATCACTTGCCCGTTGGAATATTTGCGGAATAAGTTGGTCCCCACTAGTTGTAAAAACAGTAACTTCTAATCCATCAGCTGAAATGTCCTTTACAGTTGGAATTTTTCGCATTTCAAAAATTAAATTCTCCGACTTCACCTCAGAATCCATTTCAAAAATAATTACTTCATTTCCTAGCGAGCTTTTCAAATTTTTGGGAGAACCAGTAACTTTGATCTTACCATGATCAATTATAGAAATGTTATCGCATAGTTTGTCAGCTTCCTCCATATAATGCGTAGTAAGGAAAATCGAGATACTAAACTCGTTGTGGATTTTCTTTATGTAATCCCAAATTTTGTATCTAGTCTGTATATCTAGACCCAATGTTGGTTCGTCTAGAAAGAGCACTTTAGGTCGGTGTAGCAGCCCTCCCGCTATGTCTAGTCTTTTTCTCATACCTCCCGAATATGTAACAACAGATTCGCGCTGCCTGTCTGCCAGTTCAACTACCTCCAGTATATCATTAATTCTCTTTTCCATCGTATCTCTTGGAATGTGGTTTAACTTTGCTTGCAATTCCAAGTTTTCTCTTCCTGTCAGGTATTCATCGACTGTAGAATCTTGTTGTACGTATCCGATATTTTGTCTTACATTCTTTGCTTGTGTTACAACATCAAAACCGGCGACATACGCTTTCCCTGAAGTTGGTTTTAACAATGTTGTAAGTATCATTATTGTAGTGCTTTTACCTGCGCCATTAGGTCCCAAGAATCCAAAGATTTCTCCATGTTCAATCTTTATTGATATCTCATCTACTGCTTTTAGTCCATTAGAGTAAATTTTAGAAAGTGATTGTGTTTCTACTGCATGCAACAAAGAACAAGTAATTTCTGGATTATAAATTGCTACCATAAAATATCTGATAGATATTGTACTTGTACTAAACCATGCTAAAAAGGAGAGATGCAGGACGATCTTTCAGCATGCATTGATCTAGGTCAGTCTTTTAGCGTAGCACATCACAGGGATACCCTAAGAATCTGGTATGCATATTACATTCCTATTTAGACACCTTATGGCGTCCTTTCACAGACACAATTAAGACACAAATTATTGTAAAATAAAAATGATTAGGGTTTTTTGTATTCGTCCCTTGTTTGCCTGAGAATTATCTTCTCTCCGACGCCCCAGATTTCAGACGTGTGAAAAATCCTTGAACCAGTGAGTCCTTCTGATACTTCTAGCGACTCTAGTTCATTGGTCTCTTTGCACATGTGAAGTCTCTTTACCTTACCCATCTTATGACCATCGATATCAACTACCGGTATCTCTGTTCTAATTGGAGCCGAAGAAAGTAGGACTGATTCTTCAGTAAGCCTATCCAAATAATCACGCGATAGGAAATAGTCTTTGTTTAATCCTTCGTGTACCGTGATTCCGACAACTTCTAGGGTGTCTGAGTTTATGTGGATGTGCTTTACTTTTCCATATTCTATTCCTTCTCTGTCTATAACCTTTTTCCCTTTGAATTCATCCGCCTTGATCTGTTTTCGATCAAATTCAATTCTGGTTGCCATGAGTGAAGGTTGTCAAGTCAGTTTATTGAATCCGATATCAGAGTTTTCAATCCAATGGGTTAAATTGTTTAGAACAAAATCACACGTATGAAATTACAGCAAGGCACCTTCAATGCCATACTAATTACCATAGGGAGGAAGACAAGTAAGGAACATGCTGTAGAACTGAAAACCGTTTATTACAATGACAAATTCTATTTTTCAAGAAAAAATCCAAATAGTGACTGGCTCAAAAATGCGATTGCGAATCCTACTGTAAGAATAGAATATGAAGGAAATGTCTTCTCTGGAGTTGCTTCGCTGGTTTCTGATGAAGAATTGAATCGAAAAATCTCTCATTTGAAGTATCTCGACAAACGTGCAGAGCAATCCAGAGTAGTTCTTGAGGTCAGGATACGTGAATGATGGTGGTGAGGCCACGCCTATCTTGTTCCTTTCCTTCCTTTGTTTCAGCTACTACAACTGTAAATGATATTACGTCTCTTGATTGGCATTTTTGAGCATCCATTTTGAGATGTAAATCTAGCGTGTCAAAATCCTGCTCTGGCATACTTGCTTCATCTATAATAACAGGGGTAGTAGAACTTAGCAAGAACCGTTTCTCCTTTTGATGCCAACCAAGCTTTACCTTACAACCCTCTCTTCCAACTGCTTTGACATTAATTTCAATTATACCAGGCTTGGCAAGGGTGTAATCTGATGTATTGTTTACAAAGACTCCCATCTGGAATGGGTATCCGGCAGTATTTTCTGCCATTTTTTGTATACCATCGTTCATCACAACATCGACTGCTTTTATCGTGGTGGCAACCTTGGCTATCCAATCATTTGTTCGTTCAACAATTGCATTGATTCTATCGCGTCTAAATTTATCTTCATCTACAGGAAGTTTGTAATAATCAACCCATGCAAGATAATCATGACTGATATCCTTGATAAATTGCATGCATGTTACTTTATAATCTTCAACACTTGAAGCTCTCTCAGAACCCTCGTCATATGCTACCCCATCCTTATCAAGCGGAAGCATGGCTAGTATTCAAATTAGCTCGTAATTAAGTGAAACCCAATGAATATATGAGAAAATTTTGGACTTAATTTGTGAGTTTTGCCGAAATTACTTCGACCTTTAGAAAGGAGCTCAAATCAAATATACCACAAATTAGATTCTTTTTGAAAAAAAATCCTGGCCTAGCGTTTACCGCCATAAATGAAATCGCGAAAAAGGTAGGTAAAAGATACAACATAATACTTTCGCAAAATTTTCCTGAAATAGATAAGATACAAGATTCCGACTCGTATGGCACCGAAAATATAGGAATGGTTTTTCAGAGAGATAGCAAGGTGTTTGCTATTCCAAGAAATTTGGTAAAGTCAAAGGCAATTGAAATTTTGGGCAAGGCCGATGTTCAAGATGCATATATGTACGAAGGAAAGGAGGGTGTGAGAGTTTTGCAGGAGAATTACAGATTAGATATCCTTCCTGCCTCATTGCATATTTGGGGAAAATTTGATGATAAAATAACTAAATTTTGCGATTGGCTATTAATTAATTGCTATGAGCTCAAGCCTGGAATCGGTGGAGCTTTGAGCGATACCAATTCATAGGTGTACTCAAGATTACCGTCTGGATCGTATACCTCTGCCTTTACTGGTAGCGGTAAGTTATCCACTATCCAGAACTTGTTTATGTTAGTACCTATTCTGTACGATAACAAATATGAATTTGCTGTACCAAAGCCAAAGGAATTCTTACCAACATCTGTTACAGCCAGTTTTTCATGGTTTGCGCCTATATACAGATCTCCCCATTCAGCTCCTTTTGCCAGATACTTGTCATCAGTGGCGTAATCTCTCATGGAAAAAACTGTTTGATCTAGGATGTCAAAGTAGGGTTTTGCTGGAGGTGAAACCTCCGTAAAGTAATAAACTAATCCTATTTGCACTGTCTGGTTTATCGCTCTGCTACTATCACTTGGTTTGATTTCAACTGACAATCCTTGACTTTGTCCATTCATTTGCAGAAATTTCATGTCGGCAGAAAATTTTGTCTTGTTAAATGAAACTTGGTATAACATTTCAGGTTCATATTGAGAGCCTTTTCCCATGTGCCATTGGCTGGCTTGTATTGGGATCACTTTAAGACTTTGTAAATTTGCAAGAAATGGCCAAGCTATACCTGTAACAGCCGCAACTATAACAATAGCAAAAACAGCTACTATCTTGAGATTGGCCATCTATTTCAGTAGATTTCTTAGAATTTTATACTTAACCCTGATCGGAATCTTGTGAACAAAATTCCAATTGCAATTACTACAGCCATGATAAGGAATACAGTTACAGGAAATTCTGGTATTGGCTCTGCAGTCTTTACGTCGACTTGGATTGTACCAGACAAGCTGGTATCAGTTAGTGAGCCTTGAGGACCAGTTCCAAGAACGGCCATCACGAAGTGAGTTACGGGAGGTGGCTGTTTCATCGTGATAGTCCTATCGTCATCACCAACAGGTGCAAACAAATCACTCCAACCGCGATCTTGAGCAACAGAACCCAATTTTACTCCATTTTGGTCTACAGTGAAGATATCATAATGTACCGCAGAGTATTTCTGGGTTAAATCAAAATTCTTTTCAAATGAAATTCTCCATTCTATTAGACATCCCTGATGGGGAAAGGACGGACTATATCTATAATCAACTGTCACTGATCCGCTATCGGTAGTCTTGGAATCATGAACTGCATCATGTTGCATGTCAGGCACAGGGCAGTCTGGGTTTGCCCCATTGAGTGCTGTAGAATTGGCCTGCTGTATGAACTGCGGTTCTGTCAAATTATTTCCTGTTTGCAATAATTCAAAAATATACTGTGGTGGTGCTGGAGGGTTTGTTACGTCTGCAAAAATCTGAGCTTTTACTGGAAATGGAAGATTTGGTACAACCCAGATCGTGTTGTCGTCTTCTCCTTTGTGCCAGCCTATCATCCAGGTCTTGTACGAACCGGCTTGAACTGCTATATCAGCTTGCCCTTTTGGAACTACCGGCGAACCGCCTACACCTCCGTTTCTACACCAAGCAGGGAGGTTGAAGTCTTTAGGCGAATCCTTTGTTGCACAAGAGTCTAACCATGAAATAGTATTCTTGTATACATTTGCATAATCAGCAACGTTAGGATCTGAGTAAGTTGGGTCAGGAGTGATCATTCCTATTGTTACTGTACCTTTTTGCACTATTGTTCCGTCAATTGCCAAAAATTCTAGATTCCAGCCACTGCCATCACTAGTCTGATTTTTCACCCAGAAATCAATCTCTAAAGGAGCGCAATTATGAAAGTCAATCCAACAGACACTATATCTGAAATAATCACCTTGTTTCAAGCCTTCGCCAGGATACCATGTTGTTGCCTGCGCTGATTGCAAACCTATTGGAATAATTAGTAAAACTGCAAAAAGTGCTGACACGAAGTACCTTCGCATGTATTTCATATACAAAAAGTTCTCATAGTTAAATCTTTCAAATAAGCAAATATAGTGGACACTTTCTATTCCGCACATGTGTGAGTGTGAGAAAGTCCACATGTACGAAGTGGATTTCAAGCTAGACGGAATGGTTGTAGTTCCAACACACAAGAATTGTGGCGAGGCTTTAAATGAAAAACAAGTCGATAAATTTCAAAAAGAACTTGTAAAGAGTTGGGGCTTCAAGGATGAAGAAGAAAAAAAGTAATCATTAGAAATTTTTAAAAAATAAAAGAAAAGGGTTCCTAAAATCTATCTAAATGAAGCTACCTGTTCTTTACAAACAGATTCTTTGCAAGAACAATTAGCATCACAATAGCATTCTCCCTGCATTTGGCAATCACATTCAACGCCATTGTCCGATGCTGAGTCACATCCGCATGCTGCATCTGTCATACCTGTGGGATCTCCTAAAGGGTTTTAAAAGTTATCGAAAAATCAAGTATGGAATACACCTCTCACTTGTGATTTCTCATATGCGCGAGCAGCTCGTTAGTACTTTGCAGTAATGATACTGCTTGTTTGTCTATGACCAGTGGGTCACTTTCTATATCAAGACCAACCTTTAGGACATGAATGTACTCTGGGTTTCTGTGCAGACTACTCTTTACCTTCAATATGTTGTTCCTGTTTATGTATCCTAGGTAGAAGTAGCAATCTGCAAGAAGAGAGTTTTCTACCAAATAGTCATGTTTCATGTTGATTATTTCAGAGTGCCCATTTCCCTCTGTCATATGCGAAAATCCGATAGTTGACTTCACCATTCTTGAGAGAAGTGAGGTCGAACTTCTTTCTATTCCAAGAATTTCGTGAATGAGAGAAAAGGTCTGATTGACTTTATCTTTCTTCATATTCCTTATCATCTCAAGCATGTGAGTTGGACTAGGCCTATTGGAGTTAATTGAAAATAATGCGTCTGCTGAAAAATATGATGCACACTTTACCCAAACGCCCGCAAAAGGATCCTTGTTCCTTGCAGCATCTCTTGCCTTGTTAGCAAATATTACTGCATCAACAAGACAGCTCTGGATATATGATGTTGATATCTGTACAGCTTTCTCTTTTATCTTTGATAACATCATTCTGAGTTTCCATTGGTCGTCGCGTAGAATAGTCATGTTTTGCATCTGAATCAAGGACTCCACATTACTTTCCGATAGAGAACAGTGATGTAGTTTTACCAAATGATTTGAAATTTTATGGATTGATTCTCCCGACTTTTCATCCATTACTGTAATGTTGTATTCACAACAATCAAAGTGCTTCCCATCATTCCTACAGCCACCAAATCCAACCGGAAAGCTAGATATTGATAATAAATCTGGAGCCTCTCTTATATCCACAGAAAATTCAGTTTGTGATTTTGCTATAAAGTATCTAAGCTGTTAAAATTTACAAATCCATTCAATCATAAACACTCCTCAATTCTACTATAAAAAGTAGTAATTTACAACCCCCCATCATGTCAGGAGGAAGTACGGGATAAGTAGAGGGTATAATTTCAATTGTTCTTTTAAACAAGATGATATGAAATGGAAATTTTGGCTCCAAAGTAGACGAGTAAATTTAGAAAATGAAAATTCTACATGGCTTGCATTGACGATTAGAAATGATCTGTTGTTCTTATTGTTCTTGCAGGTATAGTCAATTATTCCAAAGATAAATAATAATTCAAATTAATTCCAATTTTGAATCCACAGGAATAGAATCATTCGTAATTTTTATCAATTCTTGCCTTAATTTACTAGGAATAATGATAATTTATGAGTGGAAACAGACTAGAGATAATTTTAGGAATAAGACTACATTTTATATTGTCAGCGCAAACCCTACCATAAATGAAGAGTGCCATTGTAAGCGGGTTACTATTCTTAGGATTTGCAATACTTGCCTCGTTGATTATTACACATAATGATTCAGTTGCAAGGTGGGATCTCTCTGGTTTCAATATCATTAACGGCTCTCATATCAAGACTTTAGACAAAATTCTAGTTATATTTAGTCAGTACGGAAGGGAAGTTGTCTGGGGTGGAATCATCATACTTTTACTAATATTTGGAAAAAATCAGGGAAGAAAGACGGCAGTCTTGCTCATTATTGCATTTTTAATATTGGTTCCAACTGGATATTTCCTAAAAGATGAAATAGACAGACCGAGACCTACTCCTTTGGTATTAGATAATTTACTATACAAAGCCCCAGAAGGTGAGCCTGCTTTTCCCTCGGGTCATTCGTTAATTGTATCTGCCGGTGCTTTGATCATGCTACTGCGATATAATCATGGGAAACAGAAGATTCTTTCATTATTGTTAGCTGCAGAGGCAATAACAGTAATGTATTCAATGATATATGTTGGTGCTCATTATCCTCTAGATGTCGTTGGGGGCTTGTTATGGGGCACGGCGGTTGGTCTTGCTGTCATAGCATCAAGCAATTACATGACACCAGTATTTTCGCGCATCGATTCAATAGGAAAGAAGAAATCTTGAAACCGCGAGCTATTTGGCAGATGATCTCTGGATCCGAATGTTAATTCAGGACTCGTATTGCCAACTGATGTCCACGATATGTACAGGAAGAATGATTTTTTCTTAAAATATCATTTATCGTATCATCCTTAAAATAATCAATGTTATATCTTCCCAAAGATTTCTTGCAATTAAAACAGTATATCTCTTTGAATTCCATCGGAATCAATTTTAGGATTAATGGTGTTTAAAAAGTTAGCTATTCTACTGTCAACAGTGTTCATTTTTGGAATCAATTAGCTATAATGTCGGACCACAACTATGGAGGATCTGGTCATTCTTACTTGGTAAAAGCAAGATCATGGGATTTTCGAGCGGCTTTATGGATGTAATTTGTGCTTCGTTTGAATCCACAGATCTATATTTTCTTAAAATCTTCGCACAGGCTTTGGATCCAATACTACT
>Ga0209761_1003021_pt1 | contig 11101 bp, 7 predicted proteins | sample GraSoi013_1_40cm_4_FD_185818 | JGI IMG/M metagenome (GOLD analysis project Ga0209761, IMG submission 185818) | Grasslands soil microbial communities from the Angelo Coastal Reserve, California, USA - Sample 09_25_2013_1_40cm (SPAdes) (version 2) | ecosystem: Environmental > Terrestrial > Soil >... | reverse complement strand
AAGAGGAGATGTCCGTCAATCGAGAGGCCGGGGCCGGTCTCGCTGGCTGCCGTGTTGACGACGGGTCCGACGTTTACCGGTGTTTGCCAGGGACAGTCCGTGCAATCGCGTCGAGCGACCCAAATGTCGAATCCGCCCGAGCCGCCTGGCCGGTCCGAGCCGAAATAGAGGGTCAGTCCGTCGTTGGAGAGGTTCGGACCTTGCTCGTTAAACGCGGTGTTGATCGCTGGTCCGAGGTTAACGGGGTCGGACCACTCGGAGTTGGCGAACGACATGGCCTGGATCCCGTAGACAATCTCGGCCGGCTCGGCGCTGCACGCGAGGAGCAGGGAAAGGGGGGTCAGCGAAGCAAGGATGCGGCCCGCGGTAGTCATGGAACCTCTTTGCCGCTCGGCGTGCGGGTGGACATCCAGATATCGAAGCTCGGCGTACCGGCTGGGTTCAGCGTGCTGCCCGGCCGATTCGAGGCGAAGAGCAGCGTCCGCCCGTCGTGCGACAGACTCGGCGTCACGTCGCCGAACGACGTATTGAGCGCCCCGGCGTTCACCGGCGTGGACCACGCGTCGTGGACGCTCCGCCGAGTGGATACCCAGAGGTCGGCGCCGCCGAGCCCACCGGTGCGGGTCGACCAGAAGAGGATTTCCCGTCCGTCGGCGCGCACCGTCGGGCGGGCGTCGTTGGCGCCCGCTACGTTCAGCTCGGTGACGTAGACGGCGGGACCCAGGGTGGCCCCGTCTCGCGTCACCGGCGCGTAGTAGATATCCGCTTGCTGGAGCGCGTTGACGCCCCGGTTGAAATACAGGTTGGCCGAGCCGTCTTCGGCGCTTTGCAGGTACATCGGTGCCTGGTCCGCGGTCTCGGTGTTGACGTCAGGCCCCAGATTCACCGGAGGTCCCCACGCGAAGTCGTCCCGCGGGTCGGCGCGATGGGAGATCCAGATGTCGTTGCCGCCTTGCCCACCGGATCGGTTACTCGAGAAAAAGAGCAAATGTCCGTCCGCGGAAAGGTCAGGCGCGAACTCAGCCCCGGACCCGTTGATGACGGGGCCCACGTTCATGGGCGCGCCCCAGGGACAATCGAGGCACTCGCGCCGCGCGACCCAGATGTCGATGATGCCGAACCCATCTGGTCGGTCTGACTGGAAATAGAGACTCAGTTCGTCCGGCGAAAGGGTGGGGGTCTGCTCCGCGAAAGGCGAATTCACCCCTTCCACAATCACCGGCTCAGACCACTCGGAGTTGGCAAAGGACATGGCCTGAATGGCGGGCGCGACTGGATGCGACTCTGTTTCGCACGCGAGCGCGAAAAGGACGAGCCACGGCATTACGGTGATGGAAGCGGTTTTCATCGGATCTCCTCGCTTTGGCTCCTGTCACCCAACATCCTCGACACCGTGCACCCTACCACCTCGACGATTGCCAGGCGTTATGCCGGCGTTAGTGAGCTTTAACGGCCACCGGGAGGTGGGATAATGCTTGGACGCGGCGAAGGGGAGTTGAGTTTTGATCGGTCGCGACTGCGGAGTGTCAAGACTTTGGCGCTATGGGGGCATCAGCGCCGCCGCTCCGGAGTCGGCACCCCCACCCCGCCCCCGACGATCACCGAGTCCGTTGCCCCGTTCGCGAGCAGATCCACCAGGTCCCGATGGTAGTACAGATCGGCGGGCCACTCCCGGTAATGGTCCGGGGCGAACAGGCCGACCATGTGCGCCATCGCGCCGTACGACGTGTCACGAGTGGGATTGTCGAACACCCCCACCACGCGGTAGCGATGCCCGGCCTTGAGGTGCAGGCCCTCGCCGCGGATCGCAAGCAGCTTGCGCGGTATCGAGAGCACATGCCCGAGAGAGTCGCGCTTCGCGTTGACCTGCACGAGTGTCTTGCCGTTCGCGGCATCGACGAGCTTCACCAGCACGCCGTAGTCATGCAGGTGACCGGTTACCACCAGGAGATGCCCGGAGAGCGGGGGGCTGAACTCGTAGGCGATCTCGAAGTGGCCGGGGGGGACGTTGAAGCGGTTCTCCTCGGGGTTCGTCTGGATGTTCACGTCCATGTAGGCGGGGAGGACGTCGATTGGCCGGGGCCTGAGGCTCGCGTTTGCCATATACATGACGATGCGCCAGTAGGCGACGGGGATCTCGGGCCCCGAGTCGTTGTGCCAGGCCGCGTACACGCCCAGGTCCTGACCGGCCCGCATGGGCACACCGATGGTGCGCGGGATGCGCACATCGCCGGTGTCGCTCTCTTCGGCGGCGCCCAGCAGGCGCTCGAGCGCCGGGTAGATGAACTGGCGGCGCGAGAAGTTCACTACGATCAGGTGATGTATCAGACGGTGAGACAGCTCATGGCCGTGATCGTCGAACAGGTCGATGCGGAAGCCCTGGAGCCACCCGTCCACGGGAAACGCGAACTTCTGCACCGGGGTAGCGGGCATGTCCATCATCATCCCGGGCATTTCCGGGCTCACGGGCACGCGGTAGGGACCGCCCGTGATCAGGACGCGGTGGTGCGTCGAGTCGACCTGCACATGCAGCGGCGGCGGGAGGGGAGGGGGAGGCACACGCTGCTGGGCAGCCGCGAGGACTGGGATCAGCGGGAAAGCGAGGAGCAGGGACACACGCATCAGTGACAATCCTCGCTTACGGCAGCGCCGCTCCAGTCCCTGCTCGACTCGTCGCCGGCAAGTTCTCCTCCACAAACCGCGTCAGCAGCGTGTACAGATGCTGCCGCGTGTTGCCGCCATAGATCCCGTGGTTGCGGTTCGGGTACACCATCAGCGAAAACGGACGGTTCGCGTCGACGAGCGCGTTGACCATCGCCAGCGTGTTCTGGAAATGCACGTTGTCGTCGCCCGAGCCGTGCACGATCAGCAAGCGACCGCGCAGGTTCTTGGCATACGTGAGCGGTGAGCCCTTATCATAGCCAGCGGCGTTATCCTGCGGCAACCCGTTGTAGCGCTCCGTGTAAATCGTGTCGTAGTACTTCCAGTGCGTCACCGGCGCGACGGCGATCGCCATGCGATACACGTCCGGCGCCTGCGTGATCACGTTCAGCGACATGAATCCGCCGTAGCTCCAGCCCCAGATCCCGAGGCGGGTCGAATCGACGTACGACAAACGCCCGATCGCCCGCGCGGCTGCGGCCTGGTCCTGCGTCTCCACGACACCCAGCTGCTTGTAAATGATCTTGCGCCACGCTTTCCCGCGTGCGCCCGTGCCGCGGTTGTCGACACTCGCCACGATGTAGCCGTGCTGCGCGAGCATCTGATACCAGAGGTAGTTCTGCCCGCCCCAGTTGTCGGTCACCGTCTGCGAACCCGGCCCACCGTAGACATAGAAGAAGACCGGATAGCGCGCCGTCGAATCGAAGTTGGGCGGTTTGATGAACACGGCGTTGAGCTTGATGGCGTTGCCGATATCGACCTGCCGGAACTCCGTCGCGCCGAGCCGCAGCGTGGCGACCTTCGCCTTGAGCGCCGCGTTATCCACCAGCGTGCGCAGCATGCGGTTGTCCGGCAAACTCACGAGCGAGATCGTCGGCGGCACGCCAAAGCGAGAGTAGGTATGTACGGCGTACCGGCCGCCGGGCGACATGGCGTAGTTGTGCCAGCCCGGCTCGCCCTGGGGTGTGAGGCGTTGCGCGGGCCCGCGCTTCGCATAGTTGATGCGATAGAGGTAGCGCTGCGTCGGGTTGTCGGGTGAGGCCACGTAGTAGACCCAGTTCCCCACCGTGTCCACGCGCTGCACCCCGAAGACGTCGAAGTCTCCGCTCGACAAGGGCCGCGGCGTGCCGCCGTCGCGCGGTACGAGGTACAGCTGCGACCACCCGCTGCGCTCCGACATCCAGAGGATGTCCTTCCCGCCATTCAAAAACTGCAGCTGATCGAAATGCTCGACCCACGGCACGTCCGCTTCGGTGAACAGCGTCCGCACCTGCCCCGTCTCCGCGTCGGCCAACATCACATGCAGCGTATCCTGGAGCCGATTCATGTGCTGAATGACGAGCTCTTTCGACGCGCCCTTGGCGGGCACCCACTCCATGCGCGCGATGTAATTGTTGCGCGGATCGCCGGGGACATTCACCCAGCGCGTCTCACCACCCGCGGCACTGACCACTCCGACTCGACCGGCGGAGTTCGTCTGCCCGGCCTTCGGGTACTGCACCAGTGTGGTAAACGCGTACAGCGAGTCCGTGGCGTTATACAGCAGGAAGTCGCTGACGCCAGTCGCATCGAGCTGCCAGTAGGCGATCGACCGTCCATCGGGATTCCAGCGCCATCCGTCCTGCAGTCCGAGCTCTTCTTCGTACACCCAGTCGAACGTGCCGTTGATCGTAGTGCGGGACCCGTCGTGCGTCAGCTGCGTGATCTTGCCGCTCGCGATGTCCTCGACGTAGAGGTTGTACTCGCCGTAACGCACCCAGCCGACGCGTCCGCCGTCCGGCGAGAACTTCGCGAACATGAGCGTCGAGGCGGGACCGGTGCCGCCGAGCTTCTTGAGCGTCCAGCCCGCGAGATCGAGCACCCAGTAGTCGCCCCGCGTATTCGTGCGCCACACCTGCCGCGAGTTGGCGAAGACGAGCAGACGCCGGCCGTCCGCCGACCAGCTGTACTCTTCGACCTCGAGCGGCGTCGAGTCGCCGGGCGGCACCAGCCGCGCCCCGGGCACCAAAATCGTCTTGAGTCCCGTCTCGGCATCGTAGCGCACCAGATCCTGACCAGCCTTACCGCCGGCGGTCCGCTCGAGCGTCGTGTACCCGGTGCCGTCCGACAGCCAGGCGAGTGCCGCCAGCGAGCCGCCGCGAAACTCGGGCGTCGCGAAGATGCGATCGACGGTGAGGAGGGATGAATCGGCAGCCGCCCGCTGGGCAGCGACCGTGCGCCCGCCCAGCGTGGCGGCCAAGACAACCGCAACTAATACACGACGCAGCATCGTTTCGGATCCGATTAAAGTGGGACCGGAACGATAGCTACTGGCGAGGCGGTCCGCCTCCCATGCGCCCCATGACGCGGGGCTTGGGCAACGAGTCGAACTTCACCTGCTGCGCGGCCGTCAGATTATTGCGGATCGCCGCGTACCATTGATCCGCTTCAGCCTGAAACCCTTCCATTTCCGTCTGCACGCTGTCGAATTTGGCGCGCTGCGCCGGCGTGGGCTCTTGCCCGGGGGTGAAGCCTCCGGAAGCCTGCATCTGCTGCCGGATCGCCTGGCGTCGCACCGCGGCGTCCTTCATCACGCCGTTCAGCGCGGTATGGGCAGGCGTGATCTTAGTGCGTTGGGCGGGATTCAAGCCGAGCGCCTGGCTCAGCGAATCGATCGTCAGCCAGTGATCAGGCGGGGGTTGGAACCGGCGCTGGCCCATGTCCTGCCCGCCTGCGGGCGGGTTCGGATTCTGAGCGAGCGCCGGAATCGCGAGAACAATCAACAGTGTTGCAACGACGAACAGGCGGCGCATAACGAGTGACTCCGAAGAAATGGTCACTCGGTATACGCTTTTGGCGCCGCGGACGTTAGCGATCGGTTCAGTCCCAACCGGCTGTGCCTAAGGAATCGCCTCGACACCATCCCCATGGCGGACAGGGGGCGCACATCGCCACAATCATCGTGTTGGTCGAATCGGTCCCGAGCCGTGTGAGCGCCTGCTTGACGAACCGGGGATGATCGAGCCGTTCTGGGCTGAGTCGAACCGGTACGCGGCGAAGAATCGCGCCCGTGGAATCGGTTGAAATCAGTACGGCTCTGGGCGATCCGCCGACATACTGAATCCACAAGTACGTCGTTCCTCTGGGCGCAACTCCGAACCGGTTAATGGGATCCGCGCCACGATTTACAAGCCGGGCTGTAATGCGGCCCCTTTCGCGCAACTGAGCCTCGGTAGTGAGGTAATTGTCGGCGACGGGGTCCATCCGCAGGATCAGATTGGTATGGGCCGCATCCAGCATCCGTTGGTCGCTTGAAATGTGATCACTCAAGAACCTCAAGGAGCGAATGTAGGTGCGCAGCATCTCGTCCGTGGGATGCGCGGAGTCCACCACCGCAAACGGAGGTGGTCGAGACACCTGAGTCTGCGCCACAGAGACCGAACTCCCCAGCATACCAACGAGGAGCGCAACGACCCTCGGGGTCATCCAGTTCATGGTTTCTCCTTTGAGGACCACATTGATCAACCGCCGCCGCCTCGTGCGGCGAGCGCACGCATCTGTTGGACGGTCTGTTGCAACGGTGGATCGGCGCTGCCCCAAAGCGTGGCAACGGCCGCTCCCCAACGCTTCGCAACGTGGACATCGCCTTGCGCATCGGCGAGCTCGGCGCGCAACACCATGATCCGGACAAGCATGGCCGTCTCCGATGCGGCGGTCACGAGTTCGGAACTGGCCGTCGGAAGTGCGCCGAGGAACTCATCGAGGTGTTTGACCACCATAGCCGTGTCGCGCAAGGCCAACGCCAGGAGCGCTTCATGGTAGACCGTGTAGGAAGCAAGGTCTCCAGGACGAAAATCATGGCGCATGCCTGCAAGCCAGGCGAATCGGGCGCGCACGGTTGCCGTGTCGCCATGCGCCAATGCCCATTGCATCCCCAGGAGGTAGTTGCCACCCGTCTCCGGTCCGTGGAAGTCGCTCAAACCGACAACCGGAAACGCGAGGACGGCGGGGAAATTCAGCAGCGCCTGCCGCACCGTCGGACGACGTCGTTCGTCGGCCCAGTTGCGGATCGCCTGCTCCGCGCGGCGACGAACGACCATGACACTCTCCCGTGGCGCGCCGAACGCCGCGTACGCCACCAACGCGAGCGCCGGCTCCGCGGCCGGACGCGGCGCCAGCACCGGCGCACCTGACCACGTGAGGAACGTATCCGCGGCGGCGCTGCGCGACAGGAGAGTCGCCGCCGCAAATACGTGGCCGGTGAGCGCTGCGAGACCCGACAGCTCCGCTGCCTCGGACGCGCCGACGCGCTGCCACCCGTCGAGCACCGCGTCCGCACGCGTCCGGGCGGCCGCAAAGTCACCAAGCTTCACAAGGAGACGAACTTCCGCGGCCCCCAGGCGACGTTGTTGACGTGGGTCGGTTGCGAAGGGTTCCGCGGTTTGCACCATCCGCAGCGCGGAACGTTCCGGGTCGCCTGTCTCCCCCAGCTCGCCCAGCGATTCCAACACCAGGGCCAACGCTTCGAGGGCATCAGGGCTCTTGGGGAACGCGTGGACCCAGTTGAGGGTGATGCGGCGCAGGAGTTCGCGGTTCTGCGCCACCGCCGCGTTCATGGACCCGGGAATCGTGCCGGGCTTGCCCGCAAAGAGATCCGCAAGCGGCACCGGCACGAACGCGAGGGTATCGTGGAGCAACTCCGGGTATGCACCAAACAAGACGGTATCCGGCGTGAGCGCATAGCCGCTGCGATAAATGGCTGGTTCCGCATAAAACAGCCGGACGAGGCGCGTGAATGCCACGCCGGCGAAGGCGCGATGGACGGAAGGAATGAGTTCTAGGGCGCGCTGATACGCTTGAGCGGCCCCGCGAAAGCTGGACCGAAACCGCCACCGGGTTGGGATGGTCGTGTCCCGAAGAACCACGCGATCGCTGCTCTGACACGCGCCGAGTCCAAACCAGCCCGCGAAATCGAGACTGTCGCGGGACACCATCGCTCGGTACTCAGCACATGCCTGCGGATACGCCTGATTCGCCAGTCGTACCAATGCGCGTGCCAGCAAACGATCATGCAACCCCAGTGGATTGCTCGCTCGGCCACCTATGATGGCGTAGGGGCGCCATTCGGGGACGGGACGAGCGGCCCACGCGAGCGTCTGCGCCAACCAAAGGTTCGCATGGGGATATTCCGGATCGAGCTGAATCGCGGCCCGGAATCCGCGCTCGGCCCCGTCGAGATTCCACTCCGCAAGCGAGTCGTGGCCCGCTTCGTAGAATTGCCAGGCGGTGAGCGATCGCGTGCTGACGATCCCGGCCGCGGCTTCCGGCGATCGCATGTGCCCGAGCAACAAGGAGTCGGCGAGCGCGCGAAACTTCGCGGCGATGTCGCGCGCGTCTGCGCCGAACCGCACGCTATGGGTGCGCACGGTCGTGCCGCCGCGGCGAACGTCGTAGAGCGCCGCACGTACCTGCACCGTATCCTCGAACTGCGCGACTTCGCCCCAAATAAGGCGCCCGGAGCCGAGCTGGCGCGCCATGTCGAGCGCGTCATCGAGATTGAGCGAGTCGCGGCTGCGCCGTGAACGCAGATCGTGAACTCGCAGGCCATCCACGAGACGGACGTCGTCCCAGCGGCCGAACGCCTCGACGAGGAGTGCCTCGCACTGATCGCCGCTGATCAGTTTCGGCGCCGCACCTTCGCGATGGCCGAACGGCACCACCACGTACAGCGACGGATCCAAGCTGGCGCGGAGCAAGCGCGGGACCAGGACAATCCCCATGGTCCCGAGTGCCAGCGTCACGGCGGCGGCCACCGCTCCCCACGTGCGCCACAGGCGCTTGGACCGGCGCGCCGAGCTTGTCGTTTCCTTCGGCGTGAGCGCCTCCGCAAACTCGCGCGCACTCGCAAACCGCTCGCTCGGCCGCTTCGCGAGCGCGACCTCGATCGCATACTCGACCTCGAGCGGAATCTCCCGCCGCTCCTGCGAGAGCGAACGCCCCTGCCCGGCGGGCGTGCCGCCCGGAACGGGCGTGCGCCCGAGGAGCATCTCGTAGAGGACACATCCCAGGCTGTAGATGTCGCTCCGCCCGTCGACTTCCTCCCCGCCGGCCTGCTCGGGACTCATGTAGTCGACCGTCCCGACGACGATGCCCGTACCCGTCATCCGCGCCGTACCGGCGACGCTGATGGCGCGCGCGATCCCGAAATCGCTGACCACCGGATGCCCCGCTTCGAGCAGGATGTTCTCGGGCTTGATGTCGCGGTGCACGATGTTCTGGTCGTGCGCGTAGGACAGCGCATCGGCGACATCCCGCGCGATCGTCACCGCGTCGGCGACCGGCAGGCGTCGCTGGCGGATCAGGCGATGGCGCAGGGTCTCGCCCTCGACGTAGGGCATCGTGTAGAAGAGCAGACCACCCGCGACACCGGAGTCGAACAGGGGCAGGATGTGGGGGTGCGCGAGGCCGGCGGCGACCTTGATCTCACGCAGGAAGCGTTCGGGTCCGAGCGCGTGGGCGAGCTCCGGCCGGAGCACCTTGAGGGCCACGCGGCGCTCATTGCGGGAATCGGTCGCCAGATAGACGATCGACATGCCGCCGCGGCCGAGCTCGCGCTCGAGCGTGTAGCGACCGCCGAGCGCATCCGCGAGGCGGGACTGGAGGTCGTCCACGACCTTAGCATACGGCCTACCGGTGGGACCGCCACCCCGACCGGTAAGGCCTTGGCGACACGCGCTTTGCCGACTACTTTCCGGGGCCCGATGCGGGACCTGTCGTTGTCACGCAGCCAGTTGCTGCTCCTCGCCGGCACGGCCAATCGGCCCCTCGCCGAGGAGATGGCCCAGCATTTGGGACAGCCGCTGTGTGCGGTGACGATGCGGCGGTTTGCCGACGGCGAGATTTTCGTCAAAATCGACGAGAACGTGCGGGGACGGGACGTCTTCATCATCCAGCCCACGAACCCGCCGGCGGAAAACTACATGGAGCTGCTGCTCCTGATCGACGCGGCGCGGCGCGCGAGCGCGGCCCGCATCACGGCGGTGCTCCCGTACTTCGGCTACGCGCGCCAGGACCGGAAAGACCAGCCGCGCGTCGCGATCAGCGCCAAGCTCGTGGCGAATCTGATCACGCACGCCGGAGCGGACCGCGTGCTGGGAATGGACTTTCATTCCCACCAGGTGCAAGGGTTCTTCGACATTCCGGTGGACCACCTGTACGCGGCTCCGGTGTTCGTGAGCCACTACCGGACGAAGCAGTTGTATCAGCCGGTGATCGTGGCGCCGGACGTCGGATCGGCCAAGATGGCCCGTGGATTCGCGAAGCGGTTGGACGCGTCGCTCGCGATCATCGACAAGCGGCGGCCCTCGGCGAATATCGCCGAAGTCGTGAACGTCGTCGGAGAAGTCGAGGACAAGGACTGCCTCATCCCCGACGACATGATCGATACCGCGGGGACGATCTCCGAGGCGGCGGCGGCGCTGAAACGCCTGGGCGCGCGGCGCATCTTCGCGTTCGCGACGCATGCGCTGTTGTCCGGCACGGCGGTCGAGCGGCTGCGCGCCGCGCCGATCGAAGAGGTGACGGTGACGAACACGATCCGCATTCCGGACGAGCGGATCTTTGAAAAATTGAAAGTGTTGTCGATCGCGAGTCTGATGGCCAAGGCCATCGGCTACGAGCATTCGAACCAATCGGTCAGCTCGTTATTCGACTGACGGCAGAGGGCTGAGGGCTGAAACATGGCACAGACGGTGAGTCTCGCCGCGACGGCGCGGGAGAAAACAGGCAAGGGCGCGGCGCGGCAGGCGCGCTTCCGGAAGCAGATTCCAGCCGTGATCTACGGCCACGGCCGCGCGACCCAGCCCCTGATGGTGGACGCGCTCGCGCTCGAGAAGGCGCTCACGGGCATCGAACCCGAGAGCACCCTGATCGACCTCACCGTGGATGGCAAGAAGGCGCGCGCCCTGATTCGCGAGATCCAGCGCCATCCGCTCCGCCCCGACATCATCCATGTCGATTTCTACGAGATCAAGGCGGACGAGAAGGTCACGCTGAAGGTGCCCGTGCACCTCGTCGGCACACCCGACGGCGTGCGCAACGCGGGCGGCGTGCTCGATCAGGTGACGCGCGAAGTCGAAATCGAAGTGCTCCCCGAGCACATCCCCGACCGCGTCGAGCTCGACGTCAGCGCGCTGAAGATCGGTGACTCGCTGCACACCCGCGATCTGACGATTCCGAATGCCGTGATCCTGACCGGCGCCGAGTTGACGATCGCGACCGTCGTCCCGCCGCGCGCCGAGGAAGTGGCCGCGCCGACGCCCGAAGCCGCGACTGAAGTGGCAGAACCCGAGCTCATCCGCAAGGTCCGCGAGGGCGAAGAGGGCGAGGAAGTCGAAGGGGCTGCGGCACCCGAGGCGAAAGCTGCTCCGAAACCAGAGGAGAAGCCCAAGGGCAAGAAGGA
>Ga0209761_1003016_pt1 | contig 11106 bp, 12 predicted proteins | sample GraSoi013_1_40cm_4_FD_185818 | JGI IMG/M metagenome (GOLD analysis project Ga0209761, IMG submission 185818) | Grasslands soil microbial communities from the Angelo Coastal Reserve, California, USA - Sample 09_25_2013_1_40cm (SPAdes) (version 2) | ecosystem: Environmental > Terrestrial > Soil >... | reverse complement strand
CTGTTTGAAGGAGTCAAACCCATGATGCTCAAGAGAGATCACCTGGTCCGCCACCCCGACCGGTGCACCCACAATGCAGTCTGCATCCCGGTCTGCCCGACCGGAGCCTGGCTCTCCACGCCGCCTTACAAGTTCGATTCGTCCCGCTGCATCGAGACCTGCCGGCTTTGCCTGGATGCCTGCCCGTCGCAGGCCATCTACGCCGTCTTCCGCAAGGGCGAGAAGCTCCTGGAGCCGTCCAAGAGCGAACCGAAGAAGTAGGGGCGCGATTCATCGCGCCCGGAATCACGCATTTCCCACACGTAGGGGCGGACCGATGTGTCTGCCCATCCCCCGTATCTGCGAAAACGGGCGCACACGCAGGTGCGCCCCTACAAAACAGACGACCGAATCCGATGGAGGGGCACGGCGCGCCGTGCCCCTCCGAGTCCGGCTGCGCTCCGCCAGGGTCCCGCTCGGCGCCACCCGCTTAAATCGACACCCTCGCCCCGTCCAACCACAGCAGCTTGACAGGTTCCTACGGGTGCCCTAGCCTTGGATGATTCGTTTGAGGTGCGCAACGATTGGGGGCAGTTCAGTCAGAGGTCGTAATGAAGCTAACGAATCTCGTTCTGCTTGCACCACTTACTCTTCTCATCCAAGGGTGCTGGTTCGTATACATACCGGGTAGTGTAACTGGCGCAATCAGCGACTCCATTACCGGAGCCGAAGGCGCACATTGCGTCCGGGCAAATGCCAAGCTGGGGGACCCCATTCGGCTCCCTGGCGGTGGTCAAGGCACGATCAAATCGCTATCTGGAACATCAATGCGTTGCACGAATCCCGAATATCCGATTCGTGCCCTTTTGGTGCTCTCTGATGACAAACCCACAACCCCGACACCAACCTCTGCAAGGCCTCCATGGCTCAAGGAGCAACGCATTCTTGATGAATCGATATTGGGACAGCGAATCAAAAAAGAATTGCAAGCCTATGTAGCTGAACGCCAAAAGCAAATTGATGCAAAGGAGGTGGAGCTTAAATCCTTACAAAAGCTCGTGGACTCACCGACACACTCACCGGAGGAAGAAGAGAACTTGAAGAAAGAAACGCTACTCTATACAGCGCTGATTCGGCGATTGAACGGCGAAGTGCAGGCCAGAAAGACATTGGTATTGGGGCAATTCCAAGCCACCATTGACGAAGCCCTGGCACAAGTCTCAAAACACGGATTTGAAGAGGAAGATCCCAATGAAGTTCTCATTCAATTTCTCGATCAACATCCAGAATTAGGTAGGAAATAACTTCAGCGCAATTTCAATCAGATCTTTTGCTTTGCTGTTCCCCACTAAAGAGTTAGAAAGACTATTTTGCTGAGGTCCAAGGAAGGACCTCTGTCCAGTGCCCAGATTTGTCCGTAGGAACGAAACGGGGGCAAGCACATTTTCTCGGGAGAACTCGCCCCTCACCCTCCCCTCTCCCCGCAGGCGGGGCGAGGGTAGAATTTTTTCTCAGCAGGAGACGCGCTTGCGGAGGTGGCCGTAGTAGCCGGTGAGGAGCCGCCCCCAGCCCACCGCTCCGCCCGTCAGCACCATGATCCGATAGACTTCACCCCTAGTCATCTTGAGCGTGACTTCCGGATCGAGGAGCGACGGCGAGGCGCTCAGGCGCTGCAGGGTCTTCACAGCGAACAGAATCGGCCAGGCGCAGGCCAGCCGCAGGCGCACTTCCCGGCTCGGGATGGCCATTGTGTAGAGCCAGCCCTGATCGAGGTGCTCCAGGGCTATGCGGAGGAGCCTCGTGAGCACCGGCCGGAATTTCGGCAACGTGGCCGGGTCCAGCAGATCAGTCGGTCTCAGACCCGCCGGCTCCAACACGGCTATGGGGATGTAGCAGCGGCCGCGCCGCAGGTCCGAGGCAAGGTCCCGCAGGACGTTCGTCAGTTGCAACCCCTTGCCGAAGCGGATGCCGACGCTCGCCATCGCCTCCGCGTCCCACCGCCGCAGGGCCGCCCGATGGGCGCACATCAGCCTGGTCCAGAACTCGCCGACGCAGCCGGCCGCATCGTAGGTGTACTGGTCCAGATCGTCCAGCGTCCTCAAGGCGACAAGCCCCTGACCCCCTCCCGTTTGAATGGTATGGCCGGGAAAGCGGGTCAGGTCCTTCTGCATTCCGTGGGACAAGGTCCCCACAACCTGACTGATCAGCGCCTGGTCGGGCGGCGCGAAGCTACGTAAGAGATGCCCGCATTCCATCAGGTGGGTCAGCAGGGTCCGCTCTCCCGGTCGAGTCTGCAAGCCGCTCCGCGGATTGTCCAGAAGGACCAGCAGGGCCGCCTGCACCTCCCTCAGCACGTCCTCCCGCCGGGTCGGGTCCATCACCCATTCCCGAAATCTGGTCAGATACTGGAGCCGCAGTGGATGCTCAATGAGATCGGTGTCCGCGATGGTGTCGGCGGCACGGGCCAGCAGGTAGGCTACCCCGACCTGGGCTCGGACGTCGCTGGGAACCACGGCCAAGGTGAGGTAGAAGGAGCGGGCAACCGAGCGGAGGACCGTGCGCAGGAGGGTGTCAGGGGAGGCCCTCGTAACCATTTAAAAGACTAGTACACTTTCCAACCCCAGGGGTCAAGACGAAGCAGAAATGGGCCTTGACACCGCCCCTTACGATGGTAATATCAGAAAACACATCATCGTGCGGCACGGGAGTGTCGAAGCAGCCCCCGGAACCCGCACCCCGGAGGAGGAAAAGACCCAAATGCTGAAAAAGTTGAAGGGGATCGGATTACTGCTGATCACCAATTTCCTGATCATGATCACGTTGGGTGTCGTGTACGTGGTCCTGGCGAACTTCGTGCTACCAGCGTTCGGCATCGACATCCGCGGGTCGGTGGATGGAACCATCCTGCTCTACGCGGGGATCCTCGGCTTCGGAGGGGCTTTTATCTCCTTAGCCTTCTCCAAGCAGTTCGCGCGGGCCATGCTGGATTGCTACCAGCTCACCGAGCCCCGGACCCGCGCCGAAGAGGTCGTGTTCCAGACCGTGCGCGAGCTGGCCCAGCGGCTCCACGTCCGGATGCCGGAGGTCTGGGTCTACGACGCGCCCGATCCGAACGCCTTCGCCACCGGGCCGACCAAGAACAACGCGATGGTCGCCGTATCGACCGGCCTCCTGGAGAATCTGAAGGAAGAGGAAATTCGATCCGTGCTGGCACACGAGATGGGTCATGTCTGGAATGGCGACATGTTCACCACGACGGTGCTGGCCGGCTTGATGAACACGTTCGTGTACTTCATCTCCATGTGGGTGGAGCGATTCTTTAGAGAACGTGACCAGGCAGTTCTAGGCATCATCGCCTACTACGTCTTGCAGATCGTTCTCGGCATCCTGGCCATGATCGTGATCAATTGGCACTCGCGGCGGCGGGAGTTCGAGGCCGATCGGTTCTCGGGCAAGGCTTACGGCCCAGCGCCGATGATCTCGGCGTTGCAGAGCATTCAACGGTACGTCGAAGCAGCGCAGATGGAATACGCCACCCACGACGCGCTCGCCACTATGAAAATATCCGGCAACACGGGCGGCCTTTTGAGCTTGTTCGCCACGCATCCGCCCATCGAAGAGCGCATCGAGGCCTTGCGGCGCATGGCGTAACAAGGACTTGAAACCGTACTTCCGCTTCGGCGACAGTCCCCTTCCCGCCCGCGATGAAGTGGGAGGCAAGGGGCTTTCCCTCATCACGCTGTTTCAGGCGGGATTTCCCGTGCCGCCCGGCTTTGTCCTGACAACGGCGTTCTTTGAGCCCTGGATCGTCCTGCTGAAGGCGACCCCGGCCTGGAAGCAGTTCCTCGCCGCGGATCAGGCTGGTCTGCGGGACGTCTGCCAGCGACTCAAGGATATCAGCACCGGTTACGAGCTGAACGCGGAACAGAAGAAACGCCTTCGCGAGGCGCTGATCGCCTTCGATGAAAAAACCCTCTTTGCCGTGCGCTCCTCCTCACCGGAGGAAGACCTGGGAAGTGCGTCCTTCGCCGGCGGCTACGAGACGGTCCTGGGGGTCACCGCGGATCGGCTGGAACCGGCGCTCCATGCCGCGTTCGCCTCCTGCCTCGATGCCCGCATCGTCACCTACAAGCGCGAACGCGGCCTTGCAGCCGCGGAGCCCCGCATCGCGGTCGTGGTGCAGGAGCAGATCGCGAGCGAGGCGGCCGGCGTCGGCTTTTCGGTCCATCCCGTCTCCGGTGATCCGGACCAGGCCGTGTTCGAATCGAACTGGGGGCTTGGAGAGACCGTCGTGGCCGGCCGGGTGTCCCCCGACCGGTTCGTCGTGCACAAGCCGACACGGCAGATCCTGGAGCGGCAGCTTGGTAGGAAAGAACGGGCTCTCGTGCTCCTGACCGGCGGCGGGACGCACGAACGCGAGGACCCCCGGCACGAGCAACTGTCGCTGCAGGATGGGCAACTCCAGGCCTTAACCGAAGCGGTGATCGCCATCGAGCGTCACTACGGCCGCTCTATCGATATGGAATGGGCCTTTGCCGGCGGACGGCTCTACGTGCTCCAGGCCCGCCCGATCGTGAAGCCCGCGAAGGCAGAAGCAAAGAAGGAAAAGATCGTGCAGAAGTTCTGGGAACGAATCAAGACATTGGTTCAATGGCGCGCCTAATTGTAGGGACACGGCACGCCGTGCCCCTACGGTCGCACCTCGAGCACCCCCTCCATACCCTTTTCCCGGTGGCTTTTGAAGAAAAGCAGTTTCTTATCGCAATAGATCGGGAACGAACCCGGCGTCGCCGGGGTGAACGTGAGCTTCACGGTTTGCCCGGCCGGGATCTCTTCCTTGATCGCAAGGCCGGACTTGGGATCGTCGATGACTACGTTGTGCGGCACCAGCACGGTCACACTCTTGACGGTCAGTTCGACCGGCTTGCCGGCCCGCACGACAAGATGGCGCGGGCTGAATTCATAGCTGTCGGCTTCGACCACGGCCCGCTGGATGCCGTCCGGGTCCAGCGGAACTTCAACGGCAAACGGATCCGCGGCCGCGCACGTGATGATTGGCAGGAGGGCGAGCAAGCCGGTTCCGACTGCGAGAACGTACAGCATTGTCCAGACCTCCTCCCTGAACACTATGACACATTTTCCACCTGTTTCGGTCAAGAGCACAGTCACGAGCAAGCAATTCCGCACACTTCAATACTTATTACTTCTTGCGATTTCCAGGCCGTTTGGCTTCGGCATCAATATTGCACTGATATGGTGAACCAGGACCGAATCACAACGCTATGGGAGGCTCTATGGCTCGAATTGCGCTCATCCTCTCCGTTCTGTTCTTCGTTGCTCCACCGGTCTTCGCCGAGAGCAATTCGCATGGCCATGCTCCGGCAGCGCTCCAGCCCAAGGGCACCACGGCGGTTACCTTGCAGGGAGATGCCCTGGTCCTCACCTTCGGGCCGATCGACCTGCCCGCCGGCCACAGTGGTAACCTAGCCTCCAGCCTGCCGATTCATTCCTTCAAGGCGCCCAAGGACATGACCGTGACCGGCTTCAGGTCGCGCATCTTCACCAAGGACGGCAAGGAGCTGCCCGGCCAGTACCTCCACCATATCCTGCTCCAGAACCTGGAAGAAAAGAGCCTCTCCTGTCCCGGCGAGCCGACCTACTTCGCAGGAGCCGGGATCGAGATCACGGATGCCAAATTCCCTCCTGGCTACGGCGTGCCGATCAAAAAAGACAGCAAGCTCGTCGCAATCGTAGCCTTCTACCACAAGGTCCCTCCGACCAAGGACGTCATCGCGACCTTCACCATGGACTTGGCCCCTGACGGCGCCACCCTGAAACCGATCAAGGCCTACACCGTCGGCGTCAACGTGGTGTGCTACAGCCAGTTCAGCAAACGGCCGCCCAACGAGTCGGACGAAGGGCGGGAATTGAAGCCGGGCGTCGTGCAAGTGGACTCGAAGCCCCTGAAATTCACCCTGGACGGATGCATCAAGTACGCCTACCCCCATGGCCATGACGGGCTGCTGATGATCGCGCTCGACAACAAAACCATGAACCAGACATTACTGCGCAGCGTGCCAGACGTCGAGAACGGCGGGAACCTGCGCGGGTTCCTTCCTCATCAAATCTACAGCAGCACCAAGGGCTTTCCTGTGAACACCAAGGACGACTATGAGATGACGATGGTCTACCATCTCAATCGGCAGGAGCCCCTCGATCTCCATGCCATGGGAAACTACCTCCTCTATGTCGCACAAGGCCCCTGCGAATAGATAGCGTGACTGCCCCTCTCTGGTATACTGAGTCAAAAGGAGGCGGTTTATGACCAGACTTATGGCCGTGGGCATGGTCGCCTTGTGGATCAGCGGGTGCGCCTCGTATGGAGGGTGGTCACCCACCGTGGACGCCAGCCGGGACGTGCACAAAGACACCTTGGACCGCGACCTTGCCGAATGCAAGGAGCTGGCCAGCCAGGCGTCGGGCGGCACGGCGACCGAAGCCGCCAAAGGCACCGGCGCTGGTGCCGTGGTTGGGGCGGCTGCTGGGGCGGTGATCGGCGCCGTCTCCGGCAATGCCGGACATGGGGCCGCCCTGGGATCAGCGATCGGTGGGACCAGCGGCGGCGTGCATCAAGGCGTGTCCGCCGAGCATCAATACAAACGCAGCTACATCAAGTGTCTGGAGGGCCGCGGTCACCCTGTCATTAATTAGGGCGCCACGGTGACATTCACGTAGGCCGGGAAGCTCTCGGCCCCTTCCTCGTCCCGCACGATCAAACGGAACCGCAGGAGGCGCGGCTCGTCCACCACGGGCGCGAAGAAGTACGGCCGGGGACTGAGCGGCTCCACAAGATTGATCGGCATTCCCTGAACCTGCGACCAGTAGTACAAGGGGTTCTTCCCTTCCGGATCCCCGCTGAGAAGCGCGTCGAGCCGGACCTTCGCCCCTTGCTTGACGGTCTGGTCGTTTCCAGCATGGGCCAGCGGTGGCCGGTTTTCGGGGTTCTCCACCTCCACCACCACGGGAATCTTGACCTCATGCTTGCCGTTGTGGGCCACGATCTCCGCCGTGCCCTGACCCATCGCCTGCGCCAGTCCGTCATGGTTGACCCGCACGACCTTCTCATCGCTCGACCGATAGGTAGTGCCCGTGCGGCTGTGGGTCAAATCCCGCGCAACCCGGTCGGCGTACCTCCCGCGGACACTCAGCAGCCGGACCTCGCCGATAGTCTTGGTGAACCGGACCGGGATCTCCGCTTCCAGACCTTTGAGCTCCGCGGCAGGCTCCACGCGGAACGAGACCTCGTCGAACAGCACGTACTGCCCGCGCCGCTCCGCCACCTGGGCCACAGCCAGGAGGCGCATGGCCCCCACCGCTTCGGCGGGGACGGGAATCGCAGCGTCAAACGGTGGACCCGTCGCCTCGACCGTCGGCGGAGCTTCAACCTTGATGTCATCCAACGCCCGGTCCTCTTCAAAGAGCGTGTAGGTGACCTTCACCACCGGCAGCCCCGGCTGGAACCTGACCTTGACCTTCATCGCCTCGCCAGACCTGACCACCGCCCCTTTCTTGGGTTCTGAGACCTGAAAGGCGAAGGACTCGGACTCGATCCCTGCTAGCGTCCACAGCGCTCCTACGAGGACCGCCCCGGCCTTGAGGCATACCCGCCGCCGCACGAAGATCCTCCTCGGTTGTCGCCTTTACGAAAGGGGAGTGGTATTCTACCATAGGCGTTGATCCGGAATATGCCGGAGATATGGAGGGATACCCAATGGTCGTCTGGAGCAAACGGTTCGCCATCGCGGCGTTGGTTCTGTTTGTCGTGGCTGAGGGGTACCTGATCCCGCACACGATCGGTGGAGGCCCCAGTGCCATCCGCCCGCATATGATCCAATATATTTTCGTGAATTACAGCCTGCTGGCCCTGTGGGTGTTCATCTGGATGTTCGATCAGGCCCGCATCCGCGGCGCGAACGTGTGGCTCTGGCTGCCGCCGTTTCTCTTTGCTCCCCTCCCCACGCTCCTGGTCTTCATCCTGTTTCTCCAGCGGCCGCAGAAGGTCGGGGGATGATGAGCCCGCTCGCGATGCTCGAGCCCTTGCGGCGCCACCTGCTGCCGATCGCGCACCTGAACAGCGCTGCGTCGGTGCTCTCCTGGGACCAGGAAACCTACATGCCGCCTGGCGGCGGCGAGGCGCGGGCGGAACACCTCGCCACCTTACAGGGACTCGCGCACGAACGGCTGACGTCACCCGAAACGGAAGACTTGCTGGGCCGCTGGCTGGACTTGAAGACCGGAAACCTGCTCAGCGGCGCCACAGACGGCTGGGATCCGGTCGCGCGAGCCCTGCTGCGGGAGACCTGGCGCGACTACACCAAGGCCAAGCAGGTGCCGAACGACTTCGTCCGGCGACTGGGCAAGACCTGCTCCCTCGCCCAGCAGGCGTGGGCCGAAGCGAAAAAGCGGGACGATTTCGCGTCGTTCCTGCCCCACCTCACGACCATCGTGGCCCTCAAGAAGGAAGAAGTCGGCTATCGCGGACCGGCCCCGACGCCTTACGACGCTCTGCTGGATACCTACGAGCCCGGCGCCACGACGGCGCTGCTGCTGCCGCTGTTCGCGGCGCTGAAGAGCCGCCTGGTCCCTCTGCTCGATCGCATCGTCCACTCGCCCGTGAAGCCGCGGGAGGACATCCTGGCGCGCGGGTACGATCGGGACCAGCAGCTCGTCTTCGGGAGGATGGTGCTGGAGGCGATGGGGTACGACTTCGAACGGGGACGCCTAGACATCTCGGCTCATCCTTTCACCACGTCATTCCATCCCTCGGACGTCCGGGTCACTACCCGCGTGTCCGACCAAGACTTCACGGGCTCGCTTTTCAGCTGCATCCATGAAGGAGGCCACGGCCTGTACGACCAGGCCCTGCCCGCCATCCATTACGGCACCCCGCTGGGCGAGGCGGTGTCGTTAGGCCTTCACGAGAGCCAGTCCCGCTTATGGGAAAACTGCGTGGGGCTCTCGCGCCCCTTCTGGCAGCACTTTTACCCGCTCCTGCAGCACACCTTCCCCGACCAGGTGCGGGCGGTCGCCTTCGACGATTTCTATGCAGCCCTGAACATCGTGAAGCCCTCGTACATCCGGGTGGACGCCGACGAACTGACTTACAACCTCCACATCATGCTCCGCTTCGAGATCGAGCGGGACCTCCTGGAGGACCGGGTCCGGGTCGAGGAGCTGCCCCAGCTCTGGCGCGACAAGATGAAGAGCTACCTCGGGATTGTCCCGCCGACGGACCGCGAGGGGGTCCTGCAGGACGTCCACTGGTCGCTCGGCGCCATCGGTTACTTCCCCACATATACGCTCGGGAACCTGTACGCCGTGCAGTTCTTCAACCAGGCGAAGCGGGCCCTCCCCGATCTGCCCGACCGGATCGCCCGGGGCGACCTGCTGTCGCTGAAAGCTTGGCTCAACGAGCACATCCACCGGTGGGGGCGTCTTTACACGGCAGACGAGCTCGTACGTCGCGTCACCGGGGAGCCGCTGATCCCCGATCACTTCCTGACCTATCTGGAGAAAAAGTACAGCGAACTTTACAAGCTGTGAGGACTGTCATTCTGAGCAAAGCGAAGAATCTAGACGTTGCAAGCGGTCGAGACCCTTCACGAAGCCTGCCCTGAGCCTGCGATCGAGATGCTTCGCTGCGCTCAGCATGACAGGTGAAGGGTTCAGGGTGACAAGACAAGAAGGGAGACTGCATGGCTGACTACAAACTCGGCGGACCACTCAAGCAGTTCACCGCCATCGAAAAGACTGGGCAGATCGCCGCGTTTCTCCGGACCCGGATGGTCAAGGCGATCGAGGGCAATGACGCGGTCGAGTTGCACTACCTGCTCGCCACTCTCGACGACTATCACAACTTCCTGTGGCGCTATTACCGCCAATTGGAGAAGGAGCAGGCCGCCATCCGCCAGAACGCTTCGGAGTGAGCACGGAAGGATACGGTACGGGGTGGGTCGCTGAGGTTCAGTGGTTGGGGTCGGGCTGGAGGATCTGTCGAACGACGTCCGTGAGTTCGTGCGCGGAATAGGGCTTGTGTAGAAAGGCCTTCGCGCCACCACGAATCAGTGCCGCTCCTTTCTTTTCCGAGATCGAGCCGCTACAAAAGATCACCGGCACGCTCGGAGCGAGCTCGTGCAGCTCCTCGAAGACCTCCACCCCCGACCGGCCCGGCATCATCACATCCAGCAGGACTGCCGCGATGCGTGCGCCCTCTCGCCGGAGGATCTCAAGGGCGCTGGCCCCGCCTTCGGCCTCCAGAACTACGTAGCCGGCCTGCTCCAAAGCCGCGCGCGCGACCACCCGGAGGATCTCCTCATCGTCCACCACGAGAATCGCCTGGCCGGTACCGGACGGCACCGTGTGCATGGGCGGCTCGGCAAGCGACGGCTCCACTGTAGTGTCCTGCGGGACCAAGCGCGGTATGTCAATGACAAATCGGGAGCCGCGTCCGGGCTCGCTCTCGACGGTGATGGCGCCTGCCAGACGGTACACGAGCGACTGGACCACCGTCAGGCCCAAGCCGATTCCCTGTCTACCCTCCTTGGTCATGAAAAACGGCTCGAAGATGCGCCGGGAGACTTCGGCATCCATGCCTGCCCCGGTATCGCTGACGGTCAGGCGAACGCACTCGCCGAAGCCCTCTCTCTTCACATTCCCCAGCTCGATCGTCAGGCTGCCTCCCTGCGGCATCGCGTCGCGCGCGTTGGCGCAGAGATTCAGCAAGATCGTGCTGATCTGACCGGGGTGGCACTGCACGGTCCATAGATCCGGGTCGGCCTTCAGCGCCACCTCGATCCGAGGATCGAGTGTCCGGCGCAATCGCCGGACCACCTGCTCCGCGATGGTCTGCAGGGCCACGGGAGACAGATCGCCCCTCGATTTCCGCCCGATGGCCAGCAACTGCCGGACCACCTCGGCGGCTTTTCGGCCAGCCTGCCCGGCCGAGGCCACCAGCGGAGCAGCCGGATGGTCCGCGCCCAGTTTCGTCGCCACCAGCCAGAGACTACCCATCACGCCATTGAGTAGATTATTGAAATCGTGCGCGAACGTCGCGGCCAACTGGCCGAC
>Ga0209761_1003014_pt1 | contig 11107 bp, 10 predicted proteins | sample GraSoi013_1_40cm_4_FD_185818 | JGI IMG/M metagenome (GOLD analysis project Ga0209761, IMG submission 185818) | Grasslands soil microbial communities from the Angelo Coastal Reserve, California, USA - Sample 09_25_2013_1_40cm (SPAdes) (version 2) | ecosystem: Environmental > Terrestrial > Soil >... | reverse complement strand
CCGGTTACTGTTTGGCTGCCCCGCTGGCGCGCTATACGCTGATGGTCGCGGCACTGCGACGAATCCCGTACGCGCAGATCTACGCAGACGAACCCCCTTGGGCGCGGCCGTTTGGTATCGCACAGATGGCGCTGTTCACGGCAGCAACGGCTCCGTTCGGTGCTGCGGGCACGCGCCTGGCTGTGAGGTTGGCAGCCCCATTAGTCGCTACATTGCAGCTGGTTGGGATGCTCCTCTTGTATCGACGTTCCCAGACTCTCCCAGCGTGACCGTCCAGACCCCGCCCTCCCGACGTGGTGAGCTGATTGGATGGACGGGGTTCTTGCTTTTGGTCGCGATGGTGTTCCGTCTGCGCCGCGCGCTCGATCGCCGTTGAAAAGGCGGGCCGGTCGTGTTGCTTGGATCGTCACCCCAGTCCTTTTGGCAGGCCTCGGCCAGGTCGTCGTCTTGAAGACCGGGCTACTCGCAAGCCTCGAGGTCCCCATCGATCGGGAGCTGCAATGGCGGGGAAAACCGGTGTTCGGCCCTCGCAAGACCTGGCGCGGAGTGATCATCATGACCACGCTCTCGGCGCTGGTTGCCAGCGGACAGGCAGTGGCCGCGCGACACAGCGCACGCTTGCGAGCTTTGTCGCCATTCGACTACGACCGGACCAATCCCTGGCTACTCGGTTTTACGCTGGGGCTCGGGTACTGCCTGGCGGAACTTCCGAACAGCTTCGTCAAGCGGCGGCTCGACATAGCTCCTGGGGGGACAACCGATAAGTGGACCTGGCTCCAGTACCTCGTCGACCAGTCGGACTCGGTGGCCGGCTGCCTCGTCGCGCTCAGGTTCTTCTACAAGCCGAGCCGCCTGGAGACGAGCCTGGCCTTTTCCACCGGGCTCGCGCTGCATGTTGGAGTCGACCAGCTCATGCATGCGTGGGGGGTCAAGCGGAGGGCCTACAGGCCGAGCATTGAGATCCCCAGCAAGCTGCCGACCGCGGGCACGGGAAGGTTGTCCAGTCCGTAGCCCAGGCTGCCCTCGACCAGGGCGAGTACCAAACCGGCACCAAATACGGCAAGAATTCGAACGTCACCTGTTCCCAAGCCCATCAGAAGACCGATGCCAACCGCTACGGCGGCGAAAGCCAGGCTTCCAGCGAGGGTCTTGTGCCCGCCGATGACCGACCAACGGACACCCTCGCCCCGCTTGCCGACCAGAGCCGCAGCGGGGTCCGCCACGCCCAGCACGAGCGCCGCATACGCGATTGCGCCGGGATGGTTCCACCCGAGCATCACCGCCAGCAGCAATCCGGCCGGGAAGATGAGCGCACCCACGGTTACGCGCTGAATGCCGTGGACGCTGCTCAGAAGGTGGCGCGCGCGGGTCCACGCCAGGATCGCTGTGAAAAAGGCCGCGAGGACGATCAGCTCAGAGAGCCGGAGAAAGAGGGGCAGTGCGGCGACCGAGGCCGCGCCTACAACGTGCGCGATCTGCCTGGTGGTTTCCGGGCCGAGCCCGCGTCGGAACCCGATCTCGACCGCGACCAGCAGACACGTTTGAGCAGCCGCCGTGATGACGAGCGCGATCGGTCTGACGTCCAACTGACTCCTCTCGAAGGTGCGATTTGCGCGCGTTGCAACGGTCTGCAAACGGGCATAGCAAACGTTACATAGCACTCGGGGGCTGGGGCGCTCATCCTCCTGGCCCTTCTCGTGGGCGGTGTCAGCGGCATTCAGCGAATTCGCGGCGCGATTTCTGAACCGGGTGTAGCGATCTGTTAACACAAGGTTCGGGGTTCGACTCCCCGCTCCGGAGCCAACCATCTGCGGTCGGCCTAGCACGCGTCCCCTAGCGAAATGGCTGCGAGACCTCGTCCAGCCGCTGCACTGACGCCTCGGAGAGAGTCAGCCCCACCGCCTTCGCCGTCTCCACCAACTGTTCGGGCCTGGAGGCGCCGATGATGGGTGCGGTCACGTCCGGCTGCGCCAGCAGCCAGGCCACCGCAAGCTGAGCGGGCGTGCAGCCGTTCTCCCGGGCGAGCTCCGCCACCGCGTCTGCGACGTCGAACATGCGGTCATTCCAATAGCGGCCCTGGTACATCCTGCCGTAGTCGCCTTGGGCGAAGCGTGACTCGCCGGGCGGCTCCTCGCCGCGCCTGTACTTGCCGGTCAGTATCCCTGCACCGAGCGGGTTGTAGGGCACCACGCCCATGCCCGCGGCCCGCGCCAGCGGCAGCAGATCGCGCTCGTACGGTCGGTTGAGTAGGTTGTAGCGAGGCTGCAGAACGGTGATGCGCGCCAGGCTGGACTTCGCGATCGCCTCCATCGCCATCGCCACCTGCCAGGCCTCGAAGTTCGAGACGCCGATGTAAAGTACCTTGCCGTCCTTCACAAGGCGGTCGAGGGCGTCGAGGGTCTCTTCCATGGGCGCATCGAGGTCCGAGTGATGTAGGTAATACACGTCGACACGGTCAGTCTTGAGACGTCGCAGGCTGGCCTCGCAAGCTTCGATCACATGCTTGCGGCTACCCCCGGAGTCGTTGCGGCCGGTGCCGACGCGGTTAGCGCACTTAGTCGCCACCACGAAGCGCTCTCGTTTGCCCTGGAGCCAGGCGCCGACGATTTCCTCCGTGCGGCCCCAGGTCTCTGATAAGGGCGGGACGGGGTAGACATCGGCGACATCGAGGAAGTCGATCCCCAGCTCCGCGGCCATGTTCATGATCGCGAACGCTTCGGACTGGTCGCGCTGACTGCCGAAGATCATCGTGCCCAGGCAGAGCCGGCTTACCTGCAGCCCGCTACGGCCCACGCGGACGCTCTCCATTGGCGCTGTTCAGAGTAACGCCGCGAAAGCATTAGCCGAAGAGCCGGTCTTGCTCCTGTCGGAGCTCGTACAGGAACCCCGACCGCTCGGTCTCGACGTCGTCCCAGCTGAGTGCCTGGTCCCTCGCCACGGCTCGCTTCAGCCGTCCGGCGTAGGCGAACCCGAACGGCAGCAACCGATGCTCGTGTGCCACTTGATACCGCTCGGATAGCCCATATACGGTGTAGCCACCGGCGCCGTCCAGCTCGTCGCCGGGCTTCAGGTCCCGCTTGGCGACGGCGATCAGCTCGGCAACCATCCCGCCACGTAGATCCCCAGTCGGCCGGCCCTGTACGACTGCACGTGCGACCGACATCGGCACCTCCACGCAGGCCAGGTGATAGGGGCGGAATAGGCCCCAGTTGGGACCCCATTGCTGGGCAGTGCCGCCGAACCCGGGCTCGAACATCGAACCCATGGACGAGCGGACTCCGGCGTGGTCGGAAGTGACCACGACGAAGATGCCCGGGAAGACCTTGTCCTCGTGAACATAGCGGCCCTCAGGGTCAACGGAGTTGGCCATGTCGACCACGCCCTCCGAGCCCAGGATGCCGCCGTCCTTCTCAAGGCTGAAGACGCGGCCGAGATCCTGCCACCGGCAGTAAGGCTCGTGCATGCCGCGGACTTCGGGCAGCATCCGCAAAACGTTGGAGACCGCCGCCATCTCGGTCTGTGACTTGGTGCCGTCGCGGAAGGAGCAGTACATCTTGGGGTTGTTCCGGTTGCGTTCTGCCTGCTCCCGGTACGTCTCCGGCGTGGCGTGGTGGTCGTCCGCGAAGAGCACTGTCCCGCGGCCGACGCATACGACCACAAACCCCAGCGTTTGCGCCCATTCCGCGAGCTCGAAGATGGCGCCTGGCTGGTCGCCCGCCGCCAGCGTGTACACGACGCCGGCGCGCCGTGCCCGCTCGGCCAGGATCGGCCCCACGACCACATCCGCCTCTACGTTGAGCATCACCACGTGGCGCCGGTTCTTGATGGCGTCGGCCGCCACCCGCGCCCCCACCTCGGGCAGTCCGGTCGCCTCCACCAGCGCCTCCAGCTCCAGCTGCGGCATCAGGTTGGCGTCCGCCGTTGCGACCGGCCGCCCGCGGCGTAGAGCATCCTGAGCCGGGCCCAGCTCATCGGTTACCAGAGGGTCGGCGCCGTTCTCGCGCAGGCAGGCCTCGGCGCGACTGAGGTCCACGTCGGCCGCCGCCATCACCCGCATCCCCGGCATGGTCGCCACCTGGTCGACTACGCCGCGGCCCATACGGCCAATCCCGACCACGCCCACGCGGATCGGCTCGCTTCGGCCGCGCAGCTCGGCCAGGTACATCAGCGGGCGCCGTGCACGCAGGCAGGCTCGTACCCGAGTTGGCCGGCCAACGGACCCGGAGTTAAGATGGGATTCTCCAGGCGTCCCGCATTGAATTAGTAAGAGGGGGGGTTCCTGTCATGGCGCACGGAAAGAAGAAGGCCAAGACCGGCTGGTCACGCCGAGAATTCCTGCGTACGGCCGGGGTGGCCGTGGCCACCATCGCCTTCCCCGAGATATTCATCTCTTGCGGAAGCCAGTCTAGTTCGACCTCAGGCGCGGCGGTCCCCAAGCCGCGCAAGGGTGCTTCGATCCGGCTGCTGCAGTGGACCAGCTTCGTCAAGCCGGCCGACGCCGAGTTCAAGCGCCAGGCTGCCGAATGGGGTGACGCCAACGGCGTAACGGTTGCGATCGAGACCGTCACCGGTGACCAGCTGCAGCCCAAGACCGCCGCCGCGGTCGAAGCAAACTCTGGTCCCGACATCATCCAGATGCAGTACGGCTGGCCGCAGCTCTACACCGATGCCTGCCTGGACGTGAGCAACGAGGTCAACATCCTGATTGGCAAGCTGGGCAAGCCGGACCCGGTCAACGAGGCCTTCTGCAAGGTCAACGGCACGTGGCGGGCGATCCCCTACACTGTCGTGCCCAACGCCTGGACCTACCGCACCGACTACTTCCAGCAGGCGGGCGTCACAAGCTTCCCCACGACGTGGGACGAGCTCACCACCGCCGCCGGCAAGCTGAAGACGACCGGCAAGTCGATCTCACAGACCGACGGCCACGCCTACGGCGACTCCCTGACCATGTGGAACCCCGTGCTCTGGGGCTACGGCGGCAAAGAGGTGAACGCCGACGGCAAGACGGTCGCCATCAACTCCCCTGAGACCCGCAATGCAATCAAGTGGGCGCAGGGGGCCGTCAGAGCCGGCTTTGTGGTGCATCCCGAGTGGCTCGACCCCGACAACAACCAGGCCTATCACGCCGACCGCATCAGCGGCACACTGAACGGGGCCAGCATCTACATCCGGGAGAAAATCGAGTTTCATAAGTACACGGACGTGACCAACAATGCGCCTATGCCCAGCGGCCCAAAGGGCACCTTCGCAATGAACCTCATCTTCAACCACGCCGTGATGAAGTGGTCGCCGGACGCCGAGACCGCCAAGGCGATGCTTCTCCACCTCATGGACAAGGATCAGTACATGAAATGGACGACAATCGCGTCCGGTTACAACGCCGGCCCGTTCGATGCCTTCCATAACGACCCCATCTTCGCAAGCGATCCCAAGCTCAAGGCCTTTCAGGAAGTGGTGGCGCCGGGCAAGTGGCCGGGCTGGCCGGCAATGCCAAGCAAGAAGACGGCCCAGGCGCAGACGCAGTTCATCGTGGCTGACATGTTCGCCAAGGCGCTGGCCAACGGCGGCACCGGTGACATCGAGGCCGCGATCGCAGCGGCGGAAACCTCGCTGAAGGCGATCTTCGAGCGGCCCTGAGGGCAGTTGGCCTGGGCGCATAGAGATGGGGACCGCGACCCGGGCTGACGCGGTCCCCGTCTGGCACCAGCGTCGCGTGCGGATCTATGACCGCGAGGCGCCGCTCGGGTACCTCCTGCTTGTACCAACCCTTTTCGTCCTGGGAATCTTTCTCCTGTACCCCTTCCTTTTCGGGATCTGGTTGTCGATTACAGACTCCGAGCTCGGGAACTTGGGCAAGTTCATCGGTCTCGGGAACTACCGTTTCGAGCTTCGCAACACCGATGGCGTCTTCTACGGAGCCGTCATCAACACCTTCCTCTACACAGGGGTCACCACCGTATTCAAGCTCGGCCTCGGGCTGGTCATGGCGCTGTTGCTGAACCAGGTCTTCCCGTTCCGACGCTTCGTGCGGGCTGCCCTGCTTCTTCCCTACATCATCCCGACCGTGCTCAGCTACGAGGCTTGGAGGTGGATGTTCGACCCGACGTTCAGTGTCCTCAACTGGCTCTTGGTGAATATTCACCTGGTGCACTATCCAGGACCCAACTGGCTCGGAGTGCCCGCCAACGCGATGGCGGCGCTGATGGTGGTGAACGTCTGGCGCGGCACGCCCTTTTACGCGATCTCCTTCCTGGCCGGTATGCAGGTCATCCCGCTCGACCTGTACGAAGCGGCTCGGGTGGACGGTGCGAGCCGCTGGCAGCAGTTCACCAACATCACGCTGCCGTTGCTGCGGCCAGTGCTGCTGGTCGTCCTGCTCCTCTCCACCATCCTCACCTTTGCCGACTTCCAGGGGCCGTTCGTGCTCACCAACGGAGCGCCTTATAACAGCACCCAGCTGCTTTCCATCTGGGCCTACCAGTGGGGCATCCCGGGGGGTGCAATTGGCCTGGGTGCGGCGATCTCGCTGGTGCTCTTCCCACTCCTCACCATCGTGGTCGCGGTCGTCCTCTTCATGCTTCGGAGGCCCGAGTAGATGGCTGTGCAAAGCACCGCCACGTCCGCCCAGCCTGGGGTGATAAGGCCGAAGGCTCGCAAGCCCCGGTCCGGCCGCGTCATCGGCGACAAATTTGTCGGCCGCGCGATCCGCATCTACATTCCATTGCTCGCCTTACTGGCTGTGACGCTGTTCCCGTTCTACTGGATGGCGGTCACGTCGTTCAAGTCGGCCTCCGAGCTATTCGATTTCTCGGTCAGCCCGCTGTGGGTCCGGGAGCCCACCTTGGCTTGGTACCAGCACCTCTTCACCCAAACCAACTTTCCGCACTGGGCGTTCAACACGGCGGTCGTGGCCATCGTCTCCACCCTCATCTCCCTCTTCTGCAGCGTTCTCGCCGGCTACTCGCTAGCACGCCTGCGTTACCGCGGCGCCGACTCCATCGGCTGGGGAATTTTCGTCACCTATCTGGTACCCCCCACGCTTCTCTTCCTGCCGCTGACTTTCGTCATCCGAGAGCTGCACCTCTTCAACAACCTGTGGGCGCTGATCCTCACTTATCCCACCTTCCTGATCCCCTTCTGCACCTGGATGCTCATGGGCTTCTTCAAAGGCATACCGCGCGAGCTGGAGGAAGCGGCCCTCGTGGATGGCGCAACCCGCATCCAGGCCATGCTGCGGATCGCGATCCCGCTCGCGGTCCCGGGCATACTGGCCGCCGCCCTCTTTGCCTTCACCCTCTCGTGGAACGAGTTCCTCTACTCGCTGATCTTTCTGAACGACAGCCTGGTCAAGACCATCCCGGTCGGCGTTACGCAGGAGCTCATCCACGGTGACGAGTTCTTTTGGGGCGAGTTGATGGCCGCCGCGCTTCTCGGTTCTGTCCCGGTCGCCGTGCTGTATTCCTTCTTCGTCGACCACTTCGTTGCGGGCATGACTGCGGGTGCCGTCAAAGGCTGAGCGGCGCGCCGTATCTCTGTGCGCTTAGGCCGTCAGTAGCCAGTTCGGGCGGCATCGCGCTTCACGCCTCGCAGCGCTTCCAACACATGGGCCGCGCCGCCGCGCAGGAATAGAGCGTCGTTGTCAACGTTCAGCATCCGGAACCCGGCCTCCCGCCAGCGGATGGCCGTGTCGGCCCCTGCGCAGTGGATACCGGCAATCAGGCGGTGTCGCCGGCAGGCTTCAAGGATGGTCTCGATCAGGCGCCGATGCTCGGGGGCGGCGGCGGTGGCGTCGGGCTTCAGCCCGTGGGCGACCGCCAGGTCGTTGGGGCCAACGTAGACCCCGTCCACACCTGGTACGGCAAGAATCTCGTCTAGGTTGGCCATCGCCTCCACGGTCTCGATCATGACCACGCAGACCACCGCGCTGCTGGCGCTCTCGGGTCCGAAGCCGCTGACCTGGAGCGCGGCCCGGGTCGGACCCCAGGAGCGGTAGCCCCGGGGCGGGAAGCGGCACGCGCCGACCGCGCGGAGCGCCTCTTCCGCGGAGCTGACCATCGGCACGATCACACCCTGAGCGCCGGCGTCGAGCGCCTTCATGATGTCGGACGGCTGGTTCCAGGGCACCCGCACGAAGGCTGGAGTCCCGGTGGCCGAGAGGGCCTGCAGCATAGGCAGCATCTGGTCATAGCCGATCAGGCCGTGCTGGGTGTCGATGCAGATCCAGTCGTAGCCGGCCCGGCCCATGAGCTCGGCCGCGAACGGGCTGGGGATGACGCACCACCCGCCGAGCGTCGGCTCGCCCCGCTCCCAGAGCTCCCGCAGCGTCATCGCCTGAGCCGAGCCCCGAGCCTGACCCCGTTGACCACGTTGATTGGCTCCTCGCCGTCTAACACCCGGGTCAGGTTGTCGCGCACCAATTCCAGCGCCCGCGCCTCCGCCTCCACGGTGTAGCCGGCCACGTGGGGTGAGAAGAAGACGTTCTCCATCCGCCGAAGCGGGTTGTCGGGCGGCGTCGGCTCCTGCTCGAAGACGTCGAGGCCGGCGCCTCCCAGGTGCCCCGCCTCCAGGGCGGCGACGAGTGCCTGTTCGTCCACAACCGGCCCGCGCGAAGCGTTGACCAGAAAGGCGCCTTTCTTCATGCGCGCGAGCGCCTCCGTGTCGATCAGATGGTGGGTCTTTTGGTCAAGGGGCACATGCACGCAGACCACGTCGGCCAGCTCCATCAACTCTTCGAATGGGACCCGCTCCACACCGGCGAAACTCTTGTCCACGATGTCCGCATAGAGCACGCGGGCGCCGAAGGCGAGCAGCCGGGTCGCCAGCGCGGAGCCCACGTTGCCGTGCCCAACTATGCCGACCGTGAGCGCGCCAAGCTCGTGGCCGATCATCTCGGGTTTGGGCCAGGCGCCCTCGCGCAGCTGACGGTCGCCCCAGGAGCCCCGGCGAACCAGGTTCAGAATGGCCATGACCGTCCAGTCGGCGACTCCATCCCGGTTATAGCCGGCGGCGTTGGCGACCGCAATGTCGAGTTCCGCTGCGGCGCGGTGGTCGATCACGTCATAACCGACCGCGGGCATCTGGATCAGCAGGCAGCTCGTCATCTGCTCCAAGACCTCGCGGGGCAGGCGATGTTTGTGCCGCTTGTCGGCGATGACGAGCTCGGCCAGCGAGCACTCCCTGAGCACGGCCTCCGGGGCAGGTGGATCGGGGACAGTCACCACCTCCACCGGCTGACGGCCGGCGAAGAGGCCTTCGACCTGCTCCTTGGAGTAGGGGGACAAGCAGACGACGCGCGCGGGCAACGGCGGTCAGGCTATCACGCAACAGGGTAGGCTCGCGGCGAGAATCTCTAGGGAGGAGATGAGTATGGGGTCGATGACCAAAGTGGCCCTCGTCACCGGAGGCGGTACCGGAATCGGAAGGGCCGTGGCCCTGGCTCTCGCAGGCGAAGGGTATTCGGTCGTTGTGGCCGGGCGCCGGAAGGAGCCCCTGGAGGCCACGGCGCTGGATGGGTCGAAACTGGGCGCGAAAATGCTCAGCGTTCCCACAGATGTCGGCGACCCACAGTCCGTTAGGGCTCTCTTCGTCCAGACCGTCGAGGCCTTCGGGCGGTTAGATCTCCTGTTCAACAACGCAGGATCAGGAGCGGCGCCGGTACCGCTTGAAGACGTGACCTTCGAAGATTGGAAGTCGGTCGTCGATGCAAATCTCACCGGTGCCTTTCTCTGTACGCAAGGGGCGATCAAGGTCATGAAGAACCAGCAGCCTCGGGGTGGACGGATAGTGAACAACGGTTCCATATCGGCCCACGCTCCGCGGCCGAACTCTGCTCCGTACACCGCGACGAAGCACGCGATCACAGGCTTGACCAAGTCAACTTCGCTTGATTGCCGCAAGTACGACATCGCGTGCGGCCAGATAGACATCGGCAACGCCGCCACCCAAATGACGCAAGGTATGGTCAAGGGCGTGCCGCAAGCGAACGGAGACATCGCTGTCGAGCCGCGAATCGAGCTCGAGCACGTTGCGCGCGCGGTGGTGTACATGGCCAGCCTCCCGCTCGATGCCAACGTTCAGTTCATGACCGTGATGGCGACGAAGATGCCGTTCATTGGTCGGGGATGAGGAAGAGATACCAAACCATCCCCTGACCGGCATCCGAGTCGTCGAGGTCGGCATCTACATGGCCGGCCCTTTCTGCGCCATGCAGCTGGCCGACCTGGGGGCCGACGTGATAAAGGTCGAGAATCCCGATGGCGGGGACATCGCTCGCGACTCGGCGCCCTTCCTGGACGGTGAGTCATCGCCCTTCATCCGGCTCAATCGGAACAAGCGATCGCTCGCGATGAACCTCAAGGCGCCGGAAGGCAAGGAGCTCTTCCGCGAGCTGGTCCGGGGCGCGGACGTCGCGGTCGAAAACCTGCGACCGGGCACAATGGCCGATCTCGAGCTCGACTACCGGCGTCTCTCGGCGATTAATCCAGGCCTGGTCTATATCGCCGCCTCGGGCTGGGGCCAGACCGGTCCTTACTCTCAGCAGGCGGGGCTCGACATCATGGCGCAGGCGATGAGTGGGCTGATGTCGATCACCGGTGAGCCGAACGGCAACCCGGTCAAGGTCGGCGTGCCAATCTGCGATCTTGTTTGCGCGCTATACGGCACGATCGGCGCCCTCGCGGCGTTGCGGGTACGCGAGCAGACCGGTCGCGGGCAGTTCATCGACGTGTCGCTCTTCGAGTCGGGAGTATCGCTGGCGGTTTGGGAGGCGGGGCGCTACTTCGCGACCGGGGAGATTCCAGGGCCGCTCGGTTCCGCCCACCAGACCTCGGCGCCCTACCAGGCGATCCGCGCCGCCGACGGCGATTTCACGGTCGGCGCTACGACTCCGCGCAACTGGCGGTCGTTCTGCGATGTGCTCGGCCACCCGGAGTGGGCGAGCGAGCAGCGTTTCAAGGACAACCCCTCGCGGCACGCGCGCCGGGACATCCTGATCCCGATGATCGAACAGGTGACGTCGCGCAAGCCGCGGGCGTATTGGGTATCGCGACTCCACGATGCGGGCGTGCCCTGCGCCGAGATCCGAACATACGATCAGGTCTTCAAC
>Ga0209761_1003013_pt1 | contig 11108 bp, 7 predicted proteins | sample GraSoi013_1_40cm_4_FD_185818 | JGI IMG/M metagenome (GOLD analysis project Ga0209761, IMG submission 185818) | Grasslands soil microbial communities from the Angelo Coastal Reserve, California, USA - Sample 09_25_2013_1_40cm (SPAdes) (version 2) | ecosystem: Environmental > Terrestrial > Soil >... | reverse complement strand
CCTTCAGTTTCGACCTCGGGACGTTCTCGTTCGCGTATCGCGACATCCCGTGGCGGGGGTTCGACGACCTGGTGGACATCTCGGTCCTCGACGGGGCGCAGGTGCCGCTGAACTACACCGTCTCGTTCGCGCCGCAGGCGACGGGGGATTGGCACATTCGATGGACCTTCCCTCTCGTGACCGCACCCGCAATCCGGACCTTCATCGTCCGGTACACGGTCACGAATGCGCTCCTCCAGCCCGCGAGTGCTCTGAACCGACTCGACTGGCAGGCGGTCGGTACCGGATGGAGCGTGTTCACGGACAACCTCACGGTGGACGTCGTCCTGCCGGCCGGCATCGACACGGCGCAGCTCGCGTACTCCCCGAACCCCGTCCGAGTCTCGCAATCGGGGGGCCGGACGGACCTTACGTTCGGCGACACGAACCTGGCTCCCTTCACCTCGTATCGGGTCATCGTCGACTTCCCGAAGGTCCTCGATGTCCGGTTTGGGATCGCGAGGATCTCGCGGGAATCCCCGATGGCGACCGCGACATTCACGTTCCTCGGCGTTGTGGGCGCCATGATCGGTCTCTGGGCCCTGCGGGGTCGCGAGCCCAAGAGCCGCCGCCCGCCCGGGGACGCACCGATCCTGACGCCGCCCTCCGGACTCGAGCCCGAGGAGGTCGGATTCCTCCTGCGGCAGCAGGTCGATGCCCCGGTCCTGCTCGCGACGCTGCTGAATCTCGCGAAGAAAGGGTATGTCGTCCTCCAGGGACCCGCCGACGCGGGCGGTTACGTGCTGGAAGAAAAACAGATCGAACTCACCGACAAAGCACGCTCGGTGGTCGCCGAGCCGGAAGGATGGAGCACGGAGCCACCTGCGTACCAGCGGATGCTCCTCCAGGCCATGGTCTCGCACCGAAATCGGATCGAGGCGATTCGATCGTCCGCAAAGATGCTCACTCGATCGATCGGGGACCGCCTCGCCGCAAGCGGCCTCCTGGCGGGGAGCCCCGCCCGGGTCCGACGCCGCTACGGCATCGCAACAATCGTGATCGGCATCGTCGCGCCGGTGCTCGTGGTCCTCGGGTATGTCGTGGCGGCGTTGTACAGCTACGTCGCGGTGAACGTGGGCCTGTTCATCGGGTCGTTCGCCATCGTGGGAATCGGCTACTACATGCCTCGCGCGACAGAAAAGGGAGCGGAGGAGAAAGCCCGCTGGGAAGGGTTCCTCGGTCAGCTGCGCGATCGAATCGAGTCCCTCGCGGGATCGAGCCCGGAGGAGAGCGTCCGGCTCCTCGACGAAAACATGGCCCTGGTCCCCCTGATTTCGAATCTCGAGATGTCGGGTTGGCTGAAGTCTCTTGGGAACCGAATTCCCGCGGTGCCGTACCGGCCGTACTGGTACCATCCGATTGGCGGCATTTGGTATGTTCCTTCTCAAAGCCCAGGCCAGACGTTCCCGGATATTGGTAGGGAGCTCGCACGCGACTTCGGGACGTTCGCGAACTCGTTCGCGACGACCCTCGGCCACTTCCAAACGTACATGGCGCCGTCGGGCGGCGGGGCGGGTGGCGGAGGCGGTGGGGGAGGAGGTGGCGGCGGTGGCGGAGGAGGGGGCGGTGGCGGCGGGGCCGGCTGAGCGTGTCGCCCTCCTGCCGTTGAGCCTTTAACCCGACGCATCCCTCCAGGGATTCGATGGTCCGCGCCGTGAAGCCCACCCGCAAGCGAGACGGCCGGCTCGGCCCGCCGCAAGGCTATCCGAAGGACCCGGAGAAGTACGGCGATCCGGCGAATTGGAAATATCCTGTGCACACCCCGTTCCATGCGCGCGCCGCGCGACGGTACTTCAACGAGCCTCGGAATCGCGCGAAGTACACGCCCGAGGAGCAGGCGTACATCGACAAGAAAATCAACGAGGCGCTCGAACGGTTCGGGGTCGCGGTCAAGATCAAGGGCGGCGAGATCGAGGACGAGGCGGGCACGATCCAGGCGGACGTCCCGATGAACAAGGACATCGACAAGCTGTCCTTCGATGAACTCCTGCTCGTGTTCCTCGGGAGGAATCGCCTCGCATCGGCCAAGGCCATCGATCCGTCGGTCGTCTCCGTGGACAAGGATACGGAGACGCTCCTGGCAGGTCGGGTGAAGGAATACTCCGTGCGAATCGACCGGCAGGAGAAACGGGTCGAACACGATTGTGTCGACTTCAAGACGAACCGTGCGACCGGGCGGCTCATGTGCAAGCACCTGGGGGCGTTCCTCATGCAAGTCGACCGCGGGAAGGCGACCCACCTGTTGCGCGATCTGCTGCGGGAACGCGACCATTGGACGTTCGAGTGACGTCGAATCAGGTGTGCTTCCCGCCGCCAACGTTTAAGGCGGTTTCCGACCATCCGCTCCGGGGGTTCGGTCGTGGTGCGACTCATGGGTCGCGGTGTGCTCGTTGGCGTGTTTGCGGTGATCGGCCTGATGGTGTTGGGCTCTCCCGCCTCCGCGATCACCTGGGGCACGATCGACACGACCCACCCGAACGTCGGTGCGATCCTCATCGTGCGCGCCGACGGAAGCGTCGGGGAGTTCTGTTCCGGGACGCTCGTGTCCGCACGGGTCTTCCTGACCGCGGGCCATTGCACCGATGCGCTCACGGCCTTCGCGATTCCGGCCACCCGGCTGCGAATCGGATTCGGGCCAAACCTGTTTGCGGAAGGCGCGGTGCGCCTCGCCGTGAGCGGATATCAGAGCCACCCAGATTACAACTGGGGACCCACATCGAATCCGCACGACCTCGGTGTGATCATCCTTCAGGATGCAGTCGAGGGCGTCACACTTGGCACGCCGGCCCCGACGGGCTACTTGGACGACCTTGCCGCGTCGGGAGAACTCAAGTCGGCGACGTTCATCAACGTCGGGTATGGCGACAACCAAGACTTCGTCGTGACCGGAGACCGCCAGATCTCGACTTCGAGCTTCCGGAACCTGCACGACGCCTGGCTCTACATGTCGCAGAACATCCAACATGGAGATGGCGGCACGTGCTTCGGCGACTCCGGCGGGCCCACGTTCTTCGTCGATCCTTCGTCTCACGCCGAGTACATCGTCGCGGTGACGAGCTGGGGAGACAGCGTCTGCAAGTCGACGAACAACAACTACCGCGTGGACCTGGCGAGTTCCCGGTCCTTTATCGACGACATGATCGCGTCGAACCCGTAGTCCATCGGGCGGCCTTTCTAGAGGCGGCTGAAGTCCGCCTCGCGGTCTTTCTTCCGAGCTTCGCGCTCCTCGGCCTTCGGGAGTGGCGCGTCGCAACCGGGGCAGTTGCCTCCGGCATCGACGCAACCCTTGCACAGCCAGGCTCCGCACGCGTGACGCTCGACGCCGGGCGCGTGGTGCGGTGCGCACTTCGCTGGCGGTGCGTCTTCGGCAACTTTTCCGACCGCCTTCGGTGTCGGCGACTTCTTCGCCGCGGGTGCTGGCTCGTCGTCCTCTTCGACCGCGGTCTCTGGCACGGCCTCCGGCTTCGCCTTCTTTCGCTTGATCTCCGGCGCGGCGCGCGTCGAGATCTTGTAGGCGCCGCCCTCGAAGATCTTGAGGGAGACCTCGAGCTTCTTCGCTTCGAACGGCCCGAGGTGGAGCTCTTTCGCGAGGTCCACGAGGTTCCATTCCTCCTTGGGCAGATCCATCGCCTGCCGGATCAGCTCGTCATTGCGCCATTCCGGCGTCGGCTCCAGCGGCGCGTCGCGGACCCAGTCGATATAGCCCCAGATCGTCCGGGCCTCTTCCAGGTCGACGTGGGGCAAGACCGCGCTGACGTCGGTAAGGCGCAACGTGTTGAGGTTCTTCGCATTCTCCACGGTCCGGAGGACCGCGGCCCCGACCGCTTCGTACTTGCGCAGGTCGTCCGCCTCGATCCGATCCGGCGCCAAGGGAGCCGGCTCGTTGACGTACGCGATGACCTCGTCGAGGTCCTCGAGGGGGACGGAGCAGTACCGGAAGACCTCGTCCCGGGTTGCCGGACGTGCGAGGTGTTTCTCGAACCGCACGACGGCTTCCGCGAAACCTTCGATCTTCGCAATGTGGATCCGCTCCTCCGCCGCCTTCTTGCCGGATTGCGCGGGCTCGTACGCGGGATCGAGGGCGAGCGCCGCGTCGAACGCGCGGAGCGCTTCGTCGAAGCGTTTCAGGTGGACAAGGGCCAGGCCTTTGCTGTTCCACGTGACCTTGTCGCGGGCGTCGAGGCGGAGCGCCTCATCGTACGACCCAACCGCGGCATCGAACTCGCCGGCCCGTTCTTCTGCGAATCCTCGCATGTACCACAGGGCCTTGTCGGCCGGGCGCGCGACCGTCGCGTGGGCGAGGGCATCCGCGGCCGCCGGGAAATCTTCGCTCTTCACATGGAGCAGACCCTTGCTCCGCCACGCGTCGCCCAGTTCCGGGTTCGATTCGATGGCCGAATCGAACGCCGCGAACGCCTGCGGATTCTGGCCGAGCGCTTCGTACGCCTCGCCTTTCCACGTGAGTACGCGCGCGTCCTTCGGCGTCGCCTTCAGCACGTGGTCGAAGCACGGGAGGGCATCCGCGGGGTGCCCGGTCCGCAGAAGGCACAACCCCTTCGTCCGGTAGGCCTCGTAATGGTTCGGATCTTTCGCGAACACGAGGGCGAGGAGGGACAACGCATCGTCGAAGTGGGATTCGTGGGCGAGGCACATCGCCTTGCCGCTGAGGAAGTCGAGGTGGTTGGGTTCCAGGATCAAACCGTCCTCGAACGCCTTGAGGGCTTCCGGGACCCTTCCGAGGTCGAACAGGATGCGCCCTTTCGCCGCGAGGGCCACCCGGTCCCCCGGATTCAGGTTCAGCGATTGATCGTACGCCGCGAGGGCCTCGTCCCGCCGTCCGAGCCGCCCGAGGATTGCGCCTTTCGCATTCCATGTCCGACGGTCCATCGGGTCGACGCGGCCTGCCCGATCCAGCGCCTCGGTTGCCGCGTCAGGTTTCCCGAGGCCCTCGAGGGCGACCGCCATCTCCCGCAGCGCGTCCGTGTCCCGCGCATCGATTTCGATGAGTCGCTCGCCGACCTCCGCCGCCGCCTTGAATGAATTCTGGGTGTGCAGCAGGTCGCGTTTGATTCGGAGGAGATCCACGTGGTCCGGTGCGATCGAACACGCTTTCGTGATCGCGGCTAAGGCGTCCTTCGCGTCGCCGGCGGCTTTCGCAAGTCGGGCGCGCCGCGCCCATGCGTTCGCGTCCTTCGGCTCGGCGAGGCTCAGTTTGACGGATACGGCGAACGCGTCCTTGGTGCGTCCCAGGGCTTCCAGGGCGGTGCTCAACCCCGCGAGCGCGGTCGTCTCCTTCGCGTTCTTGGCGAGGACCGTCTCGTACACCGGGATCGCCTCCTCGTATCGATGGAGCTCGGTGAGGCACGCGCCTTGTTTCAAAAGGGCCGGGACCATCGTCGGGTCGAGAGAGGCGGCCTTGCCGTATGCCGCTGCGGCCTCCTCGTATCGCTTGAGCCAGTGCAGCGCCGTCCCTTTCCCGAGCCACGCCTTCGCGTGATTCGCGTCGAGCGCCAGCGTGCGGTCGAACGCCGCCACGGCGCCTTCGTAGCGCTTCTCGCCCTCGAGGGCGAGGCCGAACAGGTACCATCCCTTCACGTCGCCCGGCGCGTACCGCGTCGACCGATCGAGGCAGTCGATCGCTTCCGCGAACGCGTTGAGCCGATAGTGCGCACGCCCTTTCTCGTACCAGAGGTCGGGGGACGCGGGGGTCGCCTCGATCGCGACGTCATAGGCCTTCACCGAATCGGCATATCGGCCGAGGGAGAACAGGAGGGCCGCCTTGTGAGAGGCCGCATCCGCGTTTCGCGGATCGAGCCGGAGGACCGTGTCATAGGCGGTGAGCGCCTCTTCCGGTTGGCCCAGGGTCTGGTGGGCCTCGCCCCGCGCGGTCCAGGTGCCCGCATCGGCCGGGTCTTTCTGGAGAATCACCTCGCAAGTCCGGAGGAGGACCTTCGCGTTCTTCGAACGCCGCAAGGCGTCCCGCTGGCCACGCAGCGCGTCGAGGTCGTCCGGCGCGACGACCCGGAGGCGCTCGAACGTCGCGTAGGCGTCCTCGGCCTTGCCGAGCGCGAGAAAGGCCCGGCCTTTGTCTTTCAAGGCCCGCGGATGGTGCGGCTGGATCGCGAGGATCGCGTCGCACGCGACGACGAGATCGGCCCACCGCTCGGACCGCAAGAGGAGATCCCGCTTCGCCTCGAGTCCGTCGTACGATCGTGGCTCCACGGCCAGGAAACCGTCCAAGGAGGCGAGCGCTTCCTCGCGGCGATTCAACTGGACGCACGCGTGAGCTTTCGCGTACAGCGCGCCGGCGTGCCGAGGATCGAGGGAGACGATCTTCGACGCCTCCTTGACGACGTCGTCCCATCGGGCGAGGGACCGGAGCGCCTCGAGCCGCCCGACCCGAGGAGCGAGCGTCTTCGGAGTGAGTCCGATCGCTCGATCGTAGGAGCCGACCGCATCGATGCTTCGGCCGATTTTGCGCAGCAGCTCGGCCCGGCTCGTCCACGCTGCGGCGTCGCCGTCCCGTTGGCGGAGGGCCTCGTCGTAGGATCGCAGCGCCTCGTCGTTCTGATTCGACGCGCCGAGGACGTCTCCCCGGAGTCGCCATGCATCGGGGTCGTACGGATCGAGCTGGGTTACCCGGTCCAGGCAGCGAACGGCTCTCGGCGAATCCCCGCCGGCGAGGTACGCCTGCGCTTTTCCCTCCAGGGCCTCTTTGCTCTCGGAGTTAATCCGAAGGGCGCGGTCGAACGCCGATTGGGCCTCGTCGAGTTCGCTCTTCCGTCGGTGGGCGTTTCCAGCCCTCACCCATAAGTCGGCGTCGTCCGGGACGAGTGAAAGGACGCGGCGATAGCCTTCGGCGTCGTCGGGATCCAGGTTCACGACTTGCATGTACGCCCGGATGGCCTCGGGCCGCTGCTCGAGCGCAACGTGGGCATCGCCTTTCCGCTCCCAGAGGTCTTTCGCCTTCGGATCGATTCGCAACCCGGCGTCGTAGTAACCGAGGGCATCCGACGCGCGTTCTTGTGCGAGCAGGATGTCTCCCTGAAGGCCGAGGGCCCGCAGACTCCCGCCGTTCGCCGCGAGGGCATGGGTCGCGGCCGATTGGGCCGACTCCATTCGACCGACGCGCAGAAGGGCCGACCCGACGGTCGCGTACGCCTCTTGGAAGTCCTCGATCCGCGCCGCCGGCTCTTGCGCTTCGAGGATCTCGAGAGCCTTGACGAACGCGATCGCCGCGCGCTGTGGCGCGTCCGCGTCAAGGGCCGCGTTACCGGAATTCACGAATCGGTTCGCCTTGTCGAGCACCCGTCCTTCTCGATCGAGGAGACCTTGGAAGAGGGCCATCCCTATCATCCCATCCCGCGGGGCGCGGTCAATCCAGGGCCGCGTCGGACAAGTGGCCGACATGGAAAGTGGATGACTTATAGATATCGCCAATGGGCCGGTGCGGTGGACAATCGGCCGACTTCGTCAACGCCGGGTCGTTGTGACAATCGCGCTAAGTACGCGCGCCGCGACTTCGGGCTGACAATTGTCAGACGGGATGGACGATGGCACGCAGAGGAGTGGAACGGCCGAAGCCGACCAAACTCCGAAAGGAAACGAGGGAGTGGCTGACGAAGCAGACGATCCCGAACGCCCGGCGAATCGCGCGGGATCTGGAAAACGAAGGCGAGGACGTACAGGATCTCCTCGCGGCGATCGACGAGCTTGAGGCACTCCTGAAAGAGGGATCCACGAAAGCCAAGCCGTGACCCGAGGAAGGACTCAAGTATCCGCGGTCGAGTCCCCCAACGGAGCGTGGGTAGTCTAGCGGTATGACACAGGCCTTCCAAGCCTGTTGCGCGGGTTCGACTCCCGCCCCACGCACTGGGTCGGATGATCGGAAAAAATAGGGGGACCGGCGGAGTCGTGGAGGCGACCCTCTCCGCCGATCGGTGGGATGGATGGGTTGTGAGCGTTAGCCGTCGTCGTCAGAGACGTCGAAGTCGAGAGAGCATCCGTACGACGCGTAGACGTCCTGCCAGCTCTGGTCTTCTCCCGCGTACATCTCGTTCACCGGAGCCATCATTGCCGCGCTTGCCACGACGGTCCGAATGTTGCCGTCGTATAAGATGCGGAATGGGGGAGAGGTGTGCGAAAGTATTGGGCTGGAGGTGTGAAAGTACTCGGCGGTGACAGACGAACCAGGCGCTTCAGCGATTCGTCAGCCACTCGAAGGCGTGGTTTGCCGCGAGCGCGGCGACCGCGCCGAGAGCAAGGAAGGAGAGTCCAATTTCACCGACCCAAGCGAGCCACGCAGCAAAGAGGGCCACCGTGAGGATCATGACCATCAACAGTCTGGAGGGAATCGTCTCCACGAAGACGACCAGAAGGCCGAGGAAGAGCAGGAACACGACGACGGCATAGAGCGCGGCCGCCGCGAGGTCCGGCAGAAGCGCCATCCGCGAGCGCCGATGGCACGACCCGGCATAACGTTATGGAGGCATCTCGATCACATGGCGGACGTGGACCGCTTCCCCGCGACGGAAGTCCACCATTTCTCGGCCGCTGAGTCGCGCGGTGCCCACCGCACGCACGTCCTTCTGATGGCGGACGACGACCTCATCCCCCGGTCGGATCTCCGGGGCGGCGTCGACGACCCCCACCGCGAAGATGTTCCCTTTCGGGAGGAAGTCCTCGATCTCGACCCAGTACGCGTCCGCCTGGGAAAGGATCGCGCCGCCGCGAAGGGTCAGAGACAGCATCCCGCGTCCCGTGTGCATCGCGACCTGCGTTCCTTCGCGGATCACCCGCACATCCGGCATGCGGCCGCGGAAGGAGGCGCCTCGCACCAGCCCGAGGCCCGCCTCGCCAAACTGGAAGCGGGCGACGTTCGACATCTCCTCGGAGAAACGACGGCCTTTCGGGACCCGAGGTGCCGACGCCGTGGCGTGGTTCAGCGTCTGCGTCAACGAGGCAAGTGATTCGTCCGAGGTGGGCCGTTCCTTCGAAGTCGGGATCGCGTCGGGCGCGGCTGCCTTCACGATTGGCGCTTCCGCCGCGAGGTGGGCGACGACCGTTTCGTACTGGTTTGCCGCGAGAAACGCCCGGAGATCCTCGGTAACCATCGCGGCCTCGTCGCGGCTCCAATCTCCAGTCACCGGAATGTCGTATGCACCGGCCGGGTAGAACCGCTCCAGCTCGCGCGGAATCAGGCCGAGGGGCGACGTGACGATGACCTCGTGAACGGCCGGGGGATTCGCACTCGCCACGATTGCGTCGCGGAAACGGCGGTGGCTGCGGCTCGTCGAGTACGGCTTGCGGGCGGAGCATGGGAGCAGCAGAAGGACCCGAGCCGAGGCCGGCTTCACATAGCGCTCCCGGATGCGCCGTCGGAATCGGACGATCTCGGGTCGAGCGAGCGACTCGGCGGCGTACGCCCGCATCTCGCCACCGGCGACCGGCGTGTACGGCTCCACGAGATCGTATTCGCGCAGATCGAGGTGGCGCACGACGGCGGTATTCCACGGGGCGTTCGCGAGCCGCCGCTCCACGAGCTCTCGCAGTCGGCCATGGACCAGATGATTCCGGACGAGGAGCATCTCGCGGAACAAAGCCCGATCGTTGTGCGCGCCGAGGTCCTCTCCGGCCGCGCACGCGGGACAGCCACATGCATCGCGGTCCGCTTCGGCGAGGGGGACCGTCCCGTCCGCCGTGTGGAACAGGCCGCGCGCACTATCGAGACGCATCCGACTCGAGTCGACCACGTCGATCCCGGCGTACGCGAGGACCGAGAGGTTCGACGGCGTCGCCAAGCCGGTGACCGCGACGACCTTCGCGGGGCCCAGGATCTCCCGAACCTCGCGGGTCGCCGACACGAATTCCCGGGGGGATCGTTCGAATTCAGGTCCGTTCGCGATGAACACGCCCGGGACGGCCTTTGCGGCGACGAGGTCCGACTCTCCGGAGACCACGGCCCAGTCGCCGGCGACCGCCTCGTGCGGGATCTCGAGGTCGGCGAGGGCCAGCGGGATGCCTTTCGCCGCCGGAAGGTCGTCCGGATCGTTGGCCGGTCGCGGCGCGAAGAAGCTGCCGCCGACGCGAACCTGAAACCGAGGATCCTCGGTCCGCTCGGAAACGAGGAGTCCCTCGGCATACGACGGCGCCGCGCGGGCACCGCCTTGGAGGAACAGGACCAGGGGCGTCGTCAGGGTTCGTTCGCCACGAGTCCATCGCCCTCGGCGACCGAGACCGCCTCGCGCATCGATCTCAAACATGGAGGCGCAGCGATGGCCCCGGCCGAGTATAAAGTGTGACTAATCCAGCGCGACCGTGTCCCGCTCGATGTACGCGAGCTCCTTCGCATCGAACGCGCGCTCGTCCACGCTCAAGATCAGGGCAGCCCGGTGCAGGGCGATCTGCTCGTTGACGTATTCCAAGAAGTGCAAGATGCGGGCGAAGTCGTTGTTGATCATGAGATACTCGATCCCGTCGAGGAGGATGACGGCGCGCGGTCCATCGTTCACGAAGTTCGTGATCAGGTTGCTCAAGCTGTTCAGATTGTGCGGGTCGACGTAGTCCTTGCCGAGCGTCGTCGAGAGCCACACGATGCGGATCTCCTTCTCCCCCCGGCGGCGGACGATGTGGTTCGGGTGCTGGCGCGTGATGTACATCGGGCGCCAGCCGGCATCGACCGCCCGCTGGAACGCCGAGAGGGCCTTCTCGGGCTTCTTCTCCTTCATCAGGTAGGCGCGTCCTTCCTCGAGGTCCTTCTTCTTGCCGAAGAGGAGGTCCTTGAGAAGCTCGTCCTCCTTGAAGGCGAGCAGGAGCGGCCACGGGAGCCGCCGCATGGAACCGCCTTGCCATCCGGAGGTCGGTTTTTATACGTATCCTATCGACTATCGCACCTGAGACTTATCGCGGCCGATTGGTCGCGCGGTCGCGATTGCCCAATCGCGTCCCGCCGAATCGGCCCCAACCGATGAGTCGGTGACGGAAGCTTTATCGCGCGATGGCTTCTCGTCCGCTTGCCATGGCGTCGGCCGTCGTTGGAATCATCGGAGGTTCCGCGCTCGGGGATGCGT
>Ga0209761_1003012_pt1 | contig 11110 bp, 7 predicted proteins | sample GraSoi013_1_40cm_4_FD_185818 | JGI IMG/M metagenome (GOLD analysis project Ga0209761, IMG submission 185818) | Grasslands soil microbial communities from the Angelo Coastal Reserve, California, USA - Sample 09_25_2013_1_40cm (SPAdes) (version 2) | ecosystem: Environmental > Terrestrial > Soil >... | reverse complement strand
CAGGTTTCTTCCCTCCAGGGTGGCCGCGAAACCCTGGCCACACTGGCCGCGGATACGGGTGGTCGAACCTTCTATGACACCAATGATTTCAGCCAGGCTTTCCGTGAAGTGCAGAACGAGAACTCAAGTTATTACCTGCTGGGGTATTCGCCTTCCAATGCGCGCTCGGACGGCGAATTCCGGCGCATTCGCGTGGTGGTCGATCGCCCCGGAATAAAAGTCGTGGCGCGCCCCGGTTACTTTGCCCCGAAGGATTTCCGGCAGTTCACGCGGGAGGATAAGGACCTCCAGCTCGAGCAAGCGATGGACCTCGATTCACCGTTCGTGGACCTGCCGATGGCCGTGGAAGCAGCCTATTTCCGCCAGCCGGATAACCAGTTTCATGTGGTCCTGGCCGCCAAGATTCCCGGCTCAGCCGTCTCTTTTCTCCAGAAATCGGTCACCCCCCGGACGGAATTCGATTTCGTGTGGCGAGCAACGGACAGCGCCGGTCGTCAGGTGGCTATGTTGAGGGACACTCTACCGGTCAAGCTGGACGCCGATACTTATCGACAGGTTCTCAGTGGCAACATTCTCTATGAAGGGGGCTTTGAACTGCCGGCGGGCAACTATCACTTGAAAGTTGTGGCGCGCGAAAACGAAAGCGGCAAGCTCGGCACCTTCGAGGAACCGCTGGCGCTGCCCGATGCGGCTGGGTCGGGACTCGCCCTGAGCTCGGTCGTGGTGTCGAACCAACTGCAGGAATCTGCGAGGGAAGGGGAGGGTGGCGGACGAAAAGCTAAAGGGAGGAATACTAACCCTCTGCAGGTGGGAAGCCGATTGCTGTTGCCGAGTGTCACTCGCGTGTTTCGCACGAATCAAAATCTTTATGTGTACCTCGAGTCTTACGAAGGCAAAGCGAAATCGGAGGGAGGTTCGAAGGGTAACGGGACGGACCAGACATCGGAGAGCCGAAGCGCGGGTGGGGGAGAATCCAATCCGCCGCCGTCGGTTGCGCTGGTGTTTTTCCGGAGTGGAGTCCAGATTTCTGAAGCCGGGCCGTTCGTCGGCAAGCTTGAAAATGCGAGCAAAGCCACGACTATGAAGGTTGCCTACTTCGTGCAAATCCCACTGGAGGAATTTCCTCCAGGCCGCTATATGATGCAAATCAACGTTCTAGTTCCTTCCAGTGATCGCGCAGCGTTCGTTCGTGTCCCAATCGCTATTACGGGCGCCCAACTTAAAGCGATTGCCGAAAAATCAGGCAGTCAGTTGCCAGCCCAACGGCCGCAGTTCTAACAATGTCAGCGCTGGATGACCGGACAGTGGCGCGGAGCTTCTGCTTGCCTGTCGGTTTAAGTGGAATCATTGGTTGGGGCGCCCGAATTCGAACCGGAGACCTCTTGCGCCCGAGGCAAGCAGCATACTCGCCGCAACGTTCCGTTTTTCAATCTCTCTTATACAAATCGACCACATGGCTTAATGGCGTGGTTTTACCTGGCTGTGGCCGGACACGGCCTCCTGAATCAAGGCTCGCTTCATTTTCCGCGACGTCGTTCGGGGCAAAATCAGCGCCTATCTTCCCATCATCAATGAGCAAGTCCGGAAATCTGGCGTACTCCTATCGAATGGAGAACGAAGTTTCAGAGGCGGCCCCGTCTGAATTCGGCGGATCGTCTCTGGCAGGTCTGGCTGTCGCGCGTATAGACGGGCTTGCGGAAGTCAGGCGGCATTGCCCAGCGAAACGATGTAGATGGCTACCAGCAGGATGGCCACCCCCAGCCAGGAGTAGCTGTAGGACCGGCGGCTCGCCCCTTTCCATTCCCCGCTGACCACGCCCATGAGATAGCCGGTGAGGATGACCATGGCCATGAAAATCGGCCAGCCGACGATGCCGCCGAGCGCGCCCAGCAAGGCCCCGCCCATGCCATAAACCGCAATCCCCGAAAACCAGATCACGCCCATCAGGCCCGCACCTAGCCAGGGGCCTGGGCCCGACCGGGGAGCGGTGAAGAGACCCCAAGTCCGATGCTTGCTCAAGAGGTACGCGCAGTAGCCCGCATTGGCCAGGAAACCTGCGGTCACGGCCAGAGCCCAGATCGGGTTTGCGGCCATGGGGGCGCTCGCCCCGGCGGACAAGGCCCTCTGCCTCAGCTCATCGCCAAAAAGGAAGGCGAAATTCAGCATGGACGAGAAGATCCCGGAAAAGATACAGATCACGAGGCCCAGCGCAAAACTGGAAGGCGGGGAACCCGAAGTTGCCGCGCCGGTTTCGCGCTCTCGCCGCCGTCCGGCGATCGAAAGAAAGATTTGCCCCAAGACCATGACCAGCGTCCCGGCCATCAAGGCGAGACCTCGATGCGTGAGCAACTCCTCGGGATGGAGCACGGCCAGCGGGAGCACGGACCCGAAGGACGCCGTTATCCCCAGCGTCACTGCAAAGCCCAACGCTAGCCCGACGCGGCTGATGCCCATGCCGAACAGCGTCGAGCCGACACCCCAGCCCAGGCCGAAGAGAATCACTTTGACTAATGTGAGGGATGAGCTCTGACGGTACAGCTCAGCGAGATGTGGAACAGTGGCTGCGGCAGTGATCCAAGGGACGAAGATCATGCCGCTGAAAGAATAGGCCAGCCAGATATTTTCCCACCGCCAGGCGGGAAGCCGTTTCATGGGAAACGCAAAGCTTCCGTTCAGGAACCCTCCGATCAAGACCAGTGCAATGCCAAGACTGATATGTCCGCTCATTTCACCCTCGCGAGATTGCCCGCCCGTAATGTCAACCAAGTGGGCGATTCCGGTGACGCCCGACTACCCGCCCTGGGTGTCTTTGGTTTGGCCGCGCGATAGACCGAGACGGATTGCGTGGATCCCTTCGGACAACGCGCGTTGGAGTAGCCACAGGTCACCCCAGTAACCGAGGCACCGAAAACCTTGTCGAACACGTTCGATCCCTTGCTGGGGATCACTGACCACAATGCCCGCAGGGATACGATGCGATGCACATGCCTTCAGGATCTGATCAATTGCCACCAGAAACCGGGGGTGCTCGAACTGCCCGGCGATTCCCAGCGTGAGCGAAAGATCGAGGTGCCCCACCCAAACCAGATCAATCCCCGGGACCGAAAGAATTTCTTCCACGTTCTCCACACCCTTCGCCGTTTCGATCAGGACCCCGCATAGCACGGCCTCGTTGCTTGCCTTCCGTTTGCTCTCCGCATCACCTGGACGGAAGTCATCGTGAGCAATTGAAAAGGCAGCCCCGCGGCTCCCCTCCGGAAAATATCTGCAGGATTGCACCACCCTTGCGGCGTCCTCCGAGGTTTCCACCATCGGAGCAATAATGCCGTTCGCGCCCACGTCCAGAACCGGTGCGATCAGGTGATATTCGGCAGCGGGAGGCCGCACCAAAGCCGCGAGATTCAAAGAGTGTGATGGGCCGACTAAGTTCCGGATCGATTCAATCCCAAAGCCGCTGTGCTCCATGTCATAAACGACGAAATCGACGCCGGTACTGGATAAGAGCCGCGCGATCCCCGGTGTATTGAATTCAAATACCCAGGTTCCGATGACGACTTGCCCTTGCCGCAAGGCATCTTTAAGGGTGAGAACGTTCAACTTTGCCCTCCGCGAGGAGCCGCCATTGTTCCCGGTTCGTCTCAAACTTGGCCTGCATCCCCGGCCGTTTCAAAACTTCACGATTGACGACATGCGGGGGTACTTCGCCTCTGAGCACCGCAAGAACGGCTCGGACTGCGGAATCCCCCATCGCCCGAAAGCACTCTTCCGTCCAGCAAAGAGAGTGCGGCGTCAGGATGACGTTATCCAATTGGAGAAGAGGTTCATCGTCGGGTATTGGTTCAATCTCGAACACGTCGAGCGCCGCCCCTCGAATTCGGCGCTCTTTGAGCGCCCTATAGAGAGCGGATTGGTTGACTACGGCACCTCGGGAAGTATTGATAAAATGCGACGTCGGTTTCATCCACGAAAGTTCTCGCTCGCCGATCAGGCCTCTCGTTTCCGGCGTCAGAGGGCAACTGACACTGACAAAATCGCTACGACGCAGCAGTGTCTCAAGCTCCACCAACTCCACCCCCAGGTCTGCCACGTCCTCAGGCCTGGCGAATGGATCGGTGCCCAGGGAGACCATTCCAAACGGCTTGATCAGGCGGAACACTTCGCGCCCGATGTTCCCGACTCCGATGGACCCGAACACGAGCCCGCCAAGACCGGTGGCTCGGACGCTGAGCTTTTCCGCCCACTTTCTCTGTCGGACCAACCGATCTTTGGCGAAGAGCTCATGGGCCAGCGCCAGCATTAAGGTTACGATCCCCGCCGCCATGGGCCGCCGCACCCCGTCCGGGGTGATGGTGAGGACCACTTCCCGCTCTGTTAAAGCTTCCAAATCGATCATGTCGTAGCCGACACCAAAGCGAGCTATCAGACTTAGCTTGAAGTTCGCACCCTGGAGTGTTCTCCGGGTGTAGCGTGGCGCCAGCGAAATCACAGCATCATAGCCTGCAATCTGTTCAGGCGTAACTTCGGGCAGATACTCGGGGAAAAAGTCGAAAGATAGGCCTGGCACATTTTCGAGGGCGCGAAGTCCAATATCACCCATCGCGAATTCACCCGCCGGCGTTAGAAAGTCCCGCGTGAGCCCAACGCGAAAGATACTTGCCATATCTCCTTCTCAACGCTTAATCGGTACTGCTGGTTATGCCCTTCGGCACAGAACAGGATGTCAACAGGTCTGGCTTCTGCGCCTGTCTGTCCTGAATCGCAGTTCTGACGCCCACCAGCGTGAAGAAGAGGAGTGCAACGTATTTGCTATTTTGAGCCCGCATCGAAGACCTGCTGAGGGAGCGTTGCGCTGCGACCATGATGCTATTACAGGACGCGAGGCTCTTACAACGGGCCGGATGATAAATAGGGGCGCGCAGCGACTCCAACCACCATGCGCTGCAAGCAAATCTCGAGAAACGCTTCTCGGGGGGATCGTCGTTTCTGGCAAGTTTCACCTGGTCGAGGTTATTCGACTTGCCGCCGACAGACGAAGGGTTTGACGCTGATGGGTTGAATTCCGAAAGGAATTACGCCCCCTCGGACTTTGACCGTCCACAACAATTTACTCTGAGTTACACTTACCACCTTCCCTCCGGGCCCGGAGGGCGGTTTGGTAACCGCCAGGACCGGGTCGGGAAACATTTGGCGGGCAGTTGGCAGGTCAACGGGATCGGTCAATATGCCAGCGGCCAACCGGGGGTGGAATGGATCGCAGAGAGTTCCTCCTGAAAGGAGGGCGCATCTTCGTCGGGGGCGCAACTGTAGCTTCGCTTGTGGGAGAGGCAGTCGAAAGCCGGAGCCAAGACGCTCGAGGGAAAGACACGCCGGCTGGGCCGATTGGGAACACCGATTTATCCGGCACGGCAGATGTTCCTATTGCCATCCACCCCGAGAACTCGAAGTACTTTCTGTTTCGCGGAAGACCTCTTGTCCTGGTGGCCGCATCGGAACATTACGGGTCCGTGGTTAATCGCCCATTCGACTTCGCTCGGTATCTGGCCGACGCCGCCCATAATAAACAAACTCTGACGCGCCTTTTTCTTCTCTTCCGCGAACTTCAGTCGCCGCGTAATCCTTGGTCACCACTAAAGCCGGAATCTCCCGATTACATTGCACCCTGGCCACGGACGGGCTCCCGCAAGGCCCTGGATGGGGAGCCGATCTACGATCTCGATCGGTGGAACCCGGAATATTTCAAGCGATTGCACCAATTTCTATCGCGTGCATCGGAGCTCGAGATCGTCGTCGAGCTGGTGCTCTTCAGTAATACGTATTCTGCCAACATCTGGGAACTTAACCCGCTGCGGGCTGAGAACAACAAGCAAGGAATGGGTAAGGTCGAATGGTCCGACTACACTTCTCTCAGAGACAGGGCGCTCGTCGACCGCCAATTCACTTACGTCCGGAAAATCGTCCAGGAGACGGGTCGCTATGACAACGTCTATTACGAGATCTGCAACGAGCCGGGTGGAGGGATGCCGGACCACACTACGCCAGCCGAGGTTGATTCCTGGCAGGAAGAAATAGCGCGCGTCGTTCGCTGCGAGCTCCACAAGCTGAATCGTAACCATCTGGTGTTTGGTTCACAGGCTTTTTGTTACACACCAAGCTTCAGGCAGCCATTGGACAGCAGCTTTTCCAGCAGTTGGTTGGATGTTGTCAATGTCCATCCACTTCCGGGCATGGTCTTGCGAGGGCAGACCTACCAGCTCGGCAACTTCATGTCCAAGGAACTGCGGCTGGCCGAATTCCGTGATTTCTTCCTGGCTGTTCAGCGCGAGCGCAAGCCGTGCATTTCGGACGAAGACAACGCCGCGAGTTTGTATCGCGACGAAACGGGCTGGACGATTCACCGCAAGCGCGCCTGGACGGCCATCCTGTCCGGAGCGCACTACGACTATATTGATTTTTCAATCACAGTTGGCAGTGAGGCGGGCACGCAAGAGTCCCACCGAACAATTCGCCGATGGATCCGGCACCTCTCGGAGTTCATTCACTCCTTCGATTTCATTCACGCGCAGCCCGCACGAGGCTGGATCGATAGAAAACCGAAGAATCTCGTCGATGCTGTGCTGGCTCGCGCCGGCTCGGAATACATTGCCTACCTGGCGGATGACCGCGAGGTGAGCGACCCGACCGGGGGTCAGCCCATCGCCGGCCCCATCGAATTTGCGCTTCCGATGGGGACCTACCAAGTGCGCCTCTATTCCCCTACTGCGGGAGTTTATTTACATTGCCTCCAGGTCGAGGGGGGCCGGCGCGTTTCAGTTGATCTTCCGCCGTTTCAACAAGACATCATCGTGCGAATAAACTCGCTGGCGTCCACAGGATGAATGCGGTTCAAACACCTCGGGGGTCAAAATGGATCGAAGAAACTTCTTGCGCAAAGCGGGGATAATGTCCGCCGCGCTAACGTCTGCGACCTCGGCACGGGGCGGGCTGGGGAGTCAGGCACAGGCCGCGCCCGTCGAGCCAGGCGGCGCCGTCACCCTTTCCAATGATGCCCTCGTGTGGCGACTGGAGTGGCGCAAGAGGAGACTCGGCAGTTCACGTTTTGAAAACAAACTCTCGGGCCGTGCCTTCCCTCTGTCTTCTGCGCAGGAGATCGTCCTCACCTTTTCTGCTTCCAAACATCGGGTCGAGATACCCTGGTGGCGTTTCGCTTTTGGTCCGGACCAGATTTCGGTTCTTCCTGCCCAAGAACAGAGTTTCCGACTGGGCTATCACCTCCCGGATTTCTCCGATCGCGGATGGGGAGCGACTGAGAATCTCTTATTGAGAAGTTTGCGCGGCGTGAAGCGCCATGACGACGGGATTACTTACGACGGCTATGGCTGGTTTCGTTGCTGGTTTGAGCTGTCGAAGGACGCCGAGGGCGAAACAATCATATTGGTTTTGGGAGGTCATGACTGCCAAGATTGGAATGAATATTGGGTTTATCTGAACGGGGCAGAGATTGGGCATCGGCTTTCTTCCGGTCGCTGGCGAAGCCCGGGGCAGTTTAGCATCGCTCGGGGGAGTCCTGGGTACTCATCACTCCGCTTCGATGGCGGAGCGAAAAACCTGCTCGCCGTGAGAACACGCGGCTACGACAAACACTTCGGCGGATTGAGCGACGAGGTTCTTAAACATTATGTTTTCGAACCTGTCCTCGTAGACCAGTTTATTTCGGTTGGAGAACCGTATCTTCGGGTTTCCGACTTCGAAATTCAAGAGTTAAGCCGGACCGGAGACGATGAGGCAACGTTTGAACTCCGCAGCGTTTCCGAGCCCATTAGTGCTTCCGCCCACTATGAACTGCGCGGGCCCACGAGGCGCAAATGGCTTGAGATCAAGAACCAGAGCGGCAAGGAGATGGTCCTACTGGACGTGCAGCTCGATGACTTTACCCTTGACGCTTCTACTTCAGAGGGCGGACCGGGCGAGCCGGTTTTTGTAGGAGAAGAGGCTTTTTGCGCGATCGAACATCCGGCCGGAGTCAATCAAGGCAGCGCGGGACGCGTAATCACTGTGCACTTCCCCGCACGCTCTTTGCCTCCGGCCACCAGCACCCATAGCCATGTCTCACTGCTGGGTGTGGGCAAGGCCGGGCAGGCGCTGGAAGCTTTTGTTTCGTATATCCAGGCGAAAAGCCCCCGAAAGAAAAAAGCCATTTCCATCTATGATCCCTTTGGGATCAATAATCAGTGGGGTGGGTGTCCGACGCTCAATGATGCGGAAATGCTCGATGGACTGAAGGTCTTGGAAAAATGGAGGGAAAAGGGACTTCAGTTTGAATATTACGTTCCTGATTATGGGTGGGTGGATCATGCGTCCGATTTGACGCGATTTGCGCCGGAGTGTTTTCCCAACGGCCCTACTAACATTGTGGAGCGCTTGCGGGAGCTGGGAATGAAATTCGGCCTCTGGTTCGGCGTAAGTTGGGGCGCTGCTTCTTGTAGCGAATATCCACCGGCGTGGGCCTGCCAGATCCCCGCCCCGGGTGAATCATCCGAGCCGGGCGTTCCGGCGATGGTCTATCGGAACGGTTACCCGGCGGATGGCGGCGTTCCGATGACACTTTGTCCAGCCTCGGAGCCGTATTTCAGCATCTTGCGGAACGCGATTCTTTACCATATCCGGGAAAATAACCTCAAGTTCTTTAAGTTGGATGGCGGAAGTTATTATTGCAATAGTACGCGCCACAACCATCTGCCGGGGAAATACTCGGTCGAGGCCATGTATGACCGTCTCATCGACATCGCGAGCAGTGCCCGCGAGGCTGTGGCGGACATTTACGTCATGTGGTACTGGGGTGTTCGCTCTCCGTTTTTTGCATTGCACGGGGACTCCGTTTTCGAGTCGGGCTTGTACATGGAGGGATCCGCGACAAGCTGGATTCCCACCCTTTACTACCGCGACTCTGTCACACTGAATTTGGATCAGAGCACTCAGTTTGCCAAGACGATCCCGCCGATTAACAAGGATAGTCTGGGAATCTGGCTTGCGGATACCCGTTGGGGAAATTTCATGGGCAACGAACGGTGGAAAGAAGCTTTGATCATGGATTTGGGCCGGGGAAATCTGCTCTTTCCTCAACTGTGGGGTGACGTCTATCTGTTAAATCAGCAGGATGTGGATTTCCTGGTCGGGATTGATTCACTTGTAAAAAAGAACGAGGCGGTCTTCTTGAGCCACAGAAGCATCGTTGGCGATCCATGGAGGAACGAGGTATACGGGTACGCGTATTTCCAAGGCACGCACGGGTTTCTGTTTATCAACAACGTTCACTTCATATCCCGGAAGCTGAATTTGCATCTTGGCTCCACGCTCGGAATCGAGGGGGAAACGGGTACGCCGGTGCAAGTCATTTCCCATTTTCCGGATAGGACACGACTCGTCCAGAAGGATGGGTCCAGGTTCAAAATTGGCGATAGGCCCGAATTTTGGCTGCGCCCTTTTGAAGTGCTGATGTTGGAGGTTTTGCCGGACAAGGGCGCGGCCGAATCTTTACCCGCCCGCGAAATGTCTTCGCAGCAAGCGGCCGACTTGGGGATTTCATTGGGGCTCGAGCCGGTGCCCTTCGAGGATTGGATGGGAGTGCGTTTTGCGGACATGGACCGCTTCGAAAAAGAAGGACAAAGGAAGAGTACTTACACTTTCGCTTGCCAATTGCCTTCACTTGAAGGAGATCCGCCAATCCTTGCTGTCGCAGTACGATTGAGCAAAGGCGGTGCGGAGTGGCGCTATTCGCCAGTCGTAGTGGAGATTGTCCAGGTCGTCGCGCACGCTGACGGGCGACGGATTCAGCTCATCCCGGTTCCTGACGCCCGACAGTATGGCAATACTCAAAAAGCGGGCTCTTCCTGGATTGTCTATAAGACACGCTTGAACCGTCACTGGTCCCAGAAAGAATTGAGGTTTGCTGTACACGCCTATTTGCCCGAAAGGGTCGAACCGCAAATTGACGCATGGGTTGTTAAGCAGTGGTGGAAAGAGAAGGCCCGACCGTCGGCCGATGGTTACTTCGCCGATGAGCCTTCCTAAGACTTTGCTGGTGCGATGCCGGGATGCTGGAAGGCGGCGAGATCTTGTGACGTTTTGGAAATCACGACGTCCGGCCCATTGGTCTTTGAGTCTCGAAGACCTTCAGTTTGTGGCCGGAACCGCTCGGGGCCTCCGCTCTGCGCGGAGCGCCCCTGATTTAGCGGCGTCCTTTAACCCTTCGTTTTAAGGGGAAGCATCAATTGCTCTCAACCCAATGAGGAGCGAGACATGAGCTCGATCAATCGCCGGTCGTTTCTCAATAAAGCTGGTATCGGTGCATTGACATTGGGATCGCTCGCGAAGAACCAGCATGCGAAAGATGCTGCTTCTTCCGACAGAGCCCGTCGCGAAAGTCTCGAGTCCGTGTCGATAACCCGTTATGCCGTCGAACGTTGTGCCACCGAATGGGCATATGGTTCGGGAAGGGCTTATTCGGATCCTTTCAATGACGTGGAACTCGATGTTGTGTTTCGTGACCCGCTGGGACAAGAACAGCGAGTTCCAGCTTTTTGGGCAGGGGAGCAGATTTGGAGAGTCCGGTATGCTCCTCCTGCACCAGGACGCTACACGTATCGTACCGTGTCAAGTGATCGAACCAACCCGGACCTGCATGGACAGCATGGTGTGTTGGAGGTTTCGGCTTATCGGGGTAACAACCCGCTGATCACGCATGGTCGTGTTCGTGTAACGAGTGACCATTTGCACTTCGAGCACGCGGACGGCACACCCTTCTTCTGGTTGGGTGACACGTGGTGGATGGGTCTTTGCCAACGTCTGAAGTGGCCGGATGATTTTCGGACCTTGGCGGCGGACCGCGTGCAGAAAGGTTTCACGGTCATCCAGATTATCGCGGGGCTTTATCCGGACATGCCGCCCTTTGATCCGCGCGGAGCAAACGAGGCCGGTTATCCCTGGCAGGAAAATTATGCCCGAATCAATCCACATTACTTTGATATGGCGGATTTGCGGATTCAGTACCTGGTGGATCACGGGTTATTGCCCTGCATCGTCGGCTGTTGGGGATACTTTTTACCGTTTATGG
>Ga0209761_1003011_pt1 | contig 11111 bp, 10 predicted proteins | sample GraSoi013_1_40cm_4_FD_185818 | JGI IMG/M metagenome (GOLD analysis project Ga0209761, IMG submission 185818) | Grasslands soil microbial communities from the Angelo Coastal Reserve, California, USA - Sample 09_25_2013_1_40cm (SPAdes) (version 2) | ecosystem: Environmental > Terrestrial > Soil >... | reverse complement strand
GTGTCCGCCACGACGAGCATGCCCGCCTCGGAGATCTCGAGGACGCGGAAGGTTGGATCCGGCGCCGTGTCCTTGAGATGAAGGACGCCGATCTTTCGCACGATCCGATCGCCGCTCCGAGTCCGTTCAATCTCGATGACGCCGTCGAAAGGCTGGTGAAGGGTCGTGAGCTGCGCGCCCGTGTGCATCTCTTTCTCGAGCAACACGAGGCTCGTGAACTGGTGGCGGTCGAACTTCGTCTTCGCGCTCTGCGCGAACGCGTAGACCTGGGTCACCTCATAGGAGCTGGTCGCGGGCGACAGGAGCTCGATCACGGCCCGCCGCGATCCGCCCCCGGTCAGGCTGGCGATCGCGCGGCTCAGCGCCACGCCGAGGTTGGTCAGGTCAATCGAGGATCGGATGACGATTCCGCGGTCCTCGATGTCCTGGACGGTCTCTTCGCTCCACGAGTACCAATCGATGACCCGGAGCCGACTCTCGTTCGTGACCGAGTCGAGATTCACGCCGAGTTCCCGCAGCTCCGCGATGACGGCGTCCGGCGATTGCGAGGAGGTGACGACCAAGCCGCTCCCTCCCGACTTGAGGCCTTCCGCCAGGAAGGTGAGCGCGAAGCGGAGTTTCTCTTGGCCCGGGGGTCCCTGCAGGACGACGCTCGAGCCGACGGGCAGACCGCCTTGGACCATCGCGTCGAATCCGGGGACGCCGGTCGGGAGCCGCGAAATGGAATCATCCCTCCAACGGACGAGTCAGGCCGCAACGGAATGCGAGGTCCGGATAGGCGCCGATCGCGTCTCGGAGCGCCGCTTGGAAGACTCCCTTCGCCGAGGTCGCCCCGAGTCCCTGGGCACAGACGTTCCAGAGGTCGCGATGGACCGCCGCGACGAGTTCCCGGAGTCGGTCCAGGCCCGCCTCGGTCCCGTCCACCATCTGGTCGAAGACCGCCTTCCGGAGCTCCTGATGGTTCGTCGTGAGCCGATGTTCCATCTCGATCTCAATCGCGGGCGTGCCGACGTACCGGATCCGCTCGAAGAGCGAGTGGAAGTAGGCGACGTAGAAGTCGATCACTTCGCGAAGGGGTCCGGCCTCGTCCTCGAGATTCACCTCGAACCGCAGGTGGGGGGACCGCAGTCGATACTCGAACGTGCGGGCGTCGTGGGGCCGACGATCGACGAGGCCGAGCTCCGCGAAGCGCTGCAGGAACTTCGACGCGGTCGTGATGTGGACGTCGAGGGACCGCGCGACCTCGCTCGACAGGTGCCAGTTCCCGTCGCGGAGGGCCCGGAGGATCGAGACGCTGTGCTCGCCGGAGAGGAGGAGAATGGCCTGTCGGAAGGTCTGCTGGTCCATCGCGCGTACCTCGTAAATCAAGCGCGCCCGGGGGGCGAAGTCTATTTGTCGTGGAGTTGGGGGCTCTTAAGGCATGTCCCGGGATTCTCAGGCTCGATTATCTAGGGGAAGAACGAACGAATTCGGAGCCCTACCGCGGTCCTTGTTCGCTCGAACTCCGTCAATCGCGATCCGTTGCTGCGCGGAGGGAGAATTTCAACCGCCCTCCAAGTGAATGCTAAGCAAGGTTGAAGTACGGGTACCCGATTCGGGCCCCCTACGGCCGTCCCGCCCGATCGATAGTCGACCCCTTCGCCCGCGGCCCGGTGCGAGGGACACCGATGCGTTACACGCGATTTGAGAAGGCTCGCATTATCGGAGCGCGGGCGCTCCAGATCAGCATGGGATCGCCGATCCTCATCGACGTGCCGAGCGGGATCGTGGATCCGATCGAGATCGCATGGATCGAGTTCAACAGTGGCGCGATCCCGATCACCGTCAAGCGGGAGGTCTAGGCCTCCGGCCGGCCGCCACGCATTTCGGGTCCAGAGAAGTCGTTCGCAGATTGGACCCCGAATCGTAGTGTTTATATAGAACCGCATACTCATTATTGACCGCGAAAAACGCCTTGGAGGTGGCACACCATGGAGCGAAAGAGCAAGGAGATTCAGGCTAAGGACGGACCGACGAGCCTGGCGAGGACGACCGTGTCGCCCTTCGCCTGGTTGGACGACATGGACCGGTGGTTCGACAACATACGCCGGAGCTTCGAGGACCGCTTCTGGGGAGGTCCCCCCGCCCGGTGGACCGACTCCGACCTGCGCGTCCGCCAACCCCTGGTCGACCTGATCGACAAGGGTTCCGAGTTCGTGGTCCGGGCGGAACTCCCCGGCGTTGCGAAGGAGGACGTTGACCTCACCGTGACCGCGGACGGGATCGAGATCCGCGCGGAGACGAACCGCTCCCGTGAGGAGAAGGAGAAGAACTACCAGTACCGCGAGCGGACGTACCAGGCCCTCCAGCGCGCGCTGAGCTTCCCGGAGGAGGTCAAGGCCGACCTCGCCTCCGCGACGCTGAAAGACGGCATCCTCGAGGTCCGCGTTCCGAAGAAGGAGCCGACCCCAGAGCTGAAGCCCGTCAAGGTGCCCGTCGAGTGACGCGGCCCTTGACCTTTCTCTTTTTCGTTTCGAGGTTTCGACATGAGTTCAAGTAACGCCGATTCGTTGCGAAGACCCGCGAGGGCCGCGCGTGCGGTCCCGCCGCGAGAGGAGACACGCTGAAAATGGCCGCCGGCCGCGAGAAGTTCCTCCGGGTCGCCGAGGCGAAGCCCGCCGATGCGGGGCGCGGGATCGTGCGCATCGACCCCGAGGTCATGAAGATCCTCGAGTTGAAGGAAGGCGACATCGTCCTCATCGAAGGCACGAAGTCGACCGCCGCCGGGGTTCGCCGCGGGTATCCCGAAGACGCGAATCGCGGGGTCATCCGGATGGACGGGATGCAGCGCCGCAACGCCGGCGTCGGGATCGACGACAAAGTCGGTCTGCGAAAGGCGCTCGCCCGCCCCGCAGAGAAAGTGTCGCTCGCGCCGACCGAGCCGATTCGAATCATGGGAGGCGAGCAGTACATGGCGCAGGTCCTTCAGGGCCGCGCGATCACGCGCGGCGACGTGATCAGCGTGAGCGTCATGGGCCGCAAGTTTGAGTTCGTGGTCACGTCGTTCGCTCCCGGGGCGGATGCCGTCCTCGTCGAGGCGGAGACGGAGATCAAGATCGCCGAGAAGCCGATGAAAGAGGAAGAGGCGAAGGTCCCCAAAGTCGATTACGAGGACATCGGCGGCCTCGGGAGCGAGGTCCGCAAAGTGCGCGAAATGATCGAGCTCCCGCTGCGACATCCGGAACTGTTTGAGAGGCTCGGCGTGGAAGCGCCGAAAGGAGTGCTGTTGCACGGCCCGCCGGGGACCGGGAAGACGCTCCTCGCCAAAGCCGTGGCGTCTGAGACGAACGCGAACTTCCATTCGATCTCCGGGCCGGAGATCATGTCCAAGTTCTACGGACAGAGCGAAGAGAACCTGCGGGACATTTTCAAGCAGGCCGAGGAGAATGCGCCGAGCATCATCTTCATCGACGAACTGGACTCGATCGCGCCGAAGCGAGACGAGGTCATGGGCGAGGTCGAGCGGCGGGTCGTCGCGCAGCTGCTCGCCCTGATGGATGGCCTTCAGGCGCGCGGCAAGGTCGTCGTAATCGGGGCCACGAATCGCCCGAATGCGCTCGATCCGGCGCTGCGCCGGCCGGGCCGGTTCGATCGGGAAATCGAGATCGGCGTCCCGGACCGGGACGGTCGACTCGAGATCCTCCAGATCCACACCCGCGGCATGCCCTTGTCGAAGGACGTCGACCTGAAGGAGCTCGCGGGCCTCACCCACGGATATGTCGGCGCCGATCTCGCGGCCCTCTCGAAGGAGGCCGCCATGCGATCCCTGCGGCGCATCCTGCCCGACATCGACCTCCAGGCCGATGTGATCCCGCCCGAAATCCTGAGCCGGCTCACCGTTACGCGGGATGACTTCCTGCAGGCCTACCGGGAGATGGAGCCGTCCACGCTGCGGGAGGTCCTGATCGAGAAGCCCAACGTCCGATGGGAGGACATCGGCGGGCTCGACGAGGCGAAGCAGGAACTGCGCGAATCGATCGAATGGCCGCTCCGGATGAACAAGGTGTTCGCCCACTTCGATGCGCGTCCCCCGCGGGGCATCATCATCTTCGGGCCTCCGGGCACCGGGAAGACGTTGCTCGCGAAGGCCGTCGCCACGGAGTCCGAGGCGAACTTCATCTCCGTCCGCGGCCCGGAATTCATGAGCAAATGGGTCGGCGAATCGGAGCGGATGGTCCGGGAGACATTCCGGAAGGCGAAGACGGCGGCTCCGTGCATCATCTTCTTCGACGAAGTCGACGCAATCACGCCGGTCCGCGGCGGCATCGAGGATTCTCAGGTCACCGAGCGCGTGATCTCTCAGATCCTCACGGAGATGGACGGGCTCGAAGAGCTGCACAACGTCACCGTCATCGCGGCGACGAACCGGATGGATCTCGTCGACCCCGCGCTCCTCCGACCCGGACGGTTCGACCGGCACATCTACATCGCGCCGCCGGACCTCGCGACGCGCAAGGCGATCCTCCGGATCCACGCGCGCCGGAAGCCGCTCGGAAAGGACGTCGACCTCGATGACATCGCGCGGCGGACCGACCGGTACACGGGGGCGGAACTCGCCGCCGTGTGCAACGAGGCCGCGATGCTTGCGATCCGCGAGACCGCGACGAAGTATCCGGACCTGGACGAGGCGACGCTGAAGAAAGTCACCATCGAAAAGCGCCACTTCGAAGCCGCGTTGAAGAAGGTCCAGCCGCAGACGGGAGATCCCTCTCTGTATAGTCGCCTGCCCTCCCGGTTTCCGTCGAGCCCGGAAGTCAGCTGAGCCGAAAGATTAAGCCGGGTCGGGGGGAATCGCCGCCGATGGCGGCCTCCGCTCCCGGGAAGCTAATCCTCTTCGGAGAGCATGCGGTCGTCTTCGGGGAGCCGGCCCTCAGCACCGCGATTAACCTCCGGGCCGAGGTGTACGCCCGGCCGCATGCGGAATGGAGGGCGGACGGGGGTTCGATCGACGAGCCCCGGTACCGCTACGTGAAGGCGGCGGTCGCGAAGGTGAAGACGTCGGGCCCGCTGTGGCTCGAGGTCCGCTCGATGGTCCCGAGCGGGGCGGGACTGGGGTCCTCCGCGGCGGTGACGGTGGCGACCCTCGGGACCTTGCATGGGATGGGCGGATCCATCGACGCGAAGACGATCGCGCGAGAAGGGTTCGAGGTCGAGCACGAGGTCCAGGGGCGCGCGAGCCCGATCGACACGAGCACCGCGAGCGCCGGCGGCGGCCTCCTGGTGCTCCCGACGCCTCGAGACGGACTGTTATGGACGATCCAACGGGATGCGCGCCGGTGGTGCCTCCACCGGACGGACCTGCCGCCCCTCGACTTCGTCATCGGCAACACCGGGATCAGCGCCGCGACCGGACCGCTCGTCGCGAACGTCAAGGAACGGGTGGATCGATCCCCTCGGGCCGCGAACGCCGTACGCGAAATCGGACGGATCACTCTGGACGGATTGGACGCGCTCCGGCGGAACGACCTCGTCGCGGCCGGGCACCTGATGGACCGGAACCACGCGCTCCTCACGCAACTCGGCGTGGGTCATCCGATGCTCGACCGGCTCGCGGACGCCGCGCGGAAGACGAGCTACGGCGCGAAGCTCACCGGGGCCGGCGGGGGCGGGAGCATCGTCGCGCTTTCGGACCGCCCCGCGGAGACCACGGAAGCGATCCGCGCCGCCGGAGGAAAAGCGTTCGTCGTCAGGTCGGATCCGATCGGAGTGGCGAGCCTTTCATGAGACGGGTCCAGGCCCACAAGATCCGCGCGACCCACGAGGAACGGGCGGCGGAACCCCGGTCCCTCCTCGTCGCCCACGCGACGGAACTGCTCTCCTTGCGCGGCCCGGCGGGCCCCCGCCGACACGAAGCGGCCGGCGAACTCGGGATCGTGGAGGATGGGGCCCTGTACGCGGAGGGCGAGCGGATCGTCGACGTCGGTTCGACTGCGGACGTCCTCGGTCGACATCCCCGCGCGAGCGTGACGATCGACGCGACGGGACAGACGGTCCTGCCCGGCTTCGTCGACGCGCACACGCATGCCGTCTTCGCCGGAACCCGGGAGCACGAGGTCGATTGGAAGGCGCAAGGCCTAGGGTACCGAGAAATCGCGGCTCGCGGGGGCGGCATCCTCCACACCGTGCGAGCGACGAGGGAGGCCCGCGAAGAAGACCTGGTTCGTACCGCCGCCGAACGACTCCGATCGATGCTCGCCTTCGGGACGACGACGATCGAGGTGAAGAGCGGATACGGACTCCGGACCGCGGACGAGCTCAAGATCCTGCGCGCCGCGGAGGAAGCGGGTCGGGCCGCGGGCGTCGATGTCGTTCGGACGTTCCTCGGGGCGCATGCGATTCCCCCGGAATTCGAGGGGCGCGGCGACGCCTACGTCGACCTCGTCAGCGGTGAAATGGTCGATGCGGTCGCGACGGCTCGGCTCGCTTCGTATTGCGACGTCTTCGTTGACGACGGATACTTCACGGCGGAACAGGGGAGGCGAGTCCTCGGCCGCGCGAAGTCCGCCGGCCTCGCCACGAAGGTCCATGCGGACGAACTCGCCGACTCCGGGGGTGCCGCACTCGCGGCGGAACTCGGGGCGGCATCCGCCGACCACCTTGCCTATTCGTCCTCGGAGGGAATCGACGCGCTCGCCCGGACCGCGGTCGTCGGTGTCTTGCTTCCGGCGACGTCGTTGGTCTCCCATCTTCCGTTCGCGGACGGTCGGCGCCTGATTGCGGCGGGCGTCCCCGCCGCCCTCGGGACAGACTTCAACCCGAACTGTTGGTGCGAGTCGACGCAACTCACGATCGCACTGGCGTGCCACCACAATGGCCTCCTGCCGGCGGAGGCGGTGGTCGCCGCGACGATCAACGCCGCGCACGCGATCGGGTTGGGAGCCGAGGTCGGGAGCTTGGAGCCTGGAAAACTGGCGGACCTCGTGATCCTCGGTGTCCCCTCGTATCGCCACCTGGGGTATCGCATCGGCGGGAACGCGGCCCGCGTCGTCATCAAGCGAGGCGCGGTCCAAGTCGGGGGCCCACCCCGGTAGACAGGCCCCGTCCATCGCCGGCGACGGATTCTTCCGTCCGACTCCGATGCCGCACGGGAGGGCAGACATGATCGCGAGAACATGGCACGGCGTGACGCCATCATCCAAAGCCGACGCGTACTTCGACGTGCTGAAGGAGTCAGGGCTGAAGGAATATCGGGAGACACCCGGGAATCAGGGCGTGATTGTCCTCCGCCGAACCGAGGGCGATCGGACGCACTTCCTGCTGATCACGTTCTGGGAGTCGTTCGATGCGATTCGCCGATTCGCGGGGCCGAATCCGGAGCGGGCGGTCTACTATCCCGAGGACAGAGAATTCCTCCTCGAATTCGAGCCGACCGTCACCCACTACGACGTGCTGATGTCGCCCGACGGACCGCGGTAGGCCGCGCCGACCGGACGCACCCTAGGGCGGCTGGGAGACCGTGGCGTTCTCGAGCCGCGAGCCAGCCCGAATCGTCATCATGTCCCCGATGATGCTCGCAGCGATTCGCGCTCCCTCCTCGATGACGCAACCGCGGGAGATCACGCTGTCAACGATCTCCGCGGCGGCTCCGATCACGCTGCCCTCGAGGACGATGCTGTTGCGAACGACCGCGTTCCCCTCGACCCGCGCGGATTCGTAGAGGCAGGCGTTGTCCATCACGCTCCCGGATCGGAGGACGGCATTTGCCCCGACGTAGCAGGGACCACGGATCGTGACCCCTTCGTCGATGCGCGCGGCCGGATCGAGGATTACGGGTCCCTCGCTCTTCACGCCCGCGCGGCGGAGCGGTTTCCCCTCCCGCCGGACGATCTCCATGCTCGCCTTCCAGAGGTCGTGCGGACGCCCGATGTCCATCCACACGCCATCGATCCGGGATCCGTACAGCGGCAGGCCTTTCGAGAGGAGCTTCGGGAACAGGTCCTTGGAGAAATCGAACTTCTGATCCGTCGGGATGAACTCGAGGACCTCCGGCTCGAGGACGTAGATGCCCGCGTTCGCGAGGTTCGAGAAGGCCTCCTCCTTCCGCGGCTTCTCCTTGAACTTCTGGATGCGCCCTTTCGAGTCGAGGCCGACAATCCCGAACTGGGTCGGGTCCTCGACGTCGGTCAGAGCGATCGTCACGACGCCGCCTTTCCGCTTGTGGAAATCGTACAGCGCCTTGAAGTCGACGTCGCACAGGATGTCGCCCATCGCGACGAGGAACGTGTCGTCGATGAACATACCGACCCGGCGCACGGCGCCCGCGGTGCCCGCCGGGTTCTCCTCGAAGCTGTACACGATGGACGCGTTGTAGTCGAGGCCGTCCCCAATCGATTTGATCAGAGTGTCCGACAGGTATGCGGTCGTCACGATGATCTCGTGGAACCCGGACGCTGCGAGGGAGCGCAGCACGTAGTCGATGCACGGCCGTCCCGCGACCGGGATGAGCGGCTTCGGTCGCTTGTACGTCAGCGGTTTCAGGCGAGTCCCTTCGCCGCCCGCGAGCACGACCGCCTTCATCGACCGATCTCCACTTTCCCTTTCTCGAGCAGCGCCTTCAGGGCGGCGTCCGCGGAGGCCTCGAGTTTCTTCTCGTCGAGGAGCGCATCCCGGACCGACCGGTTCTGCTGCCGCAACAGGGTCCGCGCCTCCCGGGCCTCCGACCGCTTCGCGCCCTTGATCGAGAGGACCCTCTCCCGCATCTCGACGACCTTCGCGTGGACCTCGTCGGCTTTGCCGCGCGCGGCGAGGAACGCTTCGTGCTTCTCGTTCCCATCGTGAATCAGGGCGGCGATCTGATGGACGATTTCGACGGTCTCCTCGTGGACCGAGCGCGCCTTCTCGCTGAGCGCGACGGCCGCCTCGTGCTCCTTCTCCGCGGCCTCGAAGAACTCCGTGATCCCGGAGTCGATGTCTTTGATCTCCTTTGCAATCTTGTCCTGGTCCGCCTTGAGGGTTTCGAGCTGCTTGACGCGTTTCATCGATCCCTTGAGTTCGACGAGCAACTCGTTTTCCGCGCTCAACGTCAGGGACGCGGTCTGCTGCCGCATCTCCATCTGGGAGACGCGCCGCTTCAGGGACCGCAACTCCGTGCCGACATCGGCGGTGCCGGAGCCGCGGAGCTTCCGCTTCATCTCGATCAGGGCCTTCGCCTTCGCCTGGAGCTCGTCCCGCTTCTCCCGGTGCTTCCGGGCTTCTCCGGCGAACGAGGCGCGACGGTCCTTGAGAGCGCGGAGCTTCGTACCGATCTCCCGCTTCTTCTCGTGGACGAGATCCCGCTCCTGCCGGAGGAGCTGCGCCTCCTCGTTCAGGGCGTCGCGCTTCTCGAAGAGACTCTGGAGCTTGATCTCCGCCTGATCGAGTTCAGAAAGGGTTTTCTTCCGGACCATCGAGTCCCCCACGGCAAGATGGAATGCAGCGATTGACGGATGTGCCATTAACCTTTCGCCATGCGAACCGCGTCGGCGATGCGACCGATTTCCTCCGGGGACAACGCCTCGACGCGCCGCGTCCGGAACGGGACGGTCGGGAGGACCGCCTCGAGGGCCTCCGGCGACTCCGCGATGACCTTCCAACCGAGGCGGAGGCCGTTCTCGACCGTCTTCCGGCGGTGCTTGAACAGGACATCGACGACCGCGTCGTACCGGTCGGAGTCCCCGATGGGGAATGGGGCAGGGCGCGGTTCGAGCCGCACGAGCGCGGAGTCCACGCGGGGCTGGGGATGAAACGCGTTTCGGGGCACGCGTTCCAGAATCTCGCAGGCGGCCCGTCGGTATACGCCGACACTCAACCGTGAGTAGTCCGAGGTCGCGGGCCTTGCGATCATCCGGCGCGCGAACTCCCATTGGTACATCAGGACGGCGCGACGGAACGGCTCGCCCAGCAAGCGGAACGTCAGCGGTGACGAGATCTGGTACGGCAGGTTCGAGGCCATGACATCGAAGCGGGGCCACTCGATCGCAAGCGCGTCGCCTTCGATCACCTCGACATCGGGCAGGCTCCCGCGGACGTATGCGGCGAACCGGCGGTCGGCCTCGATGGCCACGACGTGCCGCGCTCGCTCCGCCAAGAGGCGGGTGAGGATTCCCAACCCCGGCCCGATTTCCAGGACCGTATCGGACGAGCCGATTGCCGCGTGGCCGACGTGCCGCAGCGCCACCCGAGAGTCGACGAGGAAATGCTGACCGAGGCGTTTCCTTGGTCGGATCCCCAGGCGGTCCAACACGCGGCGGGGAGACTCGTCCACACAGGCCGGACAGACTCCGGGCGCTTTAGGGTTGCGCGGGGACCGTGGCGGTCGCGTCGAAGTCCGTCGCGTGATACGCCAGCGTCGTGTACGCGGTCGTGGGGTCGATGCCGCGGGCTCCCGGCGTAATCGATAGCGTGGCCAGGTACGGGCCGTCTATCCCGCCCATCCGGATGTCAGGCCCGGCGAACGAAAACTCCGCCCACCGGAGGCCTTCTTGCAACGAGACCTGGCTGAATGACTTCGCGATTTCCGGGGAGCCCGATGCCCCGGCGAGCAACCCAGACAAGTCGAAGCTCGCCGTCGCGAAGACCTCGACCTCCGCCCGAATGACCAAGGCGTCGTATGTGCCGTCTCCGTTGCGATCGGGGGTCATCTCCTCGAATCGGCCGGTGTATCGCAGGAGCTCGACCGTGGAATCGAAGTCGGCCGCCCGATACGCGGACGTCGTCCCGCACAACATCTCTGGATAGTAGGCCGGCTGGGGAGGCAGGACTGTGCCGATCGGGACCGGCGTCACGTTGCCGCCCGCGTAGGTCAGCGGGCTATAGTACAGGGTGAGGCTGAAGTCCCACGGACCGTCCACGCCAGCCTGACGAATCAAGTCTCCGCGGAACCGCAAGACGACGCTCGTGTCGGTCGTCGCCAGGTCGAAGTCCCGATAGGCGTACGTGATGAAACGCACCACGTTCGTCCCGGCGCTTTTCGAGAGATATCCGTTCAAGGTGTAGTGACCCCCGAGGATCACGTGGATCCCGGCCCGGAGTTCGAGGAAGTCGGCGAGCCCGTCCGCGTCGAGGTCCACGGCCGAATCCGTGTGCTCGCCGGT
>Ga0209761_1003009_pt1 | contig 11116 bp, 15 predicted proteins | sample GraSoi013_1_40cm_4_FD_185818 | JGI IMG/M metagenome (GOLD analysis project Ga0209761, IMG submission 185818) | Grasslands soil microbial communities from the Angelo Coastal Reserve, California, USA - Sample 09_25_2013_1_40cm (SPAdes) (version 2) | ecosystem: Environmental > Terrestrial > Soil >... | reverse complement strand
GCGTGTGCCAGCGGGGCCGGGAACGACGCGAGAGCCAGGAGGGAGACGGGAACCGCGATACTACGCAATGGCGACGTCGTAACTGATCGCAATGTCGGGCGCGAGCGACGCGACGACCGAGCAGTACTTCTCCAGCGAGAGGTCGACGGCGCGCCGCACTTTGGTCTCATCCGCGCCTTCCCCGCGTACGCGGAAGTGAAACGCAATCGCGGTGTAACGGCGCGGCTCCTCGTCACGGCGCGTCCCGCGCACCGCGATCTCCAGGATCTCGAGCTTGACGCGCTGCTTCTGCAGAATGATGACGACATCCGATGCCGTGCAGGTCGCGGCGGCGAGCAACAGCATCTCGGCCGGCGATGTAGCCGCCGCCGAATCGCCGTCCACCAGAATCGCGGGGCGTCCGGTCCCGCTGCCTTCGAACTGGAGGTGCTTGAGCCAGCGCGTCGTCACTTCGGCGGTTCTTGCCATATCAGTTCCCCCGCCGTGTCGTCAGACCGATGTACAGCCGGTGCCGGCGCATCCTGTCCATGCCGTGATATTCGATGAGCCAGTTGAACGTGGAGCGATACCGCAGCTCGAATCCGAAAACCGTGTTGACCCACAGCCCCGGACACCGCGGATCGGTACCACACCCATCGCGACCCGCGACGCCTAACCCGCCGCCGATGTACGGCGTGGCCACCTCTTCGTCGGCGGTGAAGCGCCAGAGCAGCTCGAAATTGCCGACGTACGTATGCGGACCGTTGAACAGACCGACCTCCGCCGAGGGCCGCAGCCGCAGCCGATTGGAGAAGAGATCGCCGATGTCCAGCGTGGTTCCCAGCACCAGCTGCGCGGATCGTCTGAAATCGACGCCGCCGCGCACGCCGAATCCGAACAAGCCGATCCGCGTCCCGCCGTGATTGGCGTTCTTCGGCGACACGAACTCCTGCGCGGCCGCTTCATGACCGATGAGCATGCCGGCGACGAGCGCCAGCACGACGATTCGCACTCCGGGCATCGGACCTCGCTTCGAGTAGTTCAGGGGGCGGCCTGCGCGCCACCGGTTCGCCGGGCGGCGGTGCGCCCGTAGTCCCAGATTGCGTACACTGCAATGGCCGCCGTGGCCCACGCGAGGTGGCGAGTGTAGGTCCAATCGGCAATCGCCGCCACCAGCGTGAGCAGCTGCGCGATCGTCACGGCCTTCCCCCCGGCGCGCGCGGGGAGCGCCACCGGACGGCGCAGCAGCCACGTCGCGAGAAACGCAAGCACGGCCAGAATGTCCCGCAGCAGGACGCCGAGCACCTCATACCAATCCAGCAACCCGCGCCGGGCGATCGTCACGAACGCCACGACCATGAAGGATTTGTCCGCGATGGGGTCGAGGACCGCGCCGGCACGTGACGAGCCGTGCCGCCGCGCCAGCACGCCGTCGCCCACGTCGCTCGCCGCAGCGGCCGCGACAATCGCGAGCTGCCACGCGGGCGAGCGCACCAGCGGAAACAGGACGGCGAGCGGAAAACGCAGCGCCGTCAAGGCGTCGGCTACCGCAAACCGCGGTTTCACCCTACCTTAGCCTCCGTGGACGTCAAGCTGCTCAAACAAGCCGCCATCTTCCAGGATCTCGACGACGGGGAGCTGGCCCGCGTCGCGGAAGTGTGCCGCGAACAGAAGTTCACTGTCGGCCAGAACGTCTTCAAGGAAGGCGAGCCGGGCAACCGGCTATTCCTGATCTCCGAAGGCGAGGTCCGGATCTCGCGCACGATTCCGGGCTCCGGTGAAGAAGCGCTCGCGGTGCTGAAGCCGGGATCATGCTTCGGGGAAATGTCGATTTTCGATCGTTCCGAGCGGTCCACCGACGCCATCGCCAATACCGCCTGCACCTTGATCACGATCTCCCGTTCCGACTTCGAGCTCCTCCTCGACTTCAACCGTGACATCGCCTACAAGGTCTTGTGGTCGGTCGTGCGTCTCTTGTCCGCCCGGCTGCGCGTGACGAACGACAATCTGCGGTCGTTCCTCGCGATGTCCATGTTCTAACGGAGACCCGGTGAACTCATTGGCGCCGTACGCCGCGTTTTTCATGCGGCTGGCCGTGGGTGGGGTGTTCCTGAGCCTCGGCCTCCATCGGATCCAGGGCGGCATCCCGAACCTGTCGTTGAGTTCGCTCCTGGTGCTGCTCGTGATCGCGATCGAGACGGTCGGGGCGGTGTGCGTGCTGCTCGGCATGTGGACCCGCATGTGGGCCACGGCGATGGCCGTGTTCATGGCGGTGACGATCGTGGCAAGCAAACTGCCTCATCACGCCAACTTCGAGCTCGAGGCCCTGCTGCTCGCCGGCGCGGTCACGCTCATGGCGCTGGGCGACGGGCCGCTGTCGATCGGCATCCGGTTCAAGAAGACGGTCTAATGCAGAATTCTTAGAACCCCCGCACCGGCGCTGGCCCGGAGAAAGCTCTCCGGATCCGTCGCGGGAATCGCTACTCCCGTCTGCTTGCGCCACCGCTTGGCGCTCGCTTCCATGTACTCCTCGAGCGACACCGCGACCCACTCGGCGGCGTCGTCTTTCATCTGCCGCACGATCTCCTCCCAGGTGCCGACATAGGTCGCTCCCGAGACCGTGCTTACGCGGTGCACCTCGAGGCTCTTGTTCTTCATGCCCTGCAGTTCGGTGAGGAGCGTTCCGAATAGCTCGATCTGGCGGGGATCGCGGATCTGGCCATCCGGCGTCATCGCTTCGATCTCCGACAGCAGGAGGTCCTCAGGGGCGGCGTCGCCGGCGAGCTCGCTGAGACGCTCGTTCCACGGGACCAGCTCGGGATCCTCGTCGGGGAGGCGATACACGCTCTTCTTCAGCTCGACGAGCCGCCAGATCGCGAGCGCGTCGTAATGCTCCTCGGGGCCGGTGCGCTCGAGATGGAACAGGGCGGCTTCGTATTCGCCGCGGTCGTACAACAGGTTCGCGAGGTAGATACGCGCTTCCCCGAGGCTCGGGTCCAGCTCGAGCGCGCGGCGCAGCCAGTGCAGGCTGCCGCCTTCGTCGGCCAGGCGGTGCGCCGCGTACCCGACGCAGGCGGCCGCATCGGCCGAGTCGGGGTGGGCACGCACCGCGCCCTCGAAAAAGCGGCGCGCCTGATCGAGCACCCCTTCCCGGAATAGCGCGCGCCCGATCTGCAGCATGAGGTCGTGATCGTCCTGGAAACCGAGGACGAGCACCCGATCGAAGCACGCCAGCGCGGCCGCACGCTCGCCGAACTTGAGCAGCACCTCGCCCAGACCGGCGAGCGTGTCCTCGTGATCGGGATCGAGGCCGCGCGCTTCTTCAAACGAGCGGCGCGCCCACGCGAACTCCTCGCGCGCGAGCCGCGCGTAGCCCATACCGACATGCAGCTCGACGGCGTGGGGATAGAGACTCAACCCCTCGCGCAGCGTGTCGATGGCCTCGTCGTATTCTCCTTCGTTGTAGAGCTGATGTGCACGTTCGTCGTATTCGTCGGAACTGAGGAACGGATCCGACATCGAACGGGTCCCCCCTGGAAGGTTGTGCTATGATAAGAAACGGAGCACTGTTACACAAGCACAATGTCTTCCGGATTTTCCCCGATCGACGGCGGCTCGGCGACATCGCCGGGCGGTTTCACCGCCGCCGCCGCGCACGCCGGTCTGAAAGCGGACGGCGCGCTCGACGTGGCGCTGCTTGTCAGCGCGACGAGCTGCGCGACCGCCGGGGTCTTCACGAAGAATGCGCTGCGCGCCGCCCCCGTCATCTACGATGCGCAATTCCTGAGTGAGCGGCCGGGACGCGTCCGCGCCGTCGCGATGAATGCCCGCGTCGCGAATGCCTGCACCGGCGCGGCCGGACTCGAGGCCGCCCGCGCGATGGCGCGATGCGCCGAAGAGGCCGCCAGCCTGCCACCGCGGACGGCGCTGGTGCTCTCGACCGGAGTGATCGGCGTGCCGCTTCCCGTGGAGAAAGTCGAGCGCGGCCTGCGCGAGGCGGCGGCGAAGCTCTCGCCCACCGGTGGCCCCGCTGCGGCGCGCGCGATCATGACGACCGACACGCGTCCGAAGCACTGCGCGGTGCGCCTCGAAACACCCGGTGGCCCCGTGACGATCGGCGGCATGGCCAAGGGCGCCGGCATGATCCATCCCGACATGGCGACGCTGCTCGCGGTGCTCACCACGGACGCCGTGTCCGAGCCCGGCACGCTGCGGCCGTTCTGGAAACATGTCGTCGACCGCACGTTCAACGCGATCTCGGTAGACGGCGATACGAGCACCAACGATACCGTCCTGCTGCTCGCCAACGGCCAGGCCGGCATCGATCCCTCGCGCGACGGCGCGACGTGGAAGCTGTTCGAGGAGGCGGTGACCGCGGTGGCACGCACGCTGGCGCTCGCCATCGTCGAAGACGGCGAAGGCGCGACGAAGCGGCTCGAGATCCAGATCGTGGGGGCGCAAACCGAAGCGCACGCGCGAGAAGTGGGCCGCGCGATCGCCCGCTCGACCCTCGTGAAGACGGCGATCTACGGCGGCGACCCCAACTGGGGTCGAGTGCTCGCGGCTGCCGGCGTCGCCGGCGTGGCTCTCGTCGCCGAGCGCATCACGCTGCAGGCGGGCAACACGAACGGGGGGGGCTGGCTCACTCTCGCAAGCGGCGGCGCCACCGCGCTCGCCGATCCGGCGCAGGCGCGCGCGATTTTCGAGCAGAAAGCCATCCGCCTCCGGCTCGACCTAGGCTTGGGTCGGGCGGAGGCGGTGGTGTGGACCTGCGATCTTTCTCCGGACTACGTCCGGATCAACTCAGACTACACCTCGTAATTACGGCTTCTTGGTCGTGTCGCGCGGCGCGGCGGGGGCCTTGCGGGCCCGGCGCGCACGATGCGGCTTGGCCTTGGAGCTGTCAGCCGCCGGTGACGCGTGCGCTGCGGGCTTGGCTGGCGCCGCGGCCGGCTGCTGCGTGGGCTGCTGCGCAGCGAGTGCTAGGAAGAGAATTGCGGGGAGAAACATTAAAGCCTCGGGTTTAGGGTCGCTCTTACGACCCTTTCGTTCCATGTCGCGTCACGGCGGCTTCCGGCACCGGAACGTTGGGCAACATCGCCCTGACGTGCGCCAGCGCTTCGGCAGGAGTTCGGCCCCCGGGACGCTGGAGCTCGTGATCTGCCGCCACGGCCACATCGAGTAACCGCACGCCCCGCAAGCCTTTGTTATGCGCCTCCACCAGCAGCTCCGTGGCGGAGTCGGGATCAAAGCGATGGGCCATCAGATCGGCAGCCGCATGCAAAGCGGGTCCCGGCGGCTCGTTCGGGGCCATCGCCAGGAGCCGCTCGACGATCGGGCCTGGAACGCCGCGGGCGAGCGCGGCCGCCACCGCCGCGACGTGACCTTCCGCCACCGCCTGGCCCGGCGGAACGGCGTTTCTCACGATGATGCGCGCCTGGCGGAGCTGCAGCAGACCGCGCCGGACCCCGCTCACGAGCCGCTCGGGAGGAATGTTCTTGGCACTGCCTTCGAGCGCCTTTTGAACGAGCGGCTCAGTCGGCAAGCTCTCAGCGACCGCCGCCGCAATGATGGAGTCGATGGCCGGAAGTGCGGCCGCCGGGACCCTGCCCGCTAGTCGGGTCGAGCCGCTTTGGGCCATGAGGGGGCCTGCGACCACCACCAGCACGACGACGAGCTTACAGCTCATGGCTGCGCGGCCGCCGGTCGCACGAACAGTACAGAGTTCTCCTGGCCGGCCCCGAATCCGTCGTCGACGTAGCGGCCCGCGAGTGGATCAGGCACCCAGCGCTCGCCGTCGACGACGAACATGTATTCGTGCGGCCCGGCCGGCAGGATCGCCGCAACGTGCCAGATGCCGTCATGATCGTCGTCATTCAGGTGGAGTGAGCCGCGGCTCCAGTTGTTGAACGAGCCGACGACTTCAACCGACCTAGCTCCGGGGAAATGACCGACGAAGTTCGCGATGCCCTCGCTCGCGCGGGGAGTAGGAATCGAGCCCTGCTGCGAGGGCAGCAGCAAAAGCGCCGCGAGACCGGCCGCCAGCGCCAGGGTCCAGGCAGGACGCAGTCGCACCGTGACGGCCCGTGGCCGTCCGAACCAGCGAATCATACGGTGCAAGGGACCGTGGGACTGAACGGGCGCGGGGATTTGGCGGATCTCCGTCATCACGTGAGTCGCGACGCTCAGCCGCGGCGTCGTCTGGAGCAGCTCCGCCGCCGAGATCAGCCGGGCGCACGCCTCCCGCAGATCCGCCGGCAATTCGCCGGCATCACGCTCGCCGTCGAGCGCCTCCTGCAACCGCGGATCAATTGGGCTCATCGTACGACCTCCTCCAGCGCTTCCAGCAAAGCTTCCCGGGCCCGATGCACCCGCATCTTGAGCGTGGGGATCCGTGCCCCGGTCACCGCCGCCATCTCCTCGTAGCTCATCCCCTCCACGTGCTTCAAGACGAACGCCTCACGTTTTTCGGCCGGTAACGCCGCGAGCGCGCGTTCCACGAGCGCGACCTGCTCACTGCGCTCGATCACTTCCCAGGTGTCCGACGCCTCCGCCAGCGCCGGCGCGGGCGCCTCGCTGAGTGGAATGTCGTTCGTGTGCCGCCGCGCGAGATGGCTGCGACAGCGATTCCCGGTGATCCGGTACAACCAGCTGCGCAGCCGCGACGGGTCCCGACATTGTGCCAAATGCCGGTAGGCGCGCACGAAACTCTCAGCCACCGCATCCGCCGCCGCATCGGGATTCCCGAGCATACGCGTCGCGAAACGAAGCAGGCCCGGCTCATATCGCCGGATGAGAATCCCGAACGCCTCTCCATCGCCAGCGAGCACCCGGGCGACTACGTCGGCGTCGTCATTCACCATTACAGGGACCCCAGGGGGGCAGTGTTCGTCACGGTATCTCCAGCGTTTCTCGGGCGGCGGCCAGATATGTCCCAGCACGGACACCAGCGCCAGGGATAGCCGCCGCAAAGGCCTCCAGCGTGCGCTGAGCACGATGCCGGTACGCCGGGTCGCCGGTCACCTGCGCGAGCCGAGCCAGGAGCAGTGCGGTCTCGGCGTTGGCGCCGGGCAGCACGTCATCGAGGACGTGCTTCGTCCGGTCGGCAAGCCCAGGGAGTGAGGATGGAGTCGCATCAGCGGTGTCGAAGTAGCCGCCAGCGGGATCGGCGTAGTCACGTTCTGTGACTGCGGCGAGGTCGAGCGCGACATTCAGATACCGGACTTCACCGCTCATCTGATGGGCCGTAACGCAGGCGAGTGCCATCTCCACCTGGTCCTGCAGCAGACCCGGTTGTGCTCCCCCGCCTCCCGGAGTTTCCGCAACCGAGTGCCGGACGCCCCAGCCCCGCGCGTACGTCCGCTGCAAAACGACATCGAGCGCCACGCGCGATCGCCGGACCGCTGTCGACTCGCCCAGTGTGGCCGCGGCGCGCAGTACCTTCTCGATGATGTATGCCTGTTGGTCGGTGAAGACCGCTTCGGTCGAAGGCAGGTCGTCTACCACACGCTCGACGAGCGCTCGGCCGGCCTCCCAATAACGGCGGTCGCCGGTGACGATCCACGCCCGCGCGAGGCTTCCGGCGAGTGCGGCACGAACCAGGCGCGGCGGATCCTCGCCGGCAATCCCGGCGGTGGTGTCGAGCATGAAATCCAGCGCGCGGAGCGCCGACGCGCGCGCGGTCGTGTCGCGGAGCAGCAGCGACGCGGCCTGAGCGTGCGTGACATTCCCGGCAGCGGTCCGGCGGCGAACCGCTTCAGTGAGATCACGGATGACGTCGAAGATTCCCTGCTGCACCAGGGAAGGCCGCAGCGTCCCACGGAGCTCACGGGTTCCCGCCAGCACGAGCTCCCGAACCCGCGCCGCCTGCTGGACGACGAAAGAGCGTTGCTCGCGATAGCTCTTCGCGACTTCAGGGAGCAGCTGCTTCAACCCACGTCCGGTGGTTGGATCATCCGCCGGGAAATAGGTGCCCCCGAAAAAGGCCGAGCCATCCGTGGTGAGGAAGACGGTGAGCGGCCACCCCCGTAACCCCGCGAGGCGCTCGACCGCCGCCTGGTATCGCTGCGCCACGTCGGGCCGCTCGTCGCGATCGACGCGAACGGGGACGAAGAGCGTGTTGATGAGGGCGCCGATTTCCGGATCGGTGTAGATCGCGCGATCGGTTTCGGCACACCAGTGGCAGGTAGCACTGCCGATGTACAGCAGGATGGGGCGATCGAGCTTCGCCGCGAGCGCGAAGGCATCGCGTCCCCACGGCTGCCAGCGTACCGGCTGGCGCGCCGCGCGCGCGAGGTAGGTCGTCCCGGAGTTGGCCATGCGGTTGGTGAACGGCCCACGCTCGCCGATACACGCCAACACGCCGGCGCACAGCACCAGGAACAACCCGCGCACGCGGGAGAATACCCCGCCTCCTCCGAAACCGTGCCGCTATATTGGCGGCTATGACCCAGGTGACCATAACGCCCAAATCGAACGGTCCGCTAATCATCGAGGGGCCGGTGCGGATCGTGACGCCCGACGGGCGGGAATTGACGCCCCCGCCCCGGAAAGACGGCAAACCGTCGGAAGTCGTTGTGCTGTGCAGATGTGGGGGCTCGGCGACCAAACCCTTCTGTGACGGAACGCACAAACGCAACGGGTTCCAGGACGGGCAGGTTACCCCCGCTTAGCGCCACCCTATTATGTTGTCTGGCGCTTGCAGCATCCCGTTCCCCCTGTAACCACGTGCCCCTGAACTGGAGGAGCGACCAACAATGGCTAAGGGAAAGACCCCGATGGCCGCGGATGAAGGTTACTGTGTGAAGTGTAAGGCGAAGCGGAAGATCTCGAACGCCCAACAGGTGAAGATGGCCAACGGCCGCCCCGCGCTAAAAGGTGTCTGTCCCGTGTGCGGGACCGGAATGTTCAAGATCCTGCCGCCCGGCAAGTAACCGCCCGGTCTCTCATTTACGCGCCCCCGACGCTCACTGTCGGGGGCGCATTGTTTTCGACCGAATCGTGTAGCAGGCGGCGCCGACCTCGCGGCAGTAGTAGGCGAGGATCTCGAGCTTGGCGAGCCCGCCGGCGGCCGTGCGGATCGCATAGACGTGATGCTTGGACGTCAGCAGGTGCGACCACATGCTGTAGTCGTACCACTTCCCGATGCCCGCGTTCGTAGTGTCGGCGCTGAAGCTGGTCGCGACATACCCGTCGCGTGGCAGCTCCGCGACCGAATCGAAACTCACGAGACCGAGGTCGATGGCTCCGGCGCCGGGAGCGGTAATGACGTGATTGCGTCTGAAGCCGATCTCGCCCCACCAGCGCCACTGATCGCCACCCGAAGCATCGAGTGTGTACGTGCTGTCGGCATGCGGCCCGATTGCATAGGGCGGAAACTCTGGCTTCGTGAACGAACCGATCAACAACGACGCCACAAGCAAGAGAAACGCCGCCGCCATCGCCCACACCAGGAGTGGAGCCTTCAAGCCTCCGCCATGAATGGATACCAGGGATCACGCGGCGGCACGAAGTTCTCCTTCACCGCTCGGGCGCTGGTCCAGCGGATCAGATTGAGCAGGCTGCCCGCCTTGTCGTTCGTGCCGCTGGCTCTTCCGCCGCCGAACGGCTGCTGACCCACCACGGCTCCGGTCGGCTTGTCATTGAGGTAGAAGTTGCCGGCGGAGTACCGCAACGCGGAGCCGGCTTCCGCCAGTGCGGCGCGATCCTGCGCAAACACGGCGCCCGTGAGCGCGTAGGGAGACGTGCGATCCACCAGCTCCAGCGTCTCCTGCCATCGCTTGTCGGGATAGACATACAGCGACAACACGGGACCGAAGATCTCCTCGCACATCGTGCGATACGCGGGGTCCTCGACCTGAATCAGCGTCGGGTGCACGAAGTAGCCGTCTGCGTCATCGCACTCGCCGCCGAACAGGATCTTGGCCTTGGGATCGTTCTTCGCCCGCTCGATGTAGCCTTTGATCTTGTCGAACGATTTCCGGTCGATCACCGCCGCCACGAAGTTACGGAAATCGGCCGGGTCGCCGACACGCACGTCGGTGAGCAGGCCGAGCACGCGGTCGCGCAGCCTGGGCCAGAGCGATTCCGGCACATAGGCGCGGGACGCGGCGCTGCATTTCTGGCCCTGGTACTCGAACGCCCCGCGGACGATTCCCGTCGCGAGTGCGTCGACGTCAGCGCTCGAGTGCGCCAGAATAAAATCCTTGCCTCCGGTCTCGCCCACGAGGCGGGGGTAGTCGGCGTAGCCGGTGAGATTCGTGGCGACCTGCTTCCACAGCGCTTGGAAGACTTCCGTCGACCCCGTGAAGTGGATGCCGCCGAGGTGCCGGTCGGCGAGCAGGTGTTCGCTGATGAGCGTGGCGGGACCGGGCACGAAGTTGACGACGCCCGGCGGGAGTCCGGCTTCCTGGAGCAGCCGGAAGACGAGGTAGTTCGAGTAGACAGCCGTCGCCGCCGGTTTCCAAACGACCGTGCATCCCATGATGGCCGGCGACGTCGGCAGGTTGCCGCCAATCGCTGTGAAGTTGAACGGCGTGATGGCGTAGACAAATCCTTCGAGCCCGCGGTAGTCCATCGCATTCCACATCGCGCTCCCGGCAGGCGAGAGCGGCTGCTCGGCGTGGATCCGTTCGGCGTAATGAATGTTGAAGCGCCAGAAGTCGATCAACTCGCACGCCGCATCGATCTCGGCCTGGAAGGCCGTCTTGCTTTGGCCCAGCATCGTGGCTGCGTTGAGCATGGCGCGCCAGCGCGTCGCGAGCAGGTCTGCGGCCTTGAGGAAGACGGCCGCGCGGTCGGCGAGACTCCAGCTGGACCATTCGCGCCGGGCGTCGCGCGCCGCCTTGATGGCACCAGCGACTTCCTCGGGGCCGGCCTGATGCACCTTGGCGAGTACGTGGCGATGGCAGTGCGGCATCACCGCGTCGACCGTCTTCCCGGTCCGGATCTCCTTGCCGCCGACCACGACAGGGATTTCGATTTGACGGCCGCTCAAATCCTTGAGGGCTTGTTTGAGCTCCCCTCGCTCGCGAGAGCCCGGGGCGTACGCGAAGACGGGCTCGTTTGCCGGGGTAGGAATCTTGGCTGCGTTCATGCCGGGAAATGTAACCGGGGAACCTCGGGGTGTTTTGGAGAT
>Ga0209761_1003004_pt1 | contig 11127 bp, 11 predicted proteins | sample GraSoi013_1_40cm_4_FD_185818 | JGI IMG/M metagenome (GOLD analysis project Ga0209761, IMG submission 185818) | Grasslands soil microbial communities from the Angelo Coastal Reserve, California, USA - Sample 09_25_2013_1_40cm (SPAdes) (version 2) | ecosystem: Environmental > Terrestrial > Soil >... | reverse complement strand
TCATCCACATCGCCAGCGCCCGCACTTCGTTCAGCGTGACGTCGGGATGGTAGCGGATCCCACCCTTGGTCGGCCCCAGGACGGTGCTGTGGTGAACCCGGTACCCCGTGAAGATTCGCACGGAGCCATCGTCCATTTTGACCGGGAAGTTCACGGTGAGTTCGCGCTTCGGGTACGCGAGAAGCTCGCGGATGCCCCGCTTCAGCGGCAGCTGGTCGGCCGCAATGTTGAACTGCCGCAACGCCATCTGCCAGGGGTCTTCCTGGGGGGTAATGACTGCTGCCTGGGCTGTCATCGACTTCCCTCCTAAACGGAACTCTCGCCTACGTTGCGAGTTCGCGCACGGCAGTGGTGGTCCTTTCCCCTCACCCTTCCCCTCTCCCCATGGGTGAGGGGGGACGAGGATTGAGGCCTTGGGCTTATTTCACCAGCGCCGACACCGGCACCAGCTCGATATCGTGGCGGTCGAATTCCACCAGCATCTCTTTCAGCACGCGCGGCGTCAGCCGCGTGGCGTGGCCGATGGCGACGACGTCCTTCCGTTCCAGCGCCAGGATGATGAGCCGCTGGATCTGCGCCCGGATGGCATCCGCCTTGTTCTGATTGTCCAGGAAGACGGACCGCGACGCAGTGCGGATCTGCATCTCCATGGCGAGTCGCATGCCGACTGATTGGGGGGAGGTGACGCTGTCGACGAAGATCAATCCATGTGATTTGACCTCTCGCAGAACAGCCCGCATCACACGCTCGTCGGCGGTGGCTTTCGAACCCATGTGGTTGCTGAGGCCGATGGCCCCGGGCACCTGACTCAGGTCCGTGGCGACGACCTGCGAGATCTGCACGTCACTCATCCCCGTGGTGATCCCGCCGGGGCCAAGCGCGAGACCGCGCTCTTCAGGCTCCATGGGCAGGTGCAGGAGGACCTCCAGCCCGCCTTCCTGCGCCCGCGCCGCCACCTCGCGCGAGTAGCGCAGTCCCGGCAAGATTGTGACGGTCACAGACCGACCGAGAGCGAGAATGGGTTCCAACTGCTCGAGACTGCCGCCGGCGTCGTCAAACAAGATGGCCACACGAGCGGCGGGGACAAATGGGATGAGCTGGATGTCGTGGGTGACAAGGTCGAGCCCGGCGCGTCGCACCCCGATCCGGATGAATGTGGGGGTCTGTTCCAAGATCTGCCCACCGGCGGGCGCCACCTGCTGTCCGAGCTGGCGCGCCAGGTCCGTGACGCGGCCGCGGGCCTTGATATCCACGGTCCGCGCCGTCCACTGATAGACCTGCCCGCGCTCCCGCATGAGCCGGGACGACGTGGCAACCTTGACGACCGTGGCGGTGCGGTCCAACGCGGCGCGCACGCCGGCGTCGATCGCGGCGTCGTCAAGCGCAACGTCCCGCGACGCGGGGATCGCTAGTGGAGCGGCTGGCGGCGTGGAGCGCCCGAGCCACCATCCCTGGGACAGCCCCACACCCAAGAGGAACCCGGCGACGACGACCGCGGCCACCAACGCCGCGCTCCGCTCGGTCGCCGATCGCAGTCGCAATCGCCGTCTGGCCATGGCGGGGGAGTCCTACGCGGCTGCTGCCGCCCCATGCCATGCGGCACGGGGCGCAGCGACGACATGCGGGACCGTGGGGAGCGTGCGGAAACTGCGGCTCAGTTTCTTCTTGAGGATCTCGATGGCCCTCGTCAATTGCGCCGCCCGCATCTGCTGGAGTTGCCGTTCAATGGCGTCGTCCGGCTGGCCGTGGAACCGCAGGCGCACCGTGTCTTCAGTGGCGCCGACGAACTCGTCGGGCCAAAGTCCCTTCCCGTGAATGTCCCGACCGGATGGGGTAAGGTACTTGGCGGTGGTGATCGCCGCCCCCGATCCCATCGGGAGATCGACAATCGTTTGAATAACGCCTTTCCCGAACGTCCTGACACCGACCAGCGTTGCGACACGGTGATCCTGCAGCGCGCCGGAGACGATCTCAGACGCGCTGGCGGTGAACTCATTCACCAGGACAACCACGGGCATTTCAACTTTGACGCGCCGCGTGGCGCGTTCCGTCTCCTTGCGGCCATCGCGGTCAACGGTATGAACGAGCGGCTGACCTGCCGGGACGAACCAATCGGCCACCCGCAGCGACACGTCCAGCAGCCCGCCGCCATTACTGCGCAGGTCCAAGATCAGCGCCCGCGCGCCAGACTGCTTCGCACGCTCAAAGAGGCGCCGGAATGCGAGTTCTGTGTTCTCGTTGAACGTGACCAGTTTGACATAGCCGATGCCGGCATCGTCCAACCGGGACCGGGTCGCTTCATCGAGGGACCCAGGTCCCTCCCCGGCCACGATCTCAATACGGTCGCGGACGATCGTCACCGCCACCGACCGACCACCGCGCAGAATGACGAGGTGGACGGAGCTCCCCTTCGGACCGCGGATGCGGGAAACCGCCTCCTGCAGCGCCATACCATCCGTGGAGGCGCCGTCAATCTCCGTGATGCGGTCACCCGCGCGCAGGCCGGCGCGGACCGCCGGCGTGCCGGAAATGGGCTGCACCACGATGAGATGCTTATCCTTGAGATCGATGAAGATGCCGATACCGAAGAAGAACCCCTGCGAATCCTGTTTGAACTCATCGAACGCACGGGTATCCATGAAGCGCGTATACTGATCGCCCAGCGAGTCCAGCATGCCCTTGGCCGCGCCGAAGTACAGCCGTTGCGGATCCGTCCGCGGCGTGGTGCAGCGCTGGGTTGCCTCATCGACGAGCGCGGCGATGCGTTGTCGCCCATCGGCCGCCGGCGGGGCGGGGCTGGTGCCGATCAGCCGCGAACATGCCGGGCCGGCGGCGTCCAGCAACCCCCTGCCGGCCCCCTCGTAGATTTCCGTTTCGTTGATCGAGCGCACGATGAACTTGGTGCGGATTTCTCTCGCGACGGCATCGAGCAGCGACTGGCCCTGCGCGCGTACGTCGGCCGCCTGACCGCGCGGTCTGATTGCAGCCCACACGAAACCGGCGGCGGCCGCAAGTACCAGCACCAGCGCAATAGCGACAAATTGCCGTCGGCCGACCATGCACACCTCGCCGCCCCGCGCGACGCCCGCCGTGGAGTCCCACCTATTCTACTACGCGTATAGGTGAAGAGCGAACACGGCGAACATGGGGAAACTGGTGCAAACTGTCTGCTTGTTCGCTGTGTTCCCTGTGTTCGCGACGTTCGCCGTGCCGCCTACAGGCTCGTCGGATTTATGGGACGGCCGTTGACGCGGACTTCAAAGTGCAGATGTGGACCTGTAGAGAACCCGGTACTCCCCACGCGGCCGACCGGCTGGCCGCGCCGCACTTCATCGCCGGCGACCACGAGCAGGCTGGAGAGGTGACCGTAGAGCGTGGACATGCCTTCCCCGTGGTCGATCACCACGATCTTCCCGTACCCGCCGAACCATCCCGCGTAAATCACGCGACCCTCGGCAGCGGCCAGGACCGGCGCCCCCCAGGCCGTCGCGATGTCGACTCCGGTGTGCAGGTGCCAGATGCCGAACAGTGGGTGGCGACGCATCCCAAACCCCGACGTGAATAGACCGCGTGTGGGCCAGAGGAAGGCGAACCGGGTATGCGCCTCCGCCATCGTGGGCCGCCGCGGCGGGACCTGAGCCTTTCGGATCATCGCTTCGAGATCTTTGGAATTCTTCTCTAGCTCGCGCACCACGCGCTCGTACGCGGCGCGCTCGACCTGGAGACGCTCCAACATCTCACGTTTGGCCAGCTCGGTCGCGACGATTTCGCGCTGGCGGGCCTGGGTATGTGCGGTGAGCGTTCGCAGGTAGGCCTGGTCCTGGACCAGGGTCGCCTGCAGCCGCTGGTAGCGGGCCATGTCGGCGGCATGCGCATCAAGGGCCTCCGTGTCGGCGTGAACGATCGTGGAGATGAGCTGCCAGCGCGTCACGAACGCCGCGAAGTCATCTGAACCCAGCAGGACCTCGGCATACCCGGTTCGTCCATATTTGTAGATGTCCCGGAGCCGACTGCCGAGCACCCGGCGACGTGCAGTCAGGTGCTCCTGGGCACGCTGCAGTTGCACGGAGACTTCTTTCGCGCGGAGTTGCGTCTGCTGGTAATCCTCCCCCAGCTCTGTCAATTTCCGCTCCGCCTGGTCCTTGGTCCGGTCGATGCCCTCCAGTTCCCCGAGCAGCTGGCGCTCTTTGCGGCGCACCAGACGCAGCCTGTTGCGCTGCTCGGACAGCTCCGTGAGGACCCGCTTCAGCCGGGACTCTACCTCCTGCAGCACCGACGCCTGCGCCGACCCTCCCCCCACCCAGCCGGTGTGAGGTGGGGCCGATAGTACCAGCACGACCAGCAAGGGGAGGATCGCCCGCTTCATGGCGTGACGAACCGGCGCACCGCGATCACACTGCCGGTCGCCCCCACGATCACTCCCGCGGCGAACAGGATGGTCGCTGCCGTCTGCAGCGCCTCGGCGATCGACACCAGCGGCAGAAACGGCAGTGCGCTGCTGATCCTCATCGCGCCCAGCGCATACAATCCCGCGAGCACCACCGTGGCCATGGCCGCGGCCGCCGCGCCTTCCAGGATCCCCTCCAGCAGCAGCGGCCACTGGATGAACCAACGCGTGGCCCCGACCAGTTGCATGATTTCGATCTCGCGGCGGCGGGCGATGACTGTCAACCGTATCGTGTTCACGACGACGATCAACGCGACGGCCGCAAGGAAGAGCGTCAGCAGGGCGGCCACCATCCGCACCCCACGGGTCAGGGCCAGCAGCCGATCCGTCACCTGCGCCCCATAGGTCACGTCCTCAACTCCGGACACGCCGACGACAATCCCGGCAAAGGCCTTGGTGCGCAGAGGGTCGCGGAGGTGGATTTCAAACGAGTCAGGGAGTGGGTTGGCTGCTTCCAGATCGTCGAAGGCTGGTGCATCACCGAGGCGGTGTCGCAGGCGTCGCAGCGCTTCGCTGCGGCTCACAAATCGCACCGACGCCACCTCGGGCAGCGCTGCGATGGCACGTTGGACACGAGCCGTCTCAGTTGCCGTCAGACCATCGTGGAGAAAGGCAACCACCGCCACCTCCGACTCCAGCGTGGTTGCCAGGCGCGAGAGGTTGAGTCCCAGGACCACCGCGGTCCCGACCACCAGCAACGCCACCACGACCGTCGTCACGGCAGCGATCGTCATCAGTCCGTTGCGGCGGAAGCTGGCGGTCGCTTCAGCGGTGAAATAGATGGCCTGTTCGGCCACGAGGCGCGCGCGCACTGCTCCCCTCAGCCTCAGGCCTCTACCGCGTAGAGGCCGTGGATTTGGTCCCGCACCACCTGTCCCCCCGCCAGCTGGATGACCCGCCGGCGCAGGACGTCCACGATCGTCTTGTTGTGCGTGGTGACGATCACCGTCGTCCCGCGCGTATTGATCTGCGACAAGAGCTGGATGATCTCCCACGACGAGCCCGGATCGAGGTTCCCCGTCGGCTCATCGGCCAGCAGCAGCGGGGGGTCGTTCACAATGGCGCGGGCGATGCTGACCCGTTGCTGCTCACCGCCGGACAGTTCGACCGGCATCGCGTTGGCCCGATCCTCGAGACCGACCAGAGCCAGGGCGCGCAGGGCCCGCGGCCGGATCTCTTGCGAGGGTGTGCCGATCACGCGCAGCGCAAAGGCCACGTTGTCGTAAGCCGTGCGGGCGGGCAGGAGTTTAAAATCCTGGAAGACGACGCCGAGCCTGCGGCGCAACAACGCCACCCCCCGGCTGCGCAGGCGGCTGATGTCCCGGCGGTAGACGACTACACGACCGGAGGTGGGGAGCTCATCGCGGTAAACCAGGCGCAGGAGAGTGGACTTGCCGGTCCCGGTGGGTCCGACCACAAAAACAAACTCCCCCGGCTCAATGCGGAGGGAGACGTGGCGAAGGGCTACAACACCGTTTGGAAAGACCTTCGTGACGTCGTCAAGTTGGACCATACGCTGCTCCGACGAATCCCGTACCAATTCGCTTGGCCCACTGTGCCGAGATCGCCAAGCTGAACCTAGCGAATTCGGTACGGGACGAAAGGGTGCGACTGGTGGTGCGACGTTGACGTCAGTGGATGGGGTTCTAGATCACGGATGCTTTTCCTTTATTCGTCGCGTGCCGGCCGCCAGGTAAGATTCCAGCTGCGCATCGCCGTGGCCGCCCGATCGTCGGTCATATCCAAGGTGATGGGCGTCACGGAGATGTAGCCGCGGCTGAGGGCCCAGGTGTCGGTTCCCTCAAGGTCTTCCACCGGCGAAGGGTCTCCAGTCAACCAGTAGTAGGTGCGACCCCGGGGATCGACGCGCTTCTCCAGCCGGCTAATGAACCGCTTCGCGCTCTGGCGCGTAATCGCCACGCCGGCGATTCGCTCTGGAAGCAGGTTTGGCACGTTGACGTTGAGGAGGGTATCCTCTGGCAATCCATGCAGGAGAATCGCACGCACCAGTTCGACGGCAAATGCCGCGGCGATCGTAAACGTGGGATTGCGAAACGAACCCACCGAGATCGCGATGCTGGGCACTCCAAAGATCGCGCCTTCCATGGCACCGGAGACGGTACCGGAGTATGTCAGGTCACGGGCCAGATTCGGTCCGACGTTGATGCCGGAGAGAACGACGTCCGGCCTGGCGGGCAACAGTTCGAGCATTCCCAGCGCCACGCAATCGGCCGGGGTGCCGTTGGTCGCCCAGGCATGTGCCGACGATCCTGGAACTGTGACGACGTGCGCGCGGAGGGGTTTGTGGAGCGTAATGGCGTGACCGGTGGCGCTGCGCTCTCGCTCCGGGGCCACGACGAACGTCTCGCCCACCGATTCGAAGGCCGCCACGAGCGCATGGAGGCCCGCAGAGGCGATGCCGTCGTCGTTGGTGATCAACACGCGCATGGCAGCACTACCGTTGAAACGTTGGAGCGTTGAGACGTTGGAGCGACACCGAAAGCGTCCTCCCCTGGCGTGTCAACGTTCCAAACCGACCGTCCGTTCTGTGATATCGAAAAAGTCAGCAGTCCACAGTCAACAGTCAAAGATTAGAGCGTTGACTGCCGACTGCGGACTGCCAACTGCTGACTGGTTACTGGTGACTACCTACTGCTTAGTCCTGCTCACGCCACCAGTCAGGCGACACGTCCTTCGACTTCGCGTACTTCCGCACCGCCGGCCGACCACCGGCTCGCTCCTTGGCGACGCGAGCACGCAGCTCATCATATTCCCGCAGGTCGGTCAGCACTTTCAGGGTGTTCCAGGCGGCTTCTTCGACCTGCTCACCATCGTGCAGGATGAGCTGCAGGAGCGGATCGATCACCCGCTTGTTACGCATCTTACCAAGGATCTTGATCGCCAGCCGTTTGACGTCGATGTCCTCATCTTTCAACGCAGCCACGAGGTGGTCGAGGGCCGTCTCGCCAAACAATGCGTAGATCGACTTCAGCGCGAACCGCCGTACCTTCGCGCTGGGATTCTCCAGCGCCTCGGTGACAACTTTCATGACCTCTTCGCGCGGGCGACCCAGAAACCCATCCACCACATCCTTAGGAAGGAAGATCTCCCGGTCGGCCGCATGGGATCCCGGCGGCTCGATGACCTTGCGCTCTTCCAGCCTGGCCAGCGTGGTGACGACCGCCTCCTGCATGCGGGGGTCATCGAGGAACAGGTGCGCGAGCGGGGCGGCCACCCGGCGGTCCCCGATACGTCCCAGGACAGAAATGGCGGTGAGTCGGACGTACTGATTCTCGTCGGTCAACATCTGCAGGAGCGGATCAATAGACTTCGTTCCCATGTCTACTAGGATTTTCCAGATCTGGTTGCCGATGCGCCGGCGGAGCGCCCGGTCCTTGAATGCTTCCATGAGCGGGCCGACCGCATCAGCCCCGATACGGATCAGCGCATCAGTGGCCGCCAGCTGCAGTGACCGCTCGCGGCGCGTCAGCACACGGATCAGCGGCTCCACGGCCTCGCGGTCGCGCATGTCTCGGAGGCCGTTGACCGCCTGGAGCACGACCTGCTCGGACCGGTCGGCCAGGGCCTGCCGCAGTCCCTCCATCGCCGCAGGTCCGCCAATGCGGCGCAGCGCCGTCACGGCGCTCTTGCGCACGTACTCGTCAGAGTCCGACAGCGCTTCCACCAGAACCGGGACAGCCCGCTCGTCGGCGAGCTTGCCGAGCTGATGCGCGGCATCGCTGCGCAGCGTCACGTCGTTGCTGCGCAGTTGCGACAGCCACCGGTTCAAGTCGGCTTCTGGGATCGGGGTGGACTCGGCCACGGCCATCTCCTGAATATCGTAGGTGACTTCTCCGGCCCGGTAGGGACTCCTCTGCTTGCATCACCTAAGGGACGTCGGTATACTGGACGCAAATATCCGGCCGCCGTTGGGCGCTGCTTCACCCGACGACAAGACGGGGTGTGGCCCGCCCATCACGGCGCGGGACGAGGAGGGTAGAACCCACTCGGTGGCTGACCGCAAAGACCAGGGCGACGCTGCGACGACACGCCCCCGCTTCGCGCACGAAAGTGAAGCTGAGTTCGCCCGGCTCCTGGACTTTTACGGTATCCGGTGGGAGTACGAACCTCGGAGCTTTCCGCTGCAGCGGGACAACCAGGGTCGGGTCGTGGAGAGCTTTAACCCGGACTTCTATCTCCCTGAGATCGACCTGTACATCGAACTCACCACACTGAAGCAAAGCCTCGTGACCAAGAAGAACCGCAAACTCCGCCGGCTCCGCGAGTTATACCCCAATATCCGTGTGAAGATCTTCTACGGTCGCGATTACCGCAGTCTGCTCCTCAAGTATGGCCTGGCCAAGGCCGCCGCCCGCACGCCGTCCGTCTGATGGCTCTCGCCGACGACATCGCCCGGGTCCTGTTTACCGAGGCCCAGATTCAGGATCGCATCCGGGCGATGGCCGCGCAGATCTCGCGTGACTATGCGGCGACGGTGCCGCTCCTGGTGAGCGTCCTGAAGGGCGCACTGTATTTCATGGCCGATCTCTCCCGTGCCATCACCATCCCGATCACCATCGACTTTATGGCCATCACGTCTTACGGTGACGAAACGGCATCCACCGGCGCGGTCCGCCTCATCAAAGACTTGGACGAGAAGATCACCGGGCGGCACGTGCTCCTGGTCGAGGACATCATCGACACCGGCCTCACCGCCGATTATCTGCTGCGCACGTTGCGAGCACGCGATCCGGCCAGCCTGAACATCTGCACGCTGCTCGACAAAGCCGCGCGGCGCATCGTGGACACGCTGCCGATTCAATATCGCGGGTTTGAGGTTCCAGACGAATTCGTCGTGGGCTACGGGCTGGATCACCGACAACTGTATCGCAATCTGCCCTTTATTGGGGTCCTCAAACCGGAAGTTATCACGTTGAACCGTTGAAACGTTGGAACGGTAAAACCGTCAAGGATCATATCGGAAACGTGGGCGGTACTGAACGGGGCTGTTACGCTTCAACCTTCCAACGCTTCAACGTTCCAACGCCTTGCTATCTCTTGCCTACGGCCCGCTTTTGCGCAAGCTCCAACCGGAAGACAAAACGGACCAGCCGCTGACGATCTTCGTCGGCGATCACGGTAAACTGACTGCCGACCAACCAGCGCGATCCCCGCAAGATCTCTCGCACATACTTGGTTTGGCAGCGCGCCCGGACGGGCAGGCGCCCGTCGGGGACATTCATGATGATGTCGAACTCCTCATCCTGGGCAAACGGTGGAGCCTCGTTGAACAACAGGCTGACGCCTCCGCCGCTGACGTCCTTCGTCACGCCGCGGTGGTTCTGCCCGCGCACGCTGATGTCGGTGTTGAGGCTGGCATCTTTCCGGATGAAGTCCCGGCGCTGCGTCCGGGCGATCTCGCCGGCCAGCTGGATGGTCAGCTGCACCTCGGACTCGCGGGCGACCTCCGTGATCGTCCCATGCTCTTCGTAAATACCATCCTTGCGAACGAAGATGATGCGCACCGCGGAGCCTGGTTCCGGCAGATCCGGTCCACGCATGGCGGAGGCCAGCCGCATAATGCCGTCGTCGACCGCCTGCACCGCGCTGGAAAAAGATTCACCGGAGGGCAGCAACTCCAGCATGATGCGTTCGCCCACTTTGGGCCGGTACATAGCTCACACCCCGGAGCCTCACCCGGCGGTCGCACGCCCACTATCCGCGCCCCCGGGACAGATATGAGGGCACGCGGGCGCTGCCGTTCAGGCGGTTGTCGGGGGGACTATGAAGATGAGGCCTCCGCCATCACCGTACCCTGGGCGCGCGAGTGATAGACGGGCGTTCCCCGTTTCACGACGCACGCGGGAAGTGCAACGCACGAAATCTTCCATGCAATTGACGGTATGGAATTTCACTGCATAATATAGTGAAGAAGGGTTTGCGCTGGGGGATCGTCTAGTGGTAGGACGACGGGCTCTGGACCCGTTAGCGGGGGTTCGAATCCTCCTCCCCCAGCCAAATTTGAAGACCCAGCGATTGCTGGGTCTTCAAATTTGTCCCGAGGGAGCGCAGCGACCGTGGGGACCTCTTGCTAGGGTCCATGCGGTGGTCCTTGAAAATTTGCCCCGAGGCCGCGAAGCGGCCGTGGGGGCCTCCTGACCGGAGGATCATGGTTCTCCTGATTTAGTCCCGAGGAGCGGAGCGACTATGGGAGCGGGGGCCCACTTGCTAGGATTCCATCCAGGAGGCGGTAGACCATGCAATGGGAATTATTCGTCAAAGCGTGCCCAGAGATTTCTGAGGTGGCCCGAGCACGCTTTGCGAAAGACCAGCTCGTGATGGTCGGCACGCTGCGGAGAGACGGCTGGCCGCGAGTCAGCCCGTGCGAGATCGACATTGCGGCGGGCCATCTGTTCTGTGGCATGATGTGGCAGTCAACAAAGGCGCTCGACCTGCTCCGCGACCCTCGGTTAACCGTCCACAGTGTCACCTGCAACCGAGAGGGAACCGACGGCGATGTGAAGATCTACGGCAAAGCGGTTGATGTGCGGGCTCCAGCCCTCCGCGCGGCATTTCGAGACACGATCCGGGCCCGGATCGACTGGGCGCCTGAGGAACCTTCGTATCATCTCTTCTCGGTGGACATCGAACGCGCCGCGTACCTGATCTTCGGAGAAGGC
>Ga0209761_1002996_pt1 | contig 11142 bp, 10 predicted proteins | sample GraSoi013_1_40cm_4_FD_185818 | JGI IMG/M metagenome (GOLD analysis project Ga0209761, IMG submission 185818) | Grasslands soil microbial communities from the Angelo Coastal Reserve, California, USA - Sample 09_25_2013_1_40cm (SPAdes) (version 2) | ecosystem: Environmental > Terrestrial > Soil >... | reverse complement strand
GCCCGAGGCGATGGAGCGGATGAAGGCCGGCGGCTTCGACCTCTGCATCGCGAACGACGGCGACGCGGATCGGGTGGGCATCATCGACGAAAAGGGCACCTTCATCAACCAGCTGCAGGTGATGGCTCTGTTGATGATGTATCTGGTCGAGAAGCGCGGCCAGAAGGGGGACGTCGTCCGCTCGCTGACATCGACCTCGATGGTCGACAAGCTGGGCGAGCGCTTTGGCGTCAAGGTGCACGAACTGAAGGTGGGATTCAAGTACATCGGGCCGAAGATGGCCGAGACCAGTGCCATGCTCGGCGGCGAGGAGAGCGGCGGTTTCGCCTTCCGCGGCCACATTCCCGAGCGCGACGGCATCCTCTCGGGGATCTCGTTTGCCGACATGGTTGTGAAGTACGGCCAGCCGCTCTCGCGGATCATGAACCACCTCACCGAGCTGGTTGGGCCGCACTTCTACGCCCGGCACGATCTCCACCTCGAGCGGGAGGAGTACGCGGCCCGCCGCGCGGAGCTCTACGGCCGGCTGGAAAAGGAGCCACCTACCGAGGTTGCCGGCGGCCGTGTCGTGCGGTCCCGAACCGACGATGGCTTCAAGTACTACCTGGAGGATGGCAGCTGGGTGCTGGTCCGTTTCAGTGGGACCGAGCCGCTGATCAGGGTCTATAGCGAGGCGTCGTCGAAGGAACGGGTCGAGCAACTGCTCGGCGCGCTCGAAGAGAAGCTCGGGCTGCGCCAGCTTGTCTGAGCTCGTCAAGAAACCCTGGGGTTGGGAGAAGCGATTCGCCATCACCGAGAAGTACCTCGGCAAGGTGATCCATATCAACGCCGGCGAGATGCTCAGCCTGCAATACCACCGGCAGAAGGACGAGACGTTGCTGGTGGTGAAGGGGGCGATGGACCTTCAGCTCGAGGACGATGGCGGGCGCCTGCAAACGCACCGGCTGACCCCCGGAATGTCGCAGCGGATCATCCCCGGACGCAAGCATCGGATGATCGGGATCGAGGAGTGCGAATTTTTCGAGGTGTCGACGCCGGAGATCGATGATGTGGTGAGGCTCGAAGACAAATACGGACGGCAGGGAACCAGCATCGCCTGATCGTCGCTTTCCACAGTTTCCACAAAAGCGCCTGACGACGTCGAACATTTGTTTTCGAATACAAATTCGGGGCTCGTAGCCGGTGATTTCCCCAGGCCCCAAACGGACGTTTCCCTGCTAGACTAGCCGCCATGTCGGAAGCCCTGGCGAGTTCTTCCGCGACCCTTCAGCCAGGGCAACAGCGGTCGCGTGTGCGGCCCCGGCCGGCGCCGCGCCCGATCCAGCTTGGCACCCGCTACCTGGGGTTGCTGGCGGCCTGGGCGGTGGCCATCGGCCTCACCTTCAAGTCCGAGCTGCTGACCCCCGACCAGGTCTGGCAGGCGACCGCCGTCCTGGCGCTGCTCGTCACGCTGGGGCTGACCTTCCTCCATGCTCGCAACCGCACGCCCGCGTGGCTCAGCCTCGACCACTACATCACGCCCGTGCTCGTCATCGTGGCGGCGGCCGCCTTCTCGATCCTGGCGCCCGACTACCGGGTGCATTCGCTGGCGATGCTGACGATGGGAGCCTTCATCTTTGCCAGCAGCTTCGTCGACCTCTCGCGCGGCATGGGGCGCGAGCGCCCGCTCCACCGGTTTCTCCGCGATGCGACGACGTTTTGCGTCTTGCTCGCGCTGTTCTTTCTCATCCTCCAGTCGGCGGACCTGCCGAACGTCATCAAGTTCAGCGCGATTTTCGTCGTGGCGCTGCTGAGCGGCTATCGGAGCTTCCGCTTCGCCACCAGGCGCGAAGGTCTCGCCCTGCTGTCCGCCTTTCTGACGGCGGGAACCGTCACCTTTGGCGCCTTCGGCATGGTGACCTACCTCAACCAGGGGAGCCAGTACGTCGCGGTGATCCTCGCCTTTGCCTGGTATGCCTGGCAGGGATTGACCGTCCACGCGCTCGACGATTCGCTGACGCGGCGGATCATGTTCGAGTACGGGCTCTTCGCCGTCATCTGCGTCTATCTGATCGCGCTGGCGCTGGTGACCGGTCGGCCGATCGGCTGATCAGTTCACGGTGAGCTGTGCGACGACCCGTCCACTCGGTTCGGTCGCGGCCATCCACTGGTACGCGGTGACCAGCTTGAGACTGGTGTCGCCGCGCGAGTCGAAGCTCATCACGCCCATCGCCCCCGCGTAATTCTTCGTCTTTGCGACTTCGCGCAGCACGTCCAACCGGCTCGGCAATTTCCCGCCGGCATCATCGATGGCCCTGCGCACGGCATCGATCAGCAGGTTGGTGGCGTCGAAGGCTGTCAGGCTCGCGGGTGTGATGTCGCCGCCGTAGGCTTGCCGGTAGCCGCGGCTCACGGAGGCCGCCTCATGAATCCGTGGCGGATAGGGACCGACGACCGTGTAGTAACAGCCGCGGGCGGAGGTGCCGGCCGACTTGGCGAATTGTGAGTTCGCCAGCCGATCCGTGCCAATCAGCGGCACCTGCGGCATCCGGGCGGCCATCTCCCGCCGAAACGAGGCGGCCGCGAGGATCGCTGAGCCGGCGAAATAGACGACATCGGCCCCCGACGCCCGCGCCCGATCGACCCGAGTTCCGAAGTCAGGTGGTTGGCCCGGGTCAAAGGCCCCGAAGTCCGATGGGTCGACGACGGTTCCGCCGTCCCGTACGAACCGATCGGCGAACGCGCGAGCCACGGCCTGGCCGAAGGCACTCTGGTCGTTCAGGACAAAGGCCTGCCGCTTGCCCAGGGTGCGGAAGGCGAGGTCCGCCCCGGCTGCGCCTTCGTCCAGCTGGGTGCTGACCACCCGAAAGAAGCTGTTGCCGCCGCCCGGTCGTAGCCGCACCGTCAGCCCGCCGCAATGCCCGTCCGCCGGCTCCTGGGTCAAGCACTCATCGGTTACCGCCGGACTCACCATGGCCAGCTGTGCCGCGTTCGCCACCGGCAGCTCGCTCTTTGCCAGGCTCTCGTAGAGGGGGCCGACCATGCCGATCACGCGAGCGTCCGCGGCAAGTCGCTGAACATTCTGCGCGCCCTTCGCCGCATCGTGGATCCCCTGGCTGACATCGTCCTCGATGACGGCCTCCAGGTGCACGCACGCGTCCCGATGCGCCGCGGCGCCGCAGGTAAGCCCGGCCTGCTTGATGGCGAGCTCGATCGCGTTCCTCACCGGAAGGCCGTCCGGTGCATCATCGCCGCTCAGCGGCAGATCGGCGCCGAGCTTCACCGTCCCGATGACGCGCTGGGCGCGATCGCCTCCGAGGGTGCAGCCGGAGACGGTCATCGTCGCGATCAGGATCAAAACGACGGCCCCGTTCATCCGTTGCGTAGTCGCCGTGGATCGATCCGAAGGATGCGACCCAGGATGTCGGTGACCCAGAGGGAACCAAATCCGGCGGCCATCGTGATGCCACCTTGATCAACGGTGCGCACCACCCTGTTGGTTGCCGGATCGATCCGCTGCAGGCTGACGCCGCTGAGCCAGATGCCGGCGGGCGTGACGGCGATCGCATCCTGTCCATCGCGCCCGTAGAAGGTGTCGACGTCGATGGTCCCCGCCACCTGGTTCGTTCGCGGATCGATTCGGGTCATGGTGCCATCGCCTTCATTGCGGGTCCAGACCTGGTTGGCGGCGGCGACGACGGGGAGCGGCACCGGGCCGCCGAGGCACTGGCCCCGGCAGGTAATCGAGATGGTGGCGGTCACCTGGTTGGTGACCGGATCGATCCGAGAAACGGACCCGCCACGGCTGTTGGCGACCCAGAGCGCCCCGTCCGCTTCCACGATGCCGGTCGGGCCCCGACCCGGCACTCGGATGGTCGCCATTACCCTGTCACTGGTCGGATCGACGCGAACGATCGCATCGTCGTCATAGCTCGTGACCCAGACCGCGGCCGGGGTGACGAGCAGGCCGAAGGGGACGACGCCGGTGGCCACCCGGGCCGCAATTCGGTTTGCCGCCGGGTCCACTCGCACAACCTCATTCGTGTCGTTCTTCGCCACCCAGACCGAATCCGACCCGGCGGCCACGACGCTCGGGAGGTCGCAGCGGCGGATGTGGAACGTGGTGACCATGAAGCTGTGCACGGAACCATAGGGCTCGCAGACGGTCTTGTAGAAGGCGGCGGCATCGCCGATGCGAATCGTGGCGACGACGTGGTTGCTGCCCGGGTCGATCCGGGAGACCGTGCCGTCGCCGGTGTTGGGGATCCAGACGGCGCCCGCGCCGATCGCAGGAGTCCCGGCTCGGGCTCCCACCGCGATGTTCGCCACAACCGGGTCGGTTGGAAGCGGAGCGGAAGAGCCGCACGCGGCCAATAGCAGTGTCGCAAGGGCCAAGCTGGTCCCGCGCGCCGCGGTTCCCCTAGATTCCGAGATAGGCCTTCTGGACGTCGGGGCTTTCCAGCAGCGTCGAGGTGGGGCCCTCTTTGACGATGCCGCCGGTTTCCAGCACGTAGCCTCGGTTCGCCACCGCGAGAGCTTTGGCCGCGTTCTGCTCGATCAGCAGGATGGTGGTGCCCTCCTGATTGATGTCGCGGATGATGTCGAAGATCTGGTCGACCAGGATGGGGGCGAGGCCCAGGGATGGCTCGTCGAGCAGGAGCACGCTGGGTCGTGACATCAGCCCCCGGCCAATCGCGAGCATCTGTTGCTCGCCACCTGAGAGCGTTCCACCGATTTGCTCGAGACGCTCTTTGACACGAGGAAACAGTTTGAAGACGTGCTCCTGGTCGCGCCGAATCCCTTCTCGGTCCTTACGGGTAAAGGCGCCGAGAAAGAGATTGTCCCGGACGGTCAACCGGCCGAAGATCCGGCGCCCCTCTGGAACGTGCCCGATTCCCAGGCGAACGATCTGGTCAGGGGGAAGGTGGGTGATGTCTTTCCCACGCAGCCGGACCTGGCCGCTTGCTGCCGGCGTCAGGCCGGAAATGGTTCGAAGCGTCGTCGTCTTGCCGGCCCCGTTGCTGCCGATCAGGGTGACGATTTCGCCCTCGTCGATATGCAACGAGATGCCATGCAGGGCGTGCACGCGACCGTAGTAGGTGTCGACGTTATCGAGCTCGAGTAGGGCCATGACCGAGTTAGGCGCTCTTTCCCAGGTAGGCTTCGATCACCGAGGACGACGATCCGGTCGGAGATCCCCATCACGACCCGCATGTCGTGCTCGATCAACAGCACCGTCACGCCTTCTGACCGCACCTTTTCCACCAGCTCCATCAACTCCCGCTTTTCCTGGGGCGTGGCGCCGGCCGCCGGCTCATCGAGCAGCAGCAGGTGGGGGTCGCTGGCCAGGGCGCGGGCGATTTCGAGGCGGCGCTGGTGGCCGTATGGCAGGTTGCGGGCGTAGTTGTGGGCGTGTTGTTGAATGCCGACAAAATTGAGGAGCTCCATCGCCTTGTCAGCGACGCGCGCTTCTTCGTTGCGGGCGGTCCGCGTCTTGAACAGCGCATCCCACACTTTGGCGCGCATACGGGAGTGTTCCCCGACCCGGACGTTGTCGAATGCGGTCATGTAGGAGAAGAGGCGGATCTGCTGAAAGGTTCGGCCGATGCCCAGTTGTGCCACCCGATACGGTTTGAGGCCGGTAATGTTGGTCCCCTCGAACACGACAGTCCCTGATGTCGGCGAATAGATCCCGGTCATGGTGTTGAACAGCGTGGTCTTCCCAGCGCCGTTCGGTCCGATGAGCGCGAAGATCTCGCCGGTGTTGATGTGGAAGCTGACGTGGTCAACCGCGCTCAGGCCGCCGAAGCGTTTGGTCAAGCCGTCGACAAGCAGGATCCGCTGCTCGGTCGCCATCGTCAGCTTTCCTCGCGAAGGTCGAAGACGGCTTGCTCGCTAACGCCTTTCGCCAGTTCCTGCTCGCGGACGCGGCTGGGAAGAAGGCCCTGCGGCCTGAACAACATGACAAGCACAAGGATCAACCCAAATATCAGGAAGTTCATCCGCTGCACCTCGTCATGCAGGCCCGGCCAATCGCCGTGTGAGGCATTGAGGAAGCCGAGACCGATCGTGCTGGCGGCGTTGGCAGTGAGATCGGGCAGGTTCGTCAGTAAGTTGAAGAGCACGTAGTAGATCATCAGCGCCCCGAGGATGACACCGGGAATATTGCCCATGCCACCCAGCACGACCATGATCAGGATGGTCACCGAGACCACGAAGGCGAAGTTCTCCGAGCTGACCAGCGAGAGCTTGGCGCCGTAGAAGGTGCCGGCCAGGCCGCTGAACGAGGCACCGATGGAGAAGGCCAGCAGCTTGATGGCAACGGTGTTGACGCCGGTGGCGGCGGCGGCTACCTCGTCCTCGCGCACGGCCATCCAGGCGCGTCCCAACCGCGAGCGGTGGAGATTGGTTGCGGCGACAACCCCGACGATGACAAGGATCACCATCAGGACGTAGTAGGCGATCGGATCGACGAAGTCGAAGCGGGGCAGAATGCGAAGCGCTTCGCCGCTCCATGGCCCGGAGATGCCGAAGGGCAGCGAGGGCGGGTCGATGCCGGCGATGCCATTGACGCCCCCCGTCCAGTTGCCCAGCACCGAGCCCTGGCCGAGATAGCGGAAGATGCTGGGCACGATCTCCCCGAAGCCAAGCGTCACGATCGCCAGGTAGTCGCCGCGCAGCCGGAGCGTGGGCGCTCCAAGAATCGCGCCGAAGCCGGCGGCGACGAACATGCCGACGAACAGCAGGAGCCAGAAGGGGAGATGGATCTCGTGATGGAGGGGGCTCCCAAAGAGCTGGCTGGATGCGAGCATTCCGTAGGTGTAGGCGCCAATGGCGAAGAACGCCGCGTAGCCGAGATCGAGGAGGCCGGCGAAGCCGACCACGACGTTCAGGCCTATTGCCAGCAGGACATACACGCCGGCATCGGCCGCGGTATTGATCAAGGCCCCGCCACTGCCGCCGGTGACGAGCGTCGCAAAGACGGGGAACAGGATCGCTCCCAGTAGAAGCAGGCGGAGGATGACGGTATCCCGGTCGGACCATCTTCCCGAGGGGAGCCGGTTGGCGGCAGGCGCCTTGGCTCGGCTCATTTCTCAGGAACCCGCATTCCGAGCAGGCCGGTGGGGCGGAAGACCAGCACCAGGATCAGGATGCTGAAAATCCAGACATCGGTGAGCTGCGACGTGAAATAGGCATCGCTAAACGCTTTCACCATGCCGATGAACAGCCCACCGAGCGCGGCGCCCTGGATATTGCCGATTCCGCCGAAGACGGCGGCGGTGAAGGCAAACAACCCGGACTGAAAACCGAGGTCGAAGCGCACCGTATTGAAGTAGAGGCCGAAGATCATGCCACCCGCGCCGGCCAGGACGGCGCCAATGAAGAACGTGGCGGCAATGGTGCGGTTGATGTTGACGCCCATCAGCTGGGCCGCGTCGCGGTCCTGGGCGGTGGCCCGCATCGCCTTGCCGAGCTTGGAATTGTTGACGAAGGTGGTCAGCACCATCACGAGCACGACCGCCAGCGCGATGACGATCAGGTCCTTGGCGCCGATGGATGCGGAGCCACCCAGTGGAATGCGGTTCGAAGGCAAGAGGTCGGGGAAGTGCACATTGTTCGCACCCTGCCACATGTACATCAGGCCCTCGAGGATGAATGACATGCCCACGGCGGTGATCAGCGGGGCGAGCCGCGGCGCATTGCGCAGCGGGCGGTAAGCCACTCGCTCGATCACCACGTTCAAGGTTCCGGTGAGGAGCATGACGAGCAGGGCGACGACCAGCAAGATGACGTAGACGCCAGGGCCCGATGACACGTCTTCCCTGAGCCCGAACGCCGCGATCAGGGGCAAGGCAAAGAAGCCGCCAAGCGTGAAGACGTCGCCGTGGGCGAAGTTGATCAGCTCGACGATGCCGTAGACCATGGTGTAGCCGAGGGCGATCAGGGCATAGATGGCGCCGTTGGCGAGGCCATAAACCACGATCTGCGTGAAGAAGGAGGGGTCCGCGGCGGCGCGGGGCGCAAGTAGAACCACCAGCACCAAGAGCACCAGGCCGACAAAGGCCCAGGTCCCGGCGGGACCGGCTAAGGCGCCACGCGTCGTCCGAAGCGCTCCGACCAGCTTTCTCCCTTCCTTTGAAGCAATCTGGAGGGGACCCGGTCCCCTCCAGATTCTATTGCTGCCGGTCGGTTATTTCTTGGCGAAGTCGATCTGGGTGACCCAGGACCAGTCGACAGGACTGCCCTTGGCCTGGTAGATCGAGATGATCTTCAGCGAGGTGTCACCGTTCTCATCGAAGGTGGTCTTGCCCAGCGTGCCGGTGAAGTCCTTGGTATTGGCAACCTGTTGGCGAACCGCATCGCGGGTCGGCATGCTGCCGTTGTTGGCCTTGATCGCCTTGCGAATCGCCTCGATCAAAATCTTTGCGCAGTCGTAGGCGGGCATCGAGTAGGCGCCGAAGTCGTCCTTGTTCGGGAACGCCTTCTTGAAGCCGTCGATGATCGACTTGGAGGCGGGGATCTGCTCGGCATTCGGGGCCGCCACCGCGGCGTAGATGCCGGCGGCGTTGTCGGCGGCGTCCTTCAGGCATTGCCCGGTCTGCAGGCCGTCACCGCCCATATAGGGCGAGTCGGCGGGGAAGATCCCTTTCGCCTGGGCTCGCACGATGCAGCCCTTGTTGCTGTCGGTGCCGCCGAAGTAGATGGCCGTCGCTCCCTTGCCCTTGGCGGACTGCAGGAAGCCGCGGAAGTCGTTGGTGCTCTTGGTGTTGAAGTCCTGACGGAGGACGATCGTGCCGCCCTTGTTCTTGAACTCGGCCGAGAAGGTGTCGGCGATGCCCTTCCCGTAAACCTCGTTGTCCGAGGCGACGCCGAGCTTGGTCACCTTGAGCGTGTCGTAGGCGTAGTCTGCCATCGCCGGCCCCTGCAGGTCGTCGGTCGTGGCCACGCGGAAGTAGTTGTTGACGCCGGTCGGCCGCAAATCAGCGGGAGCCAGGATCCCTGCGTCCTTGCAGGTGATGTCCTTCGGCGCGCCCAGCGTGGTCGGGATGTAGATGTTCTTCGTCAGGCACTGGTTGGTGTTTGCGGGGCTGATCTGCGCCAGCTTGGCCCGGTTGCTGATCGGGATCTCGGCGCGGGCGACGTTCGAGTTGAAAGGCCCGACGACGCCAAGCACTGCCGTGTCGGCGACGAACGTTTGCATGTTCTGGGCGCCCTTCTGCGGGTCGTGGACGCCGTTGACCGCGTCATCAAGATTTTCAACCTTGATGGTGTAGCCCTCGACCGATCCAGCCGTCTGGACGGCGTACTTGACGCCGTTCAGGGTCGGGATGCCGTTCGAGGCCTCAGCCCCTGATTCGGGCAGGTCGACACCGATCTTGATGGTTCCCTTGTTCTGGGTCCCCGTGGTCGTCGTGCCGCAAGCCGCCAGCGCCACGCCGGCGACGGCCAGCCCGGCCAGCAATTTCGGCAATCTCATACAACGTCCTCCTTCCAAATGCGGTTTTAAGCGTCTCGCGCAGGTTTAACTTTGCGTGCCCGAAGGCGTAGCTCTTTATACAACCTTGCCCAACGGGGTGCAACTGGGAGGGCCCCCCTTCTAATACCTACTAATAATGTTCCGGGGCTGGCACAAGCATCCGGAGCCCCCGTCGTTGTGATGCCGAGCAACCCCCGATGCAGGCTTGACAATGGTTTTGGAGCGCGCGTAGGGTATACGACGCATCTCAGGAGGGCAGTCCTTGGCGGAATTCGCAGAACGGATCAAACCACGGGCCCAGTACGTCGATGAGGCGATCGAGCTGGCCCTGGCGAACAGATGGACCGAAGCGGTCCAGGTCAACCGCGGCATCATCGACCGCTTTGGCCCGGACGAAGACACCCTGAACCGCCTGGGGAAGGCGTACACCGAGCTCGGCCAGCTCGATGACGCGATCGAGGCCTACAGGAGCACCTTGAAGATGAATCCGGTCAACCCGATCGCCGTCAAGAACCTGGCCAAGCTCCAGGCGCATCGCGGCAGCAAGCCGGTGCCGGCGTCAAAGGCGAAAGTCGACGTCGATGCCTTCATCGAGGAGACCGGCAAGACGGCCCTGACCGCCCTGCACGTCCATGCCGAAGAGGACCCTTGCAGCAAGGTATCCGGCGGTGACCCGGTGAGGCTGATCGTGGACGGCGACACGATGAACGTCGAGACGGCCCGCGGCGTCTACCTCGGCCACCTCGAGCACGTGCTGGGGCGGCGGTTGATCAAGTTCCTGGAGGGCGGCAACCGGTATTCGGGCGCGGTGGCGACCTGCGAGGGTGGCGCTATCAAGATCATCGTCCGGGAGACCTACCAGGACCCGAAGTTCTTCGGCCGGCCGTCGTTCACGATCAAGAAGGGCCGCGAGGAGTTCCGCCCCTACGCTAAGGAGTCGTTACTCACCCGGACGGCCGACGTCGAGGAGGCCGACGAGGATGGGGACGAGCCCGCCGAGGAACTCGACGGGATGCATACTGTCGATTCGGCCGAGGACGACGTCGAGGTTCCGGAGGCCGACGAAGACACCCGCAAAGAAGACGTCTACTAGCCCCGGTCGCGCCGAGCTGGGAACCCGGGCGGCGTCGGCAGGGTAGTCATGGCATGGCACCTGGGTCGCGACGCGCCGGCCGAGCCGGAAGGCTAGGTGGCCTCCTGTTTGCCGGCATCATCCTGGCGGGATGTGCGCAGCCCCGTCAACAGGCCACAAGTCCAAAGGCGTCCACGGCTGCCCAGCCACGCTGCCAGCCGACCCCAGGACATCGCGGCGATAGTTCCCCCGGGATGGGCCCGGTGGCTGCCGGCCGGGTCACGCTCGGCCCCGGCCTGTCGTTGACGCCTGCACCTGACCTGGTCGCCAGCACCCGGGGCGAACCGCTCGAGATTACCGGGGTCGTGTACGACCAACGCTGCCGGCCGCTGGCCCGCTCCCGAATCGAGCTGTGGCAGGCGAATGCCAGCGGCGAGTACGGGCCTCCGCAAAGCAGCGATGAGCTGCGATGCTGCTATCTCCAGGGGGCGGTCGAAACCGACGTCGCCGGCCGCTACGTCGTGGACACGATCAAGCCCGGCAATTACCTGGGCCTACCGGGCGGCGCGCCCGGCCATATTCATTTCTGGGTGTCGCACCTCGGGGAGCAAAG
>Ga0209761_1002995_pt1 | contig 11145 bp, 8 predicted proteins | sample GraSoi013_1_40cm_4_FD_185818 | JGI IMG/M metagenome (GOLD analysis project Ga0209761, IMG submission 185818) | Grasslands soil microbial communities from the Angelo Coastal Reserve, California, USA - Sample 09_25_2013_1_40cm (SPAdes) (version 2) | ecosystem: Environmental > Terrestrial > Soil >... | reverse complement strand
GAATGCAGAAGTAATAATGCAGAAGTGAACACCAAGGTTCTCACTTCTGCATTCCTACTACTTTTTCAAGATCGGGTTGTAGCCGTCGCTGACCAGCTTGGCCCGCGTGCCTTCGGCATCCTTGATGTCGGCGAAAGGGCCGACCTGTACGTGAAACAGCCTGTCGGCAGGGGTGTTGGTCGCGAATGCGGCATACTGCTTCTTCTTGAGCGCCGCCACCAGTGCCTCCGCATCTTCCCGCTTGCTGACCGCAGCAACCTGCACGTAGTAGCCGTTCAGTGGCGGAGGAGCGTTTGGATCGGGAGGGTTGACCTGGCTGTCCGGAGCATTGCCTGCGTAAGTACCCGTGGCGAGGCGGGCATCGGCATCCCTCTGTCCCACTGGTTTGTAAGAACCCAGATCGGAAGAGGGACTACCGCTAGCTGACTTAACTGCCGAAGGGCGTATGCCGCCAGCCACCGTATTCGCGGGCGTAAGATCGCCGCTCGCCGCAGACTTCGCGGAATTCTTGCCCAGCGAAAAGCCCATCCCGAAAAACACGGCACACACCGCCACCAGCCCGAAAAACAGGGCCAGCATCTTGGTGGTGCCCAGGGTGATTTCCGTGTCCTCAGAGCCAGCCATAGCCACTCCAACCTCCCTTGTGTTCCGGCCGCCGGAGAAAGATCAGCCCTTAGCAGTCGCAGGTGAGCCGTCTCCGCCGGGCTTTCCCAAGATCTTCTGAATGCCGGAGACGAAGTCTACCGGTACGGGAAAGACCACGGTGGTGTTCTTCTCAACGCCGATTTCCGTCAAAGTCTGCAAATAGCGCAACTGCACGCTCACGGGTTCGGTGGCCAGCAGCTTGGCGGCATCCACGAGGCGCTGTGCGGCCGAGAACTCGCCTTCCGCGTGGATGATCTTCGAGCGCTTTTCGCGTTCTGCCTCGGCCTGCTTGGCCATGGCGCGCAGCATTGACTCGGGCATATCCACCTGCTTGACCTCCACATTCGCCACCTTCACGCCCCAAGGCGCCGTGTGTGTATCCAGAATGCTCTGCAGGCGCAGGTTGATCTTGTCCCGGTGTGCGAGCAGTTCATCCAGTTCCTGTTCGCCGAGCACGGAGCGCAGCGTGGTCTGCGCGAATTGCGAGGTCTGATACACGTAATTGGAAACTTCGACGACCGCCTTGCGCGGATCGATGACGCGCAGGAAGATGACAGCGTTCACTTTCAGCGTAACGTTATCGCGTGTGATGATGTCCTGGGGTGGCACTTCCAGCGCTTCCTGCCGCAGCGAGATGCGCACCATACGGTCAACCGGGGCGAACACGAGGATGATGCCTGGCCCCTTTTCCTTCCCCAGCAGACGGCCCAGGCGGAAAATGACGCCCCGCTCGTACTCCGCCAGAATCTTGATCGAACTCAGGAGGTACAGAACAGCGATGACAATAACGATAGTATAGAAGCCAAGAAACTCCGGCATCTTGCGCCTCCACGCCTGGTTGTCAGGAACGCTTCTGCGGCGGATTGTATCGCAAAATCAACTTACAGGTGCGGCATTTCGAGTTTGCTTGGGTTGTCTCGGCGGATGCGCGCATTTAAAGACCACAAAGGACACAAAGTTACACGAAGGCTTCTGCCACTAAGCCTTAAAGCGACTCTGGTAGTCCCTTCGGCTCGTTCGTGTCTTTGGTGAGTGCTTTGGCCGTCAGACCATCGTCGCTGCGGGAGTGCGCTGCATGGACGGAACCGGGTCGACTTGTAGTTGCAATCCGTCGACGTTCCGAACCACTACCGTCTGCCCCGCGGACACGTTTGCTGAGGCAAGCGCATCCCAGAGTTCGCCGTGGACGAAGACCTTTCCCTGCGGGGAAAGCGCTGTCTGCGCCAGGCCAATTTCGCCCACCAGGCCTTGCGCACCCGTGACCACCTTATTGCGGCGCGCCTTCAGGGCGATGCTCATCAGGAACACGGTAATGATCCCCAGCGGAATGCTGACGGCCAGCGCGGTCAACAGATGTACCCGCATCTCGGGAATCGGCGCGTCCACCAGAAGCAGCCCGCCCAACACCATAGTGACCATCCCGCCCATGGCCAGCACTCCATGGGTGGCGAACTTGGCCTCCAGCGCGAACAGGACGAACGAAGCCAGGATCAGAACCAACGCCGCAAAGCGCACAGGCAGCAGATTCAGCGCGAAAATGGCGAGCAGAATGAAAATAACTCCCACCGTTCCCGGCACCACTGCGCCGGGATGATTGAACTCGGCGTAGAGCGCGAGCGCGCCAATGGCCAGCAGGATGAAGGCGACGTTCGGATCCATCAAATAGGCCAAGATGCGCTGCTTCAGAGTCATGCCGTAGTCGCGGATCGGCTGGCCCGCGAGATTCAAGGTCACCGTTTGGCCATTGAAACGCTTCACGGGTTTCCCCTGAATCTGCTTGAGCAGGTCTTCCTCGCTGGAGGCGACGTAATCAATCAGCTTCTGCGACAGAGCCTCTTGATCGGTGAAAGACTTGGACTGCCGCACAGCACTCTCCGCCACTTCGACGTTGCGGCCGCGCTTCGAAACCACCGAACGCATCAGGGCGGCGGAGTCGTTCTCCAGCTTTTCCTTCATCACATCATCCATCTTGCCACCGCCGATGGTCACGGGATGCGCGGCGCCAGTATTGGTGCCGGGCGCCATCGCCGCCACATCCGCACTTTCCAGGATGAAGAACCCGGCGGACGCGGCCCGGCTGCCACTGGGCGTTACGTAGACGATTATCGGAACCGGCGCTGCCAGGATTTTCTCGATGATGTCGCGCGTGGATTCGAGCAGCCCACCGGGGGTGTTTATCTCGATCAGCAACGCCTGATCCTTATTGCGCTCGGCTTCCGCCAGGGCGCGGCCGATGTATTCATCGGTGATGGGGTGGATCGTGTCGTTAACTACGATCTTCAGAACCTCGGCGGAGGCAGGGGATGACAGGACGCACAACAGCAGCCCGGCGAAGAAACTGTAGACAACACGCGAAACTGAGAACAATCTCATCGGTTTAGCAGCGGCTGCGCTTTCTGCGCGAACCCGGCTGCGGCGGCACCCTTCAGCGATGAGCTGAAGAACTATCAACACATAGATTATAGCGACTCCCATCGCCGCGAATGTCATATCGTCGTGGTCTTTGGATCTCCGGCACTTAGGCGCTGGCGCGCTTTTCCACGGAGTCGGCCTGCTCTGACCGTAGTTCAGCCCAACTGGGCAACTGCGTGTCGCCGGTGATCAGGCGCGCGCCGCGCTCGTAGGTGAAATACGACCATGCCCACTGGATCAACACGATCAACCGGTTGCGGAATCCGATCAGGAAGAAGATGTGGATGAAAAGCCAGGTAAGCCAGGCGATAAAGCCGGAAATATGAATCTTGCCGAATTGCGCCACCGCGGCGGCACGGCCGATGGTGGCCAGACTGCCCTTGTCCACGTAATGAAAGTTTTGCCGCGGCTGACCTTGCAACTGACGGCCGATATTGTGCGCGGTTGCGGTGCCCTGCTGCATGGCGACCGGGGCCACGCCCGGCAGCATGTTGCCGTGCTCGTCTTTCAGAGCCGCCAGATCGCCGATGACGAAGACCTCGGGATGCCCGGGAATGCTCAAGTCGGGGTTGACCAGCACTCGCCCGGCGCGATCGACCGGTGCTCCCAATTTCTTGCCCAACGGCGATGCCGCAACACCTGCGGCCCAGAGTATGACCGCCGCGGGCAAGCGCATTTTGCCCATAAGCACGGCGGCGGGCTCAATGCCTGTGACCAGCGCTGAAGTTTGCACTTCCACTCCGAGGCGGCGCAGCTGCTCTTCCGCGCTGCGCGAGAGGTCTTCGGGATAGGTGGGCAGAATGCGCGGGCCGCCTTCCAGCAACAGGATGCGCGTACGTTTGGGATCGATGGAGCGGAATTCGTTGGCTAAAACCCGGCGGGCGATTTCGGCCAGCGTGCCCGCCAGCTCCACACCCGTCGGACCGCCGCCAACCACGACAAAATTCAATTGCACTTGCTCTTCACCGCGGGCAGCCTCGCGCTCCGCCAGTTCAAAGGCGAGCAGCACCCGCCGCCGAATTTCCAGCGCGTCCTCGATCGTCTTCAGGCCGGGAGCAAGTGGCGTCCACTCGTCGTGGCCAAAGTAAGCGTGGCTCGCGCCTGCGGCCACGATCAGATAGTCGTAGGGAATTTCCGCATCGGGCAGCTTTACCACGTGCCGCGAGAGGTCGAAGTCTTTTGCTTCTCCGAGCAGCACTTGAACATTACGGCGGCCACGGAGAATCCAGCGAATGGGAGCGGCGATTTCTCCCGGAGACAGTCCGGCCGTGGCTACCTGATAGAGAAGGGGCTGAAATGTGTGGTGGTTTTTGCGGTCAATCATGGTCACGCGAACGGGATAGCGTGCCAGTTTGCGCGCTGCCACCAATCCGCCAAATCCGGCCCCTACAATTACCACGCGCGGTATGCTCTTGCTGCCCATGTACCCTACTTTATAAGATTCGGTTGTATGCTTGCGGCCTCGAAAAGTTTTCCTGATAAAGGCTTGTCCAACTCTTCATTTACAACTGCAGAGAAGGGAAGTCATCTGGGTCAGGCAAGCTTCGCGATCTGGCTGCAGCTCGGCATGGCTTATGCCCTGCTGGAAGCAACGCTGTGGACGCCGGAGGGTCGGTTGCAGATTCTCTGGATGACCTTGACCACGATCTGCATCTTGCTGTTTACGCTGGGCGGTCGATACTCCGCGCGGGAAATGGGCCTCGCGCGGCCATCGGCCGCTGCAAGTGTATGGATCGTGGGCGGCGGGCTTGTTCTGGCCGGCATCATCCCGGTGCTGGCAGCTCTGACGGGCGCCAATTCGGCTCCGACCCACGCGCTGCCGATGCACACCGCATGGCAGTACGCGATCTGGACTTTCGTGCAGCAGTTCATCTTGCAATCGTTTTTTTATGTGCGGATGGAATCGCTTCTGGGCAGCCGGCGGGCGGTGTTTGCTACCGCTATTTTGTTTGCCGCAGCCCACATCCCCAATCCGGTGCTGATCTTCACCACGCTGCTGGGAGGTCTGTTCTTCTGCGAGATGTTTCGCCGCTACCGCAACATCTTTCCCTTGGGCATAGCACACGCGGTGCTGGGATTGACTATCGCTGCCAGCTTCTCGGATGCGGTCCTCCATCATATGCGAGTCGGGATAGCGTACCTGCACCTGCACTGATGCCGCGAAGGGCAGGGCGGCTTGACAAAATGAGCTCAGCGATTTACAAGTAAGTGTTCACTTACTTAGTGAACACTTACCGTGGCGACATCCCAAGTCCGATTTTCAGCGGCCGACCGGCGCGAGCAGATTCTGGACGTCGCTACCCGTCTATTTGCCCGGCAAGGGTTCCAAGGCACCACCACCAAGCAGATTTCCCAACACACCGGAGTGACCGAGGCCCTTATCTTCCGGCACTTCAGCAGCAAGGAAGACCTCTACTGGGCGGTCATCGAACGCAAGATCAACGCCGCTGGGCCTGCGGAGCGCATGCGCGCGCGACTGAATGCCGGCGGCACTGACCTGGAAGTGCTCTCCGGGATCGCGGCCGAGATCCTGGAACGACGGGCCAAAGACCAAACGCTCTCCCGCCTTTTGCTGTACAGCGCGCTGGAAAACCATCGCTTATCGCACCGCTTCTTCCGCACCTACGTGGCTGAGTACTATGACGTGCTGGCGGAGTACATTCGCCGGGCTATTGGGGAGGGGCGCTTCCGGGCTCTGGATCCGCTGCTTGCGGCGCGGGGCTTCCTTGGCATGGTGGTTTACCACTCATGGATCCAGGAATTGTATGGAGGCAAACGATATCAAAAATTTTCCGTCCAACAGGTAAGCACGACTTTGGCCGAAGTCTGGCTACAGGGTATGCTGTGCGGCCCGGAAATTGCGCCTTCCCGGCGCGCAGCGAAATCCAACAATGGCAACCATCGCAGGAAGCAGGAACATGCGGCACGAAACCACACCAACTAAGTTCGTGCGCAGTTGGGTGTTATCGCTCGTGGCGGGCTGCGCCTTGGTGCTATTGAGTGCGTGTGCCGGCACCAAGGCGGCGCCACCCGGCAATCCAGTGGTGCCGGTTCTGGCTGCGGTGGTTGAGCAAAAGGATGTTCCGCTCCAGGTGCGGGCCATTGGCTCGGTAGAGGCCTACTCGAACGTTTCGGTTAAGACCCAGATCACCGGCGAATTGACCGGTGTGTTCTTCAAGGAAGGCCAGGACGTCAAGAAGGGTCAACTGCTGTTCGCGCTCGACAAGCGTCCGTTTGAGGCGGCAGTAAAGCAGGCGGAAGGAATGTTGGCCAAGGATCAGGCCCAAGCCGCCAACGCTCAAGCCCAAGCCCGGCGCTACGAAGCCCTCTACAAGGCCGGCGTTGTCTCTAAGGAAGAGTACGACCAGATGCAGTCCAACGCTGATGCACTGGGAGCTGCCGTCGTGGCCGACAAGGCCGCAGTCGAGAACGCCCGCGTGCAGATTGTGTACTGCTCCATCTACTCGCCCATCAACGGGCACACCGGACCCCTGTTGATTCACCGGGGCAACATGATCAAAGCCAATGACACTCCGTTCCTGGTGAGTATCAATCAGATTGAGCCGATCTACACGACTTTCACCGTGCCGGAGCAGTACCTCGCCGAGATCAAGAAATATGCTGCAAAAGGTAAGCTCGCCGTACAGGCTTTCATCCCCAATGACAATCGGGGGCCAGTCACCGGCCGGCTGAGCTTTATTGACAACACTGTGGACCAAGCAACGGGAACAATCAAGCTGAAGGGGCAGTTTGCCAATACCGACCGGCGGCTGTGGCCCGGTCAGTTTGTAGACGTGGCGCTAACCTTGGCCGACCAGCCCAAGGCTATCGTGGTTCCCTCACAGGCCATCCAGAACGGACAGCACGGACAATTTGTTTTCGTAATCAAGCCGGATATGACAGTAGAGGTCCGCCCCGTGGTTCTCGACCGGAGCAGCGACGGACAGGCAGTCATTAGCAAGGGGCTTGCGCCCGGAGAGCGCGTGGTCACCGACGGACAACTGCGGCTGGTGCCGGGCAGTGAAGTGGAACTCAAGCAAGCGGCGGCAAGCCCGCCAACTTCGGGCAATTCTTCCGGTCAGACCTCGGCGCCGAGGGAAGGGAGCGCTCAAACGAACTCTCAGGGCCAGCGGGCCAGGGGAGAGTAGCCAGGGAAAACAGAGATGAGCGTCGCGGAACTGTTCATTCGCCGGCCGGTGATGACCACCCTGGTCATGCTCGGTATTCTCATGTTCGGGATCATGGGCTACCGCCTGCTGCCGGTAAGCGACCTGCCCAATGTGGACTTCCCCACCATCCTGGTTTCCGCGAGCCTCCCGGGCGCCACGCCGGACACCATGGCCTCGGCTGTGGCCATGCCGCTGGAAAAGCAGTTTTCCACCATCGCCGGCGTGGACTCGATGACTTCTTCGAGTGCACAGGGCTCCACGCAGATCACGCTGCAGTTCAATCTGAGCCGCAATCTGGACGCGGCCGCTCAGGACGTGCAATCCATGATCGCCAAGGCGGCACGCGATCTGCCGCAGAACCTGCCCAGCCCGCCTTCCTACCAGAAGGTGAATCCGGCGGACCAGCCGATTCTGTATCTCTCCCTGAGCTCACCAACCCTGCGGCTGTCGGACGTGGATGAATACGCGGAAACGCTGATGGCGCAACGCATTTCAATGGTTAGCGGGGTGGCCCAGGTGCAAGTCTTCGGCGCGCAGAAGTACGCGGTTCACGCCAAGCTTGATCCCAAGGCCCTGGCCAGCCGGCAGATCGGCATTGATGAAGTCTCGACCGCCATTCAGAACGGCAACGTGAATTTGCCCACCGGCATTCTCTACGGGACACACCAGGCATTCACGGTACAGGCCAACGGTCAGCTCAATAAGGCGGTGGATTACGGCCCGCTCATCGTGGCTTACCGCAACGGCGCCCCGGTCCGGTTGAAGGATCTGGGCGAGATCGTGGACGGTGTGGAGAACGATAAGACCGCGAGCTGGTATTACGACTCGAAGGGCTTGCGGCGGGGCATCGTTTTGGCCATCCAGCGCCAGCCCGGCACCAACACGGTGGAAGTCGTGGATTCCATCAAACAATTGTTGCCTAAATTCCGAGAGGTGATGCCGCCGTCGGTGATGGTGGAGACTCTTTACGACCGTTCCGTTTCCATCCGCTCCTCCGTGGATGACGTGAAGTTCACGCTATTCCTGGCGCTGGTGCTGGTCATTCTGGTCATCTTCCTCTTCTTGCGTAATTTGTCGGCGACTGCCATTCCCAGCATGGCGCTGCCCATGTCGATTGTGGGCACGTTCGCCGTCATGTACTTGCTGGGCTATTCGCTCGACAACCTCTCGCTCATGGCGCTGACGCTCTCGGTCGGCTTCGTGGTGGACGACGCCATCGTGATGCTGGAAAACATCGTGCGTCACATTGAAATGGGCGAACCGCCGATGCGGGCGGCATTCAACGGCGCGCGGGAAATCGGTTTCACGATTGTGTCCATGACCTTGTCGCTGGCCGCGGTATTCATCCCGGTGCTGTTCATGAGCGGCATCCTGGGGCGGCTGTTGCACGAGTTTGCTGTGACCATCGGCGTGGCGATCCTGGTTTCCGGCGTGGTCTCGCTCAGTCTCACGCCCATGCTGTGCAGCCGCTTCCTGCGCGCGTCGAAGGAAACCCATCACGGGCGGCTTTGGTCTTTCTTCGAGCGCTTTTTCGACGGCATGCTGCGGCTCTATGACCGCACTTTGCAGGTGACGCTGAGACATCGCGTTGCCACTATGGCCGTCTCGGCCGGGGTGCTCGTGGCCACGGTCTATCTGTTCATCGTCATTCCCAAAGGCTTCCTGCCGGATGAAGACCAGGGACAAATCTTCATCTTTACGGAGGGGCCGCAAGGAATCTCCTTCGACAACATGGTCCAGCACCAGTTGGCTCTGAATCACGTCGTGATGAAGCAGCCCTATGTGGACTCCTTCATGTCTACGGCCGCAGGCGGCAACGCCGGACGCATCTTCGCCCGTCTCAAGCCGCGGAGCCAGCGCAAGTCGGTAATCCAACTGATTCAGGAACTGCGGCCACAGCTTGCGGCTGTGCCTGGGATCAACGCGTTCCCGCAGGTTCTGCCGCCGATTCGCATTGGCGGCCAGCTTACCAAGAGCCAGTACCAGTTCACGCTGCAGACGCCGGACACGACTGAGCTCTACCAGTACGCCCCTAAGCTGGAATCCAAGCTTCGAACCGATCCTCAGTTCCAGAAGCTGCTGCAGGATGTAACCAGCGATCTTCAGATCAAGAACCCACAGGTAAATGTGGAGATTGATCGTGACAAGGCGTCGGCTCTCGGCATCAACGCGAACCAAGTGGAAGACGCGCTTTACACGGCCTACGGCCAGCGCCAGATCTCGACTATCTATGCCCCCAATAATGCCTATCGCGTGATCACGGAGCTGGAGAATCAATACCAGCTCGACCCTTCGGCGCTTTCGATGCTCTATGTTCGTTCCACTAGTGGGCAGCTGGTTCCGCTGAACGCTGTGGCTAAGCTCACGCGCACGGTAGGACCGCTGACTATCAATCACCTGGGACAGTTGCCGGCAGTGACCATTTCGTTCAACCTGCGTCCCGGCGTCTCGCTGGGCGACGCGGTTACGGTGGTGAACAAGGTGGCCAAGGAGATGTTGCCAGCCACGATCAGCACCAGCTTCCAAGGGACAGCGCAGGCCTTTGAGTCTTCCATCACTGGTCTTGGACTGCTGCTCTTCATGGCTATCCTGGTCATCTACCTTGTGCTGGGGATTCTGTATGAGAGCTTCATCCATCCGCTCACCATTCTTTCCGGGTTGCCCTCAGCCGGATTTGGCGCGTTGGTTACGCTCATGCTCTTTCACTACGACCTGAATCTCTACGCCTTCGTCGGGGTCATCATGCTGGTGGGTATCGTCAAGAAAAACGCCATCATGATGATCGACGTAGCGTTGGTGAAGCAACGGGAGAGTAACGAGCCCGCGCAGGAAGCCATCTATCAAGGTGCCCTCCTCCGCTTCCGTCCCATCATGATGACCACTATGGCTGCCCTGATGGGTACCTTGCCGATCGCTTTGGGCTTTGGCGCCGGGGCCGAGTCGCGCCGCCCGTTGGGCCTGGCCGTGGTCGGCGGACTGCTCTTCTCCCAACTTATGACTCTGTATATCACCCCCGTTTTCTACATTTACATGGAATCTTTCCAGAACTGGTTGAGGTCTCTGAAGAAGCGGAAGCCAGCGACAGAAACCGGCTTCGAGACAGAGCCAGTGTTCGCCGGAAAATCGGGTAAGTAGCCGCGGGATGTAGCGTCGGGGACCCGGAAAAAAGGGGAGAGCACAGCTTTTAGCTGTGCCGCAATGTCCTCGTTTGAAATTGCTGTTCCGAGCGGGCTCAGCCCGCGAGGACATGTTTTGTGGGTGTAGCGAACTTGGGCCTGAAGTGCCCTCCCTCGCCCCAAATTCGGTTAACATGGCCCGCTTAGCAGCGGGCTTTCACTTTGAACCAAAATCCATCGCAAACCGCCGTGGAAGGTTGTGCCTCAGGCAGGGAAAAAACTCCCATTCCACCGCTTTGGTTTCGCTATTTCGTACCCTCAGTCGCGGATCTTATCTTCATCGTTCTCTTCGGGGCAGTGACCTGGGGCGCGCTGGCGCCGCGTCTGCTGGGCGACGCCGGGATCGGCTGGCACATCCGCAACGGAGAGCAGATGCTGCGCATGCACGCGATCACCCGCATTGACTCGTTCTCCTTCACCATGAGCGGGCGGCCCTGGTACGCGTGGGAGTGGCTGTATGACGTGGTGATCGCAGGCGTCCACGACCGGCTCGGGCTGAATGGCGTGGTGTTTTTCACGGCGCTGGCGATCGCTGCCACTTTTGCATTGACGCTGCGCTTGGCCGTACGCCGTGGTGCGGTGTTGCCCGTGACGGTGATCTTGCTGGCGCTGTCAATTAGCGCCTCGACCATCCATTTCTTCGCCCGGCCGCACGTTCTCAGTTGGCTGTTTGCAGCGATGTGGTTTCAGCTGCTGGATTCGTCGGAAATTTCGTCTAGCCGTGAAACTGACCGCCGAGTGCA
>Ga0209761_1002987_pt1 | contig 11162 bp, 8 predicted proteins | sample GraSoi013_1_40cm_4_FD_185818 | JGI IMG/M metagenome (GOLD analysis project Ga0209761, IMG submission 185818) | Grasslands soil microbial communities from the Angelo Coastal Reserve, California, USA - Sample 09_25_2013_1_40cm (SPAdes) (version 2) | ecosystem: Environmental > Terrestrial > Soil >... | reverse complement strand
CGCGAGAATGCGTGCGGCGCGGCCGTCGCGTGGTTCGTGAAGGTCGACTCGATCAAGGGCACTGATACGACGCTCATCCACAAGCAGCTCGCCGCCGTCACGCTGTTCGACAGCTTCGTGTTCGATCCCCCGACCCCGCCTCTCGACTCGACGCTCGCTGTGGGCGGAGCGCCGTCGGCGCGCAGCATCCTGCGCGTCACCCTGCCGCGTGCTATCCGCGACTCGTCCCAGATCATCCGCGCCACTCTGATCCTCGTTCCCGCCGCGCCCGCGCGCGGCGCCCGGGCCGACTCGTTCGTGGTGGAGGCACACACCGTGCTCGCCGATTTCGGCGCCAAGTCCCCCCTCGTGCTCGACGCGACGCGTACCGACACCACGATGATCCGCGTCGACAAAATGGATACGGTGCGCATCGAGGTGACCAACCTGCTGCAGTTCTGGGTGGCGGACAGCACGCGGCCCGAGGTCATGATGCTACGGTCCCAGGAGGAAGGCGGGCATCCCGGCGAAATCCGGTTCTATCCGTCGGCGGCGGCGGATCGTCCCGCGCTGCGCATCACGTACGCGCGGCGCTTCCCGTTTGGCAAACCATGAGTGACTGGCGCGTCGTCCGGGTGGCCATCATGGCCACGGTTATCCCCGCCCTTGCGGGCGGGGTCAGTCTCGCCGCCCAAGATTCCCAGTTTGGGATTCGTGGACTCGGCACGCCCGGCCGGTTCGAGACGGTGCGGGCGCGCTCGACCGGCGGCGCGTTCGCGCCGTTCGACCCGATGTCGCCGCTGGCGGAGGCGTCGCTCGCGGACCTGCCCCAGCTCACAGCCACGGCGCTGGGCGGGACCTCGTACCGCGATGCGGAGGCGGCGGGCGCCACCACGTCGCTGCGCGCCAGCCGGTTCCCGGTGATGGGACTCGCCGGGCCGGTGTTCGGCCGCCTGGTGCTGGGCGGCGGCTTCACCACGTACCTCGACCGGACGTGGGACGTCACACTGCGCGATTCGATGCTGCTGCGGGGCACGATGCAGCCCTACTCGGACGAGCTCACGAGCGACGGCGGCGTCGCCGACCTGCGGCTCGCGGCGGCGCTGCGCGTCGGCGCGCGCTTCGCCCTCGGGGTGGCGCTGCACCTGCTGAGCGGCTCGACCCGCGAGACCGCCGCGCGGATCTTCGACGACACCACGTACCATGCGATTCGGCAGAGCGACGAGGTGCGCTACGACGGCGTGGGGGTCTCGGGGAGCGCGCTCCTCGACCTGTTGCCGGGGCTGCGCCTCGCCGCCTTCGCCCGCTCCGACAACCGGCTGCGCGCCCGCTTGGGCGATGTCGTCACGACGCAGACGGACCTGCCCAACACCGTGGGCGGTGGCCTGCGGTGGGCGCCGAGTCCGAGCGTGCGCCTCGCGGGAGCGCTCACGCGCCGCTCGTGGGCGACGGCCGGCGCTGGTGCGTTCAACACGCTGAGCTGGTCCGCGGGCCTGGAGGTGGGAAGCGGATTCTCGCCGCTCCGGCTCGGCGCGCGCGGCGGGCAGCTGCCGTTCGGCGCGGGCGCGACCGCGCCGACCGAGCTCGGGTTGGCGGCCGGCACGGGCCGGGCGTTCGCGCGCGGCCGCGCGCTGGTCGATGTCGGGCTCGAGCACCTCGAGCGCAAGGGCGGCGGGCTCTCCGAGCGCGTCTGGACGTTCCTGCTGGGCCTCACCGTCCGCCCGTGAACGTCTACTTCCACACCTTCGGCTGCAAGGCGAACCAGTACGACACCGACCTGGTGCGCCAGGCGTTCGCCGACGGGGGCGCGGTCGTCGTGGACGATCCCGCCGCCGCGGACGTCGCCGTCGTGAATTCCTGCACCGTGACCGCGGAGAGCGAGGCCAAGCTGCGCAGCTTCGTGCGGCGGCTGGCCCGGCGCGGCCCGCGGCTCGAGACCGTGGTGATGGGCTGCGCCGCGGCGCTCGACGACGGGCGGATCGCAGGACTCCGATCGGTGCGTGCCGTGGTGGGCGGGGCGGATCCGGAGCGGGTGCTGCGGGCAGCGGGGATGTCCTCACGCGCTAACGGTGTAGGGGCGCAGCATGCTGCGCCCCTACATTGGCAGGGGGTAAGGACCCGAGCGTGGCTCAAGATCCAGGACGGCTGCGACGAGCACTGCACCTTCTGCGCGACGACGATCGCCCGGGGAGCGAACCGGTCGCGAGGCGTGGCGGAGCTGGTGGCAGAGGCGCGGGCGCTCAGTGAGCATCACGCCGAAATCGTGCTCACGGGAGTGCATATCGGGACCTACGGGCAGGACCGGGGCTCGGGATTCGGGGCTCGGGACTCGGGGGGCACGGCCCAAGCCCCGAGCCCCGACGCCCGAGCCCCGTCGCTGGGCCGGCTCCTCGAAGCCCTCATCGCAGCCGTCCCCCAGGTCCGCTTCCGCCTCTCCTCTATAGAAGCCACCGAGGTGGACGATCGCATCGCCCGCTTGCTCATCGAGGCGCCCCGGCACCTCGCCGCGCATCTGCACGCGCCGCTGCAGTCGGGGTCGAACCGGGTTCTCAAGCGCATGGGCCGGCACTGGTATACGGCCGAGTCATACCGCGCCCGCATCGAGTGGCTGGCGGAGCGGCTGGGGGGAGTGTTCGGGCTCGGTGCCGACATCATCGCGGGGTTCCCGGGCGAGACGGACGCGGACCATCGCGCCACCGTCGCGCTGGTGGAGGCACTGCCGTTCAGCTATCTCCACGTCTTCCCGTTCAGTGTACGGCCCGACGCCCCCGCGGCGCAGCTGCGGGAGCAGCTCCCGGCCGGGATCGTGCGCGATCGGGCGCGCGAGCTGCGCGAGCTGGGCGACGCGAAGCAGCGTGCCTATCGCGCCAGCCGGCTCGGACAGTCCGCCGACGGTGTCGTGAGCGGCCATGGCGAGGGGAAGATCGAACTGCTGACGCAAGACTACCTTTCGGTCTATCTTCCTATCCCCGAATGGGACGGGTGCCCCCGCTGCGAGGTGACGGTTCGCTAGCCATGCCGCGCATCTACATCGAGACCTACGGCTGCCAGATGAACGTCGCGGACTCCGAGCTGATGTTCGGCGTCCTGGGTCGGGAGGGGTATGTCCGCACCGACGACCCCACCCAAGCGGACGTGCTGCTCGTGAACACCTGCGCGGTGCGCGATCACGCCGAGCAGAAGGTGCTCTCCCGCCTGGGCGAGCTGAAGCAATACAAGCGGCGGGGCGACGTGCTCGGCGTGGTCGGCTGCATGGCGCAGCGCCTCGGGGAGCGGCTGCTCGCGCGCGTGCCGCAGGTGGACCTGGTCATCGGGCCCGACGGCTACCGCGGGCTGCCCGAGCTCATCGCCCGGGCCCGCGGGGGCGAGCGCGCCGCCGCAGTCGAGTTCAAGAGCTGGGAGCACTACGAGGACGTCCCGCCGGTGCGCGACACCCCGGTGTCGGCGTTCGTGACGGTCCAGCGTGGCTGCGATTATCGGTGCACCTTCTGCATCGTTCCGATGACGCGTGGCCCCGAGCGGAGCCGCAAGTTGGGCGACGTGGTGCGCGAGGTCGAGGGCCTCGCGGCCGGCGGCACGACGGAGGTCACGCTGCTTGGTCAGACGGTCAACAGCTACACGGACGGCGAGCACGACTTCGCCGACCTGCTGCGCGCGGTCGGCGCGGTGCCCGGGCTGCGCCGGCTGCGGTTCACTTCGCCGTACCCCACTGACTTCACCGATCGCGTGCTCGCCGCGCTGGCCGAGACGCCCGTCGTGTGCGAGCACGTGCACCTGCCGGTGCAGAGCGGCAGCTCGCGTGTACTCAAACGGATGCTGCGGCGTTACGACCGCGCCCGCTATCTCGACGTCGTCGCCGCGCTGCGGCAGGCCGTCCCGGGGATCGTCCTCACGACCGACATCATCGTCGGGTTCCCGGGCGAGACCGAAGCAGATTTCCGCGAAACCGTCTCGCTCGTCGAGGAAGTGGGGTACGACGACGCCTATACCTTCAAGTACTCGCCGCGCGACGGGACGCCCGCGACCCGGATGCGGGGCGCCGTCCCGGACGACGTCGCGGGCGAGCGGCTGGAGCGGCTCATCGCCGTGGTGCGCGGTGTGGCGCGTCGCAGGAACGTCGGGCTCGTCGGCACGGCGCACGAAGTGCTGGTCGAGGGCAAGGCGAAGCGCGGCGACCTGCTGCAAGGGCGCACTCGCGCCAACAAGGTCGCGCTGTTCCAGGGGCCCGACACGTGGATCGGGACCTACCGCTCGGTGCGCTTCACGGGCACCACGGGCTCGACGTTCACCGCCTGGCCGCTGGAGCGGGCGGGGGAGCTCGCCGTCGTGGGGTGACGAACGTGACGTGGGAAGTGGTGCACCGGGACTACGAGAAGCTACGCGCCCAGTTCCCCCGGTTCTGCGGCTGCGATACCTGCCGCGGCGACGTGCTGGTGTTCGCGCTCAACCGGCTGTCGCCGCACTACGTGTCCACGCGGCAAGGCGAGGTGCTCACGGAGCTGAACCTCGAGACCGACCAGGAGCGGGCCAAGCTCGACGTCATCCTGCTCGAGGCGTTTCGCAAAGTGGGCCTCGCGCCACGCTGCGGGGCCAAGCCGGTGCAGCTGATGTAATCGGCTGAGGCGGCCCGACGATGCGGCCGCCGATTCTCTGGATCACCGTGGCGTTCGGGGCCGGCTTGGCGAGCGGCCTCGACTTGTTTGCAGTGCGTGGTGCGTGGTACGTGGTTGCCTCCGTAACCGCGGCGGCCCTCTGGCTCGCGCGGCGCGCGCCGCTCGGCGCGGCGATGGGGATAATGGGCGCGGCCGGGATGCTGTGGGGTGGCGCGGCGCTGCGGGAGCGAGCGGCGACGTGTGAAGGCCGGTGGACGGCCAGGGAAAGCCGGTGGACGGCCGGCGCAGGCGGGTGGATGGCTGGGGAAGGGGGAGCCCGCGCGGCGATCGTGCGGCTCGGCGATCCGGCTCCGGTCGGCGGCGGAGTCGTGGAAGGGGACGTCGTCGCCGGCTCATGCGGCGGTGCGTTGCGACTGCGCTGGCCCGACGGCATCCCCGCCGCCGGCGGGACGACCTGGGTAGTCGCGGGGCGGTGGGTCGGGTCGGACGACCGCGGTGTGCTCGTGGTGCGGCGCGCCAAGCTGCTCGACGCCGAGCCACGGGGACGGGGCGCGTTGCGCGGCCGGCTCGCCGCGCGCAGCGCGGCGCTGTTCGGGCGTCGCGCCCCGATCGTCGACGCGCTCGTGTTCGCGCCCAACGCCGCGCTCGACCCCGATGTGCGGGAGCGCTATGCCCGCTCGGGACTGGCGCACATCCTGTCCATTTCGGGGTTGCACGTCGGCTTTCTCGCCGCGTGGCTCGCGTTGATCCTTCGCAAACTCGGTCTCTCCCCGCGCCACCGGCCGCTCACCTCGGGCGTACTGCTGCTCGGTTATCTATGGCTGCTCGGATTTCCCGCTCCCGCCGCGCGGGCGACGGTGATGCTCGTGATGGACGATGTCGCCCGGCTGCGCCAGCGCGTTGCCGCGCCGCGCGGCGTGATCGCGTTGTCGGCCCTCGCCGTGCTGCTCGTCGATCCCCAGGCGCTGCACTCGGTCGGGGCGTGGCTCTCGGTGACGGCGATCGCCGCCGTGGTGTGGGCCGGACGGGCGACGCTGCGCTACCACTGGAGCGTGCGCGCGCTCGCGCCAGCCGCAGCCGCGACACTCCTCACCGCGCCCATAACCGCGTTTGCGTTCGGCACCGTCGCCCCGATCGGCGTGCTCGCGAACTTGATTGCGATCCCGCTCGGCGCCATCGTCGTCCCCGGGCTCGTGATCTCGCTCGCCCTCTCGTGGGTCGTGCCCGGGCTCGCGGCGCTGCTCGCGGCGGGATCGGGGCTCGGTCTCGCGCTGCTCGATCTCATCGCGCAGAGTGCGGCGGCCGTCCCGGGCGGGCACGTCGTGATGGTCGCCGGGTGGCAGGCCGCGGCCGTCTGGTGGGCCGTCGCGGCGGCGGGCTGGTGGCTATGGAACTCGCCGCGTCGCCCCTGGCTCATCGCCGCACGCGTGGCGTTTCTGACCACGGTTTTCCTCGCGACGTCGTTTCGTGACGTCGTCTCTCTCGACGATTGCCGTTGCTTGACTGTATTTTTCCTGGACGTAGGTCAAGGCGATGCGGCGGCGCTGCGTACCCCGAATGGCCGCTGGATCGTGATCGATGGGGGGCCGAGGATTCCTGGGAGCGACGCGGGGCGGCGCGTGGTGATCCCGTTCCTGCGACGCCACGGCGCCCGGCGGCTCGCGCTGGTCGTGGCGACGCACGGCGATGCCGATCACCTGGGCGGGCTGCCGGCGGTGGTCGAGGATTTCACGCCCGAGCTGGTGCTTGAGCCCGGCGAGCCGCTCGGCCGGCCGTTGTACCTCGAGTTCCTGGCGGCGGTCGAGGGGTCGGGCGCCCGCTGGCACCCGGCGCGCGCCGGCGACCGGATCGAGGTGGACGGCGTCGTGCTCGAGGTGCTGAGCCCGGATAGTGTGTGGATGACGCTGCCGCTCGACGTGAACGAGCACGGCGTGGTGGCGCGGGTGACGTTCGGCGGCACGCGGTTGCTGTTCCAGGCCGACGCGGGGCTGCCGGTGGAGGGTCACCTCGCGGGGCGGGTCGGCCGGGTGGAGCTGCTCAAGGTCGGGCATCACGGCTCGTCGACCGCCACGTCCGACGCGTGGCTCGGCGAGCTGCGGCCGCGCGAGGCGGTGATCAGCGTGGGTGCGCACAATCATTACGGCCATCCGGCCCCCGAGGTGCTCGGCCGGCTGAGGCGTTGGGGCAGCGAGATCTTCCGAACGGACCAGGTGGGCACTATCACCTTCACGACCGATGGCCAGCGTGCACACATCGACCTCCGTCATCACGATTGAGCGCTTCATCATGGAGCAGGAGCGGCTCCACCCGGAAGCGACGGGGGAGCTGTCCAACCTGCTGTACGACCTGTGCCTCGCGGCGAAGATCATCTCCCGTCACGTGCGCCGCGCCGGTCTCACCGACATCCTCGGCGCCGCGGGGGCGGTGAATGTTTCGGGGGACCTGCAGCAGAAGCTCGACCTGTTCGCGCGCGACACCGTGCGCCACGCCGTGCAGCACACCGGCCGGGTGTGCATCGTCGCGTCGGAGGAGGACGAGGAGCCGATGCTCTGCCCCCAGACGTCGCGCCGTGGCAAGTATGTGATCCTCTACGATCCGCTCGACGGCTCGAGCAACATCGACGTCAACGTGTCGATCGGGACCATCTTCTCGATCCACCGCCGCGTCACCAGCCTCAAGAGCGAGCCCGGTCTGGCGGACTGCCTGCAGGTAGGGAAGAAGCAGGTCGCCGCGGGCTACATCCTGTACGGCTCGAGCACGATGCTGGTCTACACGACGGGCCAGGGGGTGCACGGGTTCACGCTCGATCCTACGATCGGCGAGTTCCTGCTGTCGCATCCCGACATCCGGACCCCCGCGGTGGGGAAGTATTACAGCGTGAACGAAAGCAACTGGAACCGCTGGACGCCGGCGGTGCAGCGGGTGGTGGCGGCGTTCAAGAACGGCGACGGCCGGATGCAGGCCAAGAACGCGCGCTACATCGGGTCGCTCGTCGCCGATTTCCACCGCAACCTGATCTCGGGCGGCGTGTTTCTTTATCCCGGGGACACCCGGTCCACCGAGGGGAAGCTGCGCCTGTTGTACGAGGCGGCGCCGCTGGCGCTGGTGGTGGAGCAAGCGGGGGGGCTCGCGACCGACGGCCGCCGGCCGATCCTCGACCTCGTCCCGAAGCACCTGCACCAGAAGACGCCGTTCATCGTCGGCAGCAAGACCGACGTCGAGTTCGCGGTCGAGATTCTCGCCGCCGACGGCGTGCCCGCGTGAGCGAGCGGTCGCCGGTGTACGGGCCCGGGGACTGGCGCGGCGATGCCACGCGCGACCTGGGGGTGCCGGGGACGTTTCCCTTCACCCGCGGCGTGCACCCCACGATGTACCGGGGGAAGCTGTGGACCATGCGGCAGTACGCCGGGTTCGGCACCGCCGAAGAGACCAACGCGCGGTTCCGGCACCTGCTCGCCGCGGGTCAGACGGGGTTGTCCGTCGCGTTCGATCTCCCCACTCAGATGGGCTACGACTCGGACCATCCCATGGCCGAGGGCGAGGTGGGTCGTGCCGGGGTGGCGATCGACACGGTGGACGACTTGGAGCGCCTGTTCCACGACATCCCGCTCGACCAGGTGTCTACGTCGATGACCATCAACGCCACGGCGCCGGTGCTGCTCGCGATGTACGTCGTCGTGGGGGAAGAGCAGGGGGTGACGCGCGCCAAGCTGCAGGGGACCGTGCAGAACGACATCCTCAAGGAGTTCATCGCGCGCGGGACGTACATCTATCCGATCGAGCCGTCGCTGCGGCTGGCGATCGACGTGTGCCGGTTCGTGCATGCCGAGGGGATGAGCTTCAACCCCATCTCGATCTCCGGTTACCACATGCGCGAGGCGGGGGCGACCGCGGTGCAGGAAGTCGCCTTCACGTTCGCGGACGGGCTTGAGTACGTGCGGCGCGCGGTGGCGCTGGGACTCGACGTGAACGAGCTGGCGGCGCGCCTGTCCTTCTTCTTCGCCGCATTCACCGACCTGTTCGAGGAGGTCGCCAAGTTCCGGGCGGCGCGGCGGCTGTGGGCGCGCCTGATGAAGGAGAATTTTGGCGCGGCAGACTCCGCGAGCCGGCTGCGGTTTCACACTCAGACCGGCGGCTCGACCCTCACCGCGCAGCAGCCCAAGAACAACGTTGTGCGGGTGGCGATCCAGGCGCTGGCGGCCGTGCTGGGCGGCACCCAGTCGCTCCACACCAATGCCTACGACGAGGCGTTGGCGCTGCCCACCGAGCAGAGCGCTACGCTCGCGCTCCGCACGCAGCAGCTGCTCGCCCACGAGACCGGTGTGCCCGAGGCCGTCGACCCCGTCGGCGGGAGCTGGTACATCGAAGCGCTCACGGAGCGGATCGAGCGCGAGGCGCGGGCGCTGCTCGAGGAAGTCGAGGCGGGTGGCGGCGCCGCGCGCGCGATCGAGCGCGGCTTGTTTCAGCAGGCGATCGCGGCGAGCGCATACGAGCAGCAGAAGGCCATCGAGTCGGGCCGAACCGTAGTCGTAGGGGTGAACGAGTACGCCGACGATCAGACCATCCCGTCGGTGCCGGCGCCCGACTACCGGGCGCTCGCGGCGGCGCAGCGGAAACGACTGGGGGAGCTGCGGGGGAAGCGGGAAGGGGGAAGGGTAAAACGCGTGTTGGGAGCTCTGGAGGCGGCTGCGCGCGATCCCGTGGCGCCGCTGATGGAGCCGATCATCGACGTCGTCCGGGCGCGGGCGACGGTGGGGGAAATCAGCGACGTGTTGCGCGGCGTGTGGGGGGAGTATCGGCTGGGCGCCGCCTAGCGATTCACCGTGGCTCGCCGCGGGCTTCAGAGATCGATGCGCTTCCCGGGCCCACCGACTTGTTCGTTCTGCGGCGCCGACGACGCCGAGTTCATCGTCGCAGGCAGCAGGGCGTTCATTTGCGGTGACTGCATCGTCGACAGCTCGTCCGCGTCGGATGCGGCGCCGGTGGCGACCGTCTGCTCGCTGTGCGGCAAAGCGTTTGGGTCGCGCTACGGGTTCCTGTGGCGTCGGCGCCGTGGTCGGGCTTTGGCGCGTGGCGGTGCGGCGGCGTGTGCACCGTGCGTGAGTGATCGCGCGGGAGATTCTGAGCTGGCACCGTGCTCACCCAGCGGCCGCGTCCTGAGGGACGGGGATCCGCACCGCATTTTTTTGCTCTTGTCAACCTGCCAGTTCGCGGTAGGCTGCGGTTGTGGCAGAATCTCCTGCGCCGCCGCTGCCGCCGCGGACCCTGCTCGGTCGACTTCGCGCCGCGGTGCGGGCGCGGCATTACAGTCCCCGTACCGAGCAGGCGTACGTCGCGTGGGTGCGGCGCTACATCGCGTTTCACGGCCGCCGTCATCCCGCCGCGCTCGGCGCGGCCGAGGTACAGGCGTTTCTCACGCATCTCGCCGAGCGCGGGCGGGTGAGCGCTTCGACGCAGAACCAGGCCGCCGCCGCGTTGCTGTTTCTGTACGAGGCGGTGTTGGGTCGCCGGCTCGGTGTGGCGCCGGACGGCGTGGTGCACGCGAAGGAGGGGCACCGCCTGCCCGTCGTGCTCACTCGAGATGAAGTCCGCGCCGTCGTGCGGGAGCTGCGGGGGGTGTCGCAGCTCGTCGCATTGCTCTTGTACGGGTCGGGGCTCCGGCTGCTCGAGTGTTTGCGGTTGCGGGTGAAGGACGTGGATTTCGGGCGGGGAGAGATTCGGGTGCGGCGGGGGAAGGGCGGGGTGGACCGGGTGACTCCGTTACCGGTTGCCGTCCGGCCCGCGCTGGCGGAGCATCTGGCGCGGTGGCGGGCGCGACACGCGCGGGAGGTCGCCGCGGGTGGCGGGCGGGTGCCGTTGCCCGACGCGTTCGAGCGCAAGGCGGCCGGGGCGGCGGCCGAGTGGGCGTGGCAGTGGGTGTTTCCCGCGGCGCGGAGCTATGCCCGTGCTGGAAGCGGCGAGGTGCGGCGCCATCACATCCACGCCTCGGCGATTCAGCGGGCCGTGAAGGAGGCCGTGCGGCGGGCCGGCATCGCGAAGCGGGCGACCTGTCACACCCTGCGACACTCGTTCGCGACCCATCTCCTGGAGGCGGGCTACGACATCCGGACGGTGCAGGAGCTGTTGGGTCATCGGGACGTGCGGACCACGATGATGTACACCCACGTCCTGAACCGCGGCGGCTTGGGGGTGCGGAGTCCGGCGGACATGCTCTCGTAGACCCCGTCCCGTCCCACGGGCCGTCGCATTCAGCGTCTTAGGCTGCGAGCGTCTTAGGCTGCGAGCCTCGCAGCGTTTGTGCGGGAATGATCCCCCTCGCCTCGGCTGGCCACGGCGGCGCTGGTCACAGGGTTGGCGCGGGGCAGGGCAGGCGGGCGGCGGGCACCTTAGATTGCGAATCCGGACACCTGTTGGACCGAGGACTAGCAACCCAATGTATAGTTCTATGAGAGCGATTGTTCTATGAGAGCGATTGTCTAGGACGCAGTCCAGCGTCGCTGATTGCGGGGCGCTCAGGTCCTGAGCAATCAGCCCCGACGGTTTGCGGGACGAGGTTTCGCGGTTTTTCCG
>Ga0209761_1002986_pt1 | contig 11162 bp, 6 predicted proteins | sample GraSoi013_1_40cm_4_FD_185818 | JGI IMG/M metagenome (GOLD analysis project Ga0209761, IMG submission 185818) | Grasslands soil microbial communities from the Angelo Coastal Reserve, California, USA - Sample 09_25_2013_1_40cm (SPAdes) (version 2) | ecosystem: Environmental > Terrestrial > Soil >... | reverse complement strand
CTTCTCCATGTCCGCGACCACGACGTTGACGTCCAGCACTTGCGCCTGCAGCACCTGCTTGCGGCTGAAGGCGAGGAGCTGCTGTGTGAGCGACGCCGCCCGCTCGCCGGCGCGGCGGATCTCGAACACGTCCTCGCGGGCGGGCGCATCGGGGGAGAGCTGCTGCAACAACAACTGGCAGTAGCCCAGGATCGCCGTCAGCAGGTTGTTGAAGTCGTGCGCCACGCCGCCCGCGAGCTGCCCGACGGCTTCCATCTTCTGCGCCTGGCGGAGCTGCTCTTCCAGGCGGCGCCGGCCGGTGACGTCCTTGGCGAGCACCAGCCGGGCCGGCCGCCCGTCGAAGTCGATGGAATCCGCGGACACCTCGACCTGGATGACGGTCCCGTCCTTCTTGCGATGGCGGGCGTCGACGTGGGTCGCGGCGCCCGTCACCGCCTGCTGCAGGGCTGCCTCGAGCCGCTCCTGCTCTTCCGGGGGGCGGATGTCCTGGATCGTCAGCGCGAGGAACTCCTCGCGCGAGTAGCCGTAGTGGCGCACGGCCGCCTCGTTGACCGCGAGGAAGCGCAGCGTCTCGGCGTCGTAGACCCACATCGCCTCGGGGTTGGACTCGAACAGCAAGCGGTAGCGGTTCTCGCTGTCTTTGAGCCGCTCCTCGCCGCGCTTGCGGTCGATCGCCATCGCGACCTGGGCCGACACGAACTGGAGGATCGACTTGTCCGTCTCCCCGTAGCGGACGCCCTCGGCGTAGCTCTGGGCCACGAGCACGCCGATCGTGTTGTCCCCGATCGTGAGCGGGACGCCGAGCCAGTCGATCGAGGGTGCGCCGATCAGCTCCACGTATCCCCGCTGCTCCAGCTCGCGGTGCACCTCGGGCGTGACGAGCAGCGGCGCCCCGGTCCGGAGCACGTATTCGGTCAGTCCCTTGCCCGGCCGTTTCGGGGGGAAGTCGCTGTCGTACTGGTCGACGAAATAGGGGAAGCTGATGATGTCGCTCTCCGGGTCGTACAGCGCGATGTAGAAGTTGTTGGCCGGCATCAGCTCACCCACGATCTCGTGGATGGCGCGGAACAGCTCGTGGAGCGTCTCGGCGCGATGGGCCGCCTCGGAGATACGGTAGGTGGCGCGCTGGATCCGCTCGGCGCGGCGCCGCTCCGTGACGTCGCGGTACGTCACCACGATCGCTGCAATCGCGGGCTCCCGGAGACGGTTCACCGCCACGGCTTCCAGGTCGCGCCAGGAGCCGCTCTTGTGGCGGGCGCGCAGCTCGGTGCGCAGCGGCTCGCCTGGTCGCTCGGCGACCTGCCGCAGGAACGCCTGCGCCGCGGCCACGTCGTCGGGGTGAATAAGCTCGAACGCCTTGCGCCCGATGTTCTCCTGGTACGCATAACCCAGGACCGGCTGCGCCGACTGGCTGGCGTAGAGCACGGTGCCGTCGGGCCCGAGGAGCGTGATGACCTCGGTCGAGTGCTCGACCAGGGCCCGGAATCGCTCCTCACTCGCCGCCGGCGCTTCGCCGGACGCCGGAGGGGTCGGGCGTGCAGGGGGCGCGGGAGGGGGAGGGGGGGGTCCACCGGAGGCGGGTGGGACGGCCTTCCGGCCCCTGCGACGGCGGGGTTCTCGAGATCTCACAGGCGGCGCGCTCTCCCGGGGGCGAGGCTCACGGCGAGAATAGGGGCAGACGAGGGCCGCCGCCAGAGGCCCCCTGCACCCGCGCCGCCGGGGCAGGGCCCCGACGGCGGGCGGTCTCGCTCTCGGAAGCGCATTGTAGAGGATCGGCGATGGCTAGTGCGGCGGCCGGCTCACGAGCAGCCAGTAGAGGCCGAGGTCGGAGACGGCGCGCGAGAACGCCTCGAAGTCGACCGGTTTCACGATGTAGCTATTGGCGCCCAGCCGGTAGGCGGCGGCGATGTCGGGTTGCTCAGCGGAGGACGTCAACACCACCACGGGGATGGTGCGGGTGCGCTCGTCGCCCTTCAGGCGGCGCAGCACCTCGAGGCCGTCCACCTTCGGGAGGTTCAGGTCGAGCAGGATCACTCTCGGAGTCACGCCGATGTCGCGCAGGGCGTTGGGCGCGCTGCCGAAAAAGAAATCGATCGCCTCGGCGCCGTCCCGGCAGACGAAGAGCTGGTTGGCCAGGTGGCGGGACGTCAGCGCCCGCAGGGTGAGCTCGACGTCCGCCGGATTGTCCTCGACCAGCAGGATCTCGACTTCGTGGGTCGGGTCCATGGGGGAGAATCTAAAGCGGCGGGGGCCTTCAGCCGCTGTCGAGGGTTTCCCGTACCTTGCGGGCCAGTGCTCCCGAGGTGAACGGCTTCTGGAGAAAGGCGATCCCGGCGTCGAGCACGCCGTGGTGCACGACGGCCTCGTCGGTGTAGCCGGAGGTGTAGAGCACCTTCAAACCGGGCCGCACGGACTCGAAGCGGGCCGCGAGCTCCCGGCCGCTGATCCCCGGCAGCACGACGTCCGTGACGAGGAGGTGGATCGGCCCGGCGTGGCTTGCCGCGAGCTCCAGGGCGTTGGCTCCGCTGGGCGCCGCCAGGACGGTGTAGCCGTGGGCCGCCAGCATCTTCCGCGCGAGCGCGCGGACGGCCTCGTCGTCCTCGACCAGCAGCACCGTCTCGGTGCCACGCGGCGTTTCGCGGGCGGCCGGCGTCGGGGCGGGGAGCTCGATTGGCTGGTCCACCCGCGGCAGATAGATCTTGAACGTCGTCCCCCGGCCCGGCTCGGAATAGAGCCAGATGTTACCGCCGCTCTGCTTCACGATGCCGTACACCGTCGCGAGCCCGAGCCCCGTGCCCTTGCCCTTCTCCTTCGTGGTGAAGAACGGCTCGAAGATCCTGGCCTGCGTGACGGCGTCCATACCGACGCCCGAGTCCGAGACGGCGAGCATCACGTAGGGACCGGCCATCACGGCAGGGTGCTCGAGCGCGTAGCTCTCGTCGAGCTCGGCGTTCGCCGTCTCGATGGTGAGCTTGCCGCCCCGCGGCATCGCGTCGCGAGCGTTCACGACCAGATTCATGATCACCTGCTCCAGCTGGCCCGGGTCGGCCCGGACCGCGCCCAGCTCGGGCGCCAGCGCGGTCCTGAGCTCCACGTCCGCCGCGATCAGCCGCCGCAGCATGTTGTCGACGCTCGCGACCACGGTGTTCAAGTCGAGCACCCGCGGGGCCAGCACCTGCCGGCGGCTGAAGGCGAGCAGCTGGCGGGTGAGGGCGGCGGCCCGCTCCGTGGCGCGGATGATCTCCTCTGCGTCCCCGCGACGCGCGTCTTCGCTGGGGAGGTCCTCCCGCAACAACTCCGCGTAGCCCGCGATCGCCGTCAGGACGTTGTTGAAGTCGTGGGCGACACCGCCCGCCAGCTGCCCCACGGCCTCCATCTTCTGGGCCTGGAGCAGCTGCATCTCCAGCGCCTTGCGCTCGGTGATGTCCACCCAGGAGCCGAACACCTCGACGGGGCGGCCGGCCGAGTCCCGGGTCAGGCGCGCCTCGTCGTGGATCCAGTGGTAGCTGCCGTCTTGGTGGCGGAACCGGTACTCGAAGGCGACGTGATCTTTGCTCAGGATGGTGGGAACGGCGGCGAGCACGGCCTCCCGGTCTTCCGGATGCAGGTGGTCGGTCCACCAGGTGGGATCGAGCGCCTCGGCCGGATCGTAGCCAATGATGCGGGCGATGTTCTCGCTCACCCACGTCGGCCGGAACCCCTCGCCGTGCACGGTCGTGGCGTACAACACCGCGGTGCTGGAAGCGGTCACTTGTCGCAGCCGCTCCTGGGTAACACGCAGCGTCGCCTCGGCGCGCTTGCGGTCACGGCGCTCCCGGGCGTCCCGAAGCTCGCGCTCGACCGCAGGGAGGAGCCGCTTCAGGTTGCCCTTGGTGACGTAGTCTTGTGCGCCGGCCCGCATCGCTTCCACGGCCGTGTCTTCCCCGATCGTGCCGGACACGAAGATGAACGGCAGGTCGAGCCCGCGCTCGCGGACCAGCGCCAGCGCGGCCGTGCCGCTGAAGTGGGGCATGCTGTAATCGGCGAAGAGGATGTCCCACTCCTGGCGCGCCAGCGCCGCCCGCAGGGCGCTTGGCGTGTCGACCCGCTCGAACGCGGGCTCGAAGCCGCCGCGCCGCAGCTCGCGCACCAGCAGCAGCGCGTCGTCCTCGGAGTCCTCGACGATCAGGACGTGGAGCTGCACTCCCACTAGAACCTCCCCGGCACGGGCGGCGGCTGGTTCATGAGGAGCCAGTAGAGCCCGAGCTGGCGCGCCGCTTCGACGAACTGGTTGAAATCCACGGGCTTGCGCACGTAGCTGTTGGCGCCGAGTCGATAGCTCTCGACCAGGTCGCGTTCCTCGGTGGAGGAGGTGAGCACGACTACGGGCAAGAGCCGCGTGCGGTCGTCGGCGCGAATCTGCCCCAGCACCTCGAGGCCGTCCACCTTGGGGAGCTTCAGGTCGAGGAGGATGAGCTGGGGCATCAGCTTCAGGTCGCGGCCCGCGTAGCGGCCGGTGCCGAACAGGTACTCCAGCGCCTCCGCCCCGTCGCGGGCGACCACGACCTCGTTCGTGATGTTGTGCTTCTTGAAGGCGCGCAGCGTGAGCGCTTCGTCGTCGGGGTTGTCTTCCACCAGCAGGATCGCTCGATCGGTCATAGCGGGTCTTCCGGTCCTCGCGTCACAAGGTGAAGTAAAACGTCGCCCCGCGCCCCAGCGCCCCGTCCGCCCACACGCGGCCGCCGTGCCGGTGCACGATGCGCTGCACGGTGGCGAGCCCGACGCCCGTGCCCTCGAACTCGGCGCCCGAGTGGAGACGCTGGAGGTTGCCGGGGGAGGGTGCTAGGGCGATTTTGCGGCACGAGGGGGCGGTTTTGCGGCATTCTAGCTGAACAAGCGTTCCACGGGATACCGAAAAACGTCCTTATGACACTTGAGCACATCGAGCACACCGAGGCCGGAAGACTGGCGCACGTCGTACAGGCACAGCGTCTCGACGCGAAAGCGCTGCTGCAGATGGTCGTAGCCCAGCTCGTACTCGACCACCTCGTGCGGCGCCAGCCGCGCACCCAGACCACCCGACACGTCACCGACCACCCGCAGCGGCTGCGCGCCCGCGTGTGTGGCCGCGGCCAGCGTGGTTTCCCAATAGTCGAGTTGGGCGGGCGGAGAAGCGGCATACTCCGAGAGCACCAGTCGCCCTTCGTCCATGTCCGCGTGGAGGGAGGGGCGGCGCCGCTCCAGATGGGCGAGAATCTGATCGCGCGCATCAGGCGCTGCCGCAAGGTAGCTCACACTCCCCGGGTGTAAGCCGTCCGCGAGGAACCCTACGGCGAGGTCGACCCGGCTCAAGTCGCTCGCATAGAGCCCACACATGTGGCTCCCGGGGGGACGCGTGAGTGCTGCACCAGCCACCGGTTGTTGTTCCACGAAGGCGAGCAAATCGGTGCGCCGGAACCGGCGCTCACGCTTGCGACCCACCCGCAGACAGGCCAGGCGACTGGCATTGGTCCAGCGCCGCAGCGATGTCTCGCTGACCTTGAGGAACCGAGCAGCCTGCTTGATGTCCAGGAGGTCGTCTTCGTGGTTCATCGCCCAGCCTCTCCACCGGGGCCCTTGGCCGCCGAGCAAGGAGACACTGACAACCGATGACAATCAAAGTAGATGATAGACTAGAAAAGACAAGCACCTCGCGGAGTGGGAACCGCGGCGTACCGGCCTTCCACCGTTTGGTGGGGAAGCTCCCGAGGCAGGACTCGAACCTGCGACCCGCCGGTTAACAGCCGGCTGCTCTACCAGCTGAGCTACTCGGGAAGACAGACATCAGACATCAGATATCAGACATCAGCGTCGGGCGAAATATCGGGCTTCGGAGAGCGGACTTCAACCGGGGCCGTCGCCCCTGACGTCTGATGTCTGATGTCTGACGTCTTCCACGGGACCTCCGCGAGCGCCATACCTCCCAGGATCAACGCCCCGCCGGCCCACTGGGTGAGCGAGAGTCGCTCTCCCACGACGAGCCACGAGGCCGCGGCCGCAAACAACGGCTCGAAGCAGAAAATCAGCGCCGCGCGCGCCGCCGACATGTGGCGCTGGGCCGCCGCCTGCAGCACGAACGACAGCGTGCTGGCGAAGGCGACCGTCCAGGCGAGCGCTGCGACGAAGGCCGGCGTCCAGTCGATCCGCGGCCGCTCGAACAGCGCGGCCGCGACCGCCGAGACCAGGGCCGTGCTCGCGATCTGTATCCACACGAGCCGGCGCGCGTCGCCGTGACGGGACAGCACGCTGACGGCCACGATCTGCCCGCCGAAGCAGACGGCGCAGACGAGGGTGAGGAGGTCGCCGCGGTTCAGCCCGCCGGCGTCCGGGGCGGTGAGGAAATACATCCCGACGCCGGCCAAAGCGAGTGCCGCGGCGGCGAGCCAGCCGGGGCGCTGGCCCAGCACCACGAAGCCGATCAAGGGGGCGAGCACCGATGAAATGGCCACGATGAACGCCGAGCGGGATGGGGTCGTGACGAGGAGCCCGAAGGTCACGGACACGAACCCAACGGCGACGAGCGCGCCCAGCAGCAGGCCGCCCCATAGCTCCCGGCCGCGGGGCAGGGGGGTGAAGCGAGTCCCCGGCGCGAGCAGCAGCGCCGCGATCCCGAAGCGGACGGCGAGGAACGCGAGCGGTGTCGCGTAGGCGAGCCCGGTCTTCACCGCCACGAAGCTGGTGCCCCACATCGCCGTGGCGAGGAGCAGCGTGAGGTCGGCGCGGCGGGGGGTCATCGGGTCGCGTCCAGCACCTCGCGCACCTTGCGCGCCAGCCCGTCGGGCGTGAACGGCTTCTGGATGAACGCGGTGCCCGGGTCGAGCACGCCGTGCTGCTCCACCGCCTCGTCCGCGTACCCGGACATGTACAGCACCCGCATCTCCGGCCGCTGCTCGGCGAGGCGATGCATCAGCTCGCGGCCGCTCATCTCCGGCATCACGACGTCCGTCAGCAAGAGATCGATGGGGCCGCCGTGCTGCCCGGCCAGGCGCAACGCGTCCGGGCCGCCGCTGGCGACGAGCACAGTGTAGCCGGCGTGCTCCAGGATCTTGCGGGCAAGCAGGCGCACCAGCTGCTCGTCCTCGGCGACCAGCAGGGTCTCGCGCCCGCCTGCGGGGGCGACCACGGCGCGCGCGCTGCCCGCCGGCTCCGGTGCCTCCGCTACCAGCGGCAAATAGATGTGAAACGTGGTCCCGCGCCCGGGCGCGCTGTCCACAGCAATGTGGCCGCCGCTCTGGCGCACGATGCCGTACACCGTGGCGAGGCCGAGCCCGGTGCCCTTGCCACGTGGCTTGGTGGTGAAGAACGGCTCGAACAGGTGCGCCCGCGTGTCCGCGTCCATCCCTACCCCTGTGTCCGTCACGGCGAGCGACACGTACGGCCCGGGCGGCGCCTCGGGAACGGGCGAGGCGTCGCCGCCCGAGAGCTCGGCGTTGGCCGTGCCGATCGTGAGGCGCCCGCCCTGAGGCATCGCGTCGCGGGCGTTCACCGCGAGGTTCACGAGCACCTGCTCGAGCTGCCCCGCGTCGGCCCGCACGGCGCCCAGCGCGGGCTCCGCGGCCACCACTAGCTCGATGTCCTCGCCGATGAGCCGCCGCAGCATCTTGGCGACGTCGCTCACCAGGCGATTGAGGTCGAGCACGGTCGGCTGCAGCACCTGGCGGGCGCTGAAGGCGAGCAGCCGGCGGATGAGGTCCTTGGCGCGCGTAGCCGCGTCGCGGATGATCTCGAGCTCCTCGCGCAACGGCCCGGCCGGTGGGCCGTCGAGCAGGCCCAGCTCCACGGCGCCGAGGATCGCCGTCAGCACGTTGTTGAAGTCGTGCGCGATCCCGCCCGCGAGCCGGCCGACGGCGTCCATCTTCTGCGCCTGGAGCAGTTGCTGCTCCAGGCGCCGGCGCTCGCGGCGCACGCCGGCGTCCGCGACCGCCCGGGCGACGGCGGGGCCGAGCCGCTGCAGCCGGTCCTTCATGATGTAATCCGTGGCCCCGGCCCGCATCGCCGCCACGGCGGTGTCTTCCCCCACGCTGCCTGACACGACGATGAACGGCGCATCGCTGCCATGCGCCTGCAGCACCGCCAGCGCGGCGGGGGCGTCGAATCCCGGCATGTAGTAGTCGCTCAGGACGACATCCCAGGGCTGGCGGGCGAGAGCCGCGCGCATGGCGTCGGCGCTCTCCACGCGCTCGTGGCTCGGCTCGAACGCCGCCTGCCGCAACGCCCGCACCATCAGCTCCCCGTCGCCGGGGGAGTCTTCCACAATGAGCACCCGCAGCGGGGTGCGGGGCGGGGAGGTCATGACAGGCCCGCGAGGTAGCGGCCGGTGGCGGACTCGGCGACGCCGGCGACCTGCTCCGGCGTGCCCTGTGCCACGATGCGGCCGCCCTCCGCACCGGCACCGGGCCCGAGGTCGATGATCCAGTCGGCGCGCTTGATCACGTCGAGATGATGCTCGATCACGAGCACCGTGTGGCCCGCGTCCACCAGCCGGTCGAGCACCTTGCAGAGCGTGCGCACGTCGTCGAGGTGCAGGCCCGTGGTGGGCTCGTCCAGGATGTAGACCTTGCGATTGCCGTGCCCCCGGCCGGCGCGCGCGCCTGCCAGCGCCAGCTCGCGCGCGATCTTGAGCCGCTGCGCCTCGCCGCCCGAGAGGGTGGTCGCCGGCTGGCCCAGCCGCAGGTAGCCGAGCCCCACCTGCTGCAGCAGCCACAGCGCGCGCGCGAGACGGGGACGACGGTGGAAACGCTGGAGCGCCTGGTCCACGGTCCAGTCGAGCACGTCGTGGATCGAGCTGCCGTCGAGCTTCACCTCGAGCACCTCCGGCTTGAAACGCTTCCCCTGGCACACGTCGCACGGGACGAACACGTTGGCGAGGAACACCATCTCGACCAGCACGTGGCCCGCGCCGTCGCACGCCTCGCACCGGCCGCCCGCCACGTTGAAGGAGAACGTGCTCGCGCTGTAGCGTCGCTCGCGCGCCAGCGGCGTCGCCGCGAACAGGCCGCGCAGCTCGTCGAACGCCTTCACGTACGTGATGGGATTGGACCGCGGGGTACGCCCGATGGGCGACTGATCCACCAGCACGACGTCCGCGAGCGCCTCCCACCCCTCGAGTGAGCGCACCTCCCCCACGGGCTCACCCAGATGCTGCTTCGCGCTGTGGGTCCCCCGGAGCCGCGCCTCGAGCTGGCGGTACAGCACGTCGTGCACCAGCGTCGACTTTCCCGAGCCCGACACCCCCGTCACCGCGGTGAGGGTCCCGAGCGGCACGCGCACGTCCACGTCCCGTAGGTTGTGCAGGCGCGCGCCCTTCACACCGAGCCAGCGGGCCGCCGGGCGCCGCGCCGACGGCACGCCGATGCGCTTCTCCCCCGAGAGGTACTGTCCCGTGAGGGTGCCGGCCTCCCGCACGCCGGCGGCGGGACCCTGATAGACGACCTGCCCACCGGCCTCGCCGCTTCCGGGGCCGAGCTCCACCATCCAGTCGGCGCAGCGCATCGCCGCCGCGTCGTGCTCGACCACGACCACCGTGTTGCCGACGTCGGCGAGCCGTCGCAGGAGCCCGAGCAAGCGGTCGATGTCCGCGGGGTGCAGCCCGATGGACGGCTCGTCCAGGACGTAGAGGGTGTCGACGAGATGCGACCCCAGGGCGTTGGACAACGCTATGCGCTGCGCCTCGCCCCCGGAGAGGGTGCGGGTGAGGCGATCGAGCGTCAGATATCCCAGCCCCACGTCGTTGACGAAGGCGACGCGCGCTCCGAGCTCCGCGAGGATGTGCACGGCTACCGCGCTCTGGAATGGCGGCAGCGCCAGGGCCGCGACCCAGTCTGCGAGTTCGCGCGCCGTGAGCGCCGCCGCTTGCGCGATGCTCTTGCCACCCACCCGCACCGCCAGCGCCTCCGGCTTGAGCCGCGCGCCGCCGCAGGCGGGGCAGGTCTTGGCGAGCTGGTACTGGCGCAGGAACACGCGGATGTACTGCTTGTAGCGCTTCGCCTCGAGCCGCTCGAGAAACGGGAACATGCCGAGGTAGCGCCCGGTGGCGCCGTGCAGCAGCAGGCGGCGGTCGCGCTCCGGCAAGTCGCGCCACGGGGTATCGGTGGCGATCCCCTTGGCGCGCGCGATCTCCCGCAGCAGGCGGCGCCGCCCCTCGTAGCGCGGCTTGGTCCACGGGTCGAGCGCGCCCTGAGCCAGGGTGCGCCGTGGGTCGGGCACGATCAGCGACTCGTCGTACTCGAGCACCGCGCCGAAGCCGTTGCACGCGGGGCAGGCGCCGCGCGGGCTATTAAAGGAGAAGAAGCTGGGAGCGAGCGCCGGGGCGGGCGTCCCGCAGGAGGAGCAGGTCGGATGCTCGGAGAAACGGCGCCGGTCCCCGTTGTCGAGCGTCACGGCGACGCCCTCGCCTTCGCTGAAGGCGGTCGCTACCGCATCCGTCAGCCGCCCGCGGCTCGCGTCCGACGCGGCGACGCGATCCACCACCACCAGCACCTCAGCTCCCTCCCGCACCCGCCGCTCGGCCTCAGGCGCGTCCAGCCGAACGAGCGCTCCGTCCACCTGGGCCCGCACGAACCCGGCGGCGCGTAGCTGACCCGCGACCTCCACGTCCGGGCGATGGGCGCTGGGCGGCAGGGGAAACGAGACGACAATTGCGGATTGCGGATTTCGGATTGCGGATTCCGAGACCCGCCCGGTCGATTCCGCAATCGGCAATCCGCAATCCGCAATCAGAGCGTCCACCACTTCCTGCACCGTATCGGCCTTGACCTCCCGCCCGCACTTCACGCAGTAGGGCGTCCCCACGCGGGCCCACAGCAGGCGCAGGAAGTCGTACATCTCCGTCGCCGTGCCCACCGTCGAGCGGCTCGTCGTGGTCGGGTTTTTCTGCTCGATGGCCACCGCCGGCGAGATGCCGTCGATGCCGTCCACCAGGGGCTTCGGCATCCGCTCGAGGAACTGCTTGGCGTAGGTGGAGAGTGACTCGATGTAGCGCCGTTGGCCCTCGGCATACAGCGTGTCGAAGGCGAGGGAGCTCTTTCCCGAGCCGGAGGGGCCGGTGATCACGGTCAGCGCGCGCCGCGGCAGCTCGACCGTGATCCCCTTCAGATTGTGCTGCCGCGCGTTGCGGATGATGACCCGGTCGGGGAACGCTGACA
>Ga0209761_1002985_pt1 | contig 11164 bp, 4 predicted proteins | sample GraSoi013_1_40cm_4_FD_185818 | JGI IMG/M metagenome (GOLD analysis project Ga0209761, IMG submission 185818) | Grasslands soil microbial communities from the Angelo Coastal Reserve, California, USA - Sample 09_25_2013_1_40cm (SPAdes) (version 2) | ecosystem: Environmental > Terrestrial > Soil >... | reverse complement strand
CGTCACCGTCCCGCCCATCGCGATGCAGGCGAGCAGAAGCTCCTCGTTCGCGGCCTTCGCCCGCTCGAGCTCGTCCGGCACGCGGTCGTCGTAGAGGATGAGTGGATGGAGGTTCCCGTCTCCGGCGTGGAAGACGTTGGCGATCTGGACGCGGTGACGCGCGCCGATCGCGATCAGCTCGCGCATGATCGCCGGCAACTTGGAGCGCGGGACGACGGCATCTTGCAGGAGATAGGTCGGTGCGAGCCGTCCCACAGCGCCCGCGGCCTCCTTTCGGCCCTTCCAGAGGAGCGCGCGCTCGGCGTCGTCGTGCGCCACGCGCACCTCGAGGGCCCCGTGCTCCCAGCAGATCCGTGCGGCGCGCTCGCCTTGCGCCTCGACCTCGGCGGCCGGACCGTCCAGCTCGATCAGGAGAACGGCGGCGGCGTCCTTCGGGTAGCCGGCGCCCGTGCCCTCGTTGATCGCGCGGATCATCAACTCGTCGAGCATCTCGAGCGCCGCCGGGACGATGCCGGCGGCGATGATCGCCGAGACCGCCTCCGAGGCGTCCTCGAGCGCCGTGAACGAGGCGAGGATGGTCTTCACCGCCTCGGCCACGTGAAGGAGCCGGACCGTGGCCGCGGTGACGATGCCAAAGGTGCCCTCCGAGCCGACGGCCACGCCCACCAGATCGTAGCCCGGGCGCTCCGCCGTCTTGCCGCCGAGACGCACGAGCTCTCCGGCGCCGGTCACCAGCTCGAGCCCGAGGACATGGTTCGTCGTGATCCCGTACTTCAGACAGTGCGGGCCGCCGGCATTGGTCGCGACGTTGCCCCCGATCGACGAGACCATCTGGCTCGAGGGGTCGGGCGCGAAGAAATATCCGCTGTTTGCGACCGCTCGGGTCAGAGAGAGGTTGATCAGGCCGGGCTGGACCGTGGCGCAGCGGTTCGGGAGGTCGATCTCGAGAATTCGGTCCATCCGGTTCGTGCCGATCATCACGCCGCCGACCAGCGCCATGGCACCCCCGATCAGTCCGGTGCCGGAGCCCCGTGGCACGATGGGCACGCGCTCGCGGCGGCAGAGGTTGACGATCGCGACGACTTCATCCGCTCCCGTCGGCAACGCGACGGCGTCGGGCGCACCCTTGTAGAAGGTATGCATGTCGCACTCGTAGACGAGCCGACCCTCGGGTGAACGCACGAGACCGTCGGCGCCGACGATCCGCTCGAGGTCCGCGAGGAAGGTGCCGCTCAGGGGCATGACGCCAGGTGCCCCCCGGGGTGGACTACGAAATCTTCCAGGTGTCTCCCGAGGTCAGCAGCTTGGCGATGTCGCCGGGGCCGCGCTCCGAGATGGCCTTCTGCTCTTGCTCGAGGATCAGATCCTCGTAGACCGGCGCTTCGACGGCCGAGACCACACCGACCGGGATGGGGAAGTCGGGCGCGAAGAGATCGGCGAGGAGCTTGGCGGCGTTCACGTTCTTCTCGTCGTGGATCCAGAGGGTGCTCTCGGGCACGTCCTTGGCGCGAACGACCTTCGGCGTGACGCCCTGCATGATCAGGGCGCGCCGGTCGTCCGGCGGCCCGAAGAGCAGCGGCTTACCGTGCTCGAGCCGGAGCTCGTGCTGGACCTTCGACTCCCGGTCGTAGATGACGTTCCACGCCAGGTCATTGTAGACGTTGCAGTTCTGGAGGATCTCGATGAACCCGGTGCCCTTGTGGGCGGCCGCCCGCTTCAGCATCTCGTCCATGTGCGGGATGTTCCGGTCGACGGTTCGGGCCACGAAGGTCGCGCCGCACCCGAGCGCGAACGCGAGCGGATTGACCGGACGGTCGGCGGAGCCCACCGGCGTCGACTTCGTCACCTTGCCGAGCTCGCTCGTCGGCGAGTACTGGCCCTTCGTCAGCCCGTAGATCCGGTTGTTGAAGAGAAGGATCGTCAGGTTCACGTTGCGGCGCAGGACGTGGAGCATGTGGTTGCCGCCGATCGAGAGCCCGTCGCCGTCGCCGGTGACCACGAAGATCTTCAAATCGGGGCGCGCCACCCGAAGCCCCGTCGCGATCGCCGGCGCCCGGCCGTGGATCGTGTGGAAACCGTAGGTGTTCATGTAGTACGGGAAGCGGCTGGAGCAGCCGATCCCGGAGATGAACACGATGTCCTCCTTCGGAATACCGAGGTCGGGCATCGTCTTCTGGACCGCGGACAGAATAGCGTAGTCCCCGCAGCCCGGGCACCAGCGCACGTCCTGGTCCGACTCGAAATCCTTCTTCGTGTACTTCGGCACTTCTTTGGCTCCCGCTTCGCTCGGACTCATGGCGTGCTCCCGAGAAGCTGATTGATCGCTTCGTAGATCTCCTCGGACGGCAGCGGAAGGCCGCGCACCCGGTTGAAGCCGACCGCGTCGACCAGGTACTCGGCGCGAAGCACCCGCACGAGCTGCCCGGTGTTGATCTCGGGCACCAGCACCTTGCGATATTCGCGCAGGATATGGCCGAGGTCCGGCGGGAGTGGATTCAGATGACGCAGGTGAATCGAGGCGACGGACTTGCCGGCCGTCTGTGCTTGCTCGACCGCGGCCGTGATCGCGCCGTAGGTGCCGCCCCAGCCGACGACGAGCAAGTCGCCGGTGGCCGGGCCGTTGATCGTCGTCGGCGGGATCTCCTGCGCCACCCGCCGTACTTTCTCGGCCCGCGTGCGGACCATGTGGTCGTGGTTATCGGGGTCGTAGGAGATGTTCCCGGTGACGTCCTGCTTCTCGATGCCACCGATCCGGTGCTCGAGGCCCGGGGTGCCCGGGCGGACCCACGGCCGCGCGAGCGTGGCCGGGTCGCGGAGGTACGGGAAGAACCCTTCCCGCTCCGTCCTGAACTGAATCTCGATCGGCAGCAGCGTCGTTGCGTCGGGGATGAGCCAGGGCTCGGAGCCGTTGGCCAGGAATCCGTCGCTCAGCACGAGCACCGGCACCATGTACTTGGCGGCGAGCCGCACGGCCTCGTAGGCGACGTAGAAGCAGTCGCCCGGCGTGGCGGGGGCGAGGACGACCACCGGCGCCTCGCTGTTGCGACCATACAGCGCCTGCATGAGGTCGGCTTGCTCGGTCTTCGTGGGCATGCCCGTCGAGGGGCCCGCCCGCTGGATATTCAGGACGACGAGCGGCAGCTCGGCCGTCACGGCCAGGCCGATACCCTCGCTCTTCAGCGCGACCCCGGGACCGCTCGAGGCGGTGACCCCGATCGCCCCGCCGAACGAGGCGCCGATGGCCGCGGTGACAGCCGCGATCTCGTCCTCGGCCTGGATCGTCCGCACCCGGAAGCGCTTGTGCAACGCCAGCTCGTGCAGGATGTCGCTCGCCGGCGTGATCGGATAGGCGCCGTAAACCAGGGGGACCTTGGAGCGCTGCGCGGCGGCGAGAAGGCCCCAGGCCAGGGCGCGGTTTCCCGTCATGGCCCGATAGAGTCCCGGCGCCATCTCGGCGGGCTCGATGGCATAGTGCTCGACGAAGATCTCGGCCGTCTCGCCAAAGGCGTGGCCGGCCTTGAGCACGCGGGTGTTGGCCTCGGCGATGTCCTTGTTCTTGGCGAATCTCTTCTTGATCCAGTCGAGCGTCGGCTCGAGCGGGCGCGTGTAGATCCACGAGACCAGACCGAGCGCGAAGAAGTTCTTGGTCCGGTCCTTCTCTTTGGTGTTGAGCGGCAGGTCCTTGATGGCCTCGTGGGTCAGGCCGGTCATATCGACCTTGTGCAGCCGGTACCGCTCTGCCAGCGTCGGGTCGTCGAGTGGGTTCGACGCGTAGCCCGCCTTGTCCAGGTTCCGCTTGTCGAACGCCTGCGTGTTGACGATCAGGAGACCGCCCGTCTTGAGATCACGCAGGTGGACCTTGAGGGCCGCCGGGTTCATCGCGACCAGGCAATCGAGCCGGTCGCCCGGGGTGTAGACGCGCTGGCTGCCGAACTGGAGCTGGAAGCTCGACACGCCGAAGAGCGTGCCGGCGGGAGCGCGGATCTCGGCGGGGAAATTGGGCAATGTGGCGAGGTCGTTGCCAGCCCACGCCGACTCGGTCGTGAACTGCTCGCCGGTGAGCTGCATGCCGTCACCGGAATCGCCGGCGAATCGGATCACCGCACGGTCCAGCGCCTTTCGCGACTTCTCGACGCCGGTGGCGGGAGTCGCTATCTGACCCATCTCGTCCTGTCTCCTCGCTCGGCTCGCGCAGTCATCCCCCACGAGCCCGGTACGGGAAATCGCCACAGAGGCGCCCACCGGCGGCCGTCCAGTGACCTGCCGGCGGACCAAAGCTGATTGTATCGAAGGCGATCGGCGCGGGCAAGATTCCGGACGCGCGGTCAGTCCACCCGACCTCGCGGGAAGGTTTCCGGATGCGCATCTCAGCCGGCGTCCACGTCCTGGGGGCGCTTGATGGCGTCTCCAGGCCGCAGGTTCAGGACGGCCTCCGGGAACAGGTTCGCGAGCCAGCGGATGACGTCGCTCACCGTGACGACACCGATCGGCCGGCCCTCCGGGTCGACGAGCGGGATCGTCCGGTAGCCGGCCACACTCATGCGATTCACGGCGTAGGCCACGCGGTCGCGCGCTGTCAGCGCCTCGGGGTTGCGCGTCATCACCCCCGCGAGGGCTGTCCGGCGGGCGTCGAGGTCCTTGCCGACGACGCGCGTGAGGACGTCGCGCTCGGTGAAGATGCCCGTGAGCCGTCCCATGGCGTCGGTGACGAGCACTCCGGCCTGCCGCCGGGCCAGCATCGTCTGGACGGCCTCGTGGACCGTGGCGCCCTCGGCAAGGCAGATCGGCTCGGCCGGCGACAGGACCGCGATCGTGTCGTTCAGCAGAGCACCGCGGAGGTCGTCGGTCTCGGTCAGGTCGTCGTCGATCGTCGCAGAGTACTCGTCCTCGAACTCACCACGCATGACTTCCCTCCCCGGCTCCGATCCTAACTCTTCGTCACGAACCCGGCAACGGCGCGGCCGGTCGCGTCACGAGCGCGCGCCGCGACACGGGCGGGTTCCTCGTTGGCGTCCTTGAGCAGCTGGATGAACCGGCTCACCGTCGGCGTGAGCAGCTTCTGGCGGCGATGGATCAGGCCGACGGGCCGTACCAGATCCGTGATGCCGAGCGGAACGACGGCAAGCGTGCGGATCGAGGCCTCGTTCTGCACCGTGTGACGAGGGAGGATCGACACCCCGGCCGCGATGATGATCGCCTGCTTGATCGTCTCGATGTTGTCGAACTCCATCACCGTGTTGACCTTGACGTTGTGCTGGCGGAGCGCCCGGTCGATCGCCTTGCGGATCGTCAGGCCCGCGTCGAACGCGACGAACGTCTCGCCGACGAGGTCGGCGGGCACGACGACGCGCCGCCGCGCGAGGCGATGGTTCGGGTGGCACACGAAGGCCATCGGCTCGGATCGGAGCGGTACGATGGCGAGTGCCCGGTCGGCCGGCGGATACGACATGATCCCGACGTCGGCCTCGCCCTGGATCACGGCCTCGACGACCTTGTGCGGGTGCAGGCATTCGAGCTGGACACGCGCTTCCGGATACAGCGACATGAACTGCTGCACGTTGCGGCTCACGTCGTGCAGGCCGACCGAGTAGATCGCCGCGACCCGTACCGTGCCGTCTACCCGGGCCTTCACCGCCGCGATCTCGGCCCTCGCCTTTTCCCACGACTCGAGGAGCCCCCGGCAGGCCTCGTAGAAGGCCCGGCCCTCGGGGGTCACGACGAACGGGCGCTTGGTTCGGTCGAGGAGCGCCACGCTCAGCTCCGTCTCGAGCTGCTGCATCGCCTGGCTGGCCGCCGACTGGGAGACGAAGTTTTGCGCGGCCCCTCGCGAAAAGGACCGGTGCCGGACGACGTCGCAATAGAGACGGAGTGTCTCGAGATGCACGGCCTGATTATAAGCGATACTGATACTTACTATCCGTCTTTTTGGGGATGACTAATAATGCAAATGCCGGTACTATCGGCCAACTCATTTTCACAAAAGGGATGGCGTCCATGACTGAAGTTCGGCATCGAGCCACCGTGCCCGGTCCCCCGCCGGCCCAGGGCCTGTACGACCCGCGTTGCGAGCACGACGCCTGCGGCGTCGGCTTCGTGGTCGACATCAAGGGCCGGCGGTCACACACGATCGTGCGCCAGGCGCTCCGGGTTCTCATCAACCTCCTCCACCGGGGCGCGTGCGGCTGCGAGGCGAATACCGGCGATGGCGCCGGGGTCTTGCTCCAGGTGCCGGACAAGTTCCTGCGGCGCGAGTGCGATCGCCTGGGGATCCCCCTGCCGCCGGCGAGGGAGTACGGCTGCGGGCTCGTGTTCCTGCCGCGGGACGCGGAGCAGCGTGACCGCGTTCGCGCGCTCCTGCACTCGATCGTCGATGAGGAGGGCCAGCACCTCCTCGGCTGGCGGGACGTCCCGACCGACGACCACCTTCTCGGCGCCAGCGCGCTCTCGGTCGAGCCGCACATCACCCAGGTGTTCATCGGTCGCGGAGGGGCCGTGCGGGATCACACCCACTTCGAGCGCAAGCTCTACGTGATCCGGAAGCTCTTCGAAAAGGCGGTGGTGGCGCTCGACATTTCGGAAAACAAGTTCGCCTACATGCCGAGCCTCAGCTCGAACACGCTCATCTACAAGGGGATGCTCAGCGCCGACCAGATCGAGACGATGTATCCGGACCTCGCCGATCCCGACATGGAGTCGGCGCTCGCGCTGGTGCACCAGCGCTTCAGCACGAACACGTTTCCGTCCTGGCCGCTCGCGCACCCGTATCGGTATGTCGCCCATAACGGGGAGATCAACACGCTCCGCGGGAACATCAACTGGATGCGCGCGCGAGAGGCGCTCTGCCGGTCGGAGGCGTTCGGCGACGACCTGAAGAAAGTGCTGCCGGTCACGCGCGACGGCCTGTCGGACTCGGCGACCTTCGACAACGTGCTCGAGTTCCTCGTCATGAACGGCCGGTCGCTCCCGCACGCGATCCTCATGATGATCCCAGAGCCGTGGCAGAACCACGAGTCGATGAGCCCGGAGCGGCGGGCATTCTACGAATATCACGCCTCGCTGATGGAGCCGTGGGACGGGCCGGCCTCGATCGCGTTCACCGACGGCACCGTCATCGGCGCCGTGCTCGACCGGAACGGGCTCCGCCCCTCGCGCTACTACGTCACCAAGGACGACATGGTCATCATGGCCTCCGAGGTCGGCGTGCTCGACATTCCCGCCGAGAAGATTCTGGTCAAGGAGCGGTTGCATCCCGGCCGGATTTTCCTCGTGGACACCGCCCAGGGTCGCATCATCGACGACGAGGAGATCAAGGCTCGGCTCGCCGCCGAGCACCCCTACGCCGACTGGCTCCGGGACAACCTCGTCCACCTCGAGGAGCTGCCGGCGCCCCCGGTGTCCGCGCCCGACCCCGCGACGGTGCTGACCCGGCAGATCGCGTTCGGCTACACCCACGAGGACCTGAGAATCCTGCTGCTGCCGATGGCCAAGAACGGCGAGGAACCGGTGGGCTCGATGGGCACCGACACGGCGCTGGCGGTGCTCTCGAACCGTCCCCGGCCGCTTTACGACTACTTCAAGCAGCTCTTCGCCCAGGTGACGAATCCCCCGCTCGATCAGATCCGCGAGGAGCTGGTGACCTCGATGGAGTCCACGGTCGGCCCGGAGCGGAATCTGTTGACGCCCGAGCCGGAGTCCTGCCGGCAGATCGTGCTGAAGGATCCGGTCATCACGAACGAGGAGCTCGCCAAGCTGGCCCACGTCGCCGAGCGGGGCTTCAAGTCCATCACGCTGCCCATGCTCTACCCGGTCGCCGCGGGCGCCGCCGGGCTCGAGCGCGCGCTCGAGGACCTCCAGCGCCGCGCGAGCGCGGCGATCGCCCAGGGCTACAACGTCATCATCGTGTCGGACCGCGGGATCGACCGCGAGACGGCGGCGATTCCGAGCCTCCTCGCCACCGCGGCGGTGCACCACCACCTCGTCCGGCGCGGGGAGCGCACGCGCTGCGGGCTCGTCGTCGAGGCCGGTGACGCGCGCGAGGTGCACCACCTCTGTCTCCTGATCGGCTACGGCGCGGGCGCGGTCAATCCGTGGGTCGCCTTCGAGACCCTCGACGACATGATCCGCGACGGCTTGCTGACCGACACCGATCGGGCGAAGGCGGTGAAGAACTACATCAAGGCCCTCAACAAGGGCATCCTCAAGGTCATGGCCAAGATGGGGATCTCCACGCTGCAGAGCTACACCGGCGCCCAGATCTTCGAGGCCATCGGGCTGAACGGCGACCTGGTGCACCGCTACTTCACCGGCACCGTCTCGCGGGTCTCCGGCATCGGGCTCGACGTGATCGCCGACGAGGTGCAACGGCGTCACGCGCACGCCTTCCCCGAGCGGCCACTCGGCGCGGAGCTGGACTGGGGCGGCGAGTACCAGTGGCGACGTGACGGCGAGCATCACATGGTCAATCCCGACATGATCGCCAGGCTCCAGCACGCGACGCGGGCCGGCAGCTACCCGCTCTTCAAGGACTACACGCGCCTCTGCGACGACCAGAGCACGCGGCTCGCGACGCTGCGTGGTCTCATCCAGCTCCGGCCGGCCGCGACGCCGCTCGCGCTCGAGGAGGTCGAGTCGGTCGAGTCGATCCTGAAGCGCTTCGCCACCGGCGCGATGTCCTACGGATCGATCAGCCAGGAGGCGCACGAGACCCTGGCCATCGCCATGAACCGCATCGGTGGGCGATCGAACACCGGCGAGGGCGGTGAGGACGCGGCGCGCTACACACCCGACCCCAACGGGGACTGGCGCCGGAGCGCCGTCAAGCAGGTCGCCTCCGGACGCTTCGGCGTGACGAGCGAGTATCTCGTCAACGCGACGGATCTCCAGATCAAGATGGCCCAGGGCGCGAAGCCGGGCGAGGGCGGCCAGCTTCCCGGGCCCAAGGTCTATCCCTGGATCGCCAAGGTGCGCTTCGCGACCCCGGGCGTCCAGCTCATCTCGCCGCCGCCCCATCACGACATCTATTCGATCGAGGACATCAAGCAGCTCATCCACGATCTAAAAAATGCCAACCCCGAGGCGCGCGTCCACGTGAAGCTCGTCGCCGAGATCGGTGTGGGAACGGTCGCGGCCGGGGTGGCGAAGGCCTTCTCGGACGTGGTGCTGATCTCCGGCCACGACGGCGGCACCGGCGCCTCGCCCCTCACGTCGATCAAGCACGGCGGCGTCCCGTGGGAGCTCGGTCTGGCCGAAACGCAACAGGTGTTGGTGCTGAACAAGCTCCGCGACCGCATCGTGGTCCAGGTCGACGGCCAGATGAAGACCGGCCGGGACGTCGTCATCGCCGCCCTGCTCGGCGGCGAGGAGTATGGCTTCTCGACGGCGCCGCTGGTCGTGCTGGGCTGCATCATGATGCGCGTCTGTCACCTCAACACCTGCCCCGTCGGCATCGCCACGCAGGATCCGGAGCTCCGCAAGCGCTTCGCCGGACGCGCCGACTACGTCGTGAACTTCTTCCGGTTCGTCGCCCAGGAGGTCCGGGAGCACATGGCTCGGCTCGGGTTCCGGACGATGGACGAGATGATCGGGCGCGTCGACCGGCTCGACTTCAAGCCGGCCCTCGACCACTGGAAGGCCCAGGGGCTCGACCTCTCCGCGATCCTCTACCAGCCCGACATGCCGCCCGAGGTCGCCCGGCGCCGCGTGCGATCTCAAGATCACTCGTTGGAGAAATCACTCGACCACACGACGATCGTCCCGGCGTGCCGGGAAGCCGTCGAGTATCGCAAGCCGGTCGAGCTGCAGCTGCCGATCCGGAACGTCAACCGCACCGTGGGCACCACGCTCGGCTATCACATCACGAAGCGGTGGGGCGGCGAGGGATTGCCCGACGACACGGTCCGCATCCACTTCACCGGGTCGGCCGGCCAGAGCTTCGGCGCGTTCGTCCCGCGGGGCGTCAGCTTCACCCTCGAGGGAGACGCCAACGACTATTGGGGCAAGGGGCTGTCGGGCGGCAAGCTCATCGTCTTCCCCCCGCGCGAGAGCACCTTCGTCCCCGAGGACAACATCATCATCGGCAACGTCGCCCTGTACGGCGCGACCAGCGGCGAGGCCTACGTCCGCGGTGTCGCGGGCGAGCGCTTCTGCGTGCGCAACAGCGGCTGCCACGCGGTCGTCGAGGGCATCGGCGACCATGGCTGCGAGTACATGACGGGCGGGAGAGTCGTCGTGCTCGGACGGACCGGGCGGAACTTCGCCGCCGGCATGTCCGGCGGCATCGCGTACGTGCTCGACGCGGACGGTGACTTCAAGCGCCGGTGCAACCTCGGCATGGTGGACGTGGAGCGGCTCGACCAGCCCGAGGAGATCCGCCTGGTGCGTGACCTGATCCGGCGGCACATCGAGTTCACGGGCTCGACCTATGCCGGCGGCATCCTGCGCGACTGGATCGACGTACAGTCGCGCTTCGTCAAGATCATGCCCCGCGACTACAGACGCGTGCTCATGGCCGAGGCGCGCGCGCGTGCCGAGGGGCGGCAGCCGACCTTCGCCGAGCTCGTCGGGACCGGCAGTGGGTAAGGTCACCGGCTTCCTCGAGATCAAGAGGAAGAAGCCGCCCGCGCGTCCCGTCACCGAGCGTGTCCAGGACTGGAAGGAGTACTACCTGCCCTATCCGGTCGAGGACCTCACCAGGCAGGCGGCGCGCTGCATGGACTGCGGCATTCCGTTCTGCCACCAGGGCTGCCCGCTCGGGAACATCATCCCGGACTGGAACGATCTGGTCTACAAGGGCCAGTGGCGCGAGGCGATCGATCGCCTGCACGCGACGAACAACTTCCCGGAATGGACGGGACGGCTCTGCCCGGCGCCGTGCGAGGGGGCGTGCGTGCTGGGGATCAACGACGATCCGGTGACGATCAAGGGCGTCGAGCTGGCGATCATCGAGCGCGCGTTCGACGAGGGCTGGGTCGGCGTCCAGCCGCCGGCCGTCCGCACGGGCAAGCGGGTCGCGGTGGTGGGCTCCGGACCGGCGGGCCTCGCCGCCGCCGAGCAGCTGAACCGCGCCGGGCATGCGGTGACGGTCTTCGAGCGCGACGACCGGATCGGCGGTCTCCTGCGCTACGGCATTCCCGAGTTCAAGATGGAGAAGCGGTTCATCGACCGG
>Ga0209761_1002984_pt1 | contig 11164 bp, 5 predicted proteins | sample GraSoi013_1_40cm_4_FD_185818 | JGI IMG/M metagenome (GOLD analysis project Ga0209761, IMG submission 185818) | Grasslands soil microbial communities from the Angelo Coastal Reserve, California, USA - Sample 09_25_2013_1_40cm (SPAdes) (version 2) | ecosystem: Environmental > Terrestrial > Soil >... | reverse complement strand
AGCATCGGACCCACACCACCCTGCCCCGATTCGCAGGTCGTCGGGTACATGGCCACAACGGACAACGCCGAATGGATCCGGCCGGGACTTGGCGGAGCGGCTCAGGGTGGGCGCGGCAACCATCTCATGGGCGGTATCAACAACTGGGATATTTCCATCAAGAAGAGAACGACGGTGTTCGGTGAGGGGCGGTATCTGGAGGTTGGGGCGGACTTCATCAACGCCTTCAACCATCCCTCCTACACGATCGGCTCCGGCGGAGTGTTCGGGCTCAATACTCAGGCGACGTCGAATACCGCCTACATCATCCCCGGACCGGCCAAGGGCGGCTTCCTGCAGGACAACACGTTCAGCGGCGGATTGGGTCAGTCGCCCTTCCAGCGCGTGATCCAGTTGTCGCTGAGGTTTGGCTTCTAGGCGAACGAACAAGTACTGCTCGAGGGCGGGGCAGCAATGCCCCGCCTTTCTTTTCCCGCCGTTGGGTCGCGCGGGAGGTGAAGGGCTGAGCAAGGGCGATGCCCTTGCAAAACATGCTTTAGGACCCTAGAATCTCCTCAATTGGATTCTGGATAATCGGGTCCCGAGGTGTTCGTATGAGTTCGGCGTCCCGCGCTGTGCTCCGCTCCCCTCCTCCGGAGTCCCGCAAGTTCGCCGGGCAATTGAGCCTTCTTTTCGCGGCGTGCCTGATCCTTTGGGGAACAGCGTCAGCCCGAGGCCAGGGAGGTTCCGCAGGGTCGACCAGTTCTGGCAATCGGGGAACAGGCGTGCAACCCGTCGAAGGCCGCGTGCTAACCGAAGGCCAGCACCTTCCCTTGCACGGAGTTCGGGTGACCCTGACCGGCTTCAAGGGCGCCGAACGATCAACCGCCGTGACAGACCACAGCGGCACCTTTAGCTTCTCAAATCTTCCCGTCGGACAGTACACGCTAACCTTTTCCCACCCAAGCTATCAGGATCAAAGCCAACAGGTGGAACTCTCGCAGGGGGGCCAGCGCGACGTCCTAGTCTTCATGTCCAGACGGCGTGGCCCAGAAGATGCTCCTCCCGAATCCTCAATTGCTGCCTGGGCTTTGCAGATTCCCGAACCCGCACAGAGGCGGTACAGTCAGGGGCTCGAAGCATTGCAGAAGGATCACCCCCAGCAAAGCATTGCCCGCGCTGGGCTCTGCGCAGTTGAGCCTGGGCGACCGCAAGGCTGCCGCCGAATCATTTGAGAGGGCCTTGCAGATCGATGAAAACTTGCCCGGGGCGTGCTTGGGTCTGGCCACACTCTATGCAGTGGAGAAACGTTACCCGGAGGCGGAAAAACAGCTTCTACGCGCCCGTATGCTGAAGCCTGACGACTGGCGGGTCCACCACCAATTGGGCGAAGTCTATTGGCGCACCGGCGACTGGGCCAAGGCCGAGGATAGCTTGCGTCGAGCGGCCGGCTTGCACGCGGGCCTTGCCCGCCTCCATTTGCTATTGATGAACGTCCTGGCGCTTCAGGAGAAGAATTCCGACGCGCTGGCCGAGATGGAAAAATTCCTGCAAATGTTTCCTCAGGATTCCTTTGCTCCGCAGGTGCGCCAGAAACGCGACCTATTGAAGGCGCAAATCCAGAAGACCGGGGTCCCGGAGCCGGTCAAGCAGCCCTGAGCACACTAGCAGCTACTTTGCAACTTTGACTATGCCGGCCATGTCCTTGCCCCCAGCTGCTCCGTTAAACCCCCAGTGATAGGGGAAGACATGCGGCTGGCCCGCAATTCGCGCCGGTACTCTGAAACCGTAATTGAGCTTGAAGCCCATCTCGGCCGCAACAAGATGTAAGCCTGCCCACGCCTCGTTCCCTCATTGACTTCAGTCCTCCACTCGCTTGCCAGCACTTGCATTCGGGTCTTGAATCCTCGCTGAAACTTGTTTTTCCGTCGCACCCCAGTTGTGGAGTGTGGTCGGGCGTCGAACCTCTTGTCCTTCAGCCCGACCCCCTCCGCGAGGCTGAGCCGCGGCTCCTGGTCTTACTCGCGCGCAGAGACTCGGTTGCGAGACCAGCACTCAGATGCTATATAGGTTTGCCGCATGCAATAGAGCCAGCGGTTCCGATTGAACCTGAATTCGAAAGAAGGTCGTTGTTGATTCCGCGAAAGACTTGGCCCAAAGAGCCAGGCTACCCAGGTACGGATCAATACCTTTCGCGGGGCGCGGACTGGCTTCTAGCGTGTGTGTCGGCGATACTCCTCGGCTCGCTTTCACTTTCTGCTCAATCGGTCGCTGTTCAGGTGGAGTCGGCGCTTCGAAAAGGGAAGCAGGCTCAGGAAGCGGGCGATTTTGTCGCCGCTGCGCAGAGTTTTGAACAGGCCCGGCACCTGGCCCCGGAAAACAGGGAGGCGTGGGGCGGACTTCTTGTGAGCTACTTGCGGGGAGAGAAACAGCCGGAGGCTTTGGCCGTTGGAGAGGCAGCCGTCAGCCGCTGGCCCCAGGACGAGCAATTCCGCCACTGGCTGGGTTTAGCGTACTTTAAGAACGGACAGAATGCGCGAGCGATTGAGGAACTCCGCCAAGCCGAAGTTCTCAATCCCAACGAGTACGAGATACATTTTGACCTCGCTCTGGTCTATCTGAGTTCTAAGCAATACTCGCTAGCTGCAACGGAGCTCGAACAAGCGCTCCAGCGCAAGCCCCAGATGGCTCTGGCCCATCTGTTGCTCGGGCGCGCGTATCAAAACACGAACCGCACTCTGCCGGCGATCGAGCAATTCAAGTCTGCCTTGCGGCTTGACCCTGCGATTCCGTTAGGGCGCTACCATCTTGGCTTCGCTTACGAAAGCCTGGGTCAAACCGTCGAAGCCATCTCCGAATTCAAAAAGGAGCTGGCTTTGCGCCAAGACAGCTCCGAGATCTTCTACCAGTTAGGGCACGCTCAGCTAGAAACGGGTCAGTTCGCTGCGGCTGCGGCAAGTCTTCGCGAGGCTCTGCGACGCGCTCCCGAAAACGCGGAGGCATACACCGATCTCGGCAAGGCTCTCCTGATGCTCGGCGACCTGCCCGCCGCTGCCAGCGCGTTGCAACGAGCGATCGCAATCAAGCCGGAGCACGCCCCCGCCCATTACCAATTGGCTCGAGCCCTCGAAAAAATGGGAAACAAAACCGGAGCGGAAAGAGAGTTGCAGCGGTTCACCGACCTGAAAAAACGGCAGCAAGAGGCGGGCGGCATGGCCTACCGGCCCAACTAATGTAGGTCCCCAGATCCTTGCGCGGGCGTTTTTCGTGGAGGCTGCGCCATGCCATCCGAGCGACCGCATGCCTTGTCGTGAAAACGAAGGAGATTTTCTGTCCCTCCCGCATGTGCGTCTCGGTCTTGGCTCGCGGGCTGGTGACCGAAACTCGTCCGCGCTCATGCCGCCGTCCCAGTTAGTGGCGCTGCTGGCCCTTTGCGGCTCGGCGCTGGCGTTTGGCCCGACGACTCGGCCGGCCCCTTCAGCGGTGCAATTCGTGGATGTAACCCGCGACGCGGGAATCGATTTCCATCTGACCTGCGGAGGGTCTGAGAAGCGCTATATCCTGGAATCAATGTGTGGTGGGGTCGCCTTCTTGGACTACGACAACGATGGCTGGCTGGATATTCTTCTCGTGAATGGGTCCACTCTGGAAGATTTGCGGCGCGGCACTAGTCCGACCAGCAAGCTCTATCACAATAACCGCGACGGCACCTTCACCGATGTTACTGCAAAGGCGGGCCTGAACCATCGCGCTTGGGGCATGGGTGTGTGCGTCGGCGACTACGACAATGACGGCTGGGAAGACATCTACATCACCTATGTAGGTGGCGGCGTCCTCTACCACAACAACGGCGACGGCACGTTCCGCGATGTGACTGCGGCGGCCGGAGTAGCCAACGCCGGGCGATGGGGCACGAGCTGTGCCTTCGGAGACTACGATAACGACGGCCACCTGGACCTCTACGTGGCCAACTACGTGGATCTGGATCTAAATCATTTGCCCGAGTTTGGCAGCTCCGTGTTCTGCCAGTATCGGGGAATTCCGGTTTCCTGCGGCCCCCGCGGTCTGCCGGGAGGACGCGATCGCCTCTATCACAATAAGGGCGATGGGACCTTCGAAGATGTCACGGAGCGACTGGGAATCGATCCTAACGCCTATTACGGTTTGGGAGTGGTCTGGGGCGACTACGATAACGACGGCTGGCTGGACTTATACGTGGCCAACGATTCTTCCCCCAGTCTTCTCTACCACAACAACGGGGATGGGACTTTCACCGAAGTGGGCGTGCCGGCCGGAGTCGCCTTCAGCGCTGACGGACGCGAGCAAGCCGGCATGGGTGTGGATTTCGGCGATTACGACAACGACGGCTGGCTGGACTTGGTGAAAACGAATTTTTCCGACGACACGAACAACCTCTATCACAACAACGGCAACGGGACCTTCGACGATCTCGGCGGCGCCTCGGGTTTCGCCCCCATCAGTGTGCCCTTTCTGGGGTTTGGGGTTCGATTCTTCGACTACGACAACGACGGATGGAAAGACATCTTTGTGGCTAATGGTCACGTGAATCCGCAGGTGGATGCGCATCAGTTTGGGGTCACCTACGCCCAACGCAACTTTCTGTTCCACAATCTCCGGAACGGCCGATTTGAAGAAGTAGGACTGCGTTCTGGGGCAGCGATGAGAGTGCCCAAGGTCAGTCGGGGGCTTGCAACCGGCGATTTTGACAACGATGGGGCCCTGGATGTGCTGGTTAGCCACCTCGACGCGGCGCCTAGTCTGCTCCGCAACGAGGGCGGTAACCGCGCCCACTGGATCCGAATTAAAACGGTGGGCTCAAAATCCAACCGCGATGGGTTCGGGGCGCGGGTGCAAGTCGTGGCCGCCGGCTTGACTCAGATAGACGAGGTCCGGGCGAATAGCAGCTATCTCTCAGCCAGCGATCCACGCTTGCATTTTGGCTTGGGCCGTGCCACCCGTGTCGACCTGATTCTGATCCGCTGGCCTTCCGGGCAGGTGGACAAAATTCAAAACGAGCAGGCGGACCAGGACTTGGTTATCAAAGAGGGCCAGGGGGTTGTTGCGCGTCGGTCCTGGGGTCGAAAGCCCCCACTCACTCGAAAGATTGGCCAGAAGCCAAGTGGCAAGGCAGCGCAGTCTGATGCCGAAACGGTGCGATCGTCCATGGAGAAAACGCATCGATGAATACATATTCCTGAAGGATTTCGCTGCCCGGCCTACGGGAAAGCGTATTCTTGGGGCTGCCTGCACACAGGCCAGGGCGCTAACTAACTGAAAGGAAAAGATAAAATATCTGTTGACAATAAGTCTGGATTTGGCACATAAAATGTTCCGATTTGCTCTGAGTGATGGGGGGTGGCCGTCTAATGGTCGGTGGCTCACCTTTTTTTCAGCAAGAAATTAACGATCGAAAGCGAAACGCTCTGGGGAGGGGAACAATGAAACCAACGGGCGGAAATATGGTCTTTGCGATCCGGGTGGTTTTGGTCTTGGCACTCGCTCTGGGTCTGTCAGCGCCATTGGCGGCGCAGATCCAGAATGGCACCTTTAGCGGAGTTGTGACCGACCAGACCGGCGCGGTGGTTCCCGGAGCCGAGGTCAAGGTCACGAACCTCGGAACCAGCTTCACTGTAACGGTGAAGACGGATGGAAATGGATTATATCGGGCGACGGAACTCCCCGTGGGCACTTACAAAATTGAGGTGAGCGCGGCCGGATTCAAGAAGGCGGTGCATACCAATTTGGCGCTGAACGCCGGCACGACCCAACGCGTGGACTTACAGTTGGCGCTGGGCCAAGCCACAGAAGTCATCACCGTGGAAGGCGGCGCCCCCTTGGTCAATACGGAGGATTCGAGGCTTTATGAGACGGTAAGCAGAGGTCAGGTGGCCAACATGCCCCTGAACGGCCGCAACGTTTTTGACCTGATCCAGTTGGCTCCAGGCGCGGTCAACGTTACCGGCATAGATTTTGAAAACGGGCATAGCACCGTCGTGAACGGATTGCGCCCGGACTTCATCGGATTTCTCCAGAATGGCGTCTCGAACAAAGGCCTGAGCGGCGGAGTTAATACCGTACCTAACGCCGACATCGTCGAGGAATTCCAAGAACTCACCCTGAACATGTCCGCTCAGTACGGGAACAGCGCGGCGGCCGTCGTTAATGTGGTGACGAAGACGGGCACCAATTCTTTGCACGGCACCGCGTACGAGTTCCTGCGCAACGACATTTTGGACTCCAACGAATTCTTCCGCAACGCGGAAAGGGCCAAGAAGCCACCGCTGCGGTTCAACCAATTCGGCGCCACCGCCACTGGCCCCGTCATAAAAGACCATGTGTTTTTCAGCGTGTCTTACCAGGGGGAGCGCTTCGTGACCAGCGCCCCGCCGACCACGACTCTGGCGGAATCGCCCGAATGGCGCAATGCGGTTATTGCCGCTCTACCTAACTCCACGGCTGCTCTGTTGTACAAGAATTTTGGCACCGTCTCACCCGGTACCCCTAAATTCGATTTGACCCAGTTCATTGCTAGCGGGAGATCGGGCTCTGGCAACGGCTCTTTTGCGGACTATCTCTGCCCCGATAATTCCAACGCGGCGATTGCGAGCAAATTCCAGACGCTGTTCGGAGTTCTGCCTACGGACAATTTTTCGGGCTGCAGTACAACTCCCGCTCCACGGGCCGGCTTGATTTCCCGCACCATTCCGTTCCTCAACAGCAACGTACTCGTGTTTGGTTCCCAAGTACAGGGCAACCTCTTCAACGGCAACGAATTCTCTACGCGCATTGACTGGCTTCGCAAGAATGACCGGGTGTTTGGGGAGATGTATTGGCAGAGGTCCTCGGACTCATTCGGGCCTGCGAACACCAGCAGCGGCATCCACGGCTTCAAGAACCCGCTCGCCACTTACACTCCCAACTTCCAGTTCAATCATGTGCACACCTTTAACCCGCATTGGCTGAATGAATTCAGGTTCGGCTTTAACCGCAACGTGGCCGATGTCAATGTGGCCATACCCGGTGTGCCCTCGATTGGCTTCGACGATGGTTCGGCGGGCTTCGGCTCCTACAACGGCTACCCCCAATTCTTCCATGAAAACGTGTACACCTACTCGGACATGATGTCGATCACCAAGGGCAAGCACAACATCAAGGCGGGCGCGGACTTCCGCCGGAACCTGGAAAACAGCGAGTTCAACGTGGCCCGGCCTTCGTATTACTTCTTCGACCAGCTCTTCTTTGCGGCTGACTCACCCTACGGACAGGTCGCGGGTGTCGATCCCGGGTTCGTGGGTAATAAGCCAGCGGCGCTGGCCACCAACAACCGTGCCTGGCGCAACCTGGAGGTGGGGGCGTACATTCAGGACGACTGGAAGGTGCGGAAGAATCTGACTATCAACATTGGCCTCCGCTACGACCTCTATACGCGACATGTCGAGAAGTTCGGCAGGCAGACCACCTTCCTCCCGGGGCCCGGTGGGGTGACACCCGCCAACGGCATCTTCCTCGAGGCGATTACGAATGCGAATGTGCCGGCGGGCTCCCAGGGCTGCAACACCGCGGATCAAATCCGGCGGTCAGTCCTTGCGGGCGTTTGCGGTCCTGGCGGTTTTGCCAGAGCTAGGAATCTGGGCGCCGGAGATCACAATAATTTTGGTCCGCGGGTTGGTTTCGCCTGGGACCCCTTCAGCAAGGGGAAGACCTCCATCCGCGGCGGATTCGGCGTCTCCTATGAAGGCACTCTTTACAACCCGCTCTCCAACTCTCGCTGGAACCCGCCTTTCTATTCCTTTAACCTCGCTTTCAATGCTCTTGGGGGAAACACCCAGAACGTCATTTACGGCCCGCAGACGCCAGGCCAGGCTCCCACCTTCACTGGTCCTCCCACAAACCCTGGGCAGGGTATTGGTGCGCAGGCAGTGGGGAACCTGACTGGGTGGGACGCCACCAATCCCAATACCGCGTTCCTAACCGGGATTGTATTCCCCGAGGGCATCAAAGATCCTTACATTCTTAATTTCTTTTTCGGGGTTCAACATGAGGTTTTTTCGAAAACCGTTGTCACCGTGAACTACGTGGGAACCCAGGGCCGCAAGCTGTTCCGCGCTGAGAACGCCAATCGTTTCCCCGGCATCGCATTGCCGGCAGGGACAGTTGTTGACGTACAAGGACGGACTCTCACCGGGCTCGGTCGCCGCTTCCTGAATCCCAATTACGGTAGGTTGCGCGTGTGGGAGAACGTGAGCAAATCTTGGTACAACTCCTTGCAAGTTTCCGTCCGCAGGCCGGTGGGTACGCAACTGGTGTTTGCTGTTGACTACGCTTGGAGCCACTCGATTGACACAGGCTCCACTTGGCACAGCGGCGCGACCACCGCCAACGGGGCGGCGGCGGGTGAAGGGTTCAGCCTGGACCAGACCCGACCGGAGCTGGATAGAGGAAACTCTATTTTCGACATCCGGCACCGGCTCACATTCAGCTACACGTGGCAATTGCCGTGGTTTAAAGCCCAGCAAGGATTAATTGGCCACATCCTTGGGGGATGGCAGTATAACGGGATTTGGGCGTTCCAGTCTGGCGCTCACTGGGACCCATACTGCAACGCTGGTTCATTCTGTGACTTCAATAAGGATGGGGAACGCAACGATCGGCCTGACGCAACCCACGGAAACAGCGTTGACATCACAAGGCAATTGTGGGCAAACGGCTGGTTCCCGCTCGCCGCGAACGGGACTACTCAATCTTTGTTGCCGGGTTTCAATGCAACAATGGCGCGATTCTGCAACGCCAACGATGCTCAATGCTTGCCTTTCTTCGGGGTGCCATGCCCCGGGTGCAACGGTAACCTTGGCCGCAACACCTTCGTCGGTCCGGGAATCTACAACACCGACCAGTCCATCTTCAAGAATCTCCAGCTCACGGAGAGGTTCAAAGCCCAGTTCCGGCTCGAGATGTTCAACGCGTTCAACCATGCCAACTTCACGCTGCCGAGCAGCGCCACGGGCGGCAACGGTGCTAACAGGCTTCCCAGCGGGATTTTTGGCAAAGCCAACGGGACACTTGGACCTCGCCAGATCCAGTTCGGCTTGAAGTTGCTCTGGTAACTGCGCTCTAAATCTTCGGGGGGCTTGAGCCCGGATGGCTCAAGCCCCCTGAGGTATTTTTGGGCAGTCAGGGCGAAAGTGATAGACTATCTGCGCAGAAGGGCAGCAGGTCATGCAGAGGCGGGCCTACGCGCGGAACTTCAGTGCTTTCCTTGCGCGGTTCGTTTTTCTCCTCTTACTCTCCTGCGCGGGGATGCGTGCGCAGGAACTGGGAAATATAGTTGGGCAAATCCGGCTGCCCAATGGCAATTTTCCGGAACCGATCCTGGTCACGCTCCAGACGCGTGGATCCACGCTCAATAGCGTGTATTGTGACCAAGAAGGGCGCTTCGCATTCTACAATCTAGTATCCAATCCATACCACGTTGTCATCGAGGCAGAGGGATATCAACCATTCCATCAAATCGTGACCGTCAATCCCACCATAACGCAGACGACTTTGGTTCACATTGTCCTCGTCCCCATGGCGAATTCAAAGGCCGAAGGCCCCCCGGCGCTCCCCTCCGGTGGCAATCCCTATGCGGTGAACATCGCAAACTATGCCAAGGAATTTCCTGCTGAGGCTGTGAAGGAATTCGAAGCTGGAGTCAAATCGGACAAGCTGGGCAAACTGGACCAGGCCATTCTCCACTACCGGAAGGCGATACGTATCGCCCCCGACTTTTATCCGGCCCGCAATAATCTGGGCGTAAGATACCTGAGCAAAGGCGACTTTGAAGCCGCGGAAAACGAGTTGAGGCAGGCCATCAAGCTCAACCCCAACGACGCGCAGGCCTACTTCAACTTGGGCAACGTTCTCTATGTAACGAAGCGATATCGCGACGCCGCGGGCATCCTTCAGGAGGGTCTCCACAAGCAGCCGGACTCTGCCCTCGGTCTCCATTTGCTCGGCGCAGTCCAGATCCGCTTGGGAACGCTCGACGAAGCCGAGCGCTCTCTGCGAGCTGCAATCGCACTCGACGGAAAGATGTCCAAGACTCGCCTGGAACTGGCCAACCTGTATTTACTTCAGCACAGACAAGCCGACGCGGCCCGTGAGTTGAAGAGCTTCGTGGAACAGTTCCCTCACGACCCAATGCTGGCCAAAGTGAAGGAGGTGCTGAAAAAACTCGATGGCCCCAACACCCCGCCCCGATAGCACGCCTGTCTGCTTCCTTTTCTCCTATTTCCAGAGTCCATGAGTACGAAGTCGGTTCATGGCCGGAGTTATGCCGCAAATCCTTCCGAAGCAGTTTTAAGACAGAGTAGGATGAAGTTTCATTTTTGCTGCCCCCGGACAAGTTGGCAGAGCTTGTCGTCCAAGCGGCAGACTATCTCGTACTCACGCTTTGCCGGGGCTGGCTGGTTCAGTCTTTGGTAGGCGAAACCCAGATTGAGGTGTGCTTCGGCAAGATTTGGGTTGGCAGCCAGGGCGCGGCGATAGCTGCTTACGGCAAGGTCCAATCGGTTGGTGCGACTGTACGTAATGCCCAGGTAGTTGTACGTGGCAGCGTCCACCAGCCCGAGCTGAACGGCTTTCTCAAGGTTTCCTGACGCGTCCGCATATTTTTCCTGCCGCAATTGCAGCAGGCCCAACTCCCGGAGGGCAGGAGCAAAATTGGGTTGGATGGACAAGGCTTTTTCGAGCGAGGCAACGGCTGCGCCTGTGTCGTCCCGGGACTGAGCCTGTGCTAAATCAAACCAGGCTCTGAAGTTCTGCGGATTCAGCGACACCGCCTTCTGGAGCCACTGCTTGGCCAGAGCAGACTTTCCTTGGAAATTGAGCGCGCGGCCGAAACCCATCATGGCTTGATCAAAACCCGGGTTAAGGTCGAGGGATCTCTGGAACTCCGCCCCCGCCTCCGCCCAGTCCCCCTTTCGCGCTGCGGCTTCGCCCAGCAAGAAGGGGATCAAATACAGTTTGCTGTCCGCCTCCTGGACCTTCTGGAGAAGAGCGCGACCCGCTTCGTAATGGCCCGCGCGCAGCAAGTCCGTAGCCTTAAGGATGGTCTTGTATTCCCACAGCTTGCTCTTGGGATCGCTCAGCCCGGAGGTGGGTAGGGCATGTCCAGCCGCAGAGG
>Ga0209761_1002983_pt1 | contig 11165 bp, 10 predicted proteins | sample GraSoi013_1_40cm_4_FD_185818 | JGI IMG/M metagenome (GOLD analysis project Ga0209761, IMG submission 185818) | Grasslands soil microbial communities from the Angelo Coastal Reserve, California, USA - Sample 09_25_2013_1_40cm (SPAdes) (version 2) | ecosystem: Environmental > Terrestrial > Soil >... | reverse complement strand
CTGAAGTAACGCTCGACTGGCAATTCTTTTGTGTAGCCATACCTCCGTGGACTTGCAAAGACTCGTGCGCCACCTCGAAGGCAGTTCCGGATCGCGTAAAGCTTAGCAACCGCACCCGCCTTTCTGGCTCCCTCTCCTCGACCGAGAACTCGGCCAGCATGAAGAATGAGGAGTCGAGAAGCCTCGAGCTTGACAGCCATGTCGGCTATCTTGAAGCTCACGCCCTCAAAATGTCGAATTGGACGGCCAAACTGCTCTCTCGTCGACAAGTAGTAAACAGCAGCCTCAAATGAGGAGCGAGCGATCCCCATCATTCCAGCAGCCACGGCAGGACATTCCCGGTCGAGCTCATCTAAGATGATCGGGAAACCATGGTTCAGATCGCCCACGAGATTTTCTCCTGGGACACTGACCCGGCGAAACCGCAGATGGACGACAATGGCGCCTCTCATTCCTAGAAGACCGTACGCCTTCACGACGTCGAGACCCTTCGAATTCCGCGGAATCACGAAGGCGCCGAGCCAGACCGAGGAGGTCTACTGGGATCAGTAACCGTGAACAGAAAGATATAGTCCGCAACACCCCCCGTTTGTTATGAATCGTTTTTTTTCTGTCAAGAATGAAGTCTCTGCCATCGCGCTGTGCACGGGTCTTGATGGACCCTGCGTCGGATCCGGCCTGAGGCTCTGTAAGAGCGAGAGCGCCTACCTTCTCTCCTGAAAGGACCGGGCGTAGGAAGTCTTTCTTCTGGACCTTATTTCCGAGATATGCAAGCGGCGCCGCGTACAACGCGGCAGACGCTAGTCTAGCCGCTTCCGCAGTAGCACTGACAGCCGAAACCTCTTCGGCCACAATCGTCTCACAAACCCAGCCCAGGCCAAGACCCCCAATAGATCTTGAGAAAGGGGCGCCTAGTAACCTATTTCTCCCGAGGGTGCGAAGAAACCGCTGGGGAAAAACTCCCCGGCTTCTATCTGAGGTGCCAATGGCTTGAGGTGCTTTTGGACAAACGCCCTCACTATGCGCTGGAAGCTCGGCTCCTGCCTGGTCAGAGCTAGGCTCATCACGAAATCCGTCCGACTGTGGGGTGTTTAAGCTAGCGAGGAGATTGTCAGTAGGAGTCTACGCATATTGGGTCGGTGCGACGACGATCGACTTGGGCTTAACAGCCACTGCTATGGCCTCCCGGAATACTGGCCTATAGGCGATTCCATATAGGATGAGTCCGTCCTTCCCCTCGTAGTCCAGCCTTCTAATTACACCTTCCAATCGGACCCCTGGTTTCAAGTCGGCGATATCCGCGTCAACGAACAGCACTTTATCATTTTCGAGGAGTTCGAAGTTTGAGGTCCATCTCTTCTTGAACGGAAGCTTTGCGACGTTTTTCAGCTTCGCAAATCTTGGAAAACGTTTCTTCTCCATCGGTCCCGGACAGTCCGAGGCGAGACAGGTCTCTCTTGCGGGATAGTAGATCCTGTTGCAACCTTTGCAGAGGGAGAGCGAGAAGTGGCTTCCGTTGACCGGTTCAATCTCGCCGACCATTCGCGGAATCTCCAATCTTCGCTTAATTCTAGAGAGTCGTTCGCGGATCAAGTCGTGGTAAGTGTCTATTCTGATCTCGGATTTCCGTTCGACATAGTCCATTACGGTGGGAGCTCGTCCTCTCTTCTCCTCGATTCCATCTTGTACCTCAAACCAAGTTGCGTTTGAATAGGCTCCGGAGCCGTAGGACACGGCCAGAACCTGGTCTCCCGGTTTTGCCTTGTCGAAAAGTGACGCGAGGGATATCATCGTAGAGGCAGCGTACGTATTTCCGGTATCCAACACTCTGAGCCATGGCTTGATTTTCTTCTCAATGTCTTGCTCTGTGAGCCTCATCCGTTTAGAAATCGAGGAATCGCTAACATAGGGAATCTCGTCCATTGTCAGCGCATTGCACGTCTTCATCGGAAGATAACCCGATGGCTGGTGAAATGTTATCCAGTCAAAGTCCGACAAAGAGAGATCGGGATGCTTACGGAATAGGTTGGCGATCGCACCGATGATATGTGATTTGTAAGCTTCAACAGTCGTCCTACCGAAGTGTTTGGGGACAGCGGATTCCTCGCGTCTCCAAAAGTCCATGTAGAGGCTTGAATACGGCGCAATGTCCTCGATACTCGCGATAAGATCACTCTTCCCCAATACAAAAGCTCCGGCACCCGCTCCAGCCGAGTATTCCAGAGGGTCCCCGCGTTCCGCCTGAGCAACATCCGACCCGATCGCGAGACCATATTTTATTCGCCCGCTACGAATCTCGGCATCAATGAAGCCGACACCCTGCATTCCGGAATTGCACGCACCTTCAAGGTCGGCAATGAATACGTTCTCTCCAACACCGACAAAGGATCCGACGTGTCGCGCAATAGTTCCGACCGCATATGGTTTAGACTCCGAACCGGCGGTAACGGCTCCGATTTCTCCAGGAGAAATCCCGGCCATGCGTATGGCATTCTCCGCCGCCTCGGTGGCGATCGTCATCGTGTCCTCAGTGTGGCCCGCCACAGCCTTTTCACGCAGAAGAAGCCCATGTCTAACCTTGTCCAGAACCTTTTCAAGTTCTTTCCCCCGCTTCTTCTCTCGCTCCCTGACAATCTTCGCTGTCTCAATCCGTTCTCGGGGAATGTAAACCCCATAACCAACAATTCCAACTTTACTGTGAATCATTAGAAGACCTTCGGCAACACTCGATATGTGAAGAGCTTTTTCTCAGCCAACACGGTATTTAAGACTACGTTGAATACGCTTTTACGGCACGAGTCGAACAAATCCCTAGCTACGAGCAAAAGACGATTCTTCCGTCCCACGGCACAGGTCAGCAGTTTCTTCAATCCTTCTGAAACTCGGAGAGTACTCACTTGGTTACAGTCTGTTTTTGGCGCTAGAGACCAGCCCGGTTCACTAATAGCTTCTCGAAGGACCACAGATGGTATTCCGCTCTACAACGAGCACATTTCTGGCACTGATAATTCTATCCTTCTCAGCAGGAGCAATAAATGGCCCTCACAGCGATGTGAAAAGCGGGCTCATCCCGAATCATTTACCCCTTGCAGCGGTGAATGGACCTCAGCGAACCATAGTAGTTACTGTTCAGTTTCCAGACAAGGGAAACGGTACTTCCCCTACTCAGATTCTGACGATGCTCTCTAACTTGAACAGCTTTTACAACGAAGACTCGTACGGAACCATTTCATTTCAGACGGGCATGACGCCAGCAGTCACTTCTAAATGGTACACTTTGCCGAACTCACTGGCGTACTATGGAGCAGATACCGTTTCGAGTGACAGCCAACTAGTATCTGACTCGCTACAAGCAGCATACAACGCAGGAGTCGACCTCGCTAGCTACAAGTTTGCAATCGTAGTTCACTCAGGCAACGACGAGGCGATGACCCATGTGACTGCTGACATTCATTCATTCACCATTCCTGGTTATGTTTTCAATCCGGCTCCCTTAATATCATACAAGATTTCCACCTCCGTGGTAGCTGAATCTGACACGACGGGGGTTTTCTGTCACGAGTCAGGCCACCTTCTGGGACTTCCCGACCTTTACGATTTGACCGGTCAAATAGACCCGTCGAATAACTTCCTGGGATATTGGGAAATAATGGCATTGGGAGAATGGAACCCGAACACTGGTAACCCACTCCAGCCCAAACCCGGTACCTATCCATCTCACCACTCGATATGGTCCAAAATACAGCTGGGCTTTGTTCCAAGCTCAAGAGTCACCGTCGTTCAACCAGGTCAAAGCGCCAATATCACCCTAAAGAACTTAGAATCTCCAACCACTGGCAACCAATCCGTAAAGATCCCAATTGCCGCCAACCAAGATGGCTCGCTGACCTACTATCTTGTGGAGATGAGGGCAAAGATAGGGACATATGACCAGTACCTACCTTTTCCCTCAGATTATCCGGGAGCAGGCATTCTAGTCTACAAAGTAAACGAGAGTATCGCTGCAGGACATGGAAGCGTCCGCCTGATAGATGCACATCCAGGCGGAGATCTTAGCGACGCGCCATTTGGACCATGCAATTCACCGTGCGTTAGTGAGAACACGTTCTCAGACCAGGCGAACTTCGTAAAGGTTATCGTGACAACGACCAGCCCAACCTCTTATTCAGTTCTGGTTGATCGAACAAGCGCACCAAGGCTTCTTTTGCAAATCAACACTCCCTCACAAGGCATTAGCATCACCATCGACGGTGCCAATTGGACCTCGGACGCTTCAAACCAGTTGAGGCTCCCGGTGCGATATGGTCCCCACACCATTTTCATACAGCCGCAAATTCCAGTGTCAATCGGGTCCACTACCATTCAGCTCGGACTCACAAATAGCTTCGCCGCATGGGACGACGGAAGCACGTCCAACCCACGATGGGTCTCAATTGTCAAAGATAGCGTTCTAACCGCCAGTTATCGAGTGGTAATAGAGCCCTCGTTCGCTACGGCGATTACGGCAGCGACGATCCTTGGATTCGTTGTACTCGCAGTAACGTTTCATCGGAGACGCCATCAGGCTCTCGGCAAAGATGGAGGTTTGCCCACCTACTCTTCGCCGGAACCAGTACTGACTCAGCTGGGCAATCCGTTGTCCCCCATGGGGTCATTCCCAGGGAATGATGCTCTTTCTGGAGTACCCGTAGATAACAACAACGAGCCCAAGGGCTCCTAACCCGAGACCCACAGTATTCGCACTTCCATCCCGGGCTATCAAGACCTTCTCCGTGCTTCCCAAGACTCGGGCCGAAATGTTAACAGTTTTCGATGGTTGAGAACCCTGGTTGTCGAACACGAAGCAGTATGTCCCTGCCGCCCTAAGTGGAATATTGAACGACTTATTTCCCACCGTTTGGTCCACGAGAACGGTTGGAGGGTAAAGCGACGGAGAACATGACTGAGAGTTGTTCATGGCTAAGAGTTCGAAATGGATCGTTGAAGCGCCTGCACCAGGTTCGAAAACTGTAACGTTTGCCCGCAACTCGTTGTTCATACCGGAAAATGCGGTAATGTTCCTTGGCTGTTCAACTAGAGTACCTGCCTGAATCGGAAACCCGTTTTGAACCCAAACGTTCTGTTCGCTAACCACGGGAGTCGTGTGCACAGCTGGGATTGAAGCATAAGCGACGAGCCCGACTACTAACAAAGCTAGCCCGAGAACCACGAGTTTGAATTGCGTGACTAGCGATCCTCCATGTTTCGCAGTCCCTGAAACTCTTTGAGTCCACTCAACCGATGTCGCATTATGCTGGCTTCCAGCTCGGATTGCAACAAAGAAAAGATATCTTTGTGAATGCTCACGAAGTTGGAGGCGGTCGGGCTTCTCGGGCGAAGCAACTCGATTGGTACTATGCTCTTAACTCTGGCGGGACGTGCCGAGAGAACCAAGATCCTGTCAGCGAGTTCGATTGCCTCGGGAAGGTTGTGGGTGACGAGAAGGAAGGTCTTCTGAGTTTCAGCGTGAATCTCTGCAACCTCTTCCCTGAGGGCTTCTGCTGTGAACTCGTCAATAGCGCTGAAGGCCTCGTCCATTAAGACCACCTCTGGGTCTATGGCGAGGGCTCTGGCTATTCCGACCCGTTGCTTCATTCCGCCGGATAGCTGTTTCGGATAGAGTTTCTCGCTGTCTTTGAGACCCACCATTCCGAGAAGCTCTCTAGCCGTATTTTCCCTCTCGCGTTTCGGGACTTTCTGGACCTCAAGGCCGAAGGCGACGTTGTCTAGGACCGTTCGCCAAGGAAGTAGAGCAAAGCTCTGAAAGACCATGCTGATCTTGGGGTGGGGAGCAGTAAGCAGGTCCCCTTTGAAGCGTATTTCCCCCGAGGATGGCCTATCCAGTCCTGCAATCATTCTTAGAAGGGTGGATTTCCCGCAACCGCTTGGCCCAACGATACAGACGAACTCTCCCTCGTGAATCTGAAAAGAGATGTCGTTAAGCGCCGTCACGGTTTGTGGTGGTTCGGAATACACCTTTGTGACATTCGAGAATTCAACATGCATTCAGTTGGCTACCGCCATCTCTTGATTCGTTGTTCTAGCCTTTCGAAGAATGCTCGATCTAGAAGGATAGTTAGAAACCCGACCGTCATGATTGCAGCTAGACCGTAGGTCATTGAGTGCGCTGACCCCTGAATACTGTTTGAGATGAAACTTCCGACCCCTGCAACGCTTGCGATGATTTCCACAGCGAGGAGCACGTTCCAACTGAACTCGAATGAGAGTCTTAGTCCAGTTAGGAAGTTCGGAAAGATTGAGGGTAGGACGATTTTCGAGAAAGTGTCGAGTCTCCCCGCTTTGAACACGGAAGCAACGTGGAAGTAGTCTATAGGAATCTCCTTGACTCCTTGCCTAATTGTGAAGTAGATCGGAAAAAAAGCGCTGAAGGCCGAGATGGCTACTGCCGCTACATTACCTCGGCCAATCACGGTAACTAGGAGAGTTAGTATCGCTAGATCGGGCAAAGCGCCTACGAGCATAATGATCGGAGTTATTGCCTCGTCCAACTGGTTTCTCAGGCCTACTAGCAATGCTAGGGGCATGACCACCACTAGGGCAAGAGAAACTCCTGCTGCTACGTTGACGAAGCTTTGGCTGACGCGAGCGAGGAAGAATGGGGTTCCCCCGAGTTGGACGAGTGTGAGAAGAACGCTATGAAGAGGCGGAAGTTGATCACTGGAAACCACTCCCGTCAATGCTACGGCCTCCCAAATAGCGAAGATCGCAACTAGCGTGATCATCCACGGGGGGAGTCGGGCTTTGTTCCGGCTTGTGTCCCGAACTCGATGGAAGACCTTGGGACTGAATGGCCAGAATCGCAGCTCGATACACCGGGAGTCGCAAAGTGCCCTCCCAGAACTAATTAGGTTTGGACGCCACACCGGAAAAATTTTGCTCTTGACGACCTAATACCCTGAGCTCTACCCAACGCAGGGTTACCGGTTCTAAGGAAAGAAACGAGTAGTTAGAGGCAGGGGTTTGACTCGGAGTAGTTCAAAACGCGCGTGTGCAGAGCGGGATACTGCTGTGCAGACTTGTGCGGAGAGCTGTGCAGAAAAAGGGCTAGCCTTGCCAAGATTGGAGGTACTTTTGCTGGAGTCGGGACAAGGTGTCGATTTTGCGCCCGAAGGCTTCGAGTCTCTGTCTAGCGACCTCGAAATCGAGCTTATCGGGGACTTTGACAACCTTCGCAGGCAACTTGCCTTTGTTCTCAGTTAGATATTCTGCCGACAATGCTTGGTCAGAGAAACTCATGTCCATTACCTCAGCCGGATGGCCATCTGCAGCGGCTAGGTTGACGAGACGACCTTCAGAGAGCAAGTAGAGCCTTTTTCTGTTTCGCATGGTATATTCAACAACCTCAGCGCGCACCCTCTTGCGCTTCACTGCAAGCTTCTCAAGGTCTCTGACCTTCACCTCTACAGTGTAGTGTCCGACGTTGCAGAGAATCGCTTTGTCCTTCATTCTGAGCATGTGGGAAGCAGTTATCACGTCGGTGTCCCCGGTCGCAGTTATGAACAAATCACCTTTCTCAGCGGCTTCGATCATTGGCATGACGTCGAACCCCTCCATCAGCGCCTCCAGGGCTCTAACAGGATTTACCTCAGTCACGATAACCTTGGACCCCATTCCGCGCGCACGTTCCGCTACTCCCCTGCCCACCCATCCGTAACCAGCCACGACGACATTTCGGCCTGCGAGGAGCAGATTTGTTGCCCGCATTATCCCTTCGAGGCCGGATTGGCCGGTTCCGTACTGACTGTCGAACAGATATTTGGTCAGCGCGTCGTTAACAGAGATGACTGGAAAACGTAGCTTTCCTTGCCGCTCCATAGCTTTGAGGCGGATCACGCCAGTTGTGGTTTCTTCGCAAGCGCCAATGATTTTGCGCAAACGGCTTCCGCCGTTCACGTGTGCTAGAATCGAGAGCTCGGCGCCATCGTCGATCAGGATGTCTGGTTGCAAGTCTAGTACCCGATTCAGGTTTTGTCGGTGTTCTTTGTCGGTCACTCCGTGCCAGGCATATACGTGAACACCTGTTTCGGATAGCGCGGCTGCAACGTCATCTTGAGTCGAGAGGGGGTTGCTACCGGTTATTGCTACCTCCGCGCCAGCTCGATGCATGGATTCTGCTAGAACGGCGGTTTTTGCCTCCAAGTGGAGGCAGGTCCCTATCTTGTAGCCTTTGAAGCTCTTGTTGGCGACCAGTCTCCTTGTTATTTTTGCGAGAACGGGCATGTGTTCTCGAGCCCAGGCCATCTTCATCTTGCCTGAAGGAGCAAGTTTGGGGTCTTTTACCAGACTCAAAGTCAAGCCCGAGGTATCGGGGGAGGATATCAGCGTTATACACAATGGATCCAATCCGGTCCCCGAGGCACTAATCCGGAAGATCTCCTACCCCCCAGACCCCTGTAAAATCGCGAGAGACCATCTCTCGTTCTCAACAAGAAGGCTTTGTATCAATGAACAGCCAACCTTATCTCTCAAATCTCACGGTCCCGGATTCTCGTGGAAGATTGGTCGAAGTCACCATAAACGGATCGAATCTGACGCTGAAAGAGCTAGTGTCCGTGGCGAGAACCAACGACACGGTTAGAATAGACAAGAAGGCTCTGCAGAGAACAATGAGGGGGAGAGTGGTTCTTGAAAGGCTACTGCGAGAGGACGAGGTAATCTACGGGGTCAACACAGGATTTGGTGCGCTATCCAATTTCAAAGTCGCTCCGGGCGATCTCAGACAGCTTCAAATCAACCTACTCCGAAGCCATGCCGCGAGTGTAGGCACCCCTCACCGAGCGGAGGTAGTTAGGGCAATGATGCTCCTGAGAGCGAATACTCTGATCAAGGGCAATTCCGGCATCAGGCCAGAAATTCCTGAGCTCATAGTCGCGCTCCTTAACAAACGAATTCATCCATACATTCCTCAAAAGGGATCAGTCGGGGCTAGCGGCGATCTCTCTCCTCTATCTCACATGGCGTTGGTGCTAATGGGAGAGGGAAGGGCCGAATACCGCGAGAAATGGGTCTCAGGCAGACAAGCTCTCCGGAGGGCGGGTGTAGATCCCGTACATCTCGAAGCCAAGGAAGGCTTGGCCCTTAACAATGGCACTCAGCAGATGACAGCGATTGGTTGTCTCAATCTTTGCGATGGCTACGATTTATTCGCGGCATCTGAAGCGGCTCTCGCTCTTTCTCTGGAGGGGATCCGAGGATGGATTGACCCGTTCGATGAACGGATTCACGAAGTTAGACGCCACCCGGGGCAAATGCGAGTTGCATCCGATATTCGTGCCCTGGTAAAAGGCAGCAAATTGTGTCGGACGATAATCAGCGACGATCCTGCGAATGGGCGTCCCCAAGACCCGTACTCTTTCCGATGCGCTCCCCAAGTCATGGGGCCGGTGATCGATGCGATGAATTATGTCGAATCCACGCTTGAAATCGAGATGAACTCGGCCACCGACAACCCGCTCATTTTTCCTGATCAAAGAGCCTGCTTGTCCGGGGGTAACTTTCATGGGCAGCCAATTTCCATGGCTCTTGACATTATGGGACTAGGTCTCTCCACACTCGCGAACATATCGGAACGAAGAATATCCGCCCTGCTCGACGCATCTATGAACAACGGCCTGACAGCCTTTCTAGTCGGGAGGGAATCGAAACCTGGCCTTGCAAGTGGTTTGATGGCCCTCCAATACACGGCAACCGCTCTGGTCGCCGAGAACAAGATACTGGCCCATCCAGCTAGCAGCGACTCAATTCCAACCTCCAGTAATTTCGAAGACTTCGTAAGCATGGGACCCGGAGCTGCCCACAAATCAACCAGCATTCTTCAGAATTGCCAGTATGTGGTCGCGATAGAACTCTTGACCGCGGCTCAGGCAGTCCATCTCAGAGGGGCCTCAGGTCTAGGAAAGGGTACTAGCAGTATCTATCGAGCAATCCGTGACGAGGTTCGCCCTCTGACCCGGGATAGATCTTCCCACGACGATATCGAGCGGATATTCGAGCTAGTCAAGACCAGACAATTCATCGGTATGGTCAATCAGTTCGTGAAGGGCTCGGATTAGGTTGCATCTCTACCCTCTCAAATCCAGACTTATTCTGTCCGGCGATTCGATCATCGAGAGACTCGTTGAGGCACTTGCTAATGCCAAACTGGAGGTCAAGAACGGAGACATAATCGCGATCGCGAGCAAGGTTGTCTCTCTTTCGGAGAGGAACGTTGTTCCGCTCGCGAAGGTCAAGCCCACGATCTCTGCCAGAAGACTTTCCCGCCGGTTTGGACTGGCTCCTGAGTTTGCTCAGGTCGTGCTCGATGAATCTGACGCCGTTTACGGTGGGGTTCCAGGCGCTCTTCTCGCACTCAAGAATGGGGATGCAGTAGCGAATTCTGGTGTTGACCGGAAGAATGCTCCAGACAAAAGCGTGATTCCATGGCCGGCTAATCCACAACGTTCCGCGCGGAAAATTCGAAGAGCAGTTAATCAAAAGCTCAAGAAAAGCGTAGGGGTCGTTATTGTCGACAGTCGCGTCACGCCTCTGCGCTTGGGGACGATCGGGCTGGCGATTGCTTGCTCAGGATTCCAACCGGTGAGGGACGCTCGAGGAATCAGAGACTTGTACGGGAGAAAGGTGGTAATGACGTTTCAGTCTCTGGCAGACGGAATCGCTGGGGCGGCCCATCTTCTAATGGGGGAAACCCGTGAAACTGTGCCGTTTGTATTAGTTCGAGGCGCCCCGGTTAGGCTATCCGGAGACAAACGCGCGGGCTCGATGACGCTTCCGGTCAAAGATTGTCTCTATATGAGCCAGATGCCTGGCCCGTTGCAGGAAAGACAGCGACTCAACCGTGGACACCTAGGCTTAGCGACCCATCCCTCGATCTCTAGGAGGGTCGAAATCGCTCATTTTCAGCCCTGATCTTGGAAATGGGGGGGCTTTCTAGATTTCCCTTTAATCGTTCGGGGACGACCCCGTTAAACCGCATAGATTCGCCTCCCGATCCAACCCTTGATTGCGCTCTAAATCGGCTATCTCGCCAGGAGAACCAGACAGGAAATCGTTCCTGAGGGAGGAGGGCCTAGCATAGAGCATCTCGTGACGCAAGAGCAGTCACTCCG
>Ga0209761_1002976_pt1 | contig 11173 bp, 18 predicted proteins | sample GraSoi013_1_40cm_4_FD_185818 | JGI IMG/M metagenome (GOLD analysis project Ga0209761, IMG submission 185818) | Grasslands soil microbial communities from the Angelo Coastal Reserve, California, USA - Sample 09_25_2013_1_40cm (SPAdes) (version 2) | ecosystem: Environmental > Terrestrial > Soil >... | reverse complement strand
CGCGGTAGGCCACCTGCGGGCGGCCGACGTTGGCGTCGACCTTGAACTCCCGCTTCATGCGATCGACGATGATCTCGAGGTGCAGCTCGCCCATCCCGCTGATGATCGTCTGGGCGGTCTCGGCGTCCGTGTGCACGCGGAAAGTGGGGTCTTCTTCGGAGAGCTTCTGGAGGGCGATCGACAGCTTGTCCTGGTCGGCCTTGGTCTTGGGCTCGATGGCGACCGAGATGACGGGCTCGGGGAACCGCATCGCCTCGAGGATGATCGGATGGTTCGCATCGCACAGCGTGTCGCCCGTCTTCGTGTCCTTGAGCCCGATGGCCGCGGCGATGTCGCCCGCGCGCACCTCTTCCAGCTCCTCGCGCTTGTTGGCGTGCATCTGCAGCAGGCGCCCGATGCGCTCCCGGCGATCCTTGGTGCTGTTGTACACGTACGAGCCGGCGTTCAGCACGCCCGAATAGACGCGGAAGAAGGTGAGCTTCCCGACGTAGGGGTCGGTCATGATCTTGAACGCGAGCGCCGCGAAGGGCTCGTCGTCCGCGGCGCGCCGGGTCGCGTGCGTCGCGTCGTGGTGCGGCAGGTGGCCCTGGATCGCCGGAACCTCGACCGGCGAGGGCAGGAGATCCACCACCGCGTCGAGCAGCGCCTGCACGCCCTTGTTCTTGAAGGCGGCGCCGCACAGCACGGGCACGACGTGTCCGGCGACCGTCGCCTTGCGCAGCACCGTGCGGATCTCGTCCTCGGTGAGCTCGTGCTCCTCGAGGTACTTGTGGAGGATGGCGTCGTCGTGCTCGACGACCGCCTCGAGCATCTGGTGACGCAGCTCGGCGACCCTCGGCTGGAGCGCGACCGGGACCGGCCCCTCGACGTACTTCTTCCCCAGGGACTCGTCGTCGTACACGATCTCCACCTGCCGGACCAGGTCGACGATCCCGGTGAACAGCTCGCCCGAGCCGAGCGGGAGCTGGATCGGGACGGCCTTCGCTCCGAGCCGCTCGCGGACCATCTTGAGGCACTGGTCGAAGTCCGCGCCCACGCGGTCCATCTTGTTGACGAAGATGATGCGCGGCACACGGTAGCGGTCGGCCTGACGCCATACCGTTTCGGTCTGGGGCTCGACGCCGCCCACCGCGTCGAGCAGGGTGACGGCGCCGTCGAGCACCCGGAGCGAGCGCTCCACCTCCACCGTGAAGTCCACGTGCCCCGGGGTGTCGATGATGTTGATGCGGTACTGATCGCCACGGCGCGGCCAGAAGCAGGTGGTGGCGGCGGAGGTGATCGTGATCCCCCGCTCCTGCTCCTGCTCCATCCAGTCCATCGTGGCCGTCCCCTCGTGCACCTCGCCCAGCTTGTAGGTGCGGCCCGTGTAGTAGAGGATCCGCTCGGTAGTCGTCGTCTTCCCGGCATCGATGTGGGCCATGATGCCGATGTTCCGAATGTGGTCGAGCGGTGTCGTCCGTGGCATTGCGTTCCTCTGAGTACGGGCGCAGCACGCTGCGCACCTGCAGCAAAAACGCGGGGCGACCAGGCGCCCGCCGTTGGGCCGGTCTCGCTCCGCCATCATCCGGGTAGGGGCGCAGCGTGCTGCGCCCCTACGGCCTAGGATGCAGGATCCCTTAGCGCAGGGTCCCGAAGTTGTCGGTCAAAAGGTCACCACCGGTAATGCGCGAAGGCGCGGTTCGCCTCCGCCATCCGGTGCGTGTCTTCCTTCTTCTTGATCGTTTCGCCCTCGCCCTTCGAGGCGAGGATCACCTCGGCGGCCAGGCGCTCCGCCATCGTCTTCTCGCGCCGCGCGCGGCTGAACACGATCAGCCACCGCATCCCGAGCGCGGTGCGGCGCTCCGGCCGCACCTCCACCGGCACCTGGTAGGTGGCGCCGCCCACGCGGCGGGACTTCACCTCGAGCGCCGGCTTCACGTTCGACAGCGCCTGCTTGAAGACGTTCACCCCCGGCTGCCCGGTGCGCTGCTCGATCAGGTCCATCGCCTGATAGAAGATCCGCTCCGACAACGACTTCTTCCCTTGCCGCATCAGGTTCGTGATGAACTTCGACACCGTCTGGCTGTCGTAGCGCGGATCGGCCGGCACCGGCCGCTTGATCGCCTTCTTGCGCCGGCTCACGTCGCGGCCGCCTTGGGCCGCTTGGCGCCGTACTTGGAGCGCGACTGCTTGCGCTCGTTCACGCCCGCGGCGTCGAGCGTGCCGCGGATGATGTGATACCGCACTCCCGGCAGGTCCTTCACCCGGCCGCCGCGAATCATCACGATCGAGTGCTCTTGGAGGTTATGCCCCTCGCCCGGGATGTAGGCCGTCACCTCGAACCCGTTGGTCAGCCGCACCCGGGCGACCTTGCGCAATGCCGAGTTCGGCTTCTTGGGCGTCGTGGTGTAGACGCGGGTGCAGACGCCGCGCTTCTGCGGGTTGCCGCGCAGCGCGGGCGCCTTCTCCTTCTTCTCCACGTCCTTGCGGCCGAGCCGGACGAGCTGATTGATGGTCGGCATACGCTCCAGGCAAAAGTTGCCAAATAGACTCACAAAATAGACCAGCCATTGGACTTACGTCAACCCCGGCGGTCCGGCGAGACGCTTCGGAGCCCGGTTACGCCACGCGATGGTGAGCGCTTCGCGCACGGCGTCTTTCCTTGCCGTCCGCAACCGCACGTTCGTGGCACCAGCGCGACCCCAAGCGCCCTTCACCGCTGCGAACGTGGCCGGCTGAGTTCGCACGAAGAGCTCTTGTTGCTCGGGTGTGAGCTTCACCATGCCCCAACCGCTCCGAGGATAGCCCAGTGTCGCGAAGATCCGGCCGCCCACGCGAAAGTCCGGGTGGCCCATGTGAGCGGCCTCGGACGCCTGTGGTAGACTCAAGGCGATGGTTCGGAACTCGCGGGCCGTCATGGGCTTGTGCCTGCTAGCCGCGCGTGAGCCTCCACAACACGAATAGCGCCGCCGCGGTCGGGACGGCAAACACCACCAGGAAGATGGGGGCTTCATCGGCCACTGAGTACCCGGCCTTCGAGACCCCGACCCACATGTTGATCCCCGCAGCGACGAGCCAGAGTGGGACAAAAACCTTGACGGCCTTTACGAGTCCGACCGCCGGAGTAGCACCGCCAACCCAGCGCCCGATGAGGAGACATACCGCGAGAAGAACGAGGCCTCCGGCGATGACCTTAACCGTGTGCGTCATCGCGTATCCCCCGGACTTTGCGCTGGCCCACGTACGTGGCGATTTGCCAGCTGTTACCCCATTTGTCCTCCACCATGCAGCGACGGTCTCCATACAGCATGTCCGATGGCTCCTCAACAGAACGCGCACCGGCGTCGAGGGCGCGGTGATAGGTCGCGTCCGTATCGGTGACGTACACGTAGAGGAAGGCGGTCATCGGGCTACGAATTCCGGCGTCACTGATCATAACGAGCGAATCGCCAATTCTGACGTCGGATGGCGCGGCTGGCCGATACTCTCCCGTTGCGCCGAACACATGCTTGAGGAACTCTACGAGCCGTTTCGCGTCGTGAACCACGATGCGCGGCGTGACGGTGTGCCAACCTTGAGGGGCGAAATGGGAACCGTCGGTCATCGCAATGGTCGGTTGGTGTGGAGCTCGGGTCACGCCGCCGAACGGATCGCGCTTAAGCTGCGGGCGAAATGCCGACGAGCGCAAGCCGGCCGGGCCGGCGCTTCTTGGGCCGCAGTGTTCCAGGCACGGCGCATTGGGTTATGCTCAAGGCGTCCCCAACTCGGGAGTTGGCCCATGGACGAGGCGTTTGATCGAGGCGTCGTGCTGGTGCGCGGGAGCGGAGCCGGGTTCGCGCAGGAGATCAGAGCCGGTCGCCATCGCCTCCTAGCGGACGAGCCCATCGCCGACGGCGGCACCGATACGGGCCCCAGCCCCTACGATCTCTTGCTGGCCGGGCTCGGGGCTTGAACGTCGATGACCATCGCGCTGTACGCGCGACGGAAGCAGTGGCTCCTGAACGAGGTAACCGTGCGCCTGCGGCACTCGAGGGTGCACGCCGAGGACTGCGCGGACTGTGAGACAAAAACAGGAATGCTCGACTTCATCGAGCGGGAGATCTCGCTGGACGGTCAGCTTTCGGAAGAGCAGCGCGCCCGGCTAAGGGATATCGCAGACCGCTGTCCCGTGCACCGGACGTTGACCTCCGAGATCAGGATCCAGACCCGATTGATCTGACTGCCGTCTGTCCCCTCACGGTGATGGCAAGGGGGGGCAACGACAACGGTATGCCGCCCGGCTACTTGATCCCCACCACCATGGAGTCCGGCCCTACCAAATGCTCGCGACGCGAGGTGTCCTGTCGGACAGAAACCTCGTCGGGCGTTGCTTTCTACTACAAAGTACTTTATAATGATCTCTGGGCGGCTGTTCGGGCGTCGTTGCTCGGATCCCTTCTGGAGGCTGCCACATGAAGATGCTAACAATGATGAAGCAGCCGAGCGCCTTTCTTCCGGTGGCCATGTCGTTCGCCGCGCTCGCGACGGTGCTTGGTCACGTTGCCAGGTTTGGCGTTGCCCGCGAGGCCGATGAGGGGACCGCTGCCCATATCTTTCAGCTACTCATGATTGCACAGCTACCGATCGTGGCGTTCTTCGCGATCAGGTGGCTGCCGCGGGCTCCAAGACAGGCGCTGCCCATGCTGGCGCTGCAAGCCGCCGCAGCGCTCGCAGCACTGGCACCCGTTTTCTTTCTCAACCTTTAGGCCGAGAGGTCGATCGATGTGTTCGCTACGGGCTGCGCGAACAGTCGCATACTGGGCAGCCCTTGTCGAATACGACCCGCCAGTGGCCGTCGGGATCGCGACGCCAGATTGAGTTGAAGGTGCCGATTCGGCGACCGGTGGGATCCCGCACGGGCCCGCTGCTGAGGGCAAGCGTTCCGGACTCGAGGACTTCCACCATCTCGGGGCTCCAGGAAAACGGAGCGGCACGGCCCTCAAAGAAGAGGTGCCAGCCTGCCACGACGGCCGCCCTCCCGTGCAGAGTACCTTGGCGACCAAAGAAGACGGCGTCGACGGCCACGTAGGTCGCGAACGCCTGGGAATCGCGGGCGGCGAGAGTTTGGGCAAAGGCGCTCTCGGCGGCGAAAACCTGCCGGGACAATGGCTGCCTGTTGGCCGCCTGGGCCTTGGCAATGGGAGGGAAGAGGAAGGGGAATGTGAGGAGTATGAAGTTCCGGAGGCGCATCAGACCTTCCGCGAGCAGAGGTAGCGGTGGAGAGTGAGGAGAACAGCAAGGTAGGTACGCACCGCTAGCTGACGCTGACGGCGTAAAGGAAGCGCGCGTAGCCGATCTCGGCGGCGTTCTTCGTGAGTTCGACATTGACCCAGGCGATGACGTCACCGAACGGACGGTCCTGGAAAGGCCACCGTGTTCGCTGTGCCGATCGCAGGTCGTCGTCGGTGACCTGCTCAAGTACGACGCGCCACTCTCCCTGTAGCCGGCCGAGCCACTCGCGCACGTCGTCGGCATTGCCAGGCCACATCACGTTCTCGCGTGAGAGAGCGCCGTCGCCGCATGAGTGGTTGAGCACCATGGACCACCAGAAGCCGAGGTGCCATGTCAGCCACGCGATGCTCGGCGGACCGACGTCGTATCCCTCGTGATCCGGCCAATCGGCGCGCCACGTTCCATCGGGGACTTGATGCACGTGCAACCCCGCATGAGCAGGGCGCCACAAGCACTCCTCGGTGGCGAGTCCGTCGAGGTGGAAGGTGGTGAGCTTCCACGCCGTTTCGAACTGCCGGATCAAGTAGCCGCGGGCTTCGTCGGCCATAGGCAGAGTCTTGTGAGGGATACGAAAATGAATTCGCGTCGCCTAAGCTGCGGCGCCCCGGCGCAGTGGTGAAGAATCATGCGCCGCCAGCTTCATGCGCCTGCTAGGCCGCGACAAAATGCGGGTTCTCAATCAATCCCACAAGATTTCCGAATGGATCCGCAACCGTCGCCACGCGAATGCCCTCACCGACGTCTTGAATGGGAGACTTGAGGCTCGCTCCCGCTCGAGCAAAGTGCTCAAGCGCTGTTTCGGCATTTGCCACTAGCCAGTATGCGACTGTGCCACCTTCCCCAGGTCTTGCCAGGTTGGTGTCCGGATCCAACCCCAGCTCAAAGCCGCCGATGTTGAAGCCAACGTAATATGGCTCATCGAAGTAGGGCTGGACGCCGAAGGCCGCGCTGTACCAATCCTTGGCCCGTTGGAGGTCTGGAACGTGGTAGATCACCGTGCGTAGACCGAGAACCATCGTCCGCTCCGAGCAAGTTGATGAAGTTGACGGAGGGTATCGCTGCGACACCCTGTCATGGCACGTCAATGGTGGTGCCAAGCCCTGCGTACACATATTGGGCCGAAAAAACACGCTGTAACACCGCGAATGCCGGCTCTCCCGTGCAGTGTCCCGGCCCGATGCGATCGACGTGCCAGTGGTCGTGAAGCGCCGTGGCGACGCGCTCGATCTCGGCGTCCGGTGTGATCACGAGATGGAGCCCGCCGAGGATCAAGTAGACGTGATCAGCGACCCGGGTGGAGGCTTCCACGATCGTCTCGATCCCCGGGTGGGAGCATCCGACGAGCAGGATGAGCCCGTTCGGCGTTCGCAGTGCGAGGGAGAGCTCCCGCAATTCCAACGTGCCCGGCTTCTGCGAGACGGTGGGAATGATGGATACGCCTGGGCCGACCTCGGTCACGCTGTCCACCCAGACGAAATGCGCCGTCGGCCAGGCCGTGCCGAAGGTGAGTTCGGCCGGCGGACGGCCGTCGAAGTACCGCATGCGGCTCGGCAGCGTGGAATCGGAGCGATAGAACGTCCCAGGGAGTGCGGCACCAAAAACCCCAAAGCCCTCCTTGGGCGCATAGATCTTGACCCCTGGGTTTACGGTCAAGAGGTAGTTCAAGCCTGCCGTGTGGTCGCCGTGACGGTGAGAGATGACCACGAAATCGACGGTTCGCAGATCGACCCCCAGGGCGCGGACATTCTTGGCGAAGACATCCGCGTTATTGCCAGTGTCGAAGAGGATCCGCTTCCCATTGTACTCGACGAGCGCTGCGAAGCCCCAGTCCCGAGTGAGGCCGGCGCGGCCCCCGAAGGCATCGTACAGGATCGTAACGCGGTTGGGCAAAGGCGGTGGGGTGGCGTGCGCGGGCAGGACAACAGCGGCTGCTAGAATGAGGCAGGTTGGATGGGCAAGTCGCATGTGGCCAACTCCTCTCAATCGTTAACGCCCGAGCTTCAAGCGCTTGTTAGGCGGCGGCTTCGCGTCAAGCCATGCCGGCCGGCGCGGGGCGGAACCCCTTGTCGGCGGCAACCGCCAGCCAGATGAAGAGCGCCAGCACGAGGGCCTGCGTGATCGCAAAGGGCGGCTCGGACTGAGTCGGCGCGGCGACGATCAATGCCGGAAGCCTCCGGAACAGCTGCACGACCAGCACGAAGGTGTTGAGGTAGGTGGCGAGGACGACGCCGACCGCGTAGATCCGGCGCCACGCTCCCGCGAAGTGCGTGACGTAGTGCGCGACGATCACGACCGGCAGAACCACGAGCGACACGATCCCCACGGCGTGAGACGGCAGGAACGTGACGAAGGGAAAGCCGAAGCCGGTGGCACTCGTCGCGACGGTCGTGACCAAGAAGAGAACGGCCCAACGGTCGAGTTGTCTGCCGCTGGCGAGCCCCCCCGCGACGACGAGGCCCGTGACGATGCCGACCACACTCAGCAGCACGTGGATCAGCGTGAACGTCGTGAGGCTGAAGATCATAGGCCGTCCTTGTGAAGGGCTGCCGAATCTACTATGCCTTTTTGCCCGCCGCGCCCTTTGCCCGTTGCAGCGCAGCGTGAATACCCTCGGTGACGAAGCAAAACTCCGTGCCGCCCGCCATCCTGAGTGGAGGCCGCGGATGATGCGTCAGCACGAAGACGGGGGTGTGATACGGCGGCTCCTCTCCCCACCAGCCCTTCCAGCTGCCATCCGGCCAGGGGCCCCGGATGGGGCGCGCCGCTGGCTTCAGGCGCGTGTTAGGCAGCCCTCGCCAAGCCATCGAACCGCAGCCAGGATAGCGACAGCCGTTACCTTGCCGGTATCAAATCGAACTTGCCAAACGTCTCCTGATAAAAAAGGGCCCCTTCTTTAGGGTCTCCGCCGCTCCAGTGTTTGTGGCCACCCGCAATCCGGAGGAAATCGCCCGGACCAACACGCTTGGCGCCGGCATCGTCCTTATAGAGGTACGCGCCCCGTAAGACCACGAGCAAAACGTCAGCAGTGTGAGTGTGCAGGCCTGCGTCGAACCCGGGCCGGAACTTCGTAAAGCCCCCAAACGGCCCCGTGAGTGTATCCCCCCAGACCACAGAGCTGGAGACGCCCGGCATCATCGCCGAAAACTTGGCCGAACTTGAACGTGCAAAGATCACGCCTGTGCCTTCCCTCTGCGCAACGACGACGGCAGTCGTCACAATCAGAGCAACTGAGACTGCAGCGAGTGTCCAAGTGTGCTTCATTTCAACCTCCGCTGTTGTTGCATGGGACGATCATTTGCGGGTGCGCCAGCGCATTTCTATGCGGAACATCTTCCTCCGGGCGATGAGGTGGAACACCAATGCGTGATGGGGCTGCCTTGTATCTCGATTCTCTCTCAAAATGTGAGCAAGTTGGGACGGGCGATAGCCCGCGCTGCCTCGGGTCCCCGAGACCGTCCGTTAGCCGGGGCGTCGTCCGTTCCCATCGCTCGTCGAAAGTCCGAACAGTTGGCCGGGCGCGCAAGCCCGCATCGTGCAAGGTCGGATCGCGGCGAGCTGGTCCCGAGGAGGCGCGATGACGAGCCCGGTGTTTGTGGGGGTGGATGTCGCCAAGGAGCAGCTGGACGTCGCGGTCCGGCCCAGCGGCGACCGGTGGCGTGAGGTGAACGATGAGGCCGGGATCACCACGCTGGTGACGCGGCTCCAGCCGCTCGCCCCCGCACTGATCGTGTGTGAGGCGACGGGCGGCTTCGAGCGCGCCGCGATCGCGGCCCTGGCCGCAGCGGGCCTGCCGATCGTCGTCGCGAACCCGCGCCAGGTGCGGGACTTCGCCCGGGCGACCGGCCAGCTCGCCAAGACCGACGAGCTGGATGCCGGGATCCTGGCGCTCTTCGCCGAGCGGGTGCGGCCCACGCCACGGCCCCTGCCCGACGCGGCGGCGCAACTGCTTGATGCGGTCCTGACCCGCCGGCGGCAGCTGCTCGAGATGCTCGTGGCCGAAAAGAACCGACTCGGCTTCGCGCCCAAGCCCCTGCACCGCGGGATCCAGGCGCACATTCGCTGGCTCGAGCGGCAGCTCGATGAGGTGACCAAGGAGCTGGCCGGCCTCATCGAGGCCAGCCCGGTGTGGCGCGCTAAGGACGACCTGCTGCAGAGTGTGCCGGGGGTGGGGCCGATCGTCAGCTACACGCTGCTCGGCGAGCTGCCCGAGCTCGGCACGCTCTCCCACAAGCAGATCGCCGCGCTGGTGGGCGTCGCGCCCTTAGCCCGTGATAGCGGCACCCTGCGCGGCAAGCGGCTGGTGTGGGGCGGCCGCGCGAGCGTGCGTACGGCGCTCTTTATGGCGGCGCTGTGCGGGCGCCGCTGGAATCCGGCGCTCAAGCGATTCTACGAACGGCTGAAAGCGGCGGGGAAACCGACGAAGGTGGCCCTAATCGCGTGCGCGCGGAAACTACTGACGATCCTCAATGCGATGGTCCGCGATCAATCACGTTGGGCATCACACGTTCAATACAGTTGCTAACGGATCGCGCTTAAGCTGCGGGCGCAATAGCGTCAGGCGCAAGGAGGCCGGGCCGCTGACGCCCGTGAGCTCCAAGCGCTTGTTAGGCGGCATGCGGTGCGTCGCGCCTCTTTGGTTCCCACAACTCAATGGGATTGCCTTCAGGATCGTATAGACGGGCAAAGCGACCGTTGGGGTACGGCTCCGGATCGATTGTGACGGCGATTCCGGCGCTGCGGAGTTGCGCCGTCATCGCGTCAAGATCGCGAACGCGAAAGTTCACCATCCACACCTGCTTCGCTTCGCCGAAGTATTCAGTATCTACGGGGAACGGCGCGAACACAGTCGGCCCCGCCTCCTGCTGCCAGGGCGTGTCGTCATAGTTGGACGGGGTGGGAGTGACTCCGAGATGGTCCCGGTACCACCGGCTAAGGGTCGCCGGGTCCCGCGCTCGGAAGAATAGGCCCCCGATCCCCGTCACCCGTTCCATGGACCTCCTCTGTAGATGGGCGCGCGGCCTACCGGATCGCGCTTAAGCTGCGGGCGACCGCCCTGTCTGCGCAACTGACAGTGGACGAAGTCCCGTGCCCGCCGGGGCACGACACAACGGTCTCCTTTCAAACGAGCGCGCCCGTCAGCTTCAAGCGCCTGTTAGGCGGCCGCCTGCCTGCGAACAAAACTGCAACCTGAGCGTTTCGCCGGTCGGAAGCGCAGCCCACTGAGCAAAGAGCTCCCGCCGCTGCCCGCGAATACGCTGGAGCTCGTCGTCCGAGATAGCGCAGCTGCCCGCTAAACCGTGCTGGGAATAGTCGTGGCGGCACTCTCGTTGAAGTCCGCCGCAGACCACTCCACTCCCGCCGCCCGCTCCCGATCCAAGAACCCGACCACCAACTCCAACGTGAGCGCGTCAACAGGCAGCGGCCCCCGCGGCCAGGGTACGCCGAAGTCGGTCAGATTCCAACCTTGCGCGACAAAGCTGTAGAAACCGCGCCGGCCGCCGAGCACGCTCTCCACGGCATAGTGAGTCAGATCATGGAGGGGGAAGAACCGGCCCTGCTGGCCGTCTTGACGCTGCCAAGTGACTGACCCGTCAGCCCGCTCGCAACTCAGGGCCGCGGAACCATCCGCCTTCTTCTTGATACGGATGATGAGGTCGGCCATGTATGAAAGGTCAGCGTCACCTGCACCGGCCATTACGCCCTGAACTGGCGGAGGTGGTGATCGAGATGCTTGTACAGCATCACACCCCAGCTTCGTCCCGAAATGTGGCCAAAGACCCGGCTCGCTGGCCACTCAGCCGCCGGTCCGCGATCAGAAAAGCGCCCGATCAGGTCACGTAGCCGGCTGACGTCGGCCTGCCACGTCGTTGGACGCGTGGCCAGAAACTCCGGCGGGCTTTTGCCCTTCCCTTTCGGCCAAGGC
>Ga0209761_1002974_pt1 | contig 11174 bp, 10 predicted proteins | sample GraSoi013_1_40cm_4_FD_185818 | JGI IMG/M metagenome (GOLD analysis project Ga0209761, IMG submission 185818) | Grasslands soil microbial communities from the Angelo Coastal Reserve, California, USA - Sample 09_25_2013_1_40cm (SPAdes) (version 2) | ecosystem: Environmental > Terrestrial > Soil >... | reverse complement strand
CGCGGCCCCCGCCCGGTCCCCGCTCGTTGCGCCGGTCCTGCATCACCGATTCCATCGAGAAGCTGCCTTCGAGCGATCCTTCCGCGCCTTTCTTGCCGCCACCCGAGGGACGCCGCGGTCCGCGACGTCCGCCGCGCTCGTCCCGCTCGAAGCTCTGCTTCATCGACTGCGGCATCAGATCGACGACGTACTGGTGCTCGCCGATCCTCTTCGCGCCCTGGACCTGCTCCTCCACCCCGAAGACGCGCACCAGGCGCACGCGCTCGGCCTGTCGTCCGGCCGCCTTGACGGCTTCGCGCAACCGATCGAGCCGCTCGCCGGAAGTCCCCGTCGCCTCGGAGACCGCCTTGTCGAGAAGCTCTTTCACCGCGGTGGTCTCCGCCTCGGGCTCCGCTTTCGCTTGTCCTTCCTCGTCCGCATTGACCTCGGAAGGCTTGGCGCCTCCGGGCGTCGCCTTCAGATCCGGCTCTCCTTGCCCGGACAAGTCCTGGTCCGCGGCCGCCTCCTCCTTCGCCTCCACGGCCGCCGCGCCCGGCTGCATCACGTCCTCGGCCGTCCCCGCTTCGCCTGGCTTCTCGATGTGCTTCTCGGAAGTGGTGCCGACGACCGCGTCGCTCTGTCCGGCAGCCTGCTCCGCGAGGCCGAGGGCAGCGGCGCCGGTCGCGCTGTCCGCCCCCGCCTCCGTGAGCACCGCCGAGGCGTTCTCGTTCGGCTTCTCGGTGACGGCGCCGGAGACCGCGGAGGGAGGAGCGACGCGCGTCAGCTCGGGCGGGAGACTTCTGCGGGCTTCCCCCTCTGCCTTGGCGGCCATCCGGATCATCGTCCCGCTGAACTCGGTGAGCGTCTTCATGTGAACACCCGGTGAATGCGAAAAGGCGCGCCTTCGTACCACAACTTGCACACAAGTGAAGGACCGGGGTCGCCGCTGTGCGGCGTGCGCGAAATCGATCCACCATCCGGTGTCTTGGGCCTGTGCGAAAGCGATCCACAAGGTGTGGGTAACATACTAATCCTTGGGCATTATGCATCGCGTCACCACAATCCCTAGTGGGTTTCATTTGACAAAGCGGTCCCGGATGCCGCACTCTGCCCACACTTCCGCAGCGCTAGCGCGATGTGGACTGGAGGGGAAAACATCGATGGCGAAGACCGGCAAGAACGATCCCGCAGCCTTGTCCGCCCTGCCTGCAGGCGCGTCCGTCACCGCTCCCCGCTCGGAGGGCCCGAGACCTTCCCGCAAAGCAAGAGGGCTGCCGCTGACGCGCCGCGTTACGCACGAGTCCGCGACCGCCGGCGAGGTGCTGAACAGCGTCGAGTGGACGCGGCGCCCGGCGAAGATCTCCGGCGCGGACGGCGAGGTCGTCTTCAAGATGGACGACGCGGAAGTTCCGGCCGACTGGTCGCAGCTCGCCACCGATGTCGCCGTGTCGAAGTACTTCCGCAAGGCGGGCGTTCCCACCGGGAGCGGCGCGGAGGAGTCGGTGCGGCAGCTCGTCCGGCGCGTCGCGCACACGCTGCGCACCGCCGGCGAGGAGACGGGCGGCTACTTCGCGACCGCCGCCGACGCAGAGACGTTCGAGGCGGAGCTGAGCTACATGCTCGTCCATCAGATCGGGGCGTTCAACAGCCCGGTCTGGTTCAACTGCGGGCTGTGGCATGAGTATCGGATCAAAGGCTCGGGAGGGAACTACGCAGTAGACCTTGCCACCGGCCAGGCGGACAAGACGGAAGAAGCGTACAAGCGACCCCAGGTCTCCGCCTGCTTCATCCAGAGCTGCAGCGACGATCTCGAGTCAATTTTCACCCTCGTCCACGACGAGGCCCGCGTTTTCAAGTACGGCTCCGGGAGCGGAACGAACTTCTCGAAGCTTCGGGGAAAGATGGAGCGGCTGTCCGGCGGTGGCACCAGCTCCGGGTTGATGAGTTTTCTCGAGGTGCTCGACAAAGCCGCGGGCGCCACCAAGTCGGGAGGGATCACCCGGCGCGCGGCCAAGATGGTCGTACTGGACGTCGATCATCCTGAGATCCGCGATTTCATCCAGTGGAAGGCGCGTGAGGAGAAGAAGGTCGCAGCCTTGATCGCCGCTGGGTATCCTTCCGATTTCAACGGCGATGCCTACCGCACCGTTTCCGGGCAGAACGCGAACAACTCCGTGCGTGTAACGGACAAGTTCATCGAGGCGGTGAGGAAGGATGAGGTCTGGCAAACCACCGCGCGGACGACCGGCGATGTAGTGGAGCGTCTCTCCGCGCGGCAACTCTGGCGCGACATGGCCGAGGCGGCATGGAGGTGCGCTGACCCGGGTCTGCAATTCGACGACACCGTCAACAAGTGGCACACGTGCAAGGCAACGGACCGGATCTATGCGTCCAACCCCTGCAGCGAGTTCATGTTCCTCGATGATACGGCCTGTAACCTCGCGAGCCTCAACCTCCTCAAGTTTCTCGACGAGAAGACAGGCGAGTTCGACGTCGAAGGCTACAAGCACGCCTGCCGGATCTTCTTCCTCGCGCAGGAGATCGCCGTCGATCTCGCCAGCTACCCGACAAGGCGCATCGCGGAGCGCAGCCACCAGTTCCGGCCGCTCGGACTCGGCTACGCGAACCTGGGCACGCTCTTGATGGTCGAGGGGCTGCCCTACGATTCAGACGCCGGCCGGGCCATGGCGGCCTCGATCACCGCCATCATGACCGGCGAGGCGTATGCGCTCTCGGCGGAGATGGCGGCGGCGAAGGGACCGTTCCAGGGTTACGCCCTGAACCGCGAGAGCATGCTGGAGGTGATGCGTCTGCATCGCGATTCGGTGGCCAACATCGACCCTGCGTTTGCTCCCGCCAAGCTTCTCTCCGCCGCGCACGAGTGCTGGAACCGCGCCGTGCAGCTGGGCGAGCAGCACGGGTACCGCAACGCCCAGGCCACCGTGCTCGCGCCGACGGGCACCATCGGGCTGCTCATGGATTGCGACACCACCGGCGTCGAGCCCGACTTCGCGCTGATCAAGTTCAAGAAGCTCGCCGGCGGCGGCAGCTTCAAGATCGTGAACCAGTCGGTCCCCCGGGCGCTGAAGAAGCTCGGGTACGCGCCCGCGGAGGTCCAGGCGATCGTCGACTACGTCCGAGGCACGGCGACGCTGAAGAGCGTGCCCGAGTTCTCGCCGAAGGAGCTGGAGGCGCGCGGCCTGCAACAGAGCGAGATCGCCAAGGTGGAGAAATCCCTGGAGTCGGTGTTCGATCTGCGCGCGGCGTTCGGATCCCATGTGATCGGCGCGGCCGCGCTACAGCGGCTCGGGCTCGATGCGGGCGCCAAGGGCAAGCACGTGCTCGCGAAGCTCGGCTACACCGACGAGCAGATCGACGGGGCGACGCTGGTCGTCTGCGGTCGGCAGACCGTCGAGGGAGCCCGGTTCCTCGAGCCCGAGGACCACCCCGTCTTCGATTGCGCAAACCGCTGCGGGCCGCTGGGCACGCGCTTCATCGAGCCCATGGGCCACGTCCGCATGATGGCGGCAGTCCAGCCGTTCCTTTCTGGCGCAATCAGCAAGACGATCAACTTGCCGCACGACGCCACGGTGGAGGAGGTCGAGCGGATCCACTCGGAGTCATGGCGGCTCGGTCTCAAGGCCATCGCGCTCTACCGCGACGGGTCGAAGCTGTCACAGCCGCTCAGTGCGGGCGATCAAGCGCAGAAGATCGCCCTGCCGAAGGACGCGAAGGAGATGGCGGAGGCGTTGCGGACCTTCATCCCCGACCTGACGGCAGAGCAGGCGCAGCGGATGGCGGACGCGGCATTCCATGCGAAAGCGGCCGCGACCGCCGCGCCCGAGCAGCTTCCCGCGATGTCGCGCCGCAAGCTTCCCTCCAAGCGCTACGGCATCACCCAGGAAGCGAAGGTGGGCGGCAACAAGGTCTTCCTGCGGACCGGCGAATACGGCGACGGGACCCTCGGCGAGATCTTCATCGACATGCACAAGGAGGGCGCGGCGCTGCGCAGCGTGATGAACTGCTTCGCCATGCTCGTCTCCATCGCCCTGCAGTACGGCGTTCCCCTCGAGGTGCTGGTCGAACAATTCGTGTTCACGCGATTCGAACCGCAGGGCCCCGTGCAGGGGCACGATCGCGTGAAGTTTGCCACCTCGGTGATCGACTACGTGTTCCGCGCCCTCGGCGTCGAGTACCTCAAGCGCGATGACCTGGCACACGTCACGCCGGAGGAGGCGGCCGAGACCCCGAAGAGCGCACAGACCGCCGATCCGGTCATGGCGCCCGGGGCGAGCCCCGCGGCAGCGGCGAAGGCGGCCCAGAAGTCGGGCCCGCCGGACGCGGCGCGCGCCGCGGCGCGGGCGCAGGACGAGTTGTTTGGAAAGCTCTCCGGGGATGCGCCGTTCTGCGATACGTGCGGACACATCACCATCCGCAACGGAACCTGTTACAAATGCCTCAACTGCGGGAACTCGATGGGCTGCTCGTAGCGCCGTACCCCCCACGGCCGCGAGCGCCGGGCGGCGGATCCTTCGCGGGTCCGCCGCTCTTTTTTTTCCGGAAGCTCTCCCGGGCGGCAGTCGCCTGCTTCCTCGGCGGCAGCACGGCAGGGATGCGTGCGCTCTGCCTCATGCGGAGGTTGATCGAGGAGAGACGATGGACGGACGGGGCTGGAAGCCGGAGTACGGCATCTCCGCGGAGGGGATCGACATCCTCGGCTACGTCGAGGCGCTGCCGTGCGACGTCCGCCGCGAGCTGGCCCGGGCCATCGCCACACTCTGCCGGCGCGAAGGTTACCTTTCGCTGCACGACGACGTGCGAGATTGCATCGGCCAATCGCGGCGCGGAGCGGATGCAAAGCTCGCCAAGGTGATCCCGCTGTTCAAGCGGTCCCAACGCGGCTGATCGCCGGCTCCAGATCGAAGGCCACGCGGCGCGCCTCCACCGGCAGCCGGGCGACGAATGACGTCGCCCATCCGGTCTCCTCGCGCAGCGCGATGGATCCGTCGTGCGCGACAGCCACCAGCCGGCACAGATAGAGGCCGAGGCCTAGATTGTGCTTCTGGCGGAAACCGCGCCGGACGACCCCCTTCTGGAACAACCGGGCGCGCGCATCGGCCGGCACCGGCTCGCCCGTGTTGCGGACCGCCAGCACGAGCTCTGCTCCTTCCTGCGAAGCGGCCACCTCGATGCGCCCTCCGGGCCGCACGAAATCGATGGCATTGAGCACCAGGTTGTCGAAGAAGCGGTGGATCATCTCACGGTGCAGCATGGCGGACAGCCCGGGCTCCACCTTCGTCGCGATCTGCGCGCCGGCGTTGCGCGCGCTGGCGGCGTAGGCGTTTGCCAGCGAGACGAGCAGGGCCGAGAGATCGATCGTCTCGGGCGCCGAGTTGAGCACCCCGCGCTCGAGCCGCGCGATGGCGAGCAGATCGCCCACCATGGCCTGTAGCCTGCGGCCCTGCTGCTCGATCATCTTCACGTCTTTCTGCAGCGGTCCCTCGAGCTCGCTCGCCACCACCTCCGCAAGTCCGATCAACCCGGTGAGCGGCCCCTTCATGTCGTGCACCAACAGGTGCGTCAGCGTTTCTGCCTCACCCTGGGCGCGGCGCAGCTCCTCGTGGCTGACCTCGTTCACCACCAGCCGCGCGACCAGCCGATCGAGCTCGCGGACGACGGCGGCGGAGACCATCGCCACCAGCGCGAGGACCACGCCGCTCATGGCGATGCTCGCCCAGGAGACGCCGGCGCGGAGCTGGAGCGCCGCGAGCAGCGCGAAGGCCAACGCCGCGGTGGCGGAGATCAGCGGCGGCCGCAGCGAGAGCGCCGACAGCGCCACGAGCAGGGCAAAGGCCCCGAGGGTCCATCCGGCATTGAAGATCTGGCTATCGGCCCGCGGTCCGACGCTCCAGAGCAAGAGGAACATGAAGACGACGTCGAACATGGGCGACGCCATCGTGAAGTGTTCGCGCCAGCCGCCGCCGTGGCGCCAGCGCAAGAGCAGATACCCGCTCAGCGCGTAGGCGAGAAGCGGCCCCAGCTCCGCCCGCGATTCGAGGTCCCCCGCGGCGGTGAAAGCGACCGCCACCAGGCAGAACGCTGCCAGCGCGATGGCGCGGATCTTCGCCAGCGACTCCATCGCCCGCGCGCGCAGCGCCGAAAACGCGCGCGTGCTCGACTCTTTGAGGAGCCGGCCGCGGCTGGCGTCGTCTGTAAGCATGCGGGATTACGATTCTCGGCGAAGCGGAGCTTTTGACCAAACACTTTGCGGACGGCCCGCCGGTGCGATCCACGTGCCGGACGAACGTCCTCCACAGCCGGGCCCTCGCACTTTGCCACGGCTTGTGGACGGCGGGGAAACCGCTTTGCGTTCCGGGCGCAAACCGGGGGCCACGGCTGTGGGAAACCTGTGCCTGTCCCGGCAGATTTTCCCTGTCTTGACGCGATGTTAGCAGCAGTGCTAGCACGCCTGGGCACCGAGGGAGGAATCGCTTCCGCGCGGCAGTGTCGGACTCCTCGGGCAACGTGCTTGCGGCAACGGCGAGGGGCGTTCACTTCTTGACGGCGAGAGAGTACATCGAGGCCATCGCGCAGGAGCTTTCCGGCGTCCGTGGCCGGGGCCTTCTGCTTTCACCGGCCGACGCGCAGCTCGCGCTCTCGTGGCACGCCCGGGAAGTGCCGCTGGCCGCCGTGATCGCGCAAGTGCGAAAAGCGGCGCGCCTTCGCGCCCGCAGCACCGCGCGCGGGGCGGCGGAGATGATGCTGTCGCTGCAGGCCCTCGCGCCCGCGCTCGATCGACTCGGTGCGCGCCGCAGGTCGGCGCCTCGCGAGCCGGAAGGGCTTTGCGCACAGCTGCGCGCCGCCGCGCGCTGCCCGGGCCTGGCAGCGCGGGCAGCGTGGGAATCGCTCGCCGACCGCGCCGAGCAGCTCCTCGCGGAGGACGGAGGCGACGGATACTGGACGGTGGCGGTGCGCGCGCTCAAGGCGGCGCTGCGCGAGCTGCCCCGCTCCGCCGCGCTGGAGGCCGGGTCGGCGCTCCGCTCGCGCATCGCTCCGCGTCCGCAGGGAATGACGCGGAGGAGCTACCAGCGCAGCCTGCAGCTCATGCTCTTGTCCGCATCCAGCGAGCGCCTCGGCCTCCCGCCGCGCGCGTTCCTCCTCTAGGAGCAGCATCGATGGTCGAACCGGTCCCGACCGCCAAGCCTGTCTGCGCCCTGTGCGCCGGCGAGGGGTTCACTTTCCAGCAGCGCGAGGACAGGGGTATCGCGGCCGCCTGTTCCTGCACGGTTCATTGCCCGTCGTGCCACGGGCAGGGGCGGCTCTACGCGCGCGACGAGCGCGGGTACGAAGTGCTGCGCGGTTGCGGCTGCGGCGCCGATCCGCGCCGGCTTTCCTTGCTGACGGGCCTGCGGCTTCCCACCAAGTTCCTGGCGCGGACGCTCGGCGGATATCGCGCCTACAGCCCCGCGCAGCAGCGCTCCCTCTTGCGCGCCCGTCGGTTCGTCGACGAGTTCGTTCCCGGCGCGTCCGGACAGCGGGCGCTTCTCTTCTGCGGCCCGCCGGGAACGGGCAAGACGCACCTGCTCTCCGGGATGCTGCGGGAGCTGGCCGCGCGCAAGGGCGTGCGCGGCCGCTTCGAGGAGTTCTTCCTGCTCCTCTCCGACATCCGCGACGGCTTTTCCCGGGGGCTCTCCTCGCGGGAGTGGCTCGAGCCGCTGCGCCAGGTGGACGTGCTCGCCATCGACGAGATCGGCAAGGGCGGCAAGAACCGCGACTTCGAGCAGGGGATCCTCGACGAGATCCTGAGCGTCCGCTACAACGCCGGCCGCCCCACCCTGCTCGCGACCAACTATCCCCGGCCGGGCACCGTCGGCTGGGAGTTCAAGGCGGACGGCCAGTCCGCGGAGAACCTCGAGCAGCGGGTGGGACCGCGCATCTATTCCCGGCTGCACGAGATGTGCGACCTGATGGACGTACTGGGAGACGATCAGAGGGAGGTGCAGCACGATGCACGCCAGGCGCGAGACAGCGCAGCGGATGCTCCTGCTCGTGGGACGCGACCTGCACGAAGCTGAGCGGGTGAGACGGCTCCTGCCGGCGCGGGTCGGCATCGCGCACGCGCCCTCGCAGGCGGTGCGCGCGCTCCGCCGCACCGACGTGGTGTTGCTCGAGGACCGGAACTGGCCTTCGGCGGAGGACGAGGCGCTGTCCGAGCTGCGCGATCTGTCGGCGGCGCGCCGGCTCGCCTTGATCCTCTCGCGCCGCCGCGGCGACGTGGGCGACCCGGCGGCGGTTCCGGTGGTCGAGCGGCCCTACCGGATCGAGGAGATCATCTCGGCGATGCGGCTGGCGCTCTTGCGGAGACTGGCATGACGCGGTTTGGCCTGCGCCGGCGCGGTGAGAAGCTCTGCGGCATCCTGCGTCGCGCGCTGGAGGAGAACGGGATGGCGCGGCGTCTGCCGCGGCGCGTGTCTCCCGAGGTCTGGGAGAGCGCCGTCGGCCGGCAGATCGCCGCGCGGGCACAGCCGACCGTGCTCTCCGGCGGCACGCTCCACCTCCTGGTGCAGGATCACCGCTGGCGCGACCAGCTCGACGCAGCGCGGGCAATCCTCCTCGAGCGCTTGAACGGGAAGCTCGGCAAGGGCGCCGTGCGGGCGCTGCAGTTCGGGCTTGCGCACCAGGGCGCCCTCGACCAGGCACGCCGGCGCGCGGGCTTCTCCAGGCAGCTCACGCCGACGCACGCGGTGGAACCGTCGGGCGTGCTCGGGGCGGAACAACTCGAGCCCGCTCTTCGCGACGGGCTTCTCAGGGCGGCGGAGGCGGCACGGCGCAGGCGCCCGTGAAGAGGAGACGGCGCGAGCGCGAGCCCGCCGCGCTGCCGGCGCCGAGCGCTTCAGCCCGCAACGCCCTGGGCCCGTACGCGCGAGGCAGGCTGCTGGAGAAAGCGCGGGGCTTCCCCGCCCTGTCGCTCGACGTGCCTTGGGACGTCTTCTCCTCGCAGGCGATCGACGAGGGCACCCTGCTCTTGCTGCAGAATCTCCCCGCCGGGGAACCGCGCTCCGTGCTCGATCTGGGCTGCGGCTACGGCGCGCTCGGCCTGCCCATCGCTGCCCGCTGGCCTTCGGCGCGCTGCGTCCTGATCGATCGCGATCTGCTGGCGGTCGCCGCGGCCGCGCACAACGCCAGGGCGCTCGGTCTGCGAAACGCCGAGGCGCGCCCGGGGCTCGGATATCGTGAAGTCGCCGGCGAGCGGTTCGACTGGGTGGTGTGCAACGTTCCGGCCCGAATCGGCCCCCGGGCAATCCGGCACTTGCTCGAGGGCGGGCGGGCGCTGGGAGCCCAGGTGCGGGCGGTCGTGATCCGCGACCTGCGCGGCGTGCTGCGCGACCTCGAGTTGCCGGGGCTCATCCACCTCGCCTCCGGAGCGCGGCACGACGTCTTCGCCCTGGCGGAGGCCCCGGCGGCGATCGACCTCGCGGACGAAGGGATCTATGCGCGCGACGAGACGGAGTTCGCCGGCTTGCGACTCTCCCGCCCGCATGATGCTTCCGAGGACCCGGGGCACTTCGGCCTCTTGTCGGCGCTCGCGGAATCGTTGCCCCGCACGGCGCCCGGGCGCGCGCTCGCGTTCCGCGCGGGGTATGGAGCGCTCCCACTTCACCTCAAGTCTCGCTACCCCGCATCACAGGTGCTCGCGCAAGAGCGAGACCTGCTCGACGCCGCGTTCCTGCGCCGCAATGCGCGCGATCTCGGGCTGCCGGTCGAGGTGCGCGAGACGCTGTTTCCCGCGGACGGCCTGGAGCCGCGGAGCTTCTCGCTGGTCGTCGGGGAGCTCTCCTCTCCGGCCGGCCCACTGGTGGCGGCGAGGGAGCTGCAGGACTGCGCCGATCTCCTCGCGGCCGGCGGAGAGGCCCTGATCGTCGCCACCGAGAAACAGGAGCGCGGCTGGCTTCCGGAAGCGGCTCCGAAAAAGGCTGCTCTGACGCTGCTCTTGAGCCGGCAGGGCGCCTCGGTGCTGCGGATTTCGCGGCCGAGGGACGCCTGAACGGGGGGAAGACCGGGAGGGGGATTCGTCGCTTCCAGAGGGAGAAATCGCTGGACGGAGCCGATCCGGTTCTGTCAGAGTGCGCTCGTTTTTCGCGGGGAGACAGCTCCCCCAATGGGAGGAAAAACCGGATGGCCGCCAAGAAAGCCGCCTCGAAGAAGTCCGCCAAGAAGACCGCACGCAAGCCGAACGCCGCGTTCATGAAGGCCATGCAGCCCAGCGCGGCGCTCGCGAAAATCGTGGGGGACAAACCGCTGCCCCGCACCGAAGTGGTGAAGAAGCTCTGGCAGTACGTGAAGAGGAACAACCTGCAGGACAAGAAGGAGAAGCGGAACATCAATGCGGACGAGCAGCTCCGCGAGGTGTTCGGGGGAAAGAGGACCGTCTCGATGTTCGAGATGACGAAGCTGGTGAACGACAACCTGTCGTAGCTCTTTCCACAGGGCGTTCACGCAAGGGCGCGGGTCCAGCAGGGACCGGCGCCCTTTGCGTTTCGCGGGCCCAGAGCACATGCGCTCTCTAGGTTTGCGGCAGCAGCCCGGCGCCGTCGTCGAATTCGAGTTCCGGCTCGGCGGGCAACGGGTGCGCCGAGCTTTCCGGAACGATCCTGGCGATGCCGCGCCGATTGAGGACGATCACGGCCTCGCGGCTTTCCGCTCCGGCAGGTGTCTCCACCACCAGGGTGAGCGGCACGCGGTACAGCCGCGGCGCATCGGCGAAGCGGACACCGCCGGAGGCGGAAACGGGAACCCGCTTCGCCGAATCGTCGAGGCGGGTGAGGATCGGGGCCAGGTCGTAACGGAACACGATCTTCAGCCTCTCGAACGCGTCGGCGGACGAGCCCTTCAGACCCGTCACGCGGGCGCGCTGCCTGTATTCGAGCGTGACCAGCCGCTGGACCGCCACCCGGCTCGCGTCGTGGGCCTCGATCTTCAGGCGGCGATTCGCGCTGTCGTCCGGCATCCGGCTCCGTTCGTCGCCCTGCGGGCAAGCAGGTCCACCTGCCGGAATTGGTCACTGCGGTCGCATTCGAGAAGGGGGGGCCTCGCCGGAACGTCTGCGGGACACCATCGTGCAGTGTCGCCATCTGTGCGCTTGACGGATCGCCCGCACAGGCGCAATTCGCCTTGACGGGGCGAATCCTTTTTGG
>Ga0209761_1002973_pt1 | contig 11174 bp, 9 predicted proteins | sample GraSoi013_1_40cm_4_FD_185818 | JGI IMG/M metagenome (GOLD analysis project Ga0209761, IMG submission 185818) | Grasslands soil microbial communities from the Angelo Coastal Reserve, California, USA - Sample 09_25_2013_1_40cm (SPAdes) (version 2) | ecosystem: Environmental > Terrestrial > Soil >... | reverse complement strand
GGTTCTCTTGAAACGGCCCCCCAAGGACCCCACCGCCGAAGCCGCCAGACTTCAAGCCACCCATGTCGGTCTTCGGTTCGATACGGCCACGAAGCCGCTCGTGACAAGGCTCCACAAGGCGCGCCTCACCGTGTTCGTGTACACCGTGAACAAGCCGAAGGACATTCAGCGGATGCGCGCCCTCGGCGTGGACGGCATCATCTCGGATTACCCTGACAGGATCTGACAGTCGAACACACTGTGCGTTGACCACTTGGGCAAGTCACTCCCTGCGTGCCCGGAAGCGTGGAACGCATTTCTTACCGACACGCCTGACTATTTTCCAAGTCCGAGAGTCTTGGCGAACCGCTTGGGCACATCAAACGCATACCGAAGTTGGACGGCCACATACTTTTGAACAAGCCCGGGACGATCGAGAGGCTGGTCCTGCTCCCGATACACCGCAAACTCCATGGCGCGCCAGCGAAGCGCGAGCCCCACGATCCAGTCCAGCTCCGTGGGCTTCGCGGTATTGCTGGCCTCCCGGTCCGTGAAAAAGTTCGTATCGCCATAGAGGACCACCTTATTTTTGTAGAGATCCAGGTCTGCATGGGCCACGTATCGAAACAAGGCCCTGCCTGTGTTGTCGGGTCTCGCGAAATAGTTGCTGTTGTGAAACAGCCACCCGGCGCCGGCGTAGGCCGTGAGGTTCTGGTGGGGGAAGATGCGTTGCCACCATGGCGCGTCCTGCTCCGACTGAAAGCGGGCGGTCACGAGCGTATCGGCATAGCTTTGCTTGATGCCGCTCTTGTCCAAGGGAGCGTCGCGCTCGTACTGAATGCGCCAGCCCCAGCGGTCGATTAATCCCGTCAGTGCATAGGTGCCGTCCCATTCGGTCAGCCTGATCCACCCCTCAGTCCGATCCGAAAAGAAGTTCTGGTCGGAGTAGAAGGTCAAATACTGTTTGTACAAATCGGTCTCGAGGTGCAGCATGTGCCGCAGGCCGACCAAGCCGGTGTTATCAGGACGCGCGGCAAAGGTGGGATTCGAGACGAAGGCGGCGGTGAGGAAGTAGCCCCCGAACAAGGTTTCTTCGGCTTCCCGCGCGGCGGTGTCGGGTTCCTCCATCGAGGGCAGCGGGCGGCCATATTTTTCGAGGGCGTACGATGGCCCGGCATCGACCCAGCCCATGATGAAGATGACACAGGCCACGGCATGGAACGCGTGGACCGCGCGTACAGCACGCACAAGGTTGTGGAAGATGTCCCAGCTCAGCAATCCCACTCGGCTTCTTCAACCGACCGCCACTTCTACCAGGCCTTGACGAGGTTTAAGAGGAAGAAATGGTGAACAATGACGTAGGAGAGGACCGACATGGAGCAGGGCGACAAGGCACGGCCGTTACTGCACGCACGGCACAAAGATCTCCTCGCAATCATTCGACGCATCCACAGTGCTCGGCACAAAGCGATATTGCACCTCGACTACGCGCCCCTCTTGGAGGATCACCGTCGCCCAACAGCCGTGATGGATGCCTGGCCGACTCGCTTTCGAAGTGGCGAACGATTCCTCCAATATGGGCGCTTCTCGATAATATCGGAGCAGCGTCAGCTCCCCTTCTGTGGCTTGCCGCAACGGGGAGCCGGCGCACGAGAGCACCTGGTCCTTGGTTTTCCCCACCATGGCCTGCTGGTTGTGGTTGCCTTCGAGCCGCGGAGCCGTCGCGCAGCCGCCCAGCCACAGTAGGCCGAGCAAAGTAGAGGCAACGAACAGGGCACTGCGGGCTCTGGTTTTGAGACAATGGGCCTTTGTGGTCATGGCGAGGGCGGATCCTGTGAGCTGGTGCCAGCTTAGCACGGAACTGGTCGCGCTCACTAGGGATGAATCGGATGGGGGCGGCACGGTCCCAGAAACAACACGGGCGACCGTTGCAGCTGGTCGCCCGTGAGTGGCGCTTGGGACGCCGAAATCCCTATTAGGTTGTGTGCGGCCCGGGGACGACCCGCGCGAGAACGAGATCGTCAGACCTCTGGTCGGGGGACCAATTTGTCCCAGGCACTTGTGTTCCTCATGCCCGCGTCAGCTCTCCCACCTTCCGGTTGGGCTGGAGCCCAGTTGGTCTATGGTGCCATGAGGCACAGCCAGTGGAGAACCGGCTAGCATGACCGAGCAGAAGCCCGCCCACGACTCGGCGGGCCAGCCTGGCCCGGTGGAGTCAGCTCTTCCATCGTCCACCTCCTCCCTCTTGGGAGTTATCCGGGGGACCTGGGTGACAGCAGGACGCTGTCCGATCCCGCAGCTTATAAACTGATGGGCCGCAGAGTCTATCTACTCCTTCCGCAAAAAACTGTCAATGGGGAGAAAAGTGGCGCTGGTCCTCGTTCAACATCAGGTACTAACACAGTACGATCACCAAGAAGTCGGCGTCAGCGAAAGCCGGTTCATAACCTGGTGAAAACCACGTCAACATAACCGCAAGGGATGTTCCCACACCGGCTCGCGCTTCAGGTGATCTTCAGCTGGTCGAAGTCCACATCCTTCGGGGCTGGCGGGCATTTGAGCTTCATGTCTTCCAACATAGTCACGACGGTATCGGCGACCACGAGATCCCGATACCACTTCCGGTTCGCGGGCACGATGTACCAGGGGGCGTGATCCAGGCTGGTGGCCGAGATCACCTCCTCGAACGCCGCCAGATACTCGCCCCAGAGCTTCCTCTCCTCTAGATCGCCCACGCTGAACTTCCACCGCTTTTCGGGATCGTGGATGCGCTCCTCCAGCCGTTCCCGTTGCTCTTCCTTCGAGATGTGCAGAAAGAACTTGAGCAGCACAGTCCCGCTCTCGTACAGCAGCTCCTCAAATTCCCGGATCTGGTCTAACCGTAGCTTGGCCTGCTTGTCGGAGATGAGCCCGTGCACCCGCGTGATGAGCACATCCTCGTAGTGCGAGCGGTTGAAGATGCCGATGTGCCCCTTCGGCGGGACCTCCCGATGCACCCGCCAGAGAAAGTCATGCGCCAGTTCAAGCGGAGTGGGCGTCTTGAACGTCGCCACCCGGCAGCCCTGTGGGTTCACGCCCGACATCACATGCTTGATCGTGCCGTCCTTGCCGCTGGTATCCATGCCCTGGAGAACAATGAGCAGCGCCCGGCTCGCATTGGCATAGAGTCGTTCCTGGAGCCAGCTGAGTCTCGCGATGCGCTCGGCCGTGGTTGCTTTGGCCTTCGCTTTTCCCTCTTCTTTCCTCGTGTAGTCGCCTGTGTCGTCGGGATCGAACTTGCCGAGATCGAGTTTAGTGCCCGGCTTGACGCGATACTGCTTCATCGGAATCGTTCCTCCTGGTCGGCGCAGTCCTGCTGCGCGCTCGGGGGTATTGTACTCTTCCCAAGTCGACTTCGTCGCCGAGGACTTGACCGCCCTTCGCGCTAGCGTTGGAAGCGCGACCGTAACAAGCATCCAGTCCGGCTTCTCTCGAAAAACAGAAAGGGCCGCCCCAGTCTCGAAAACTGGAGCAGCCCCTGTTTTGGTGGAGGTGGCGGGGTTTGAACCCGCGTCCGAAGAACTTCAGCGCAACGGCTCTACATGTTTAGCCGATCGTTTTAGTTTCGCCGCCGCCCACGCCCATCGGCAGGCTTAGAACGGCCGCTAGCCCAGTGCGTTCTCGTCCTCAGCCGCTGAGCACCAGCCTCGGACCAGCCTGCTGCATCGCGCCCCTTCCACCCCCGCAGGCCTCAGGTGGAGGGACGTCGCGGTCAATTAAGCCGCGAGTGCCAGCTCTGTGTTGGCAGTTGCTTGTTTCCCGGAGGTTTTACGAGACCCCGAGAGCTCGACATGCACCGCTGACCTCTTGATCCCCGTCGAAGCCTGTCACCCCCTTTTGTTGACATGAACACCCGTTCACTATACCCGATGCCCCGCGGAGTTTCCAGACCAGCCACACTTCCCTCGCTCATTCACCTGGCTTGAGCTATTTGCATCCTTGTGGGGCGCATTGGAGCCCAGAGCGTACTTTGCTGGAGGAGCGGGGCACCCACCGAGACTCTGCCAGGATGGAAAGCGGAAACTGACTGAGTCCGCGAAGGAATTTCCGAAGGCTTCCGCCTGGCAGAGTCCGGAAGGGTCGCTCCGGGAAGCACGGGAGCGTCGGGCTCCATCGCGCCCCACTCCACCTTTCAGCACGGTCGGCGAACCCAATGCCTGAGGATCTCCTGTGCGTCAAAGGTGAGGACGTACTCCATGCAGGGCGAGCCTCCGACCATGTCACCGCGCCTCCCCACAAGAGAACTCCTGACCTCATACCGATACGTCCAAACCGAGTCGCCATCGGGCATGTCCTTTGTCAGAGACGGAGACCCCATTCGTTTTCTCACCTCGTCCTGTGTCGCTCGATCCGCAGCCTCGATGAGATATTCCCACTGCGAAGGGAGACACGCGCCGAGCACGAGACAGAAAAGTGCGGTCATCACGAGGCGGCTCGTGGGCCCAGACTTTTGCAACCTCATGGACGACCAGCCGCCTGAGGCGGCCTCCAGTCCACATGGCCTGACCCCTCCGCGTTGCGACGTGGGTCGGGACGACGGGATGGGTATTGAGTCAAGCAAGCGGTTACTTCGTCCCGTCCTTGACGCAGCGGAACCCGAAGGCTTCGTCCCGGTACGACGGATCGTTCCATATCCGAACCGTGTTCCCCACCAACTGCATGCCAGTGTTCCATGCGCCGCCCCTGAGCGGTCTATAGGTACTCCCCGCCGCGGTCGTCCACTCCCAAGCGTTTCCCGCCATATCGTAGAGTCCATACGGGCTTCTCCCGTCAGGGAACTGGCCGACCGGGGTGGTCCCGTTATTCCGGCCTTCCGCATTCAACTTTTTCGGATCATAGGTGTCTCCCCAGGGGAAACGTCGACCATCGGTGCCCCTGGCCGCTTTCTCCCATTCCTGCTCAGAGGGAAGGCGCTTCCCCACCGTCTCGCAGTACTGCTTCGCCTCGTCCCAGGTGATTCCGACCACTGGATGATTGGCCTTCTCGGGCGGGTATTCGCGCGGGCGGACCTTGGCATACTCGGCGTTGGTCACCTCATAGAGGTCCATCATGAACGCCGGAAGCGAGAGTTCTTGTTCCTTCCCCTTCTCGCCGTACAGGAATGGGCCGGCAGGAATCATGCCCGTGCCGGCCGTGGACTCAGCCCCGTTGATGGTGCCGCTTGGCCCAGCATCGACGGGATGAATCTGCAACAACAGCAGCGCAGCGGTGACGAGAATATGGGCCAACCTTCTCATCTTTTCTCCCGCCTGCTTTTCATCGCGCGCTGCAGTTCGCGGCCGGCCTCACGATCTTTGATCGCCTCCCGGCGGTCATACTGCCGCTTGCCGCGGGCCAGCGCGATCTCCACCTTGGCCTGGCCGCGAGGGCTGAAGTAGATCCGGAGCGGCACGATCGTGAGCCCCTTTTGCTTCGTTTTCCCCAGCCACTTGTTGATCTCCTTCCGGTGCAGCAGCAGCTTCCGCGGCCGGAGGGGATCGTGGTTCATCATGTTCCCGTGGCTGTACGGACTGATATGGCAATGGTGGAGCACCACCTCCCCGTGATCCACGCTGGCATAACTGTCTCGTAGATTGACCAGCCCTTCACGGATGGATTTCACCTCGGTGCCCTTCAGCACGATGCCGGCTTCCAGCTTCTCCTCGATCGCATAGTCGTGGAACGCCTTCCGGTTCGTCGCCACGACTTTCTCATCTCGCTCCTTCGCCATGGGACGAACTATAGCATGGGCGACCGCCCGCAGCACTTCTTCTCCCGATCGGCGGGCTGGACGGGATGCGCCTTGAAGTCACCAGAGCCTGATTGGTCGAGGCTGTGGCGCCTCGCCAGTAGATCATGAGATTCGAGCAGCGCCGTTCTTCTAATCCGATAAGGCGCTGCGCATCGGGCACCCGTTTGCGCGGACCAAATGATTCACGCCGCATCGTGGCGGCACCGGGAGCTGCGCGCCCTCCGTCACCAGAGGCCAGCTTCGCGCCTCTTGACCGCCTGCTCCAGGCAGCCTACCATGCCACCATGCGCCCCGCCTCCTTCTTCGCCCCGGTCGCCTCAATCCTCAAGGCCGTCGCTCATCGGCACGGGATCGAGACTCCGCTCTTCGAGCACCGTCTTCGCCGCCGCTGGTCGGAGATCGTCGGCGACCAGCTCGCCGCGCACACCCGCCCCGATCTGATCCGGTTTAAGAAGTTGTACCTGATCGTGGAGAACTCCGTCTGGCTCCAGCAACTCACCTTTCTGAAGCCGACGCTGATCGAGAAGATCAACGCCGCGGCCGACGGCCCGGTCGTGTCGGACATCGTGCTGCGGGTGGGGGAGCTCGCCCGCGCGCCGCGGGAAGGCGAACGGCCAATGGAAGGAGGCAACCGGGACGAGGCCGGGGCCACCCCGGAATCGGTGGCGCAGGCAGCCGCCAGGGCCGCCACCGTCAAAGATCCCGAGCTGCGCGAGCTTCTGACCATGGTGATCGCGAACGCGCCGTCGCCACGTCCGCCGGACCCCGCTACTCGGGCTGATCGGGAGCGGCCGACGTGATAACTCCCTTGAACAGCACTCGCGCGTAGGCCGCGGTCGCCGCCGTGTCCTTCCCCCCCAGTGGCCCGATGCGTCCCTCCTCGCCGGATTCATCCAGACGATAGAACCCTCGGACCGCTTTCTCGAACGCCTCGCGGACTGGCCGATCCGCTTCAGAGTTGGAAGCCGCTGCGGCCACATACCGGTGCAGCATCTCGGGCTCGGTCCACGCATCGTGGGTGAAGACATAGATCGAGATTCGGCGGTAGGGGCCCGCCGGGTCACCGGGCGTCGTCGGCCGAATCTTCATCCGTCCGAAATCCCGGGTCTCGCGGCCCACCTTGCGGAACCGTAGGATGAGACTCTCGATCCCTGGATCGCTGGTCCAGGCCGGCACGTGCACCGCGACGACGGGGCCCTCCTGGGATCCGATGCTGTAGGGAGGGATGGACCGATCGGGTCGGCTCAGGAACATCCCGACTCCGATCAGTATGAAGGAGCCGACGAGCACCCCCAGCCCCAGCTTGACGACCGTGTCGAGCTTTTTCGGGGACTGCGGGGGCGCGTGAGAAACCTCGGGGAAGGATGGGCCTTGCATGGCGGCGACGTTGCGAGGGGCTGGGGCGGGGCGACGGCGGCGCGACGTTATTCGCCGTTGTCCGCCGGTGGTCCGCCATCCCCGTTTCCGGGTGGAACCTCGTCACGCTCGGCGGTCTCGGCCAGCCTGGCCACGCCGACGACCCGGTCATCGGCCTCCTCCAGGTCCAGGATGCGGACACCTTGGGTGTTTCGCCCGATTTCGCGGATATCATCCACCTTGCAGCGCAGGATCTTCCCTTGGGCGGCCATGATCACGATCTCGTCGCCGTCGCGAACCTGCAGGAACCCGACTGCGGGGCCGTTGCGCTCCGTGGTTTTGACGCTAATGATGCCTTTCCCGCCCCGTCCCTGCACGCGATATTCAATAACCGGCGTCCGCTTGCCGTAGCCGCCCTCGGTAATCGTCAGGATCGAGGTCGTGGAGTCCGGCGTAATGGTCTCCATGCCGATCACTTCGTTGCCTTCCTCTAGTGTAATGCCGCGTACGCCGCGGGCGGTGCGGCCAATGGACCGAGCCTCCTCCTCCTTGAAGCGGATCACGATCCCCTGTCGCGTCCCCAGGAGGATTTCCCGCCGGCCGTCCGTGATCTCCACGGCGATCAGCTTGTCCCCCTCGTCGAGCGTGAGGGCGATGATGCCGCCCTGGCGGGGGTTGCCGTACGCCGAGAGCTCCGTTTTCTTGATGACGCCTTGCCGCGTGGCCATGACGACGAAGTGGTCGTCGCGAAACTCTTTGACGGGCAGCGTGGCCGTCACCTTCTCGTCACCCGCGAGGGCCAGGAGATTCACCAATGCCTTGCCCTTGGCGGCCCGGCCGGCCTCGGGGATCTCGTGCACCTTCAACCAATAGACCTTCCCGGCATCCGTGAAGAACAGCAGATAATCGTGCGTCGAGGCCGTGAAGAGGGTTTCGACAAAGTCCTCCTCCTTGATTCCCATCCCGATTTTGCCCTTGCCGCCCCGCCGCTGAGCCCGGTAGAGAGACACGGCATTGCGCTTGATGTAGCCGGCGTGGGAGATGGTGACCACCTCCTCCTCTTCGGCGATCATGTCCTCGATGTCGATCTCCGCCTCTTCCGGGATAATCTGCGTCCGCCGGTCATCCTTGTAGGCCTCCTTGGCGGCCAGCAGCTCGTCCGTGATGAGCTTGCGGACCAGCGGTTCGCTCGCCAGAATCGACCGGAGATACTCCATGCGTTTGAGCGTCTCCTGGTACTCCTCGACCAGCTTGTTCCGCTCGAGCTGCGTCAGCCGCTGCAACTTCATGTCCAGGATGGCGTTGGCCTGGATCTCGGTCAGCGCGAACTGCCGCATGAGGCCGCTCCGGGCTTCGTCGGGCGAGGCCGCCCGGCGGATCAGGGTGATCACCGCGTCGAGGTGGTCGAGCGCGATCTTGAGCCCTTCGAGAACGTGGGCCCGCTCTTCGGCCTTGCGGAGTTCAAAGGCGGTCCGGCGGACCACCACCTCGCGCCGGTGCTCGATGAAGTGCGCCAGGATCTGCTTGAGATCCAGCACCTCCGGCCGGTTGCGGACGAGGGCCAGCATGATGACCCCGAACGTGGACTGCATCTGAGTGTGCTTGTAGAGCTGGTTGAGCAGGACGAGGGGAATGGTGCCTTTCTTGAGCTCGATCACGACGCGCACCCCGTCTCGATCCGACTCGTCCCGGAGATCCGAGATACCGTCAACCCGCTTATCCTGGATCAATTCCGCGATCTTTTCGATCAGCCGGGCCTTGTTCACCTGGTACGGAATTTCCGTCACGATGATGCGGTCGCGCTCGGTCCGTTCATCGGTCTCCACGCGCGCCTTGGCCCGGAGGGTGAGGAGGCCGCGGCCGGTCCGGTACGCGTCCTTAATGCCCTGGGTGCCGTAGATGAGCGCGGCGGTGGGGAAGTCCGGGCCCGGAATGGCCCTCATGAGGTCCTCCACCGTGACCTCGGGGTTGTCGAGCACCATCAGGAGACCGTCCACCACCTCGGCCAGGTTGTGGGTCGGGATGTTGGTCGCATAGCCGACGGCGATCCCGCCCGCGCCGTTGATCAGGAGATTGGGCACCTTGGCCGGCAGCACCAACGGCTCGGTCCGGGACTCGTCGTAGTTGGGCCCGAAGTCAACGGTCTCCTTGTCGATGTCCGCCAGCATCTCCTCGGCGAGCCTGGTCAGCCGCGCCTCGGTGTACCGCATGGCCGCCGGCGGATCGCCGTCCACCGACCCGTAATTGCCCTGACCATCCACCAGCAGATAGCGCATGTTGAAATCCTGCGCCATCCGGACGAGCGTGTCGTAGATCGCCGTGTCGCCGTGCGGGTGGTAATTCCCCATGATCTCGCCGACGATCTTGGCCGACTTGCGATAGGCCCGGTTGTGCGCCAAGCCCATCTCATTCATGCCGTACAAGATCCGACGATGAACCGGCTTCAGCCCATCCCGGACATCCGGCAGGGCGCGGCCCACGATCACGCTCATCGCGTAATCGAGGTAGGACGAGCGCATCTCGTCCTCGATGTCGATCTGGATTAGACGTTCGTCAACGGGCATGTCTTCTCTCTTTCCTCCCCATCCCCTTCCGACTGTGTAGCGCGGGGTGGCTTGGGTGGCTCCTACTGCGCGCGTCCAACGAGCACAGCTTCATCGTGCGCGGTGCGCGAGCACGGGAGCCATCCATGCCGCCCCGCGTCAGACATCTAGGTTTCTCACTTCGAGCGCGTGCTGCTGGAAATATCTTCTCTCTCACTACACAAGGCGCGACTTTCTCCAGGAGCGCGCGCTGCTCCATCCAAGGGCGTTGCGGGTGGCGCCGACCTGGGGCCCGGCCGCCCGCAGCGGGGTCCCTACACCGGGCGGGGTGCGAGGACGGACGGGCTGGTCGGCGACAGGACCCGCTACACGTCCAAATTGCGCACTTCCAGCGCGTGCTGCTGGATGAAGTCTCGCCGCGGCTCCACCTCGTCGCCCATCAGGATCGAGAAAATCTCGTCCACGCCGGCCACGTCCTCCAGCTTGACCTGGAGGAGGGTGCGGGTCCCGGGATTCATGGTGGTTTCCCACAATTGCGTCGGGTTCATCTCGCCCAGCCCTTTGTAGCGCTGAAGGCCCAACCCCTTCTTCCCGGTCTCCAGAATGGCCCGCACCAACTCGGCCGTCCCGGGATATTCCACCTGCGCATCCCCGGATTTCATCTTATACGGTGGACGCCCCAACCCGATGGCGGAAGGAGCTAGTTTTTGCAGCTCGCGAAAGTCCGCCGACCCCACCAGCTCGTGCGTCACATCCAGGGTGTGCGACATTCCGTTTGTCTGTACCTGGCAGACCACTTTGTTCGACTCGTGTTCTTCATCCGTGGCCATGTCGAGGGTGATCGTGGCTTTCGGATAGACGGCCGCCAGGGCTTTCTTCGCGCTGGCGACGACTTTCTTGAGGGCCGCGGTGTGCTTCAGGAGATCCCGGTCCAATCCAGGTTCGTCCACAAACGCGCGCAACAGCCCGGCCTCCTGCTGTTTTTTCCCGAACCGCGCCAGCAGGCCTTCGAACGCAATCAGCTTCTTGAGAATCGGCAGCAGGCGCCGCCCGGTTGCAAACGCTTGCGCGCTCTCGAGGTACACTTCGACCTCCTCGACCGCCAGATCCGACAGATATTCGTTGAGGGCGTTTTCATCCTTCAGGTATCGTTCGGCCTTCCCTTTCTTCACCTTGAAGAGCGGCGGCTGCGCGATGTAGATGTACCCGTGCTCGATGAGCTCGGACATCTGGCGGTAGAAGAACGTCAGCAACAGCGTCCGGATGTGACTGCCGTCGACATCAGCGTCGGTCATCAGAATAATCTTGTGGTAGCGGGCGCGCGCGATGTCGAAGGCCTCTTTATCGTCCTTGCCTTTCTCGCCATCGTCTTTCCCTTTCTCGCCCTCCTCCTCGCGTTGGCGTCCGATGCCGGTCCCAAGCGCCATGATCAGGGTTCGGATCTCCTCGTTGGAGAGCATCTTGTCGAATCGCGCTTTCTCCACGTTAAGAATCTTGCCCTTGAGCGGCAAGATGGCCTGGAACTT
>Ga0209761_1002972_pt1 | contig 11175 bp, 8 predicted proteins | sample GraSoi013_1_40cm_4_FD_185818 | JGI IMG/M metagenome (GOLD analysis project Ga0209761, IMG submission 185818) | Grasslands soil microbial communities from the Angelo Coastal Reserve, California, USA - Sample 09_25_2013_1_40cm (SPAdes) (version 2) | ecosystem: Environmental > Terrestrial > Soil >... | reverse complement strand
TGAGAAGCCTTGTTGTCGCCGCGCTGTTCGCGCTCGTTGCGCGGCCTGCCGTTTCGCAAGCGCCCCGGATCACACCCTCGGGGGATCCCTCGGTTCGCAGCGACACGATCTACAAGCTGGCCGTGACCCCCGCCGATTATCCCGATGACGACTACGTGTACCTGCTCGACGACGGTGTGCTGCGTTTCGAGCCCGACGGCCGCAGCAGCCGCACGTACCGGCAGATCGTCCAGATTCTCAACCAGGACGGCGCCGAGGCGTGGGGGGAGCAGAGCTTCTCTTACTCGGGCGGCTCCGAAAAGCTGACGGTCAACTGGATCCGCGTGGTCAGGCCCAACGGCGAGGTCGTCAGCGCGAAGCCCGCGCACGAGCAAGAGTCGCTCGCGCCGGTTGCGTTCGACGCGCCGGTGTATTCGGATGAGAAAGTGCATCGCGTGACGCTGAGCGGCGTCGCGCCCGGCACGATCGTGGACTGGAGCTACACGGTCGAGCGCCTAAAGCCGCTCGTCCCCGGCGATTACTACAGCGGCTGGCGCGTGACGAATGGCGTCCTGACGCGGCGTTCGCGCCTCATGGTTGACATCCCGGTCTCCGTCACGCCGCGCATCCAGGAACGCAACGTGCACTTCAAGCGCCTGGACGTGGAGTCGCACGGGCGCCGCGTCTATACCTGGGCAACCAAGGACGTACAGAAGATTGAAGGCGAGCCGTTTGCGGCCTCGCCCAACACCCTCTCGGTGCACATCGACGTGGCTGCCTCGATCACCTGGGCCGATCTCGCGCGTTGGTACGCCGGGCTTTCCGCCGGCCGCTACGCCCTGAATCCGGCCCTGGAAAGTCAGCTCGCCGAGCATGTAAAGGACGCGCGCACGCTGGAGGATTCGCTGCGCGCGGTGCATCGTTGGGTATCGCAGGATTTCCGCTACGTCTCACTGTCACTCGGCATAGGCGGTTACCTGCCGCGGATGCCCGCTCAGGTGCTGGAAACGCGCTATGGTGACTGCAAGGACAAGGCGACGCTGTTCATCGCGCTGGTGCGACGGCTGGGTCTCAAGGCCTATCCAGTGCTGCTGAGTGCCAGCGGCAGCGCCGACTCGACGCTGCCGACCGTTCAGCAGTTCGATCATATGATCTCGGCGGTGGATCGTCCTGCAAGAAATGGCGGCCGCATTTACCTGGATCTCACCTCGGAGCTGACGCCGTACGGCGAGCTGCCACCGGCCGAGGAGGGTTCGTTCGTGCTCGTCGTCCACGATGACGGCACATTCGAGGAAGTAACCCTTCCCGAGACTCCGCCCTCCGCGAACCGCTCCGAGACGCGCATTGTCGGCGAGCTCAATGCCGACGGCCATTTCACCGGCCGGTACAGCGAAACCAAGAGCGGCGGCCTGCAGTACGGGCTGCGGCGCGCCTACGCGCGTGTGTTCAGCAAGGATGAGCTCAGTCGCCTCACCCAGGCGCTCGCGAATGGTGTGTTCTCCGGTGCATCCGGCGACAGCCTCAGGCTGTTCGACGGCCGCGACCTCCAGGCAAAACCGCAGGTGACCCTGACTGTGCGCGACGCCCCCGTGCTTTCGAGCGGCGGCGGGACGCGCATCTTCACCCTGCCAACGGCGCTTCCGAACTTCGCTTCGCTCGGGCTCGCATCTCAGCTCGAGCGGCGCAAGCCACGCCGCTTCCCGATCGATATCGGTGCGGTGATCGGCCCGATCGAGAGTGTTTCGGAGCTGCGGATGACTCTGCCCGTCGGGTGGAAGGCGGAGCTGCCGCCCAACCTCACCGAATCGAGTCAATTCGGCACGTACAGTGCCGAGTACGCGCAGGACGGCCGCGAGCTGCGGGTCACGCGCCATATGTCGGGCCACCGCGGCACGGCGCCGCCCGAGGCCGTGGATGCCCTGATCACGTGGCTGCGGGCGATCTCCAAAGACGACGTGAAGTTCATCGTGCTCCAGCCACGCGAATAGTCTCGCTGCTGCCGAGCGCGACCGAAATTGTGTGCGCGCTCGGACTCGAGGACCGGCTCGTCGGGATTTCGCACAGCTGCGATTACCCCGCGAGTGTGACCGATCGGCCCCGCCTCTCGCGACCTCGCTACAACATCGCCGGCCTTTCGAGCGGTGAGATCGATGCCGCTGTTCGTGCCGCGCTGCGCGACTATGGCAGCGTGTACGAGATCGACGTCGCGGCGATCACTGCGCTGAATCCCAATCTCGTTCTCACGCAGGGCATTTGTGATGTGTGTGCGGTGCCCGAGAGTCAAGTCGTCGAGAGCTTCGGGGTGGGGAGGGGGACCCAGATTCTCTCACTCGACGCCCACGACCTCGCGGCCATCTTCAACAGCATTCGCGACGTCGGAAGCGCGACCGGCGCCGTCGCGCAGGCCGACGCACTGATCGCGAACCTGTGCGCGCGCATCGACCGGGTCCGCGATCGAGTCGCCGATCGGCGGAGACCGCGCGTCCTCGCGCTGGAGTGGCTCGATCCACCCTACGTGCCCGGCCACTGGGTCCCCGAGCTCATCGGTCTCGCGGGCGGCGATCTCGTCGCCGGAACGACTCGGCGGCCGTCGTATCGGATGGAATGGTCGGACCTGCGCGCGCTCGAGCCCCCCCCTGACGTGCTGCTCATCATGCCATGTGGCTTCAGTCTCGCGGAGTCGCGTCGTGAGGCGGAGCGCTACGAGCCGCTGCTGCGCGACCTCGCGCCAGTTGTGCATTGCCTCGATGCATCGGCATACTTCAGCCGATCGGGACCGCGTGTCGTGGACGGACTGGAAATTCTCGCATCGGCTATATTCCCCTCGTGAGTCTCGTTTCGACACACGCCGTCGTGCTCCGGACCTACCGCTACAGCGAGACGTCGAAGATCGTGCGCCTGGCGACGCACGATTACGGCGTGCAGAGCGCGATCGCCAAGGGTGTGCTTCGGCCCCGCAGCCCGTTTGGCGCGGCGCTCGAGACACTGAGCGAAGGTGTGGCGCAGCTCTATCACAAAGAGACGCGCGAGCTCCAGACACTGGCCGCCTTCGACGTGATCCAGCTCCGCCGCGGCCTCGCGGATGACCTGGGCCGGTTCGCGGGCGCGGCGGCGCTGTCCGAAGTGATGCTGAAAATGGCGCCGCCGGCGCCGCTGCCCGCCGCCTACGAAGCGTTCATCCTGGGGCTGGATGCCCTGGTCCGCGCGGAGCCGGGCCAGACCGACGCTGTGGCGGTGCGCTGGCTCTGGCTTCTCGTGGGAGTGCTCGGCTTCGCCCCGCAGCTCGATGCGTGTGTGCGCGACGGCAACGCAGTCTGCGGAACGGTGGCGTTCAGTGTCGCCGAAGGAGGCGTCTTGTGCGCGAAGTGCGCGGGTCCCCAGCCGCCGACCAAGCTGCCGCCGCAAGCCTATCGCGATCTCGTGGCCTTGAACGATGCGCAAGTCCCACTCCCCTCGCTCGCTGCAGCACACGCCGCTGCCCATCGGCGCCTGATCGCCCGCTTCGTTCGTCACCATCTCGACGAAACGAGACGCAATGGAAGTGAACCGAAGTCCAGCGCCATCGACATCTGGGAGCGCCGCGCGTGGGTTCACCCCGATTCGTAATCGGCACCGCGGGGCACATCGATCACGGCAAGACGGCGTTGGTGAAGGCCCTCACCGGCGTCGACACTGATCGCTGGGAAGAGGAAAAACGCCGCGGTATCACCATCGATCTCGGGTTTGCCCCGCTCCCCCTGCCGGACGGGATTCAGGCCAGTGTCGTCGATGTCCCCGGTCACGAAGGATTCGTCAAGAACATGCTCGCCGGCGCGACTGGCATCGATGTCGCGCTGCTCATCATCGCTGCCGATGAAGGCATCATGCCGCAGACGGAGGAACATCTCGCGATCATCGAGCTGCTGGGCGTTCGCCGCGGTATTCCGGTCCTGACCAAGCGCGATCTCGTGGATGACGAATGGCTGGGACTCGTGCGCACCGAAGTCGCCGAACGCCTGTCGCACAGCCGCGTGCGCTGGCATACGCCGATCGCCGCTTCCTCCCTGACGGGCGAGGGTTTGGAGGATCTGAAGAATGCGTTGGTGGAGGGTGTGGAGGATCTTCGCGAGCGACCTGCGGACGATCTCTTCCGGTTGCCGATTGACCGTGTGTTTGCTTTGCCGGGAGCGGGGACCGTCGTGACGGGCTCCACGTGGAGCGGCACCGTCGCCGCGGGCGACAGCGTTCGCCTATTGCCGTTAGATCGCGAAGTGCGCGTGCGCTCGATTCAGGTGCACGGCCACGACGCCGCCCAGGCCGGTCCCGGGCGGCGCACCGCGCTGGCGCTGGTCGGCGTTGCCAAAGAGGAGCTCGAGCGAGGGGCTGTAGCCGTGACCGGCCCGGGGTGGGCGGCCACGAGCACGCTCGATGTGGCGCTGGAGCTGCTGCCCTCGGCCCGCAAGCCGCTAGCCGCCCGCAGCCGGCTTCGCGTGCATCTCGGCACGGCCGAGGTGCTGGGGCGGGTGGCTCAAGTGCGCGCCATCGCGCCGGGCGAGTCGAATTTGGCGAGGCTGCTCCTCGAGCGACCCCTGGTGGCGCGGGGCGGCGACCGGTTCGTCATCCGGAGCTTCTCGCCGGTCACGACAATCGGGGGTGGTGAAGTCCTCGATCCATTTCCTCCAAAGCGGCCGCGCGTCTCGGAACGCGGGCTCTCGGTTGGCCAACCTCCTACGGAACGGCTCGGGCGCTTCGTGGACGAGGCCGGCCTTGCCGCTGCGAGGGTGGGAGACCTCGCAGTTCGCCTGGGCATTCTCCCCTCTGAGGTCCCGGCCACGATTGCCGGCGCCGGCAAGGGTGTCCTCGCGGTTGGCGACTTTCTCGTGGCGCGCCGCGCCATTGCCTCCGAAGTAGAGCGGCTCGCGAGTGTGGTGTCAGCGCATCACGAGCAACACCCGCTGGATCCGGGGCTCTCGCTGCAGGCGCTGCGGGCGAGCGTCAATGCGCCAGCGCCCGTGCTCGATCTGCTGATCGAGCACGGCGTGAAGAAACAGGCGTGGGAGCTGGCGGAGGGAGGCGCCACGGTGCGAAAGCCGGGCTGGAGTGCCGCCCTGAAGGCGCGAGCGGGCGACGCGGGAGGGCGCCTGGCGCAGCGGCTGGCCGAAGCACGGTGGCAGCTTCCCACGGTCTCCGAATTGCAGCGAGAGTTCTCCGATCCATCTGTGCCGGCGCTCCTCGCGCACTTGGCGCGGGAGGGCTCGGTCGAGCGTGTGGATCAAGAGCGCTATGCACTGAAACAGGCGCTGGAGGAGTTCCAGCGGGCGGTTGAAGACACACTGCACGAGCTGGGGGCTGCCACGCCCGCACAGTTTCGGGACAGGCTTGGCTTGACGCGCAAGTACTTGATACCGCTGCTCGAGTGGGCTGACCGCCGGGGTATCACAAGCCGTAAGGGAGATACCAGGGTTCTCCGTGCTTGACAGGCCCTGAGCATTTCCTAGTTTTTTCAGTGTAGCAGTGAACCTTGCGCCCTGTACCAACAAGGAGAGCGGTCTAAACGCATCTTTACGTTTGCAGAGGAGTCGGTGAGATGAAGCTGTATGCCTGGGCATTGCTGGCGGGGGGGCTCGGGCTGCTCGCGGGAGGGGGAGTCGACGGCGTTTTGGGGCAAGCATCGCCGCCACCGCTCGTGGAGCTCAAGCAAAACTATCCGAACCCCTTCAACCCGGCGACCACGATCCCGTTCACCTTGAGCGGGGATCTGTTTGCCAATGGTCATCGGCCGAAGGTGTCGCTCAAGATCTTCAACGTGCTGGCGCAGCTCGTTGCCACACCCATCCTGCAAGGGACCGGTGAGGACCTCAACGATCTCGAGCTGACGTGCAGCGCGCCGAGTACCGGGGGGGGGGGGCTGCACCTTTACCGCGTACTGGGACGGGAAGGTCCTGAAGACGGACCACGAAGCGGCGTCGGGCGTCTACATCTACCAGCTGGTGGTAGATGGGAGACGGTTTACGAAGAAGATGATCATTATGAAATAGAGGCGCGAAAAAGGCGCGAGAAAAAGGCGCGGTGGGTGTCACCTACCGCGCTTTTTCGCGGAGTTACGCGCCTTCTGTCTTTTTGGCATCTTTCCCCGGCACACCGGTTGCTTGGGGAGCGGGCATGATCCAACCAGACAGACTCACCGTAAAAGCCGCCGAGGCTTTGCAGCAGGCTGCGTCCCTGGCCCGTTCCAGAGGCAATCCCGTCGTCAACGACGCGCACCTGTTCTACGCCCTGCTGCAGCAGGACGAAGGCATCGTCGTCCCGCTGCTTCAGAAGGCCGGGCTCAACGTCACACAGCTTCAGGCCGACACCCAGCGCGAAATCGAGCGCTTTCCCAAGCAGTCGGGTGGAGCGGATCCGACGCTCTCGCGCGAGCTGACGCGCGTCCTCGACCGTGCCGACGAGGATGCGAAAGCGCTTGGCGACGCGTACGTCTCCACCGAGCACATCCTGCTCGCGTTGGCAGAAGAGAAGGGCACCACGGCGCGCGAGCTGCTCTCGGCGAACGGCGTCACCCGCAAAGATCTGCTCGCGGCGCTCGAAGGCGTGCGGGGCGCGCATCGGGTCACGGATCAGGAGCCGGAGAGCAAGTATCAGGCGCTGCAGCGCTTCACCCGTGATCTCACCGAGGTTGCGCGGAAGGGGAAGCTCGATCCGGTCATCGGCCGGGACGAAGAAATTCGGCGTGTGATGCAGGTGCTGTCGCGCCGTACCAAGAACAACCCGGTGCTGATTGGTGAGCCGGGTGTCGGGAAGACCGCGATTGTCGAAGGGCTCGCGCAGCGCATCGTCAATGGCGATGTCCCGGACTCCCTCAAGAACAAGCACCTCATCGCGCTCGATATCGGGGCGCTCGTCGCCGGCACCAAGTATCGCGGCGAGTTCGAGGAGCGGCTCAAGTCGGTGCTCAAGGAGATCACCGCAACCGAAGGGCGTTACATCGTATTCATCGACGAGCTGCACACGCTGGTCGGCGCGGGTGGCGCCGAGGGCGCGGTCGATGCGTCCAACATGCTCAAGCCCGCGCTGGCGCGCGGCGAGCTGCACGTCGTCGGAGCGACGACGCTCGATGAGTATCGCAAGCACATCGAGAAGGACGCCGCGCTGGAGCGGCGCTTCCAGCCCGTCTATGTGGGCGAGCCGTCCGTCGAGGATACGATCGCGATTCTGCGCGGCCTGAAGGAGAAGTACGAAGTCCATCACGGCATTCGCATCACGGACAACGCCCTGGTTTCGGCCGCGACGCTATCGCATCGCTACATCACCGACCGCTTCCTGCCCGACAAAGCCATCGACCTGATCGACGAAGCTGCCGCTCGGCTGCGCATTGCGATCGATTCGTTGCCCCAGGAGATCGACGAGGTCGAGCGCAAGATCACGCAGCTCGAGATCGAGCAAGCCGCGCTCGCCAAGGAGAAGGACAAGGCGTCCAAGGAGCGCAAGGCCAAGATCGAGCAGGAAACGGCGGAGCTGCGCGAGAAGTCGAATGCCATGAAGGCGCAGTGGACCGCGGAGAAGGACGCGATCCAGAAAATCCAGGCGAAGAAAGCGGAGCTCGAACAGCTGCGTACGGAGGCGGAGCAGGCGACGCGCCGGGGCGATCTCCAGAAGGCGGCCGAGATCAGCTATGGGCGCGTGCCGGCGGCCGAGAAGGAGATCCAAACGCTCGAAAAACGGCTCGCTGAGATCCAGAAGAAAGGGAAGTACCTGAAGGAAGAAGTCGACGCGGAGGACATCGCCGAGATCGTGGCGAAATGGACCGGCATTCCCGTGACGAAGATGCTCGAGTCAGAGAAGGAGCGGTTGCTCAAGCTCGAGGAAGAGCTGGGGCAGCGCGTGATCGGCCAGCGCGAAGCGCTGGCCGCGGTGGCCAACGCCGTGCGGCGCGCGCGCGCGGGATTACAGGACCCGAATCGCCCGACCGGGTCCTTCATCTTCCTCGGGCCCACGGGCGTCGGCAAGACCGAGACGGCGCGCGCGCTGGCCGAGTTCCTGTTCGACGACGAGCGGGCGCTCGTGCGGCTCGACATGTCGGAGTACATGGAGAGGCACGCGGTCGCCCGCATGATCGGCGCGCCACCGGGATACGTCGGCTACGAAGAAGGCGGCCAGCTGACCGAGGCGATCCGGCGCCGGCCCTATTCCGTCGTCTTGTTCGACGAAATCGAGAAGGCGCATCCCGACGTCTTCAACGTCCTGCTCCAGATCCTGGACGACGGGCGGCTGACCGATTCGCAGGGTCGCACGGTCGATTTCCGCAACACGGTATTGATCATGACGTCGAACATCGGTTCGCAATACTTGATCGACGCGGGCACCGGCGGCGTCGCATGGGAGCAGGCGGAGACAAAGGTGATGGAGCTGCTGCGGCAGGCGTTCAAGCCGGAGTTCCTCAACCGGGTCGACGACATCATCATCTTCCGGCCGCTGACACACGAGGACATCTCGCGAATAGTGGACATTCAGATCAAGCGGGTCCAGCGCCTGCTGGCGGATCGCAAGCTCACGATCGAGGTGACGCCAGCGGCGAAGTCGCTGCTCGTTGCCGAGGGCTACGATCCCGTGTATGGGGCGCGGCCGTTAAAGCGGGCGATTCAGCGGTTGCTGCAGAATCCGCTCGCGGTGGCGGTACTCGAGGGACGGTACGCCGAGGGCGATCGCATCAAGGTCGATCGGACAAAGGATGGGAACTCGCTGAGTTTCGAGCGGGCGCGCGAGCCAGTACGTGCTTAAGGGCATGGCGGCCGCGCTGGAGCAGGCGCGGCTCGCAGCGTCCAAAGACGAGGTTCCAATCGGTGCCGTCGTGATGCGCGGCGATGACATCGTCGCCGAAGCACACAACGAGACCGTGGCTCGCAAAAACCCCACGCTCCATGCGGAGATGCTCGCGATTGAGCGGGCACTCGACGCCCTGAGGACTGATCGACTGACCGACTGTACACTCTACGCCACGATCGAGCCGTGTGCCCAGTGCGCGGGGGCAATTGTGCTGGCCAAGGTCGGGAAGCTCGTATTTGGCGCGTACGACGAGAAGGCCGGGATGTGCGGGTCTTTAGGCGATTTGGTGCGGCATCCCAGGCTCAATCATCGCGTCGAAGTCAGGGGCGGAGTTGAAGCAGAGGAATGTGGCCGGCTGATCAAGACTTTTTTCTCAGCAAAGCGTCCAGCGTCTCAGCAGCCTCGCTGATCTGTTCAGCGGTGATGTACGGAGCCGGTCCCAGCCGCAGGGTGTCGCCCCGATAATCCGTCCAGATGTTCTTCTTTCGTAATGCGGCCTGAAGGTCAGCCGCGCGGTTTGACGGCAACGCCAGGAACCCACCGATTGCCGTGACCGGGACGTCGAGTCCCCCGCCGAGTGCCTTCGCGAGCGCCCCTACTTGATGCTGGCTCAGCTCGCGCAGCTCCTGTGGCGTGAGTTTCTGCTCCTCGAAGAACTTGAACACCGCCGCCGCGCGATAGTGACTCGTGTAGTCATAGGTCGCGCCCGCGAAGCGAGCAGGCCCTGGCCCATATTCGACGCGGCCTGTCGAGGGTTTCTTGGCCAATTCCGTGAACTCGCTGAACCACCCGGTGATTACGGGGCGCAACCGGCAGTCGGCAGGCATCCGCAGGAACGCATTGCCCCCACCGAGCTGGCAGTATTTGTAGCCGCCACCGACGACGTACGCTTGCTCCAAGCCTTCCTTCTTGAGGGAGAAGGGCACGACGTTGAGCGCATGGTAGGCGTCGACCAGCAATTCGGCGCCGCGCTGCTCGCACTCGCGGAGCACGGTCTGGAGATGGGGGACGATGTGCGCGTTGGTATAGAGCACTGCCGAAACGAGCACGGCCGCGGTACGATCGCTGACCTCACGCGCGAGTCTTTCGGCGAGTGTCGCTGCGGGAGTCGCTTCCACCTTCACGACCTCGATGCCTTCTTCCGCCAGACGATCCAGCTGGCGCCGGATCGTATGGAATTCCGCATCGGTCGTGACGAGTCGTGAGCGTTTGCGCAGTGGGAGGGCCGACAGAAATCGCACCACAAGCTCGTGCGTGTTCGCTGCCAATGCAATGCGAGCCGGCGCGTCGTCGAGCAGTCGCGCGAAGCCGCGCCTTACCTCATCCGCCTTGGCGAACGCGAGATCCCATACATCGTCAAGGTGCTCGGCAGTATCCAACCAGGCCTGTGCCTGTGCTTCGAAGCCGACGTCGGGCCAGGCCTGATGCGAGTGGCCGGTGAGGAGAATGCGGTCGGTAACGCCAAAGCGATGGTAATGCTTTGCGAGCTGCTCCGGGTTTATCACAACTCGGAGCGAATCGCCCACAGATCGGGGAACGCCGGCTGATTCAACGTCGTAAGCAGATACTCGGCGCCCGCAGACCCTCCCGTCCCCGGCTTCGTCCCGATCGTCCGCTGCACCATCTTCACATGCCGATACCGCCACTCCATGAACCCCTCGTCCAGATCCACGAGCCGCTCGGCGATCTGTGCCGCCGTCGGATCCTTCTTGTAGACCTCCACCAGAATCCGCTGCACTTCGGGTGAGGGTTCGTATGCCTTGCTGTGATCTCTCTGAAGCAAGGTCTTCGGTATTTGGTATCCGTTGGCCGCCAGATAATGCAGGAAGGCGTCCCACAACGTCGGCTGATTGAACCGGCGCTCCACGCGCTTGCGATTCTCGCTCCCCTCCGGATAGCGCTCGAACGAGTGCCGGCCCTTCTTGCCGAGGATGAACTCGATTTCGCGGAATTGATGCGACTGAAATCCGCTCCCCGATTCCAGGCGATCGCGAAACGCCAGAAAGTTGAGCGGCGTGATGGTCTCGAGTACGTCAATCTGTGCAACTAATGTCTTGAGGATGGTGAGGATGCGCTTCAGAGTCGCTGCTGCGCGTGGCGTGTCGTTCGTGCGCAAAAGCTTCTGTAAATAGTCGAGCTCGTGCAGCACTTCCTTGAACCACAGCTCGTAGACCTGGTGGATGATGACGAAGAGCGTCTCGTCGTGCTCCAGCTCGCCCGGTCGGGGCTGCTGGAGCGAGAGAAGCTCGTTGAGTCTCAGGTAGCTGGAATAGGTGACGGTCATAGCCGTGGCTTGTAGCGGTTGAGCGTCGCATAGGGATCAGGCCAGGGCAGGGGATAGTCCTGCTCGTAGGCCGCGTGGCGCGTCCAGTAGGGGTCCCACAGATGCGCGCG
>Ga0209761_1002970_pt1 | contig 11180 bp, 14 predicted proteins | sample GraSoi013_1_40cm_4_FD_185818 | JGI IMG/M metagenome (GOLD analysis project Ga0209761, IMG submission 185818) | Grasslands soil microbial communities from the Angelo Coastal Reserve, California, USA - Sample 09_25_2013_1_40cm (SPAdes) (version 2) | ecosystem: Environmental > Terrestrial > Soil >... | reverse complement strand
TCTAGGCTTTCGCGGGTCTCCCATGGCACTACCCTAGTCTATTTCTTCTCCTCTTCCTTATCCTTCTTCCCGGCGGCTCTAGCTGCTTCCATGAGAACCTTCTTCTTCACTCCGACAGCCTTTCCTGATCTGCCCGTGGTCCTTGTTCTCTGTCCTCGAACCTTCAGGCCTAGGGAGTGTCGGATTCCTTTCCAGCTCTGGATATCCTTCATGAGGTCGATGTCCGATTTGATCTTCAGTGCCAGATCTGCTCCAACAAGGTGCATATCTCGGCCGGTCTCGATATCCTTGCGCCTATTCACCATTCTAGGCGGTATTCCGTGCTTCAGAGGGTCTTTGATGACGTCCTCTACTCTTGATAGTTCGCCGTCTGAGAGGGCTCCCATGCGGGCTTCTGGGTTGATCTTTGCCGCTTTGACAACTGCAAATGCCAGGTTGGGTCCTACGCCTCGTATCTTGCCGAGACCGTAGGCTACTTTCTTAGTCCCGTCTATGTCGGTTCCCATAAAGCGGAGTATGAGCCTGAACTCTCGGGACATAATTTCACTGAGACGAGCAATCGCCCTTCCCCTCGCGTAATTTAACGTTTCCACTTTGCGAATACATCAAGAGTCCGTTGCTGTCTTCAACCCTTATGCCGGAAGACGCGATCCAAGGGCATGGGTTAACTTCGATTGACCGCGACTGCTTCCAAAGTCGAAAGGTGAGCATTACTCAGAAGTTCGAATTGTTAGTTGATTATCGGAGTTCGAGGATTGTTGGCGCCAACAATGACTGGTCCGTGAGGCCAGTAAACGTGAAAGGCGAATTCGTATGGCACAATCACGAGGAGGAAGACGAGCCTCTTCTCGTGATGAAGGAACAATTAACCATCAAGAGTAGAGATCGTGATGTTGATCTCAAAGAGGGTGAGTTTGTAACCCCCCCGAGAGGGTCGAGCACAAACCCGTAGCTGATGAGGAGGCTCATATCATGCTCCTGGAGAAGAAAACCACGATAGAACACGGGGACAGTTCGAAACGAAGGACGGCTACGGATCCATGGGTTTGAGGTCGCAACGTTTGCCGAAGGTAAGCGAAGCAATCTAGGGATTGAGAACGCCCACTTTGCCCCAACTATGTGTGTTTGTCTGATCACCGGCCTGTTCGTGCCTCGTTAACTAATCCTGTGATTGTCGAGTGGAATTTTTATCTACGAATTATTGCTCGCAAGTATCTGGTTGATCGTTTTTTCGGTGAAAAAGTTCGTGCAGCGAAAATTTTCTCCGTTGAGTGAAAATTTTTTCGGCGGAAAAAATTACTGTCGCGATCGATCTCTGCGCAAACAATTCTTAAATACGCGTTGCACATTGATTGTGATCATCCGGAAAATTCGGACTAGAAAATCTTCCAGAAATGTTTGGACCACATCTTACGCTTGATTTGTCGGAGTGTGACCGTCGAAAGCTCTCCGACCTTTCTCACATCTACGATCTCCTCGATGAGCTTCCCGACGTTATCGGGATGCACAAGATCACTCCCCCCTACACTTTCATCTACCGTCCCGGCGACAATCCCACCGAATGGGGAGTCAGCGGGTTCGTCATAATCGCAGAGAGCCACATCAGCATTCACACTTTCCCGGACAGAAACACAGCTTTCGTCGACATCTTCAGCTGCAAACAATTCGACATTCACAAGGCCGTCAACTACATCGTCGCCAAGCTCGACGCTCACAAGGCTGACAAGAAACTGTCTGGACGAGGCAAAGAATACCCGCGACAAGTCGAAGCAGCTCGCGAGATTGTAATGCGAACCCGTCCCAGTTTGAAGCAGTAGCACAATCTATCGATTTCGGATCGGTTCCGGCGAACTTGTAGTTATCCGTCTCGTTTCCGAACCATTTTAGCCCGATCTATTCTTTTGCAAAGGTCTGCCATGAGCCTCAACAGCCGCAGGCAAAGCGGGTTCTGTTACCATTCGCGTTTGCCCAGATGCGTTGGCGTTCAAGAAGTCTTCAAAAGCAGTTTGCCCTCGCGAGACGAGACCGTGTTTTCGAAAGAATTCTCTTTTACTGAGAAACCCTTCCCGTGTACTAACTCTCTCTTTCCACTATCTTTCTTTTTTCGTTATCTTTTCGTTTCTGTTATCTACTGTCCGACCCCCACGGGGTATGTCTAAACAAAAAAACTCCTTCACACTTTCAAGAGCAGAGCGACAAATTGTTGGCGCCGGGAGTGGGATTTGAACCCACGCGCCCCGAAGGGCACAGGCTAACAGGAGAGCCTATTCCAGACATGGGCCCGCGTGCCACGCAGACTGCCCGGTACCAGGCTCCGGAACCCCGGCTAAACCAGCAAACGTTTCAACGACTATTTTCCCTTTTGGGAAGCTAATCGCAGAACTCTTTTCCGACAATTCAGTAATTGATACTCGGAGACGCGAGTTCGAGGGTGATAAATCACAGAGAACTGTTGAGAAGAGTTACGAGAGTGGCGATGGGAGCGGGCCAGCCAACAACCCTTGACGGGCGAATGGCAGTGCTCGCGCCCGGGGGACGCCACCCTTGAATTATCTACGTGAGGAAGAATGATTCTAAGCCTGGCGTTACCCGGATTTCGAACCGCTCGTAACTAGAACAACTCCTTTGCAGGCACGATTTTAAGTGAGCAACGCCCCCTAGCTCGGAGGCAATCTTGGAACGCTGTGCAGTATGCGGAGCAGAAGAATTCATCCCATACGTCTGCCGATACTGCGGCCGCACACACTGCGTCTACCACCGCCTACCTGAGAATCACGAGTGCCCCAACCTCCAACAAGCCCGCGCTCCGAGACAGCCCATCGTAATGGAACGCCGCCGGACCGGAACGACTCTGAGACTCCTCCAATCACCGCGAGTGGGCATGATGCCTAGGCGCGAGCTAGTAGCGCTCACCACCGCATGGATCGTCCTCGGAATAAGTTTCTCGACCAGATACATGTTCGGGGGCTGGTTCGCCAACCCGATAGCACTTCTCGAAGTCTTCCTCCTGACCATGCTCGTAATCGGTACAGGATTTCTCGGACACGAGTTGGCCCACAAGTTCACGGCGCAGAGATATGGTGCGTGGGCCGAGTTTAGATTGTGGACCATCGGAGCAATCATGGCTCTCGTGTTTGCAGCCATACCACCTGGAACCTTCGTCTTCGCCGCTCCAGGTGCAGTCTACATCGCATCCAGATCCACCTACATAGGCGATGCGATGGATCGAAAAACCAACGGCATAATCTCGCTCACGGGACCATTAGTCAACGTAGCCGCAGCAGGCATCTTCGGCCTCGCCTACGTCGGGCTCTCAGCGGCGGGAATCAGAGCATTCGTCATTAACGGTTTCAATTTCCTTCCATGGGCCATATTCATCAATCTCTGGCTTGGAGCCTTCAACATGATACCCTTCTTCATACTCGACGGACAGAAAGTCCTGACTTGGAACCGGGCGATCTGGGCACTGATCACCGTTCCATTATGGTTGGCAACGGCAGCCGCACTTGTCCTCCAACTTTCCTAGCTACTCTGACTTCCATCTCAACACGGTCTGCCCGAAGAAGCGGTACTCCTGGCCGCACTTAGCACAGACGACGTTGTATTCCTCATCAGATTTAACCTCCATGAGTATCTCCTCTCCACAGTTGCAGACGAATGAGACTTGGCTCTCAGTCAAGGCCGAGTCAGCTTTGGGCCGGAACCGTCACTGTCTTCGTTTTCCATAGGCGCGGATATGTCTCAACCGGCATTATGACTCTCACAGTTTTCGCAGCTATCCCGTGATCTTCTTTCAGCATCTGTTCGCTCGACATTAGCGCCTTGGACAACGCGACAAGTTCATCCTTCAAAGTGAACAAGGCGATCGACATCTTCGGAACTATACCCTCACTGAAACGGACGACTCCTGGAACTGCCAACTCTGCTCCGTGGCAAATCGAACTGACCGCGGAATCCCGGATGTAAATCCGTGGGACGTACTCGAAGGCGGACTCCATTGGCTTTACCATGTGCCTTGCGATCGCCTCTCTCTGATCGGAGCTAGCTTCTGACAATTGCATCAAGTCATACAGAGAGAGTGACTCCGCTTCTGTGAAGCTTCCAGCTCGGGTTCGCCGAAGCTCGCGCATATGAGCACCAACCCCAAGGACCTCGCCAACATCATAGACGAGTTTCCGAATGTAAGTCCCGGCTTGGCATCCGACCCTGAAAAGAACTTCCCGCCCATCGATCTCTACGTCTCGGATGTAGTAGATCCTCCGTTTTCTCACATCCCTCCTCACAGCGGCTCTAACTGGTGGCCTCTGAAGAATATCCCCGACAAACTCGTCGAGTACTTCGCGGACTTTCTTCTCTTGTTCATCACCGTGGAGCGCCATCAAGCAGACGTATTCTTTACCAGTAAGCAGGAAAGCCTGGATCGTCTTTGTCGCGTCTTCAACGGCTAGAGGAAGCACGCCCGTGACCATCGGATCGCTCCGACCTGGCGAAGGTCTCTAGAGTTCCACCATGGCCAGCATGCTTCAGACGCAGCATCCGTTTGACCCAAGCCACAACTTCGTGGCTGGAAGGCCCAGAGGGCTTGTCCACATTGATGAGTCCAAAACGAAGATGCTGATCGAGAGGCCTCTTCGTTGGCGGACAGCCCAGGGCAGGGTCCGTTTCCTCTTCAAGCTTGACCAGTAGCTTTCTCTGCTCTTCCCAGGGAGCCCGCTGAGACACTCATCATCTCCACGTAGACATTGGAATTCCGCGTCTCTTAAAGAATCTCAATGGAAGCAAGACATGATTGCCTGGGAGATACTTGTCCCGGGCCATCGCGCGAGAACTATCAGGCTGTCACTAGAACCTGTTTCGGCAAAACCGCTTCTTTAAAGGATTCGGCTTTCTTTCCTTTGCCGATGGCCTTCGCCACATCCTCATCGGAGGCACCCTTCTTGATATCGATAGTGTCTTCGGTCGGTTCAATGTGTTTGACGTTCGTTCTTCTACGACGCACGCCCGAGATCTTCGGTGGCCCAGTGACAAGCACGAAGTTCTTGTCGATCACGTCGACTATGACGCATTTCTGTCCCGTTTCCCGACCGTTAAGTTTCACACAGACACGTCCGACTTCGATGGTGGGCATCGGGACAATCTTCCTAGAAGACCATCGCGGTCGAATTCCTCATTTAAGGTTTCGTCGATTTTCGCTGGGCCTTCCTGGCTCTTCTTACCATTATTGCTGCTGAGACGAGAACCTTAGCCGTATCCTCAATCGAGCCGATGCTTGTATCGAGAACAAGATGGTAGATGGAGCGATCTTCGACCTGAAATCCATAGTGTCTGGAATATCTTTCCCGCTGAACCAATTCTCTCTGCTCGGTTTGCACGCGGGCCTCTTCAACGGTGACTTTGTCCCGCTTGGCAATTCGTTCCAACCGGACATCTTCGGGAGCCGTGAGATAGATTCGTAAATCCGACCTATCTTTCAGAACCCAACCTGCAAGTTGGCCATCTACAACTACGTTACCTTTCTCCGCATCGGATATCGTCCGTTCGTCAACCAGCTTGTCGATGGAAGGGTCCTCAAGGGCCTTCTCGCCTAATTCCTCCAGAGAGATTCTCTTCTCTTTTGCAATTCGTCGAAATAGGGCGCCTGCTGAAACATGCCGAATACGCAGAGCCTCAGCGAGTCGCGCGGCATAGGTCGACTTGCCTGTGCCGTGTGGCCCGCTGACGGTAATGATCATGTGGAGGCGCTGGAAGAACGGACGAGCGCTCGAACCTCAGTGGAGAGACAGTTCGGACACAATACTCCTCCGAAAGGCCTTGAGGGGGCCCGGGCACTCCTTGAATATCTCAAGGGCTTCAAAGTTGGAACTCCGTGTAGTTCCTTGCCACATCGCGAACACTGTGCTTTGGCTGGGGCTCTTGGCTCAAAGTGCAAGGTCCTCCTCCCTGACGGCAGCCTCACTGGTAGCCTCCTTCGGCCATGAGTCCTCTGATGTGGGTTTGTCATTTTGAGTCTCCTGTTGTAGGAGACATGGAGAAGGCCGCCGAAACGCCAAAGATTCTCGACAATGGGATGCTGATTGTGAATGAGCATACAAGGTACCAGAAGAAGAGCGGTAATCCGGCAGCGACTCCATTGCCGATGATCGTCGCGAATGGGAAAACGAACGGGGCATAGGCTGTGAATGGTGTTGACGATAGAGCATAGCCCAGTACTGCGTAAATCAGGTAGAACGGAACGATTGTGATTGGATAAGTTTTCAGCTGTTCGAGCGTGGCTCTTGAGCTCATTTTCATGACTGCGGATTGGCGCTTCATTAGTTTGTCCAGCTGCTTTTCGTCTCCGTCTTTGCGGGCTTTCCTTACCGCGTTCATCCAGTTCATATATTCTCGTCTGTAGCTTGCGACCATTTTGTAGTTCACCAGAAACCGGTTGGCCATCATAGCGATTAGAGAGAGGAGAAGAGCGGCACCGAGGACGATGAATGCGGACAATGGTGCGCAAGAGGGTGCTTGGCCGGTTGCCGGGTCGACCAAATGGTTAGGGTTGCAGATGTCTTGCACCGGACCGCCGAGAAAGTGGATGATATCGTCTATGAAGCTCAAACTAGCTACGCTTCTCGATAATCTTCAAGAGTTCCTCAGCTGATTGTCGTTGCTTGCCACTTTGATTCTGCAATATCTGAATCGGGACTCCGGCCAGAACCGCTATTGCACTTGCCATGTTCCTCGACCATTGCAGGTCAGCCTTCGCATCTTCCAGGTTCTGACTGTCACGGTAGCGGGTAGTGTCGGCAGCTCTTCTTCGAGCGATCTCTTCCGACTCTGCTTCTATCAAGACGATCATGCTGGGGTCCAATGCTTCGAGCACTTTTCGTGGGGTGCCCGGCCAGATGCCGTCGTTGGTCCGGACGAACATGTGAGTGTCGACGACGAGCACGGAGTTTCCTGGTTTCTTTGAAATCGTTCGAGCGGCTTGTTCCTGTATTCTCGCTTGGAGGGTAATGTCCTCTTTGCGCATGTGGTCCCGGTGAATCTCTACTCCGCTTTTCTTGAATAGTTCGTTCATGACATTTCCAAAGTTGACGATCTTGAGCGGAACCTTCCTTTCCTTGGCCACAGCCTCTAGTTCTTGGAGGACTGTTGTCTTCCCGACCCCGGGTACGCCAGCGACTATGATTGTTGCCTGCAAGGCTTGGCCTCTCACTATCCCAGAAGGCCTTTGGTTCCCGGGTATATCTCGGTAATTCTTTCTTTTACGAGAATTTCATAGTATTGCTGTATTATACCGACAGTGAGAAGGATTCCTGTTCCAGTACCGAAGGCACCGAGGAAGTCTGCACTGGCAGCTATTACTCCGATTGTGATTCCACCAATAACCGTGACCGCCGGGATATACCGGTCAAGGATCTGTCTGATGGTTGAGCCGGATCTTCGGAATCCCTCGATCTGCATTCCCGAGTCGATGAGTTGTTTGGAGACTGTCTTCGAGTCCATTCCGCCGACTTCGACCCATGTTACGGCGAAGAATACGCAGGCTAGAACGAATATGAGCATGTAGACCCCTGCACGTATTGGGTCACCGAGCACAACTCCGAGGGAGCGGGGGGCGAAGGTGTAGTATGCCAACCCTTTGATCGGGATTAGTTGTCCGGTCTGTGGTTGGGATTGGTAGCATCCAGGGATTAGGCTTAGCCAGAAGTTTATTCCTGTGCTGGAGCAACCGGGATTGTATCTGTTGAAGACGAGTTGGCCGATGAAGAATATGTTTCCGAAGAGGGCTGCTGCGAATATTACGGGTATGTTTGATACGTAGAAGAACTTGATGGGGAATCGGCCTCGGAATCCTCGATATCTAGCGTATGAGACTGGTACTTCGACTCGCAGCCCGTTGAGGTAGATGACGATTAGAAACACTGCTATCGTTGTGATGAATCCGAGCATGTCTGGTAGGTTGCCGCCTCGGTAAAGGGCTTCCTGCCAGGCCGTGAAGCTGGTCGGGCTGGCGATGACCGGTCCTAGGGATTGGAAGAAGGCGATTATTCCTCCCAGGTATTTTCCGTCGGAGACCGGGGAGATTGGTCCGAGGCTGCTCCAGACTATTTGGAGGCAGACGCCTGCTGCGATGAAAAGACTGATTCCGCTTCCGAAGCCCCATTTCTTCTGTAGCATCTCGTCGAGGAGGATGATGACTATTCCTGCGAAGACGAGCTGGACGAGGATGAAGAACTCGTTTTGGAGGCCAGGCGGTGTCTGAACGCCGGCGGAGCTGGTAACATTGTATGCTCCTCCGAGTAGGAAGGCGAGCCCCTCGAATATGGTCATGAATACGGAGAGGACTTTGCTTGCTCCGGTGAAGAGGGCTCTGTCGCCTGGATTGCTGAAGTCAACATTGATCATTTTGGAGCCGGACAGGACTTGGAGTATGAGTCCTGCTGTAACTATTGGTCCGATTCCCAGTTCAACGAGTGTGCCTCGATTGCTGGCGAATATGACTCGTAAGGGTCCGAAGGGATCGTTGACTCCTCCCGTGTGTGGGACGCCGTAGATTGGAGTCTCGGCCATTACGAGGTAGATGACTAGGGCTAGGGCTGTCCAGATGAGTTTCTCTGTGAATCCGACTTCTCGATCTGGGGGGCGGACGCTGGGGAGGACTCTGGTTAGGGGTCTGAAGATTTCGATGAAGCGGACCGTTTGGGATCAGCTTTCTTTGCTGGCTTCAGCAGGTTTGGGAAGTATTACTTCTCCGCCCGCCTGGGATATCTTAATGGCTGCTTTTTCGGTGCACTGTGCGACCGTGATTCTGAGAGGTTGCGTGACGTTTCCTCTGCCTAGCAGTTTCGTGTAGCCTATCTGGCCTAGATCGATTTCGATCCTGTTTCCGGCGGACTTTGTCTTGCCCTGTTCGGACAGTGATTGGAGGTTCTGGCTTAGCTGGTCAATGTTGATGGCTCGCTGGTATTTCGGGTTGACAGGTGTGAAGCCTGTCTTTCCGATCTCCCAGCCGTAGCGTATGACGCTGCTCCATCGGTGGCGTTTCCATCCGGCGTTGCCGTGTCCTCCTTGCATTCCGCTGTCTCGGTGTTGTCCGGAGCGTCCCCAGCCGTGGCATCGGCTGCCTCGTAGGCGTCGTGTTTTTCTGCGTCTGGTGGCCATGGGGACTTGTTTCCTGTCTAGGTTGGATAAGCAGGGTTTCGGTTGTGTGGGGTTCCGGGGCCAGGTTGAATTAAACATTATCCGGATTCCGTGTATTGTATTGGATGGCGAAAGCCAATTAGGGCCTTGTCTTTGACCGGTGTTCTTGCGGGAGCGTGGCCTGGTGTTTGCGGGAGTCCGCCCTATTATGGGCGGCTCGTGTTGCCAAGCCAGGTCAAAGAGACCCGTCGAAAAGGGTAGGGTCTTGGACGCGCAGGCCTGAGGCGCCTGTCCCGTAGGGGTTCGTGGGTTCAAATCCCACCTCCCGCACCATACAGGTTCTAAGCCTGTAAAGTGTGAAGGAGTTTTTTTGTTTTGACATACCCCCTGGGGGGTCGCATTTTAGATAAGAGAAAAAGAAAAGATAACGGAAAAAAATAGTTAGCAGAAAGAGGAAAAATAAGAACAGTGAAGTGCGGAAATCCCGGGATAGAAATGCAAATCCGGTATTCTAATAAGCGTGGTAGCGTTTAGACAGGCTACCTCCTGGAGGAAAAGAGTTGTCCGGGAATCCGCCTGACAGTACATTAGGTGAGGGGAATCCCCCTTCTCCAGCCCAGCAGCCAACCACTCCTCCCATTTACAGTCCGCCCGCGGTACCACAACAGGTGGCCTGCCCGCACTGTTACACGCTTGTCCCGACGGGCACGCGATTCTGTCCCCAGTGCGGAAACGCGATCCCTCCACCTACAACAGGGCCTACGGTGCCCACACCGGCGCCAGCACCCAGACGAAACATCGCTCTAATCATAGTCGCAGTCGTCCTAATCGCGGTCCTCGTCCTGGGCGTCGGAGGATATTTGTTGTACCAACAAGGTCAGCAACGTATTCTACAAGACGCAAAGAACTCAGACGCAAACGCTGCAAACCAATCCGTCAACCAGCTACAGTTTACCTGTTTCTCGAACAGAACCGATAGCTCCCACCTGTCCTACACGCAGGGATTTGGTTACTCTGGATACGCTACCGTATTCGAAACATTCGGGATCTCTAACCCGACAAACTTCGCTATGGACGTGACCTGGACGATCACAATAGACTACCCATCCGTCGGATGGGACCTAAGCGATTCGCAAACGTTCCATGAAGCCCCAAACGGCGGCGTCGCATATCCCATGTTCGGTTTCACAGTGACGGGGAGCCAACTGAACAACAGACCCGCCAACGCCAACTTCACGATCTTCGACGTCACCCTTGATGGAACCTACCAGGTTACGGGGGCATATGCCACCTATACTCCAACAACTCACGCCACCTACGATAGTACGACAAGCAGCGGCAACGGAAGCCTCGGCACCGGCAACGGGCTACCAAAATGCTGAGAAGTCTAGTGAGACCGTCCAAAAAACAGGAGCCTGGTTTCTGTGACGGTGAACCGGCCAAACATTCATTCGTAGAGTCTCACAATGATTGAACTCCCTGAGAATTCAGCCCAACAACGTTGAGGAATCAGCCCAGGCAAACCAACTGGTAGGTACTACCGAATACCTCGCCGGGAAACCCTAGCCTTGAAGATGTTGTGTTGCAAATTCTCCCCCGTGTAGCCCATATACTAGGAGGGAAGAATATACGATGCGAAATGGCAAACGGTCTTGACCTAACCACAATAACCTCGGTAGCCGCCGTCAGTACCTTCATCATTGGGGTCCTCTTAGGTGTGATTATCAAGAGAGCGATCAAGCTCGCCCTGGCTATCGTGGCATTAGTCGTACTACTCGCTGTCACAGGCTACCTCAATCTCGGTTGGAGCATGCCTTCAGCAAATACAATCTACTATGTCTTCAACGGGGCAGAGCCAGTAGCCTCGCAAGCCATCGGACTAGCCAGCCTGTTACCGATATCCTCCGCCACCTTTCTCGCAGGAGCCGCGATAGGGCTCTGGAAAGGCTGACCTTGTCCACGAACATACCCTCGCCCGCGGGTCCAAAGGATTGCGGCCCCCAGTCACAGAGGCTCGGCAGACCAACGAGGGGACTGATCTTACTTTAGAA
>Ga0209761_1002969_pt1 | contig 11180 bp, 7 predicted proteins | sample GraSoi013_1_40cm_4_FD_185818 | JGI IMG/M metagenome (GOLD analysis project Ga0209761, IMG submission 185818) | Grasslands soil microbial communities from the Angelo Coastal Reserve, California, USA - Sample 09_25_2013_1_40cm (SPAdes) (version 2) | ecosystem: Environmental > Terrestrial > Soil >... | reverse complement strand
GCCGTCGCCCGGCCCAGGTCGAAGCAGCGCCACGGCGCCGGTGACGGCGGGTCGAGCCGCTCCTCCATCGACATGTGCGCCAGCGCGGCCTGCCCACCGTACTGAGAGATGACGCGTCGGCCGTAGCAATTCACCTGGAACGGGATGACGGGATATGGAAAGCCCTGGCGCTCGTAGTCCAGGAAGAGCAGCGTGTTCATGAACGCGTGACCGAGCGGGTGATGGAGCGGCCGGTACGCGTACGACACGTCGAAGCCCTCGCCGAGCAGGCCACTGACGAGCGCCTTCGCCGCCGGCCGGTTTCCCTTGAAGACGAACGTCGTCTCCTTCGGCTCGTCCCACGCGTTCGGCCACGGGGCCTTCTCCCAGGGCCGGTGCTCGATCGCGTCGTAGGCGAGCACGCAGAACGGCGGGATGATGTCTTCCTTGAAGTTCTCGTACTGGTCGTCACCCCAGACGACGACGAAGTCCGGGGCGAAGTCGTCCAGCACGCGCCGGGCCCGAGCGAACCACGTCACGAGCGCCTTCCGATGACGGCGGGCCGCCTCGAGGCCCTCGTCGCTCCCCCACTCCTGCCGCATCGCCTCCGGCCATCCCTCGGCCGTGCGATAGCGTTCGGGAAGGTCCGGGTCCGCCAGGACGCGTCTCACGATGCGCGTCATGTTCTCGTCCCGGCCGGCGAGCAGTGGCACGTGGGTCACGCCGAGGCCCAGAATCGCTCCCATGATCGCTCCTCCTCGATGACGTCGGTCGGCGAGCGGATGGTACACTCACGGCCTCGCGACGGAAAGGAGTGCCTGCCATGGCCGCATCCGCGCTTCCGCCTTTGATCTCCAGCGACGGGCACCTGGAAGTTCGCCCGGAACGCTGGTCGCCGCGCATGCCGGCGAAGTACCGCGACCGCGCGCCGAAGACCATCAAGCTCGAGGACGGCGGCGACGCGCTCGTGGTCGAAGGCCAGCCGCCCTACCCCGCTCCGTTCCTGGACCTCCGCGCCGGCCGGACCAACGAGACGTGGCAGCCCTTCGGCGCGACCGTCGACGACACGGCGGGCGTCGGACCACCCGAGCAGCGATTGAAAGAGCAGGACATGGACGGCCTCCACGCCGAGGTGCTGTTCCCCAACATGCAGGTGGGGCCGCGCCTCTGGCGCGCGATGACCGACGACGACCTCTATCGCGCGACGGTCCGCGCCTACAACGACTGGATCGGCGAGGAGTACTGCCCGGTCTCGCGCGACCGGCTCATCGGCCTCGGTGTCATCCCGTGGACGAACCTCGACGATGCGATCGCGGAGCTGCACTACTGCGCGAGGCTCGGCCTCAAGGGCGTCAATCTCGGCGTGTTCCCGAGCGGCAAGGCGTACCCGACGCCCGAGGACGACACGTTCTGGGCGGCGGCCATCGACATGAAGATGCCCCTGACCGTGCACGTCGGCTTCGACCGCCTGGGGCCCCGGGCCTCGCAGCCGACGTTCGAGTATCCCGGCGCCAACCCCGAGGTCCTGGCGAAGCTCGGGCCGCGAAAGATCGTCGAGTGGGTGGCGTTGCCGTTCCTCGGGACGGCGCCGTCGATGAGCTTCGCTCAGCTCATCCTCTCGGGCGTCTTCGATCGCCTGCCGGACTTGCAGATCTTCTTCGCGGAGACGCGGCTGGGTTGGGTGCCGTTCTGGATGGAGGAGGCCGATTACTGGTACGAGCGGCATCGTCACTGGGCCGAGCGTCTGCTCAACTTCAAGCCGTTGAAGCAACGGCCGAGCGACTACGTCCGCCAGCACATCCACTTCAGCGTCCAGCACGTCGAGCGCGTGGCGATCGAGCTGCGCCACCACATGGGTGTGGACCACGTGATGTTCGCCACCGACTTTCCGCACATCGAGTGCGACTGGCCGAACACGCGCCCGTTCGCCGAGCGGCTCTTCGCCGGCGTGCCCGCCGGGGAGGCGTTCAAGATCGCCGCCGGCAACATGCTGAAGTTCTTCCACCTCGAGGACACGCCGGTCGGCCGCGCGGTGGGCGCCGGTTAGTACGCCGGGAGGGTCCCCGCCTTCACGCCGCTCTTGCGCACGGCGTTGACCTCCTCGGCCGCTTTCATGGCGAGGAAGCGGCTGTCGCTGGCCAGCGTCACGAACTGGTAGCCGATCTCGACCATCTTGCGCGCGTAGGCCGCGGTCGCGTTGTGGATGCCGGCGACCACACCGTGCTTCCTGCACGCCTCGACGATTCGGTGCTGGGCCTCGACGACCGGTGCCTCTGTCTGGTCGAGCTTGGGCGTGCAACCCAGCGTGAGACTCAGGTCCGACGGGCCCACGTAGACGGCGTCGACGCCGGGCACGCTCAGGATGTCGTCGAGGTTCTTCACCGCCTCGGCGGTCTCGATCATCGGCATGACGATGAGCGTGTCGTTGGCGTGCTGAGCGTAGTCGGCGCCGGCGTAGAGGGACGCGCGCACGGGCCCGAAGCTGCGGAAGCCCCGCGGCGCGTACTTGCAGGCGCCCACCAGCGCCTCGGCGTCCTGGCGCGTGTTGATCATCGGGCAGATCACACCGTAGGCGCCGGCGTCCAGGATCTTCATGATCCAGGCCGGGTCGTTCCAGGGCACGCGGGCCAGCGGCACGACGTCCTTGGCGGCGATGCCCTGGAGCATCGTCACCGCCACCTGGTAGTCGACGACGCCGTGCTGCATGTCCACCGTCAGCGAGTCGAAGCCCTGGTGCGACATCACCTCGGAGGCGAAGGAGCTGGGGATGCTGAGCCAGCCGTTGATGGCGGCGTCGCCGCGCTTCCAGATGTCCCTGAGTGTGTTGGCCCTCACGCGTGCCTCCTCATGTCGTGTCGGCGGACTCTACGCCGCGAAGCTCGAGATCACCTTCTGATGGCCACCGTTCTCGACGAGCGCCTCTTCACGGTACAGGCCCAGCGCGTCGAGGACCGGCCGGTCCTGGATCGAGAACAGGACCGCCGCGTCGCGGGACGACACGTTGGCGTGCTCGTGCAGGGCCCACGAGGGGAGCACGATGATGTCACCGCGGCCCCACGCGAAGCGGCGGCCGTCGATGATCGTCTCCCCGGCGCCGCGAACGACGTAGTACACCGCGCTGCCGGTGTGCCGGTGCGCCTTCGTCCGCTCGCCGGGGCGGAGCATCTGGATCCAGCAGGCCATCGTCGGTAAGAGCGAGCAGCCGGTCTGCGGATGCGTGTACTCGAGCGCGACGCCGTCGTGAGCGTCGCCGTCGACGTCGCGCAGGGCGTTCAGCGACTGCCACGTCGTCTCCCAGGAATAGAGCAGCAGTGGAGAAGACCGCGGGCGCTCCTTGACCCACGTCGGGTTCAGGCTGACGTGACCGTGGAGATGGACCGATGCGTTCTTGGGCTTGCTGAGCGGCACCTGCGGCACGTCGTACATCTGAAAGAACATCGCGTTCAGCGCCTGCACGAGCGGCACGTCGAGGCCATCCATCCAGACCACCGGCTTGTCGGTCTCGTTGCCGTGATCGTGCCACGCCCAGCTCGGCGTGAGGATCAGATCGCCCGGCTCCATGTACACGCGCTCGCCGTCGACCGCCGTGTAGGCGCCGGCGCCTTCCATGATGAACCGAATCGCCGTCGGCGTGTGACGATGCGCGCGGGCGACTTCACCGGGAAGCAGGAGCTGGACGGCGGCGATCATGGTGTTCGTCGTCGCCCACCGGCCCTCGAGGCCCGGGTTGAAGAGCTGGAGCGCGCGCCGCTCCTCGCCGACCGGGACGACCTCGCCGGATTCACGGACCATCGCCTCGAGCAGGGACGACTTCCACATGTGGGCGATGGCCTTGGGCTCGGGGTGGCGGGTCATCTGGCTCGCCAGCTCCCAGAGGCCGTGGATCTGGGCCGCGTGCATCCGCTCGTGGAAATCCGCCTCGACCGTGGTGAGCGCTTGACGAGTCATGGGCCCTCCGTCCTCAGCCGTGGAGCTCGACGTACAGCTCGCCGCGCTCCTCCTTCAACCGATATCCCTTCAGCCCGACCTCGGCGTCACCCAGCGGCGCGCCGGTCCGGACATCGAACTGCCACATGTGCTCGAGACAGGTCAGCACCGATCCGTCGTGGATGCCCTGCTCGAGCGCCACGGCCTCGTGGGGGCACAGCGCCTGATACGCGAAGAACGCGTCGCCGGCATTGACGACGAGCACGTTGACCCCGTCGACCTTGAACTCCTTCATCCCGTTTGCCGGCACGTCCTTCGACGCGCCCAGGCGCTTCCAACCGGCGGCGGGTGGCACGGCTTCCTTGGGCTTCGTCTCGATCTTATTGGATCCCTTCACGCCCGGCTCATAGCGCAGCCGCTCGACCGGCCGGCCGCCGACGATGTGCGACGTCACGATCTCCTCGAGATCCGACTCCTTCACGCCGGCGTACCAGACGTTTTCGGGATAGACCACGATCATCGGGCCGTGTCCGCACTGGTTGAAGCAGCCGGACTTGTTGATCCGCACGTCGGTCTGCTTGCCCGCCGCCCGCGCGCTGTCCCGAAGCACCTTCACGTACCGCTCCACGTCGGCTTGCGTCGGGCAGGTATCCCCGCTGATACACACGAACACGTGACGATCGTACTGGCCCATTTGACTCCTCTCATGGGGGCCCCGACATGGCCCGATTCACTTCATGGGGGGCTCCGGGCGCCCCCCAAGCTCCCCCAAACCTTCGGGTCGCCCGGCGTAGCCGTGCGACCCTCTAAATTTCATGGGGGCCCCGAGATGGCCCCCAAACCCCCAACGTTCGGGACGCCACGGCCAAGCCGCGCGCCCGATTTGATTCCTTGGGGGCCCCGAGATGGCCCCCAAACCCCCAAACGTTCCGAACGCCCCGGCCAAGCCGTGGCGTTCCTCTAAGCATGCTAGCTGAACTTATCGTAGCGGATGTCGGCGGGCGGCAGCCGTGCCTCGCGCAACAGCAGGCGCAGGCTCGCGTCCACCATCGGCGGCGGCCCCGCGACCCATGCGCTCACACCGGCGAAGCGGCCTGCCATCCGCTCGCCGGCCACGGCGTGGACGAAGCCGCGCGCGAACGAAAATTCGGGATGCGCGGCTGACAGCGACGCCGGGACGTCCTCGTCGGACAGCGCGATCGTCATCGCGAGCCGCTCGGGATACCGCGCTCGGAACGCCGCCAGCTCGTCGAGAAAGAAGATATCGCGCTCGGTGCGAACGCCGAAGAACACGTGACCGTCCCAGCGCGTGAAGTGATCGGCCTCGCAGGCAAGCGACAGGATCGACATCATGCCCGCGATGCCGCTGCCCCCGGCGATGCAGAGCACGTGCTTGCCGGCGTCGGGCTGGAACGTCGCGTGGCCCATCGGAGCGAAGACACCCAGGCGCGCGCCCTCCACGCGGTCGCCGAAGAGCCACTCGCTCACCGCGCCGCCCGGCTTCTTCTTCACCACGAACGACAGGCGCTCGGCGCGCCGATCGAAGTTGACCATCGAGTACGCGCGCGCCCCCGCGATGCCCGGCACCGTGATGAGCGCGAACTGACCGGCCTCGAAGTCGACCGGAGTGTCGAGCGCGAGGTCGAAGGCCAGAACGTCGTGCGTCAGACGCCGCAGCCCTCGGACCACGCCGCCGAAGGCCCGCGGCGCCACCGCCCCCGGCTCGCGCGGCTTCAGCGTGCCGCCGACCTCCAGCGCGCAGTCGTCGTGGGCCACGCTCTGGCACATCAGGAACTCACTGGCGCTCTTGAGGTAGCGGCCACCGGGAGCGTCGGCCCAGGCGCTCTCGGTGCGGCCGCTCACGAGCTTCGCCTTGCACGTGCCGCACGTCCCGGTGGCGCACTCGTACGGAAGCTCCACGCCGCGCCGGAGGCCGGCGTGGAGGATCTTCTCGCCGGGGTCGCACTCGAAGTCGCGCGACCCGTTTTTGGCGCTGACGACGATCTTCAGTCCTAACCCTCGTAGATCTTCTTCAACTCGACCTCCGCCCACTTGACCGCATCGGCGGGAGGCACGCCCTGCGCGGCCTTGGCGTACATGTCGGTGATAATGTACTTCGTGTACGCCTCGGTGGCCTTGGCCGTGGGCGGGCCGGCATGGCCGAGCATCCGCGTGCCGCGCGGCGACGTGCGAAACGGAATGAGCGCCTCGTCCAGCCGCTCCCACATCGGGTGGTTCTCCCACGACGTGGCGGCGCCGACGGCGTAGCCGCTTTCGATCTCGAACCACTTCCCGAACATCTCTTTGCCGTGGAACCACTTCAAGAATTCCTTGGCCGCTTTCTGGTTCTTCGAGTACTTCATGAGGCCGTGGGAGAACGCCACCGCGTACGGGGGCGTGCGCCCGCCGGGGCCGTTGGGAATCGCGAAGTGCGAGATGTCCCGCCACATCGGCTCGCCCCGCTCGTCCTTGATCTTGTCCGGGTTGCGCTTGGCGTAGATGTAGATCGAGGCGCCGTTCAGGGTCGCGCTGATCTCACCCGCGTGGAAGGCGCGGTTGTTGTTGGTGTCGTCCCACGCCAACGCGCTCTCGTCGCACGCCACCTTCCAGAAGTCGGTCATCCACGTCACGGCCTCGACGGTGCCCTTCGAGTTGAGCACGACCTTCTTCCCGCTGGCGTCCGTCTCGGCGCCACCGAACGTCCACGTGAACGGATACGTCCACGCCGGCGCATCGCCGAAGGTGTGGCCGAGCGTCTGGCCGACCGGCTTGCCCTTCTTCTTGAGCGCGGCACCGATCTTCTTGTACTCCTCGAGTGTCTTCGGCGGCCCGTTGGCGCCCACGTCGGCGAACCACGACTTGCGGTAGGCGATCAGCGGCGCCCCGGTGAAGTACGGCAGCGCCAGCCACCGCTTGCCGAGACGCGCGGCCGCCCCGGAGTGCGGATAATAGTCACCCTGCTCACCGGCCTTCCACTCGGCGAGGTCGGTCACGTCGGCCAGGCCGCCCGCGTAGAGATGCGGCCAGTTGTGCAGCATCATGATGATGTCCGGCCCGGACCCGGACTGGATCGCCGCGGTGATCCGCGGCTGGAGATCGTTCGCATTGATCGTCTCGAACGTCACCTCCATCTTCATCTGCCGGTTGTACTCGACGAGTTGCCGCCTGACCTCGGTGTCGCCCTCCGGAATGAAGTCCACCCACTGGAGCAGATGGAGCCTGGTCGTCTGACCGAACGCCGGCGCGCGCCGCGCGGCCAGCACTCCCTCGAGACCGGTGGCCACTCCAAGTCCGACGGCACCAGCCGTCTTGAGGAACGCTCGACGGGGAACCTTCGTGAGTGATCGAGAGCGGTCCGAAGCCTCCATGGGGTCCTCCTCATCTGCGAGGGACGGTCGGTGGAAGGCGCGACGTTCGGTCTCGGGTGGCGAGATTCTTCGCCGGGGCGGGGCGCCTGTCAAGCGCGGTACTCATCCCGCTGTTCTCCCATTTTGCTTCGCGATCGTCCGGAGCCCGATCTAGTCTCAAGGAGGAGATTCTCATGCAGTATGCGTTCTACGTCGTCCAGTGGACCGCGCTCTCGGCGCTCGGCAGCCTGCTGTTCGTCGGCTCGGCCGTGGCGGCCACCCAGGCCTTCAGCAATCCCACGCTCGGCCTGACCGTCGTCGCGAGTGAGGTCGATCTTCCGGCGGGAGAGTGGGCGGTCGCGGCCATCGCCCCCGCGAACGCCCTCGACCAGGCCTTCCTGGTGCGCCGGGGCACCGCGGATGCGGCGACCGCCGGACGCCGGGTACAGGTCTCGGAGACGGACAAGCGCATCGAGTCGGGCCGCTGGCAAATTCAGCGACTCTTCTTCCCCTGTCGGGACTACGCCGTCAGCCACGGCGGCACCGGCCCGAGCTCGTTCGGCGACGTCGATCAGAAGAAGTTCGGGAACCTGGCGTCGAATCTCGCCCGATCGCCCTGGCCGGAGGATGCCAGCAAGACCGTGACCGGTCCGTTCTACTTCCTCGTCCCCGGCGTTCCGATCTCGACGTCCACGCCTCCGCGTCCTCCTGCTGCCGGACCCAAGACACCGCTCGTGCTCGAGTTGCGGCCTTACGTCGATGACGGAAAGCACTGGGTGCTCTTCGCCGACGGAAGCACCGAGCGCCGGGCGGTCGATCCGACGTTGATGTCTCAGTACGGTCTGACGCTGAGTTTCGTGCATCCGAAGCCGGCAGGTGTTGGCAACGCGGCCGCCGGCACGAGTGTCCGCCACGACGTTCTCGCGCTGCTCCGCAATCCAGGCGCCCCCATGGCCGTCCTGACGCTCACGGAATCAACGACCGGGCAGCGAATGGAATTCAGGTGGAACCTGACGCCGGCCCAGGCCGGCTCTCCCGAGCTGCTCGGACAGTGGGCGTCTGCCCGCGCCCGCGAGTGGGTGCCCCTCGTCGAACATGGCGAGCCCGCGGTGCTGCGCGCGTGGATGACGCGCCTGCAAGACCTGTACGGCGCTGGCCGCTCGTCCGCCCACGACGTCCGCACGGCGCGCGAGGCGGGGCGGACGACTGACGTCTTCGACATGCTCGGAGGCCGCGCGGCTGTTCGCGAGACGCTGCAGCTCGAGCTGTTACGGTCGACGTCAGCCGCATCGCCCGAGACCGCGACGATCGCGCTGTCGACGCTCAAGGGCGTCGAGGTGAAGTCCCTGCCCTTCGATCAGATGCTGGCCGGGCGAGAAGGTGGGCGTCTCGGGCTCGCCAACCTCGTGCCCGTCGATCGTCTGCTCGTGTACTTCGCCAAGCCGTCCGCCCTGTTCCCCTTTCTCGATCACGGCGCGGATTTTCTCTCTCGGGCGGGCTCCCTGGTCACGACCAGCGCGATCGACGACGACCTGAAGAGCCGTTACCTGCGCCGGTTGGGCCTCGGCGAGAATCTTGGTCGGAAGTTCCTCGAATCCGGTGAGGTCGTCGAGCTGGCGCTCGTCACGCCAGACCTCTTCTTCATCGACGGCACGGACGTGACGCTGCTGATGCGGCTCCGCACGCCCGACAAGATCTTCCCCCGGCTGAAAGACCTCGGCCTCGTGGATCTCACGGCCACCGGGATCACGGAGAGGGCGCTGCCCTCGGGGCGTTCGGTGTACTGGGCGCGCCAGGGCGATCTTCTCTGTGTGAGCACGAGCCGCACCGAGCTCGACGGCATCCTCGACCTCGGAGCGCGCCAGGGCGCGGGCAGCCTCGGCCGGACGGCCGAGCTGCGCTACATGCTCACCCAGCTTCCATTGAAGAAGGAGAGCCGCGCCCTCATCTACCTCTCCGATCCGTTCATCCGCCGGATGGTCGGCCCCGCGGTGAAGATCGGCCAGCTCCGCCGCATGCGCGCGCGGGCCGAGATGGAGATGATCACGGCGGGCGCGCTGCTCTACACGCTCGACGGCAATCGGGACACGCCCGATCTCGAGAAGCTGAGCCGACTCGGGTACGTCCCGCGTAGCGTGGCCGGTCGCGGCTACCGCTTGCGGGACGATCTCTCCGCCGTCTCGCCCCTCTGGGGCAGCCCGGCCGACCTCACTCCCATCGACGTCGCGGCCATCGACAAGGTCACCGCCTCCGAGGCGAAGGCCTACCAGGCCTACGTGGACGAGTACACGAACTACTGGCGTCAGTACTTCGATCCGATCGTCGTGAGGTTCGACGACGCGCCGGGCGGGACCCTGGAGGTCTCGACCTTCATCCTTCCGCTGATCGACAGCCAGCTCTACACGCAGCTCCGAACCTTCATCGGCTCGCGCGAGGCCGGCGCCCTCCTCCGCGTTCCGGTCGTGACCCCTGATCCAGTGCTGCTGCTCTCGGCCAACCTCACCGAAGAGTCGTGGATCAAGCTTTCGGGAAGCTGGAGCCAGGTCTTTTCGCAGTACACCGGCATCAGTCCGGCGGTCTTCGATCGTCTCGGTCCCGGCTTCCACATCGCGATCCAGGACGCCGACCCCATCATCGCGCTCGGCAATGCCGACGTGCTGGGCAGCTTCGGGGGATCGGTCTTCACGGCCGGAACGCCGCGCGACCGCATGACGTTCCCGCTCCTGCTCTCGGTGCTGACTCGACCGTGCAAGATCTTCATCGAGCTCCAGGACCCGCGAACCACCCTCGATCTCCTGCGGAATACCTCTCGGGGGCGGTCCGGATCGGAGCGCGGGATGACCGTGGAGTTCCGGCAGATCGAGGGGCGCGACGCCTGGATCTACGTCTTGAACGTGCCCGGCCTCGCCAAGATCCGGTTCGGGATCGAGGTCAAGAGCGGATTTCTCGTGCTGAGCAACATCCCGTGGTCCCAACCCCTGACGGTGAAGACCGTCGAGCGGCGCGAGTTGAACGGAGCGGCGGCGCAGCTCGCTCCCGGCGCGGTGAAGCAGGGCCTGCCGGGACTCTTCGCCACGCAAAACGAGCAGAACCAGCTGGCCGCAGTGAAGGGCATGGCCGCCCTCTATCCCCTGCTTCTCTCGGTGAGCGCGACGCCCGAGGAGGCGGCCACGCGCTACGCGGCGATCTTCGGGTCCCGGCCGCTACACCCGGGCCCGGGCACGTGGCTCTGGAAGAACGGAAAGCTCGCGAGCAGCACGTACGGCACCGCCACCCAGTGGAAGGAACCGCTCTACACGCCCGACCTGGGCGACTTCGGGCTCTTCGAGGGCGTGACCAACCTGTCCGTCAACATGCAATTCGAGGCGGGTGGGCTGCGCGCCGTCGCGCGCTGGCTGTGGAAACGGCCGTGAGCCGCGGCTAGCTCACGCGATACTTCCGCACCATGGCCTCGTCCAGCACGAGGCCGAATCCCGGCCCTGCGCCGACCTCGAACATCCCGTCTCTCACGCGCGGCCGGTTGGCCCACATCGTCTGCCACACCGGGTCGCGCTCGGGATCGGCGAAGCACTCCGCATACGTGCCGTGAGAGATCGCGGCAAGCAGGTGGCGCGAGATCTGAGACTCCTCGTGGTGCGCCATCTCCACGCTGGACGTCGCGCAGAGCGCGGCCGCACGGCGCCACTCGGTGACGCCGCCGCACTCCGACGCGTCGAGATTGACGAAGTCGACCGCCTTCGCGTCGAGCATCCGGCGCACGCCGTGGCTGGTGATCTCGCTCTGGCCCGCGGTGACGGGAATGCGCGTGGCGTGACGCACGCGCGCCATCAAGGCGACGTCGTCGTACCAGTGGCACGGCTCCTCGAACCAGCGGATGTCGAGCGGCTCGATCAGCGTGGCGAAGCGGATCGCGTCCTGAGTTGACCA
>Ga0209761_1002968_pt1 | contig 11182 bp, 8 predicted proteins | sample GraSoi013_1_40cm_4_FD_185818 | JGI IMG/M metagenome (GOLD analysis project Ga0209761, IMG submission 185818) | Grasslands soil microbial communities from the Angelo Coastal Reserve, California, USA - Sample 09_25_2013_1_40cm (SPAdes) (version 2) | ecosystem: Environmental > Terrestrial > Soil >... | reverse complement strand
CGCGGGCTGGCCAACCGTAATGTGGCGAGTCATAGTTCCCAACATTTCGTCAGCTCTGCTCAATGCTTCCCTGCTGTCGGTGGCCCTTGTCCTTGGTGAATACACAATCGCCAACAACCTTCTGTATCCGAACCTACAGGTTGAGATCGTGTCGCTCGCCCGGACCAACGCAGGCGTCTCGATCGCGGTCGCCGTAGCCTCGCTTCTCTTCGCATTCGGGCTGCTCGTGGGACTCTCGTTCGTCGGTAGTGGCCCGCGGCGTCAACGCGCGCGAGTTCGAGAGCGCCTCGTTCAGACGTTCGGCCGCGATCTGTCGGGAGGCACGAGATGACGGCCGCCGCCGGGACGGGAGGTCGCACTGGCGTTGAGGTCCGGCTCGAGGACCTCAGGCGCCGCTATGCAGGCGTCACCGCGCTCGACGGGCTCAACCTCACGATGGCGCCCGGCGAGCTTGTCGCCCTCCTCGGCCCTTCGGGCTGCGGCAAGACCACGGCGCTTCGTTTGTTGGCCGGACTCGAGGAAGCGGATGGGGGTCGCGTCGTCATCGCGGGCGAGGACGTCACCAACGTCCCGGCCAACAAGCGCGAGATCGGCATGGTCTTCCAGGCGTACTCGCTCTTTCCGCACATGACTGCGATGCAGAACGTGGAATTCGGGATGCAGCTGCACGACGTCGGCGCCGCCGAACGCCGGAAGAGGGCAGGTGACATGCTCGAGCTGGTCGGGCTTTCTGCTCACGTACACAAGTACGCGAACCAGCTGTCGGGCGGCCAGCAGCAGCGGGTGGCGCTGGCGCGGGCCCTCGCGATCGAGCCCAAGGTATTGCTGCTCGACGAGCCGCTGTCAGCTCTTGACGCGCGCGTACGCGCTCGTTTGCGGGATGAGATCCGCCGCGTGCAGCTCGAGGTGGGGACCACAACCCTGTTCGTCACCCACGACCAGGAGGAGGCGCTGGCCATCGCGGATCGTGTTGGCGTGATGAACGCCGGCAGGATTGAGCAGCTCGGTCCACCTACCACCATCTATTCGCGTCCGGCCACGCCGTTTGTCGCCGAGTTCGTGGGCCTGACCAACCGGCTGGCCGGCACGGTCAAAGGCGGGGAGGTCGAGGTGCGCGGGACCCGACTTCCCTTGGTCAAGCCAGATACGGCGGACGGTCCGGCGATCGCCCTGGTCCGGCCCGAAGCGGTGACCATGGCCGCTGACGGCGACATAATCCCTGGCCCGATGGTCGGCACGGTGATCGCAACCGTTTTTCTCGGCGCCACGAGCCGTGTCACGGTCGACCTCGGCGATATCACAGTGCTCGCTCAGCTGCCGACCTCAGACGCCACATCGCTCACGGCCGGCACTCGCGTAAGACTCGCCATGCGCAGAGACCCGGTCCTGATCGCGCGGGACGAAAAGGCCTCGACCGAGGCGTGAGCCTTCGTTGCTGAGCCACCAGCGCCGGCTGGTGGCAGGCGCTGTGCGCAGGGTCGGTTCCCGCGCGCCGTACCGGTCGGTCGAGGCCGCGGAAGGCGAAAAGCACAGCGTTCGCCATGAGCTGGGCTCTTCGGAAATCGCCGAGCGATTTCGAATCGGCGCCACGCTCGCCTGCTTCGCGCACCTGACCGACCTTCACGTCACGGACGTGCAGTCGCCCGCGCGGTTCGAGTTCATCAACCGCGAATACGGCGATCCGCGTTTTCGCGAGCTGCTGCCGATGCACCGGCCGCAGGAGGCGCTGAACGAGCATGCGATCGCGGCGATGATCCGCACGCTGAGCGCCATCGACAAGGCGCCCCTCACAGGCAGCCCGATGGAGCTCGCCATCATCTCGGGCGACGCGGTCGACAACGCGCAGTCGAACGAGCTGGCGAACGCAGTTGCGCTGCTCGACGGAGGCAGAGTCCAACCGGACTCTGGTGGAGAACGCTACGAGGGAGTCCAGTCATCAGGCTGGCCGGACGAAATGTTCTGGAAGCCCGATGGCGGGAGCAGGCGGGAAGACCTCATGCGAGCCATGTATGGATTCCCGCACCTGCTTGGGCTCATCGAGCGCTCCCTGAGTCCATTTCACTCGCCCGGGCTGGGCATGCCCTGGCTGGGCTGTCGCGGCAACCATGAAGAGGTGAGCCAGGGCGTCGGCATCGTGACACCGGAGCTGGCGGCGGCGATGGTCGGATTCCACAAGCCCATAGGCCTGCCAAACGGCCTGGATCGCGACAGCGTGCTCGAAACTTTCGTGCGCCGGCCGGAGGCGTTCATGGCAGGTCCCGACGTACCCGTTACTCCAGACGCGGGGAGGCGGCCGTTCACGCGCGATGAATTCACCGCAGCCATTCGCCAGGAGGGAAATGCTCACTACGTCTACGACACCGCGGCCGTGCGCTTCGTGGTCCTGGATACCGCCTGCACCGCCGGCGGCGCCGACGGCTGCATCGACGAGGACCAGGTGCGCTGGCTCGACCGGCGCCTGACAGAGGCGCGCGGGCGGCCCGTGGTGATCACGTCCCATCACACGCTCGACACATTGGGCAACAAGCGCCGAGCAGGCGGGCCCCGATACATCGACGTCGACGAGCTGCTCGAGGTGGTGCACGGGGCGGGCAACGTGGTGTTGTGGCTCAACGGACATATCCATGCCAACGTGATTCGGCCTCGTCCCGACCCTCGCGGCAACGGTGGCGGGTTCTGGGAGGTCACAACATCGTCATTGGTCGACTGGCCGTGTCAAGCGCGCGTGGTCGAGCTCTTCGAGGCAGGCGACGGCGTTCTCGCCATCGCGTGCACCATGGTCGACCACGATGGCTCGGCCGCCCCGGCAGGCGCGGTCGAACCGGCGCAGATGGCGGGACTGCACCGCGAGCTGGCGGGCAACGTGCCGGTTGCCGGCTTCGATTCCGGCCGGGACGGCAGTTCACTGGACCGCAACGTGATCCTGCCCGTGCGCCGTTCGTCTTAGCGCGTTGCGCATGGCGCGACAGTGCCGTATAGTGCGACACGGAGGGCGATTGTGGTGAGTGGGCGCGCGCGTTCGGGGTCGGGGTCGCCGGCGAAGCTGCTGGGACGCATCGGCCTCAACGACGAAACCAGCCGCCAGAGCCTTATCGGCCTGCTGCGGGCGCCCCGCTACGAAGTACTGCCGACCGACGATATCGAGCAGCTCGTGCTCACCCACGTGCCGCACGACGTGACCATGACCATCACCGCATCACCACGCCGCGGCATCGACGCCACGATCTCGCTCGCAGAGCGGCTGGCCAAGCACGGCTATCACGTCGTCCCGCACATCTCAGCGCGCCTGATCCGAGACGACGCGCATTTGCGAGAGGTCCTGGCGAGGGTGGACGCGCTGGGGCGCGGCGAGGTGTTCGTCATCGCCGGAGATGCCAAAGAACCGGCAGGGGATTTCCCGGACTCCGTGTCGCTCCTGACGGCGATCACCGCCGAGACGCACGGCCTGCGCGAGATCGGTGTGACGGGCTATCCGGAACGCCACAGCTTCATCGAGGACGATCTCACCATCCAGGCGATGTGGGATAAGCGGCGCATCGCCACCTACATCGTCAGCAACCTCTGCTTCGACCCGAGGATCGTGAAGAAATGGGTGGCGCGTGTTCGCCGGCGTGGTGTACAGCTTCCCATCCATGTCGGTCTGGCCGGCGTGGCGGAACCGGCCAAGCTGCTGCGCGTTTCCACACGCATCGGCCTTGCGGATTCGGCTCGATTCCTTCGCGGACACTCGAACTGGTTCATGCGCATGGTCCAGCCGGGCGGTTACGACCCGGAGCGTTTTGCAACCGGTTTGCTGCCCGACCTCGCCGCTCCCGAGCGCAGGGTCGTGGGCCTGCATTTCTTCACGTTCAACGAGATCGAGGCCACCGAGCGCTGGCGGCAGGATGCGCTCTCGCGCCTGCTCGTAGCTTGAGGCCGCGCTTATGGCGGTGACGTTCCCGCCGGACCTGGAGATTGCACGCCGGGCCCGGCTGCTCCCCATCCCCGATATCGCGGCGCGCATGGGGATCGGACCACACCTTCTCGAGCCCTACGGCAGCGACGTGGCGAAGATCAGGCTCGAAGCGATCGACGAGCTCGCGGATCGTCCGAAGGCCAAATACGTGGTGGTCTCGGCGATCACGCCCACGCCGCTGGGCGAAGGCAAGACCACGACCACGGTCGGTCTCGGCCAGGCGCTCACCCACATTGGACGGCCGGCGACGGTCGCCATCCGCCAGCCGTCGATGGGGCCGACGTTCGGCATCAAGGGCGGCGCCGCCGGTGGGGGCTACAGCCAGGTGGTGCCGATGGAGCGCCTCAACCTCCACCTCACCGGTGACAACCACGCCGTGACCGCCGCGCACAACCTGCTCGCGGCGATGATCGACAACCACGTCCACCAGAACGACGATTTCTTCAACGTCGACCGCCACTCGATAACGTGGCGCCGCGTGCTCGACGTCAGCGACCGGGTCCTGCGCAACATCATCGTCGGGCTCGGCCAGCGCGAGGACGGCGTGATCAGGCAGACCGGCTTCGACATCACCGCCGCCTCAGAGGTGATGGCCGTGCTCGCGCTGTCGACCTCGCTGCAGGACATGCGCAAACGACTGGGCCGAATCGTCATCGGCAACACCATCGACGACAAGCCGATCACCGCCGAGGAGCTGCATGCGGCCGGCGCGATGACCGTGATCATGCGCGAGGCGGTCAAGCCCAACCTGCTGCAGACGCTCGAGAACACGCCGGTGCTGGTGCACGCGGGACCGTTCGGGAACATCGCCCACGGCAATTCTTCGGTGATCGCGGACCTGATAGGGATCAGGGCCGGCGACTTCCTCGTGACCGAGGCGGGCTTCGGCGCCGACATGGGCGCTGAGCGATTCTTCAACATCAAATGCCGGGCATCGGGGCTGGTTCCGGATGCCGCGGTGATCGTGACCACGGTGCGCGCGTTGAAAGTGCACTCCGGCCGCTTCAAGGTCGTCGCCGGCAAGCCCTTGCCACCAGAGATGGTCAAGGAGAGTCCCGACGACGTTTGCGCCGGCGCCGACAACCTGCGCAAGCAGGTCGAGAACATCCGGATCCACGGCGTGACGCCGGTGATCGCGATCAACGCATTTCCGACAGACCATTCGAGCGAGCACGCCGCGATTCGCGAGCTGGCGGATGAGCTTGGTGTTCGCTCAGCCGTCTGCCGCCACTTCTCAGAGGGCGGAAAGGGCGCGGTTGAGCTGGCCGAGGCTGTAGCCGAGGCGGCAGCCGAACCGAACTCCTTCCACTTCCTGTATTCGGCCGACTTGCCTTTGAAGGACAAGATCGAGACGGTGGCGAAGCGCGTGTATGGAGCGGCCGGAGTCGAATACGACCTGCACGCCACGCGCCAGATCGACTCCTATGAGCGCAACGGGTTCGGCGGCCTGCCCGTCTGCATCGCGAAAACGCACCTTTCGATCTCCTCCGACCCGAGCCTCAAGGGAGCGCCGACCGGATGGGTGCTGCCGGTGCGAGAGGTCCGCGCCTCGGTTGGCGCCGGCTTCATCTATCCGATCTGCGGCGACATGCGCACGATGCCGGGTCTGCCGTCGAACCCCGCGGCGGCTCACATCGACATCGACGAGAACGGCGAGATCGTCGGCCTCTCGTAACGTTGGGCTGGACGGTCGTGGCCCCGCTGGCGGCAGCGGGCCTTTTCGGGCTCGTTTCCGGATTCAACGACGGCGGAAACCTCATGGCCTCGTTCACGTCGGGACGCCTCATCACGCCACGCGTGGCTGCGTTGCTGCTTCTGGCCGCCCTTGCCGGTCCGCTGGTGTTGGGCACCGCCGTCGCGCAAACAGTCGGAACGAACATCATCGATCTTCATGGCCAGGGGGAATTCGCTTATGTCCTGATCATGCTGTCGGCTCTGGTCGTGGTTCTGCTCTCGTGGCGAGTCGGAGTTCCGACCAGCATGACCCTCGCTTTGGTGGGAGCGATGTTGGGCTGGGTGGCGGCGAACGGAGAGGTTGAACAAGTCCGGTGGAGTGGCGTGGCCAGGATCCTGCTCGGAATCCCCATCTCGGTATTGGGTGGCGGACTGCTTGCGCTCGCGCTTTACGCGGGGTCCCGGCGGGTCCTTGGCAGCAGGCCGCACGCCTCCATCCTCAGCCTGGCTCGGTTCCAGTTCGCAACCGCGGGCATCCAGGCCTTCGCCTATGGCGCCAACGACATGGAGAAGAGCGTCGGCCTCATCGCGGTCGCACTGTCGTTTCCAAATCACGGACAACCTTTGGTCTTCTCAAGCCCGGCGCCTATCATTGGCGCATTCATCCTGTTCTTCACTGGCGCGATTCTTGGAGGCTGGCGGGTCGCTCGTCGCATCGGGTTCGGAGTGCTCAAGGTTCGTCCGATGCAAGCACTCGCGCAGCAGCTTGCATCCGGTAGCGTCGTGTCGGTGCTGGCAATAGCTGGAGCTCCGGTAAGCATGACTCAGACGATTGACGGCGGATTGGTTGGCGTAGGCGCCGCGCTGCGCGCGTCCTCGATCCGGTGGGGAATCGTCCGGGAAATGGTCGGCAGCTGGCTGCTGACCCTACCCCTCGCGGTGGTGCTGGCCGCCTTGTTGCACCTGGTGATTCGTCTCGCCTCGGTGGCACCATGAGCATCGGCCGCTCGATACGCGCACTTGCCCGATCGAACGATCGCCGGTTCATCGAGCTGCTCATTGATCAAGCGGATCTGACAGTCCGAGCCCTGCAGGTCGTGGAGAGGTTCGGCCGGGCACCCAGCGGCAATGACGAGCTCGTGGAGCAGGTGAAGGGGATCGAGCGCGAGGGTGATGCGAAGAGACGCATCCTGATCGACGAGCTGGCTCACACGTACGCGACACCCTTTGACCGTGAAGATCTCTTCGCTCTCTCGCGCGCGATCGATGACATCCTCGACGCCGCCAACGAGACGGCCGTCGAGCTGGCGATCTACAGGATTGATCCGCCCGAGGGCCTCAACGACATGGCGAAGGTATTGGTCGAGGGGGCGACGCACATCCGATCCGCGGTGGGCGAGCTGCTCGCCCATCCGGGCGTCGCGGCGGAGCATGCGGTTCGTGCCAAGCGCTCCGAGAACCGGATCGACGGCCTGTACCACCAGGCAGTCGGCCGCCTGTTCGACAGCAATGCGGAGATGAGTCAGATTCTCAAGTCACGCGAGATTTACCGTCACCTGAAGAACTCAGCCGATCGCATCGACGGCGCTGCCGACGAGATCTCGGTCATCGTCATCAAGCGCAGCTAGTCGCCGGGTTTTTGCCGGGCGGCCTCCAGCCAGCCTGCGAAGCGATGCGACTCGAGCACCTCGAGCGCCCGCTGCCACCGCGCCGTGTAGTAGCCCTTGAAGTCATAGTCGATCGCGGAGATCTTGGCCTGGATCGCGCCCCACAGAGTCCAGCCCACATCCGACATGAGCGCGAAGAGGTTCATGCGCGCCAGCTGCTGCGGGTCGGGTTTTCCGAAGTACGCGGCGCAAAGAGCCGCTCTGAGGTCGTCATCGAGCTCGGCCTCTTGCGCGGTGTTGCCAAGGTCGAAGCACGGGTCGTTGTTGCCGCTCAGCTCGTAGTCGACGATGCGAAGCATCGTGCCGTCGTCGATGAAGTTCTCGCACAGAAGGTCGTTGTGGCATGGCACAGATGGCAGCGAGCCGGCGGCCACGGCACGTTCGATCTCGGAGACGGTCGAAAGGCGGTCGCGATAGCCGGCCGGAATCGCGACGTCATGCGCATCGACGATGTCGAGGTAATCCTCGATGAGCCGGAACATGTTGAAGTCGTGGAGGAATCGCGGAGAAGCGTGCAAGCGGCGAAACGACGCAGCCATCCGGTTCGCCATCTGCGTCGACTGAAGCGTGCCGGCCGACTGCGTCGGGCCCTCGATGAACTCGAGCACCATCACGTCCAGCTCCGGGATGACTTCCAGCACCTTCGGTCCGATCCCGGTGGTCGCGGCGGCCCTCGTGTTGTGCACCTCGTTGTCCCGATCGATCGACAAGAGCTCGGTCGACTGTCCCGGAACCCGGACCACGTAACGCGCGCCGCCCGTCTCGACCAGGTAGTTCTCGTTGGTGAGGCCGCCGGAGAGCGGCGATACCCTCACGTTCTCGCCGTGCCAGAGCGAGACGTGCGCGATCGCCTCTTCAGCTCTTGACATGCTCTCGCTGCACCACCGCATCGGTGGTGACCGCCGCCGGGACCATGCTCCCGAACACCTCGACCTCCACGCGTGCCCCGGGCTTCAGATCGATCGGAAGGTATGCGTACGCGAGGTTGCGCCGGGCGGTGAACCCGTAAGCGCAGCTCCGCAGCCGGCCGATGACGGCGCCCTCCCGATGCACAGCCTCACCGCCGTAGATCGGCTGGTACTCCTCGCCGCCGACCTCCAGCGTGCGCAGCCGCCGGCTGATGCCGCGCTCACGCCCGGCCAGCAGCTTTTCGCGGCCGTTGAACGCAGGCTTCTCGAATCGGACGCAGAAGCCCAGGCCCGCCTCCAGCGGGTTGTCGAGCAGGGTCAGGTCGGTGCCGTAATAGCGGTAGCCCTTTTCCATCCGCAGCGAGTCGAGCGCGCGATAGCCGCTCGCCATGATGCCCGAGCTGTGACCTGCTTCCATCAGCCTGTCCCAGACCTGGCCGGCCCATGCCGGGTCGAGATACAGCTCCCAGCCGAGCTCACCGACATAAGTGACACGCTGGGCCAGCGCCGTCGCGCCGCCGACGCGGATCTCTCGCGCCTGCATGAACGGGAAAGCGAGCTCCGAGACGTCATCGCCTGTCACGCGCTCCAGGACATCGCGCGCGGATGGGCCCCACATCCCGATCACGGAGAAGTCCTCGGTGGATTCGCGCAGCTCGACTCTTGGGTCGCCTTCCCGCATCTGAAGCCGCAGCCATCCCAGGTCGGAGTTCACGTAGCCGGCGCCTGTCACCACGCGGAAGTGCTCCTCGCCGAGCCGGGTGATGGTGACGTCCGCGGCGATGCCGCCGGTAGTTTCGAGGAGCTGCGTGTACACGATGCTGCCCGGGGCTCGGTCTATCAGGTTGCCGGCCACACGATCCAGGAGAGGCAGCGCACCCGGACCGGTGACGTCGATCTTTCCGAACGACGTCATGTCGATGATGCCGGCGCGCTCTCGGAACGCGGCGTGTTCTTCCGCCAGCTGGTCGAAATACGGTGGCCGCGTCCAGCCGAAGGCGCGCTGGTCCGCGCCGGCGCGCCGCCAGCGGCGGCCAGGCTCGTAGTAGTCGACCCGCTCCCAGCCGTGCTTGGCTCCAAACACGGCACCGAGGTCCTGCATGCGCGTGTGCAGCGCGCTGGTGCGGCGCGGCCGGCCCCACTCGTCCGAGTCGTACGGATACCGCAAGAAGTAGTAGTAGCGGTAGGCCTCGCGCGCGAGCTCCGCGGCATAGCGAGGGTCGCCGTGTACGGGACCGAAACGCCAGCAGCGGTATGGATGAAGGTCGAGCTCGGTCTCCCCACCGGTAATCCATTCCGCCAGCGCGCGCCCGATGCCGCCGGCTCCGCCGAACCCGTTCAGCGACAGCCCGGCCGCCAGGTACAGCCCCTTGATGCCGGGCACGGGGCCAAGCAGTGGGTTTGCGTCGGGGGTCATCGCGTCCGGATGGCAAACGAGCTTCACGATCCCGGCCTCGCCCAGGAAAGGAAAGCGCCGCGCCGCCCCGCGAAGTAATGGCTCGAAGCGTGCCTGGTCGGGCGACACCGAGGTTCCCGAGTGATCCCACGGCACACCGTCGATCCAGCGGGCCACGGGGTCCGCCTCGTATCCGCCAAGGATCAGCCCTTCGGCCTCGGCCTTGCCGTAGACGAGGTTGTCGGGATCGCGGAAGCAGGGCATGCCACGCGGGAGCTCATTGCCGGGAACTGCACGCAGCGCGGCGTGCTGATGGTCGACCGGCGTCGACACAATCTGCGCGCCGGCCATCGCCGCGATCTGCGGCGCCCAGATCCCGCCGGCGACGACCACGACCTCGGTCACGATCCTGCCCGACTCGGTGACTACCGCCTCGATGGAGCCGCTGCTCGATCGATCGATGCCGGTGACACGAACGCCGGTGGTGACCCGGCCGCCGAGCGCACGAGCGGCTCGCGCCAACGCGTGTGTGGCCGTGTGCGGATCCAGGTGTCCATCGCCCGGCACCCATACAGCGCCATACAACGATCGCGTGGTGATCGCGGGCATGAGCCTCGCCGCCTCGGCGGGGGAGACGAGCTCGACGTCCAGCCCGATTCCCCGTGCGCGACTGGCCGTGCGCTGCAGCTCCATCAGCTGCTGCTTGCTGGATGCGAAGCGAAGGCTGCCGACCGCTTCGAACACACCGAGCTCGCGGTACAGCTCGATGCTGTAGCGGCGGAACCGCATCATCGTCCGCGACGGGTTGAACTGGGTGACGAGACCAGCGGCGTGGCAGGTCGACCCGCTTGTCAGCTCGCCCTTTTCGATGAGGTGGACGTCACGCACGCCGGCCCTGGCCAGGTGGTAGGCGACGCTGCAGCCTGTGATGCCGCCGCCGATGACGACGGCGCCGGCGCGCTCCACCCCTTCTGTTTTATTTATCCGAGCTTGCATTGGCCGCGTCCCACGCCTTGCGGTGTTCCACAGCGTCATGCAACAGCGTCGCCAGGTCGACGACCTGCAGCTTCGCCCCCGTCTCGCGCACTCCGTCGTCGAGCATGACCGTGCAGAAAGGACAGGCTACGGCCAGTGTCTGCGCGCCGGTCGCCGCAGCCTCGCGCACGCGTTCCTGATTGATGGCCCGTCCGCGGCTCTCCTCCATCCACATCCTCGCGCCGCCGGCGCCGCAGCAGAACGTGCGCTTTCCGCTGCGCGTCATCTCGACCGGCCGCCCTGTCGCCGCCACCAGCTCGCGCGGCTCCGAGATGACGTCGTTGTGGCGCGCGAGGTAGCAGGAGTCGTGGTAGGTGATTGCCCGGTCCTGGGCCAGGGGCTTGATCCGGCCCTCGCGGACCAGCTGGGCCAGGAAGGCGGTGTGGTGCACGACCTCATAGCGGCCACCGAAGTCGGGGTATTCGTTGGCCAGCGTGTTGAAGCAGTGGGGGCATGTGGTCACGATCTTCCCGACCCTGGCGTCGTTCAGGGTGCCGACGTTCTGTTTCGCCTGTTGCTGAAAGGTGTACTCGTCGCCCATCCGGCG
>Ga0209761_1002967_pt1 | contig 11183 bp, 6 predicted proteins | sample GraSoi013_1_40cm_4_FD_185818 | JGI IMG/M metagenome (GOLD analysis project Ga0209761, IMG submission 185818) | Grasslands soil microbial communities from the Angelo Coastal Reserve, California, USA - Sample 09_25_2013_1_40cm (SPAdes) (version 2) | ecosystem: Environmental > Terrestrial > Soil >... | reverse complement strand
TCCTTTCCTCATCTAGCACCGTTCTCAGAGTCGACAGGCTCTCCTCTAACGTCCTAGCCAATTTCGCGTATCTATGCTTGCGAAGCTTGATGCTATTTCTCTCAAGGCGAGCAAGCTCCCGTTGCCAAGCATTCCAATCCTTGAGGTACGGCAGGAGGTTTCTCAGATCCCGGACCATTTTCTTCAGCTCAACATCCGCTTTTCCATTCATGGATTAACCAGCTCTAGAACTCATAAATTGACTTGTTGGTGAGTGCGCAAACAACTCAGCCGTTCAATCCTTGTACACTTCACCGTCTCGACGCATCCAATCGACCGCTTTGGTCACCCTTCCAACGATGTCCGGCATATTGTTAGAGATTGGGAGACAAAGCACCATCCTACCCGTTTGGTATGCGACTCACTCTTGAACAGGCTCCGCATGTGGGTCGTCCCGTTCGCCCCCGGCTCCAAGGGGACCGAACCTAGGATTCGATTCCCACGGGGAAATTGAAGGACCTTGAGCTCATTCACGAGACCCATGCAGAGAACCGAAAAAACCGAAAACAAGAGCGATAGAAATGGCATCTCGTAGTACCAATTGCTGTCAAACGCTCTTAACAAGGGGCGATCAAGCAAACCTGATTCCCCCTTCAAAAGCATCGATGAATCCGCGATAAAATCCGTTGGTGGAGCGGTCTGACTAATGGACTACCCTGCTTAGGCCCTCAAAATAGCTTCTCGGGCCCAGAAACGAGCGACATCAGCGGGCGTGTAGATGGAGCAAAGTAGGTCCATATTGCAATGCAATGTGGTGGATTGTGCTCTTCCTTGGACACGCTGGTTATATCGAAAGAGCACGCCTAGAAATCTAGGTGCTTGTTGATGCCCGGCGCCTCAGAGAGATTGGAGTAGACTTGCTTTTCTTGGGCCGTAGCAATGGAGCCTTCGTGCTATGTTTCCTAGCCGTTACAGGGATTGCTTTTCCTCAATTCCCACCACCATTTGATTCAGTCAACCACAATACACATTCAGATCTTACCAAACACGATTTTTCAGCTCTTTCCCCAACCTCGACAATAGCGGCAGTTTCTAGTAGTCCTGAGGGCAAAGTTCCCATGATCCAGGGATGGGGAGGCGTCACTCTAGATGGGGCTTCGAATGGGCAAATGCAGCTCACCTTGCTAATGCTCAACCAGTCAGGATACAACGGTGTGAGGGTAGGGTTCAGTGCTGGGATCACGAAATGCTCCTCCGGAGAGCTAGGTCCCTGGAACAAGGACTGGTTCAACCAAACAGTCCAATTGGCCCAGCAGTACAACATGTGGGTGATCCTAGACTACCACAGCTACTCGGACGTAGTTGACGGCGCTTGTCAAACCTCATGGTTGTCTTTCTGGAACGGGGTCCTCTCGACAAACTGGAATTATGACAGGATAATCTGGGAGCCGATAAACGAGCCTGCAGGCTCAGTCTCCCTCCTATCCTCGGCATACCAGGCATGGATCACACAGGCAAGAAGTCTACATGACACGCACTGGATCGTGATCGAGAACACGTTGAGCAACGGAACCTGCGCCTTTGACTCCATGTCGCTTGTATCCTGCTACCCGAAAACTACCGACTCTCTAAACCAGACTCTCCTATCCGTTCATCCATATTTCTTCTACGATGTCTGGCAGAGCGGAGGCTACGGGGTATGCAGTCCAAGCGGTGCGCGCATATGGAACAACACTACGGCCGAATGCGTGGCGAACATCTACAACCAGGCAATGCAAATAGCTAGCGCCTCCTATCACATGCCTATACTTGACACGGAAGGCGGAACAGTCTACAACACCTGCAAAAGCGCTTGCGCGATACCGTCTGATGCAATTGGAACAAATGATGCTAGCTACTCGAAGACAACGCTACATTTCATCCAATACCTTACCAGTCTGATGGATTCACAGAATATGGGATGGCTATGGTGGGAGGCCGGTGAAGGAACGTGCTGCGGGGCCATCGATACATGGGGAAGCTCCCTCAAGTTCCAGCCTGTAAACCCGCCAGTAGCCCATGATACTCCTCCAAGTCTCACCGCGCCCACCGGTAATATCGCAATAGAGGGATCCAACCTCTCGTTCAAGGTCAACGCCTCCGATCCGGATACGCCCCCCGAAACCCTGACATTGTCATGCGTTAACTGTCCAGCAGGCGCTGTATTCCCATCAACCAGCGGCACCGGCCGGGTTACCAACGTCTTCAATTGGACTCCCATTACGGGACAAGGAGGCCAATCTTACAGCGTCAGGTTCATCGTTGTCGAGGGCGAGAAGAGTTCGTCCGCAACAATCCAGATCACCGTCTATCCCGCAAACAGCCTGCCCCATAATTTTCCGCCTATCCTGATCATACCAGGCAACCAAACCATAACAGTCTCCTCAACACTCTCATTCAACATAAGTGCCACAAGCAATGATCCTCTACCTCAAACCCTCGTGCTGGAATGTGCCAATTGCGCCTCACTAGGCGCGACATTCTCGACAGTCACCAGCACTTCGCCGGTGACTGGCACGCTGAACTGGGCACCTAGCAACAACCGGGCTCCAAGGGGCTACGATGTCAATTTCATCGTCACGGACGGGGTTAACACATCAATCGCGACCGTACCCGTAAACGTCGACAAGGCCAAGGTAGAAATCGCCGCGTCGGTCTATCCTAGAACTCTTACCATCGGAAACCCGCCAGCGTCTGTCTTTGATATCGCAACGCTACTAGGCGGATTTGATCCAACTGGGACCATCACATTCACGGTTCTCTCTTTCGACCAGTCCTGCAACGGTACTCCATTATTCACTTCAACACTGCCCGTCAGTAAGAACGGCAATTACCAGTCAGAGGCGTTCAGAGCTCAGGACCCGGGACGATACCAATGGCAGGCGTTGTATACCGGGGACCAAAACAACCGTTCTACCAGCACTCCCTGCGGCTCCTCTATCCAGACGCTAACCATTACCCCGGCCCCCGGTCCACAACCCCAATCGCACACACCCGCGAATCCCTCCATCTTTTCACCATCCGTACTGTGGCTTGCGATCGGAGGAATCGGGACGATCATAGCCATCGGAATAATAGTGCTTCGAAGACGATCGAAAACGTTGAGGAGGTCAACCTAGCAGCGCGGAACTCGTGGCCTAGAGCCGGCTCGCAATCGTGCAACGCCTCCCAGAACTATTACCCACCTGACCCATCAGTTGTATGGCTTGAGTCCCGCTATGAAAGAAAAAAGGGGCTAACCGGGGTTGCTAAGCGGTGACCGTTTCGACTCTAGCTCTTTCGCCCAGCTCTTTGAAGAGACGGTTGAACTCTGCTTTGCTGGTTTCGGTTCTGTCAAGTCTTCGGTTGTTCGAGGACTAGACTTGCTCTCATCGACTCCGGGGATTACCGTAGACGTCGGGTTCCCCTTCACTGCTTCACCTGAGAGCCCTTGCGCCTCAGAGACACGTAGCCTCTTCTTGGCAGGGAACGGTCGAACCTCAACCGCCCCCTCACGCCCGTAGCGTGGTAGCTTGGCCCGTTGCCAGGCAGGGATTTTACGGTGGCCAGCCAACCGGTTATCCCACAGACTCGTCACGTGGTCGGAGTTACTCCCCTCATTCCATGGTGACAAGCTCATACGACGACCGCCTAACAGTGCAAAGAGCCGCATCGTGAACATAACAGTTAGAGAGGACCGAAGCTACCACCAAACAACAAACCAAGGGCTACACAAGAGAGTAAGAATATTGAGACCAGGAACTTTCAGCATGGCTTCTATCGGTGACCGGACAACGCTTACTTAGCCTACGCCTTCTTTCACAATCTATGAAATCAAGACTGGCTGCGGCATTGGTAACCGTGGTTCTAGTCGGTTCCCTGGCCAGTTTCTATCTATATGACCGATTCACACCATCGCCTGGGACAGGTTCAACCTCGCCTGGAGGCGGCTCAAACTCGCACGGTGGGGGTTCAACTTCATCTTCAAGCTGCCGCGACCCCGCATCCATTAGTAGTCGTGTCTATCATCCCTACAGACTCCAAATCGTCAAGCCTTGCATAACCGCTTCCGGAACAGTAGACCGAGTGATACAGGAAGCTGACGGCGACGTTCACGTTCGAACGATATTAGATCAGGCGTACAGCAACCTTACGAATAGTGCTAACGACCAGTATCAGTACGGGGACCTTGTCGTCGAGATAATCTGCGTAACTCCACCCAGCCAGACAGATGCAATACCCGTGTGTCAGAACTATTCGAACCAGATCCCGGTACCGATCGGTGGCCAACACATCACAATCACCGGACCGTATGTTCTAGACACTGAACATTACAACTGGGCGGAAATACACCCAGTCTACACGCTAACAATCGGATAGAGCGATGTACCCCTAAGTCCCGCGCGTCCTGCTGCAACCACATTGACCGGCGGGATCTTGTCTTGCTCCTCCTCTTTGTTCTAGGCCCGTAACCGCTGCAAAATCCTCCCTGGGAAATGGCGAATCCGGTCTCTTCGATCAGTCCATTGTTTCAGTTGTTCGTAATCCGCGCTCTGCTAGTTAGGTTTCCAGGCCCATCCTCTGAGGCTGGTCCCCGTATTGTTGGCCAGTGTCGACAGCACTCCTCCAGTATACGTGAGACTTGTCCCGGTCCCACCAGCGATGTATGCTGTGGATCCCAGCCAGCTGATCGCGTAGAGGTCACTAGAGTTGGCGCTCTGGACACGTGCTAGTTGATTGCCATCGTACGTTAGCACAACACCTAGGTCGCCGACCAACAAGGCTGTGGTGCCGGATGGGTTCCAGGAGATGGCATGGATGATAGCGGTGGAATTGTAGAGTACGGCGGTATTGAGTATTGTAACGCTTGAACCGTCATATCGCAGGATGACACCCTTTTCCCCTGCTGCCAGAGCGTAGAGCCCGTTGGGATTCCACGCGGAGGAGTAGAGGTACGCAGTTGTGCCCGAGGAAATCTGGCTGATCTGCCCGGTACTGGACTGGTAGAGGAGCATGCCGCCTGAGGATCCTACCATCAGCGCTTGTGTTCCGCTGGGGTTCCAGCTTATGGACCGTATCGAGTTGGTGAAGGGATTATTGAGCCTAGTCAAGACGCCATCGTACCTGAACAGGGGACCCCCAGAGCCGCCGATGAGCGCGAATGACCCATCAGGCTTCCACGCCAGCGTGTACAGGTTGGCGGTTATACCAGTGGGTATTGTCGTTAGCTGGGTCCCATCGTATTTGAGGAGGACTCCCGAGTCTCCCACGATAAGCGCATAGGACCCGTCAGGCTTCCAGGCGACCTGTCTCAGGGGAGTTGTAACAGGCTGACCTATCAGGGTGAAGGTTCCATTCTGGTATCTGAACACCTTCCCCTCGTGAGAAACGACAACAGCGTAGGGTTGTGATGGTGGGGGCTGTGGTGCAACGGTCAAAGTCGTCATCCCACTACTACCAGTATGACCAGAATCGCCAGGGTACGTTCCGGTTATCACATGATGACCAGTCGTGCTGGGGGTGTAGTTCACTGAGCACGTAGCGAGACCTACGGTAGCGCTTGCAGAAAGTGTGCAGCTTCCACTGGGAGCGAATGTGCCCGTGGAATTCGTTGTGAAGCCGACGGATCCCGTCGGAGTCGTCGGGGTTGCGGATGGGTCTGTGACGGTCGCGGTGCAGCTGGTTCCCTGGTTCACAACCACCGATGAGGCGCTGCAACTGACTGTCGTGGTCGTGGGGTGGACGGAAACGCCAACAGGGAGGTTGAAGCTATTGCTACTTCCAAAGTGTGTTGAATCGCCAGCATATGAGCCAGTGATCAGGTGATGACCTGTCACGCCGGGTGTATAGGTTAGAGAGCATCTTGCGGTGCCCGCCGTACCGCTGGCTGCTAGAGAGCAGCTGGTAGCAGGAGTAAACGTACCAGTAGCGTTTGCGGTGAAGCTCACACTGCCTGTTGGGGTGATGACGTTACCAGGTGAGGTATCACTAACGGTGGCCGTGCAGCTGGTAGCCTGGTTAACAACCACAGAAGTAGGCGAACATCCAATGCTCGTCGAAGTGATCCGAGGAGTAACGGTCAAAGTGAAAGGTGTGGTGGTAGTACTAGCGGCGTGGGTCGAATCGCCGCCGTAGCTGCCACTGATGCCATGATGACCTGTGGAACTCGGAGTGTAGGTCACAGAGCAGGCGGCGACTCCCGTCGTCGTAGATGCAGCCAGTGTGCAGCCCGTTGCAGGTGTCAAAGTGCCTGTGGAGTTGGTCGTGAAGGTAACTAACCCGGTTGGAGTGCTAGGTGTTCCAGACGTGTCGGTAACGGTTGCGGTACAGCTGGTCCCCTGGTTCAATACGAGGGAGGAAGGCAAACAGGAGATGCTAGTGCTAGTGGTGTTTGAAGCCTGAGCGGTTGTCCCAAGGTTGAAACTGTTAGAGCTGACTGAGTGACTGTTATCCCCCGCATATGTCGCGTTCAGGAGATGATGCCCAGCAGTACTCGGAGTGTAGGTCACCTGGCAACTAGAGACGCCGGCGGTTGCTCCTGCAACCAGACTGCAGCTTGTGGCAGGCGTGAATGTGCCCGTGGAATTTGAATTGAAGATAACACTGCCTGTTGGTGTATTGGTTGTACCCAAGTCAGTATCGGTCACGGTAGCAGTGCAGTTCGTAGAATCGTTTGCGGCGACTTGACTCGGACTGCAGCTCATAGACAGGGAGGTTGCACGATTGTTCACAATAACCGAGGTGCGGCCTGAACTGGTACCGTGTGTCGCGTCGCCAGCGTAGCTAGCGGAGACCGACAAGCTTCCAGTACCAGTAGGTGTGATGTTCACAGAACAGCTGGCAGAAGCGCCTGATGGGTTGCTTAGAGTGCAGCTTCCACTGGGGGTAAAGGTGACAGTACCTGTTGGAGGCGTCGCTCCAGCACTAGCTGTGTCGGTAACTGTTGCGGTGCATGTCGTGGGCTGGTTGACCACAACAGTCCCGGGCGAACAGGAGACATTTGTGCCGGTTGGGTCGACAACGACAACACCTACGCTGAGCGGGAACATACCCTGGCTGCCATTGTGAACTGAATCAGACACAGCCGAAGTGAAAACTCCGGTGATCGTATCGTTTCGTGGAGCGATCCCCGAAGGTGTGTAGGTCACGCTGCAACTCGCGGTTCCGTTCGTTCCTGCAACCAAGTTGCAGGGAGAACCCGCGAATGAGCCCGCGCCCGTACTCGTGAAACCTACGGTGCCTGCCGGGGTGCTAGGAGTGCCTGGGGAAGAATCGGTCACGGTGGCCGTGCACGTTGTTGACTGGGCGACAGCGACTGGGTTGGGACTGCAACTGATGCTGGTCCCGGTGGAACGTCTGTTCACCGTTACGGCAGTGCCACCCGTGCTTGTATTGTGGGTAGAGTCACCCCCATAATTGCCGGATACGCTAGCAGTGCCCGCCACTGTTGGCATGATACTTACCGAGCAGGAACCACCGGAGAGCACGCACGTACCGCCGGGAGTAAAGGTCACCAGGCCTGTAGGCGTGATCGCGGTACCGGGCGAGGTGTCTGTAACACTGGCCGCACACGATGTGGATTGGCCAACCACAACGGTTGAAGGAACACATGCGACAGCCGTGCTAGTGGCTCGCTTGCTAACGGTCACACCAGTTTTCCAGGCTATGCTTCCGAGGTTAGACGTAGTGCCGCTCTGTAATTTCGTCAAGGTTCCTCCTGAATAGGACAGGAGTGTCCCTTGCTGGCCTACGATGTAGGCAATCCCTGCAGACCAACTAGAAGAGAATAGAGCGTTTGAGGTTCCGCTTTTGAGAGAGACCAGTTTGCTTCCATCATATGTCACCACTAGGCCCGAGTCGCCTACCAAGAGTGCGCGGCTGCCGGCTGGATCAAATGAGTTGAACCGAACTGTCTTACCGGCAGGAGAAATGCCCGTCGTGCTAAGGGCTTTGAAGGATGTACCATTATATTTCAGGATGACCCCGTTCCCACCACTAGCTAGAGCATACGAGCTATCAGGATTCCACGCCACTGCGAAAAGAGGCTGCCCAGTACCGGAGGAAAGAGCGGTGATCTGGCCTGAGACCTGGTACAGGAGCGCGGTTCCCTTGTCGCCCATAAGTAGGGCAGAGTTGCCGAGCGGGTTCCAGCCTATCGAGCGAATATTGTTGTTGCTAGGATCGGCAATCCTACTGATACCAGTGCTGTTATACTTGAAGACGAGCCCATTCGCTCCTGCAATTAGCGCGTAGGAACCGTCAGGCCTCCAGGCCACAGTGTTCAGGTTAGTAGTTCCTGCCATACCCGACGAAAGTCTAGCTAGCCGGGTGCCATCATAGGTCAGCATAACACCTTGATCTCCCACGATCAGGGCGTAGGATCCGTCGGGTTTCCAGGCCACCTGTCGGAGGGGGGTACCCACAGGCTTTCCGATGAAAACGTTAGTCCCATCGGAGTAGTACTTGTAGACTCTACCATCGGAGGAGACCATAACGGCGAAGGTCTTCTGCAAAGCGACTTGGACAGGGATGAGGACAGAATGGGCGATCCCACCACTCGCTCCAGATACTGTAACATTGTATGAGCCAGCAACCGTGTTGTTTACCGACGAGACGGTGAGAATTGAACTGGCTGAGCCTCCTGGACTGAGGGTTACAGAGTTCGAGCTGAGGAAGGCTGATGGGCTGCCTGACCCTGCAGGCGATATTGACGATGATAGAGACACGTTGCCCGCGAACCCATTGAGGCTGGACACTACAATGGTTGAAGTGTTGGAGCCCCCGATGTTCACATTGAGCGCGGGGGGCTTGGGTGTTAGGTTGAAGTTGGGTGTAGGTGGCGTGGACGTGAAGAACTCGGTCATTGGCGTGGCGGCTGCGTCGTTGGAGGCCAAACTAGCCAGGTTCCAGTTCACCTCTACTGTCTTCGTGAACGAATAGTGGTCGTAGAGATTGGTTGAGACAAAGTTGGTCTTTGTCCCCGAACCGGCCCATACCCCGTAGACGCAGTCCTCCGAACTATTGTTCAACGGACAGTAACCGTTACCTTCGTCGAAGACAACGAACAGAGCAGCCCGTTGTGTTGTGAAAGTCTGACTGTTCAGAATGTTCGGCACTAGGCTATTGAGGTACGTGTCGCCGGCCGGAATCGAGGCGGAACAACCACCAGTGTAGCCATGCATATTGTTGCAGTTGTCCGGTGTAAGCCACATGAAGTTAGGTGCAGATCCGGAGTTGAGATCATTGATCAAACTACAGTCTGTCGCAGAGCAGCCGCTCGGATTGGCCAGGACTACTTGGGAGCACCTGGCAGGGTTGCTAGTGATGTCCGTGAAGAACACAAACGGGTTGTGCTCCGGAGTATACGGTTGGTTATAATTGGCGTCACAACCACTCTGAACGGCCTGGTTTTCCATGTAGCCCTTCCACGTCAGTCCCGCAGCTTCCAAGCGGTCCACGAGATTCGCGTGCGATGATGGAGTACACGGATACCCGACACAACCGTAGATGTCTCCACCCAACAGCGCGATATAGTCAGCCTGGCTAAAGTGGGACACTCCCAGGTACTGGGAAGCTATCCCGTAAGTGTTCGCAAGCGAAGCAATGTACGGGTCTCCATTGGCGCTCGAACACGGCGGTGGATTTCGCGCGCATATCTCGATCATTCCATGATCCTCCATGACGATGATTACGACATGATCGAAATATGTGCCAGGGCTCGTGCTCGCGGACTGAGATGAAAGACCAGCCGCGCCAGTTCCAGGAACTGTGGCATTTACCAGTGTGGATGAGAAAAGGAAAGTCGCGAGGAGAAGCCACGCAACTTTCGTCGATCGTCTCTTGATGATCATCAAATACAATCTACCCCAAAGGGACCGGAGCCGAGAAAAATTACTAATTGAAGCATGCTCCCTCACTGGCTCCTCTCGCGTGGGAGGAACTGACCCCTGGCTAGTATTTATTCGCTCAGCATTTCAGACAGATTTTGGTATAAATAGGTATATTCAACTATAAGTTTCTTATCGAATCGTTCGAGAACTATCTAGTTTTCAACGAGAAACGGACAGCTCTTTAGCTATTCAGGCTTATCTATTTTTTCTAGCAACGATTAGCTTGGAGATCGTCGAGTCGAGTGGACGATTTCTTCTCATTCGATCTGGTTCTCCGGAGACGATTCAGCCTCGTCGCGTTGGTGTTTCCAGTAGAAACCATCGGGTCCCGGACGGACTTACCCTCGAGTAGGGGTTCGAAGAACCGGACAAAGTCAGGATCAAGAAATCCCTCCCGCTTTGCGAGTTTGAAGACGCTTGGAAACGCGGTAGACTCGCGTATACCTCCATCTGGCTTCCGGTCCAGACGCGCCAGTGCTCATCTGTCACTATGTGGGAACGGCGTAGGACAAAAAATGTCTTCAAACGTGTCTATCACGTCTCTGAAGAAGTAGTATACCTCGCCACCGCCGACCGAGTCTACGACCTCTTTTATCTCTGGCCGCGAGTTTCGTAGCTCCTCATCTATTCCAGGGGTCTTGAAGAACCGAGAGCGTATCTGTTGCAGCCTCACCGAGATCTCTCGATTGCTCTCCAGCAGAGTTGCCCGGGTAGCCTGCTCGGCCTGCCGTCGAGCGGCAACCACCTGGCTTCTCGAATATATGAGAGAGGCTGCTCCGGAAGCGACTCCCAAGAGCCCCAAAACGATCCCATAATCGACCATGACAGGTTCAGTACTACCGATCACAAGTATGATTTGCGGTTGCTCATGTCGGAATCCTTCAATGTGATCGAGGGACCTACACCCAGATTCGCTTTACTTCGGTGAAGTGGGGGTCGTCGGTGGCGCAGGGGACCTTGAGCTTCCTGGATGTCGCCATTATTAGAGCGTCGGCCATTGGGACTTTGACTCGGTGGCTTATTCTCGCCGCTTCCTCGGCGATTTCCGGATCGACATCTATTATAGTGAATTCTTTTTTGATCGAGTCGACACGTAGGTCTGCAACGGTACGGTCTTCCTGGCTGATCGTGAGCTTGTAGACCTCGTAGAGGCTTATCGAGGAGGCGAACGCGGTCTTGGAAGTGTCGAAGATGCTTCTTAGCTTCTTCAAGAATTCAGGGTTCTTTGAGGTGAAGACAGCCCAGAAGTAACGAGTGTCGAAGAGCACTAGCTTTCTTCCCGCATCTTGTCCAGAA
>Ga0209761_1002966_pt1 | contig 11183 bp, 11 predicted proteins | sample GraSoi013_1_40cm_4_FD_185818 | JGI IMG/M metagenome (GOLD analysis project Ga0209761, IMG submission 185818) | Grasslands soil microbial communities from the Angelo Coastal Reserve, California, USA - Sample 09_25_2013_1_40cm (SPAdes) (version 2) | ecosystem: Environmental > Terrestrial > Soil >... | reverse complement strand
CACAGCCGCTGTCGCAGGTCCTGGCCCGCATCCGAGACGGCGAAGTCAGGGACGCAAAGACCGTGGTGGCTATCCTTTATATGGCCGGGTTCGTCCTCGGGATGTAGCGACCCGCTGTCCCCCGACGAGGACGGACGTGTCGACCCGACTCGACGTTGCATCGGTGAAGCTGCGGCCGCATCGAGGGTTACGTAGGTGATGCGACGGGTACGGTTCGTGCCGTATCTTAATAGAGGAAGTGCACGGACTTGAAAACATGGAGCGGTCCATGCGAGCAACCCTCAAGCGGATTGGCCAGGCAGTCGCGACGCCGCGCGCGCTCGAGCGCCAGGCGCTGCACGAGTTTGACGACGGCCGGTTAGTGCTTGAACACCTGTCGGGAGACCCCCAAGCCTTCGGCACCCTGGTGGACCGCTACCAGACCCGGCTGCTCAACTTCATCAATCGGACCATTGGAGACCGGGAGCGGGCGGAGGACCTCGTGCAGGAGGTCTTTATCCGTGTGTTCCGGCACCTCCACCGCTTCGACCAGACCAAGAAGTTTTCGACCTGGATCTACACCATCGCGTCGAACCTGGCGAAGAACGAGCTCCGGAACCGCAGCCGTAACCCTCTGGTGCTGTTCCAGACGATCAAGAAGCACTGGGAGGCGGACCACCGGCCGCTCCAGTTCGAAGACACCACGGCCCGGCCGGACGACCTGTACCGCAAGCGCTTCCTCAAGGAAGCCGTGGACCAGTGTGTGGATCAACTGCCCACCCACCACCGGGCCGTCTTCGTGCTCCGCGAACTGGAAGGCAAGAGCTACGCCGAGATCGCCGACATCACAGGCTGCAACCTGGGCACGGTGAAGAGCCGCCTCAATCGGGCCCGGAACAGCTTCGCTCAGCTCATCGGCCCGCTGCTGGAGTAGGCTCCCCACAAGCCTTGGCCCCCCCGTCCCCCCCGCCCCCCTTGCCCCTCCCAGGGGCGGGCGTTGGGAGGTTCCGGGAACCCAGTCCTGGCCCGACGGTAATAGATTCTCGCCATGACGTGCGCCGAATTCCTCGAGCGGTATACGGATTTTCGTGACGGGCTGATCACCGCGCCGCGCGAGCTGCGCCGTTTCGAGCGCCACCTTGCGCGCTGTGCCGGTTGCCGACGGTACGACGCCGCCGTGCGGCGTAGCGTGCTCGCGTTGCAGGCCGCCGGGACGATCGAGCCCTCTCGCGACTTCCGACGCCGGCTCGACGCCCGGCTCGAGCGCGAGCGCCGCGCGGTCCGAGAGGTACCGGCGAGTGCAGGCGTAGCGGCGGCGCTCGTCATCGCGGCAGCGCTCGCGATGCTGGCGCTGGAAGGCGTCGGGCGCCCCGAGGTAGCGCGGGCCCCGGTGCTCCCGCCCGTTCCCTTCCCGAATCCCGTCGTACAGGCCGGCGTGCCGTTCGTCTCGTTCCAGGATCCGCGCGCGAGCGTGTTCGCGGGGCCCCAGGCTCCGAACGGCACCGTGCTCGTCGAGCCCGCATCCGCGGGGCGGTAGGCTTTCTCTCGACTCGAGGCCACGGTAACTTCAGCCCCGTATGGGGGCTCTCACCTTTGACGCGCTGCTCCGGAGCCTGAAGCAGGGCGCGCCGGATCTTGTCTACTATCTCCATGGTACGGAGGACGTGCTGAAGGACGAGGCGGTTCGCGCGCTGCTGGAGCGCGCCGTGGACCCGGCCGCCCGTGACTTCAACGTCGACCAGCGCACGGCCGCCGATCTCGACCCCGAGGCGTTCAACGCCCTGGTGAACACGCCCCCCATACTCACTGCCATCCGGGCCGTGGTCCTCCGAGGGATGGAGCAGCTCCGCAAGACTGCCAAAGTGCGTCAGGAGCTGCTGCACTACCTCGATTCGCCCAATCCCACCACGGTGCTGGTGCTGGTGCATAGCACCGCTGAGCGACCCGACGCTGAGCTCGTGCGCCGGGCGACCGCCGTGGAAGTCGCGGCCCTGCCCCCGGAGCGGGTCGAGCGCTGGATGACACACCGCGCGAAGCAGCTTGGTTTCACCCTCGCGCCCGAGGCAGGGGAGCTGCTCCTCGCCAGCGTGGGAAACGACCTCAGCGGCCTCGCCCGTGAGCTCGAGAAGCTCGCACCGCTCTGCGCGGGGCGACCGGCCAGCCGCGAGGAAGTGGCCGCGCTCGTGGGCGTGCGCCGCGGTGAAACGCTCCAGGATTTCGTCGACGCGGCCCTCGAGCGGCGCGCAGCGGACGCCGCCCGGCTGGTCGAGCCTGTGCTCGAGCAGGCAGGCATGAGCGGCGTCCGCATGCTCAGCGCGCTCGGCACCGCCCTCGTCGGCACGGCGCTCGCCCGGGCGGAGGTCGACCGCGACGCGGGGCGACGCGATCGCCTCGAGGGTGCGTTGCTGTCGCACCTCCGGGCGGCGCGACCGTACGGCCTGGGGAGCTGGGAGCAGACCGCTCTCCGCTGGGCTCGGTGGGCGGGGCTCTGGACCGCCGGCGAGCTGCGCAGCGCGCTGCGGCTGGCCCTCGACGCCGATCGCGCCCTCAAGTCGAGCTCGCTGACCGATGAAGCCGGCATCCTGGAGCAGTTGGTGCTGTCGTGGGGCGTGCGCGCGAGGGAGGCGGCATGAGAGTCGGACGGATGGTCGTCCTCGCGGTCGTGGCCCTGTCCGTCTGTCCGACCGCCCGTCTGTCCGCCCAGAGGGACACCGTCCGCGTGGCCGTCCTCCGCGTCGCGCAGACCCGCCCCGACTCCGCGCGCGCCATGGTTCGCCGGCTGCTCGCGAGCTTGTCCCCGCAGGATTCGATCTACCCGGGCGTACTCTTCACCGCGGGCCGCGTCGCGGCCGACGCCGCGACCGCCGCCACGAACCTGCAGCGCGTGGTGGTCGAGTACGGGCGGTCGGTATGGGCCGACTCGGCGCTCGTGCTGCTCACGCAGCTCTATTTCGCCCAGGGCGATCCCGCGGCCACCGTGCAGGCGGCGGAGCGGCTGCGCCTCGACTATCCCGATTCCCCGTTGCGGGCCCGGGCGGACTTCTGGGGCGCGCGCGCCTACTTCGACCTCAAGGATGACGCCCACGGCTGCCCGTTGATCCGCGAGGCGCTGGACGGCGCCGGCGCCGATGTGGAGTTCAAGAATCAGGTGAGCTTCTACGCGTCGCGCTGTGTCTCAGCCACCGTAGCCCCGCCGGCCGCTCCGCCCGCCACAGCAAGCGACACCCAAACCAGGCCCACACCCCCGGCCTCGACGTATGCCGTCCAGGTGCTGGCCGTAAAGAGCGCGGCGCAGGTGGACGAGATGCTCACCCGTCTGAAGGTGATGGGCTTCGACGCCCGCGTGGTGCGTGACACGAGCGGCCTCTTCAAGGTGCGGGTCGGACGGTACGCGTCGCACGATGACGCCGCGCAAGCCCAGCGACGTCTCAAGACGCGGCTCGGAGGCCAGCCGTTCGTGGTGGAGGAGCCATGACGCCACGAGTCGAGGTGGACACGCCGCTGATGCAGCAGTATCGCGAGATCAAAGCGCGACACCCCGACACCATCTTGTTCTTCCGGATGGGCGACTTCTACGAGATGTTCGAGGATGACGCGCAGCTCGCCGCCCGGGAACTGGGCCTCACCCTCACATCGCGCAACAACGGCGGCGCGGCGGAGGTGCCCCTCGCCGGCGTTCCCGTCAAGGCGGCGACCGAGTACCTGCGGCGGCTGATCGGCCTCGGTCACCGCGTGGCGATCTGCGAGCAGGTAGAGGATCCCAAGCTCGCCAAGGGCCTCGTGCGGCGCGCGGTCGTGGAGACCGTCACCCCCGGCACCGTCCTCGCCGACGACTGGCTCGAGCGCAGCCGGAACAATTTCCTCCTGGCAGTCGACGCTCGGACCGCACCGGCCGGGATGGCGGCGCTGGACCTCACGACCGGCGAGCTGCTGCTCGAGACCGTGGCACCGGAGGACCTCGCGGCGGCGCTCGCTCGCTACGAAGCCCGGGAAGTGGTGCTTCCCGGCGGCACACCGGCCGCCTTCCCACTTCCCGGCGCCGTGCGCACGGAGCGTGAGGCATGGGAGTTCGATCCCGAGTTGGCGCGCGAGGACCTGGCACGCACCTTCCGCGTGGCTTCCCTCGACGGGCTCGGCGTCGAGCCGGGCGACGGCCCGGCCCTGGGCGCGGTGGGGGCGCTGCTCCGCTACGCACGGGAACTCAAGCCGGGGGGCCTGCCGCACCTCGCCCGCCCCCGCATGCTGCGGCGCGGCGACCTCCTGCCGCTCGACGAGATGACCCGGCGCAACCTCGAGCTGGTGGAGCCGCTCCGCGCCGCCCTGCCCGGCTCCCCCGGCGCAGCGACCACGCTGCTCGACGTCCTCGACCGCACCCTGACGCCAATGGGCGCCCGCCTGTTACGCGGATGGCTGCTCGCGCCGCTCGTCGACCCCGCGGCCATCACCGCCCGCCTCGACGCGGTGGAGGTCTTGGTCGGCGACGTCCGTGGGCGGGACCGCCTGCGCGAAGCGCTCGACGGGGTACGCGACGTCGAGCGTCTGGCGGGCCGCGCCGCGCTCGGGCGCGCGACCGGGCGCGAGCTCGGGGCGTTGCGGGATTCGATCCTCCGTCTGCCCGACGTCCGCGCGGCGCTCGACGGCCTGGAAGCGCGGGGGCGGGCGTCGCTGCTCGAGGAAGCCGCGGACCGCTTCGATCTCCTCCAGGAGCTGGGCGACGAGCTCGCCCGGGCGCTCGTGGAGCGTCCACCGGCCCAGACGTCCGACGGCGACGCGATCCGGACCGGGTACGATCATGAGCTCGACGAGCTCAAGGACGCTCGCGACGGCGGGAAGCAGTACATCGCGGGGCTGCAGGCTCGCGAGCGTGAGCGCACCGGCATTTCCTCGCTCAAGGTCGGGTTCAACAAGGTCTTCGGTTATTACCTCGAGATCACGAACCCACACCGTGACCGTGTGCCGGCGGACTACGAGCGGCGCCAGACGCTCTCCGGCGCCGAGCGGTTCGTCACGCCCGAGCTCAAGGCGTACGAGGCCAAGGTGCTGGGTGCCGAGGAGCGCATCGCCGTGCGCGAGGCAGAGCTGGTGGACACCTTGCGCGTACGGGTGGCCGAGGCGATCGCCCGGGTGCAGACGACGGCAGGCGTGCTCGCCCGGCTCGATGTATGGGGCGCCCTCGCCGACGTCGCCCACCGCGAGGGATACGTGCGCCCCGAGGTCAACGATGGCTTCACCATCGTGCTCGAGGGAAGCCGCCATCCGGTGGTCGAGCGTATGATGGCGCGCGAGGCATTCATCCCGAACGACGTGCTGCTCGACGAGGCCGGTCGCGTGATCCTGCTCACCGGGCCGAACATGGCGGGGAAGTCTACGCTGCTCAGGCAGGTCGGGTTGTGCGTCCTGCTCGCTCAAATGGGGGCATTCGTCCCCGCGCGGCGGGCGGTCGTGGGCGCGGTGGACCGGTTGTTCACGCGGGTAGGGGCGTCGGACAATCTGGTGCGCGGCCAGTCGACGTTCATGGTGGAGATGAGCGAGACCAGCGCCATCCTCCACGGCGCGACGGCACGGAGCCTCGTACTGCTCGACGAGATCGGACGGGGGACATCGACCTACGACGGCGTCGCGATCGCCTGGGCGGTGACCGAGTTCCTGCACAACACGATCGGGTGCAAGACGATCTTCGCGACCCATTATCACGAGCTCACGCAACTCACCGAGGAGCTCGCCCACGCGCGCAACTTCAACGTGGCCGTGCGCGAAGCGGGGGACGAGATCGTGTTCCTGCACCGCCTCGAGCCGGGCGGCGCCGACCGCTCGTACGGCGTCCACGTGGGGCGGCTCGCGGGCCTCCCGGCGCCCGTCGTCGAGCGGGCGTGGCAGGTGCTCGCGCTCCTCGAAGCGGGGCACCACGTAGCGCGTCAGACTCCGCCGGCACGTCCGGACGCGGCCCAGCTCGCCCTGTTCAGCCCGTCGGGCAGCCCGCATCCGCTGCTCGAAGAGCTCGACCGCCTCGACGTGAACGCGCTGTCGCCACTCGAGGCCTTGAATCGGCTCGCGGCGTGGAAGAAGCAACTCGCGGAGGGACCATGAGAGTCTGGACCGTCGCGCTCGCGGGCCTCTTGACCGTAGGCCCCGCCGGATGCCGCCAAGCACCCCCGGCCGAGCAGTCCGGAAGCGGGGCGCCCGGCGTTCCGCCCGACCAGGAGCCCCCGGTTGCCCTGAACGCCGACTCGCCGATCCAGTACCCGCCCCGCCTGTACGACCAAAGGGTCGAGGGCGACGTGATGCTGCGCCTGTTCGTCGATTCCGGGGGGCGTCTGCTGCCGGAGTCGAGCCGCGTGGCCGAATCGAGCGGCTATCCTGCGCTCGACTCGGCGGCGCTCACGGGAGCGCGCAAGCTGCGCTTCGCTCCCGCCCGGCGACACGGCCTGTCCATCGCCACCGCGTTCCTCCAGCCGGTCGAGTTTCGGCACCCGCAAGCGAGTGGCGCCGTCTCGAAGGGGGAGCCGGACACCACGCGTCCCCGACCCACCCCGGTCCGTCCGCCTACGGCTCCCGCTCCCGCTCCCGTGCGCCCAGCGCGGCGCGACACGACGCCGGCGACGCGGGACACCTTCCCGCGGCTCCTGGACACGACACGCGCGGTCCCGGACAGCGCCGCGAGGCCGGATTCGAATGCCGTCCCACACTAAGCCGTACGGCAACATCCTCGAAACGATCGGCTGGACACCCCTGGTCCGGCTGAACCGCGTCGCGCAGGGAATCCGGACACCGGTCTACGCCAAGGCGGAGTTCTTCAATCCCGGGGGCTCCGTGAAGGACCGGATCGGGCTGGCGATGATCGAGGCTGCCGAGCGCGAGGGGCGCTTGAAACCCGGCGGTCTGATCGTGGAGGCCACGTCGGGCAATACGGGGGTGGGGCTCGCGCTCGCCGCCGCGGTGAAGGGTTACCGCTGCATCTTCACCATGCCCGACAAGATGTCGCAGGAGAAGGCGCGGCTGCTGCGCGCGCTCGGCGCCGAGGTGATCATCACGCCGACCGCGGTGCCCCCCGACCATCCCGAGAACTACATCATGAAGGGACGAGCGATCGCCGCGGCGCACCCCAACGCGATCTTCGCCGACCAGCACTACAACCCGGTGAACCCTGAAGTGCACTACCGCACGACCGGTCCCGAGCTGTGGGAGCAAACGGCAGGGAAGATCACGCACTTCGTTTGCGCGCCCGGGACGGGCGGCACCGTCAGCGGAGCAGGCCGGTTCCTCAAGGAGAAGAACCCCCGGGTCCGCGTGATCGCGGGCGACCCGGTCGGCTCGATCTACACCGAGTATGCGCGCACCCGTCAGAAGACTGAAGGCCACCCCTACAAGGTGGAGGGGATCGGCGGCGACAAGTTGCCGACCTCACTTCACTGGGACGTGATCGACGAGTGGATCACGGTGTCCGACAAGGACGCCATGCTGATGGTGCGACGCCTGGCCAAGGAAGAGGCTCTGTTCGCCGGAGGCTCGACCGGCGTCAACGTCGTGGCGGCGCTCGATGTGGCGCGCCGGGTGAACGACCCGCAGGCGCTCGTCGTGACCGTGCTGGCCGACACCGGGGAGCGGTATCTGTCCAAGGTCTTCAACGACGAATGGCTGCGAGAGAACCAGATCCTGGAAGCGGAGCGGGTGTCGGTGGGACAGGTCCTCGAGGCGCGGAACTCGGGCGCACCCCCGCTGATCTCGGTCGCTCCGACGGCGACGGTGCGCCAGGCGTTGAACCTGATGAGTACCTACAACGTGTCGCAGCTCCCAGTGCTGGACGTCGGCGACGGGGTGGGTGCGGTCTCCGAGCAGGGGCTCATGGCCCGGGCGCTCGAGGATCCGGCGACGCTGGACCAACCGGTCCAGGATGTGATGGATGCGCCGTTCCCGGTGGTCGATGCGGACCTGCCCGTGGAGCGGCTCACCACCCTCCTGTCGCGCGAGACGCCGGCGGCGCTGGTGCGACGCGAGGGCAAGATCACGGGGATCGTCACCCGCTACGACGTGCTCCACCAGCTCGCCGGGATCCACTGATGCGGATCGCGGTGATCACCGGCGGCGCGACGGCGGAGCGCGCGGTCGCGTTTGCCGGCGCCGCCCAGATCGTGGAGGCGCTGCGGGGTCGCGGCCATGAGGTGCGGGTCGTCGATACGGTGACCGGGCTCCTCTCCCCGACCGACGAGCAGCGCCTGCTCACGACCGCCGTGGGCCGCGAGCCGCCCGCCGTGGCCGAGCTCGACGAGCGCGAGCGGGCGATGCTGTCGAACGGGCTCGCCGGGCTCACGGAGGTCACCGGCGCGGACGTGCTGTTCCTGTGCCTGCATGCGGGACGCGGCGAGGGCGGGATCCTGCAAGCGGTGCTCGACGTGATCGCTGTGCCCTATACCGGCAGCGGAGCGTTGGCCAGCGCGCTCGCCATGGACAAAGATCTCGCCAAGCGGCTGTTCCGGGCGGCGGGGGTGCCCGTGCCCGGGTGGTTCATGGCCCCGGTCGCCGCTGAGGACGTAACGACGGCGCTGGGGTGGCCCGTGATCGTCAAGCCGTCGAAGATGGGCTCTTCCGTGGGAATGACGCTGGTGCGCAACGCCGAGGGGTTGGACGCGGCGGTCCTAGTCGCGAGAGCGTACGACGCCGAAGTCATGGCGGAGCAGTTCATCCCCGGGCGGGAGCTGACGGTGGGGGTGCTGGGCGACGTGCCCTTGCCGGTCGGCGAGATCATTCCGAAGCACGAGCTGTTCGACTACGAGTGCAAGTACACGCCGGGGATGTCGGAAGAGATCTTCCCCGCGAAGCTCGACACGACGCTGGCGCGGCAGCTGCAGGAGCTGGCGCTGACGGCACACCGGGCCCTCAAGCTCGGGGGGTATTCGCGCGTCGACTTCCGATTGAGCCCCGAGGGCGACATCTTTTGCCTTGAGGCGAACACGCTCCCCGGCATGACGCGCACCAGCCTCCTGCCGCAGGCCGCCCGGGCCGCGGGGATCGAGTTTCCGGAGCTGTGCGAGCGGATCTGCCGACTCGCGGGGAACTCGGGGAGCGCGCGCGGGGGATAACTACGCGATGGGCCCGCAGCGGATGTTCGGCATGACTCCGTGGGTGCGGCGGCTGATCGTCGCCAACCTCGCCGTCTTCCTCCTCCAGGTGACGCTGTTCGTCAGCCCGGGGTTCCTCGGTACGCTTGGGTTCGCCCCGCTGCTCGCCTTCCGGCAGCCGTGGACGTTTCTCACGTATATGTTCGTTCACGCCAACCTCCTGCATCTCGCCTTCAACCTGCTGGCGCTGTACGCGTTCGGGCCCGAGGTGGAGGAGCGGATGGGCGGCGGGGCGTTTCTGCGCTACTACCTGCTCTGCGGGTTGGGAGGAGCCGCCTTGTCGCTGGTGCTGGGGTGGAGCTTCGGCAGGCTCAATCCCGTGGTCGGGGCGTCGGCCGCCGTGTACGGCGTGCTGCTGGCGTTCGCGTGGGCGGCGCCGGACCACCCGATCTACGTGTTCCTCCTCCCGGCGCCGATCGCGGCCAAGTGGCTCGTGACGTTCATCGTGGCGATCTCGCTCGTGCTCGCGCTCCTGCCCACGAGCGACGGCGTGGCGCACCTCGCACATCTGGGCGGCTTCGCGACCGGCTTCCTCTACTTGAAGGTCGCCGACTGGCGGCTGGGACGCGCCGAGCGCAACCTCCGGCGCCGGTCCGAGCCCAGCGTGCTCGTCCATCCGGGGCGCGCTGCACGGGCCAGCGGTGCGCCCAAGCCACCGCGCCGCGTCGAGCGTGACCCCGCGCAGGCGGAGATCGACCGCGTGCTCGACAAGATCTCGGCGCGCGGCATCGAGAGTCTCACCCCCGCCGAGCGGCGGTTCCTCGCCGAGATGAGCCGCAAGATGCGCGACCACACCTGACAGCCGTCGCTCGAACAGTCGCGTCGTAAAATGTCAAGCCGGTCGCGTGCCGTTGCCCCGGCCCCCGGGGCGGGCGCGCGCTTGTCTCCGGCCGGGCCGGTTCCCAAATTGGGGCCGGCCGCCTCATGCTCGTCAATCTCGTGCCGGAGTTCCTGGCGATCCTCGCCGCGCCCGACCCCACCGCGGCCTATCACGGGTATCTCGAGCGTCACAAGCCGGTGCTGCAGAGCTACTGGCACAACTACGTGCTGGACCCGGAGTCGCCGCACGCGGAACAAGTGGTGGCGGCCGCGTTGCGGGCCGAGCGCGCGGATCTCGAGCGGCTGCTCCAGGACGTGGACGTCGCCGCGATCGCGGACGAGGCGCTGCGGCGCTCGCTCGAGCGCTTCGAGGCGGACTGCGCGGTGGACCTGTACCTCATGGTGGGCGTGGGCGCCGCCAACGCGGGCGAGCTCGTGGTCGGCGGGCGCGGCATTGCCTTCGTGTGTCTCGAGCACTTCACCGGCCGGGCCAATTCCCAGACGTACGGCATGGGGCTCGCGCCACACCTGTTGCCGCTGTGGATCGCGCACGAGGTGGCGCACGCGGTGCGGTACACGTCGCCGACGAGCCGGGCCGACCTGAAGCGCCTGGTGACCGACCTGCGCGGCTACTACGACTACTGGGACACCGGCAGCCGGGCCAGCTTGCGGGAGCTGCTCGCGAACGAGGGGGCGGCGGTGGCGGCGGCCCAGGCGGTGGCGCCCGGGTTCGAGCCGTGGGAATACTTCGGCTACACCCGCCGGCAGTACCGTCGCATCCGGGAGCTGGACGCGTTCCTGCGGCGCGCGGCGGCACCGCTGCTGGACGAGACGGGCCTGGGGCTGCGGCTGCGCTTCCTGTCCGGGGGCATGAGCCCCGCCGCCCGCCTGACGGCGGGGAAGGTGCTGCCGGAGCGCTCGGGGTACTATCTCGGCCTGCGGCTGGTCGAGAGCTACCTCGCCGAGCGGGGGCTCGCCTCGACGGTCCGCGCCGCGGCGGGGGAGTTCAAGACGGCCGACGAGCGGGCCCTCGGGATCCAGAGCGCATGAGCCCGCGGCCCCGCGCCGAGCGTCGTCAGAACCGGCCGCTGCGGGAGGTGCTGGACGACCTGCTCGGCCACGCACGGGAGATCGCCCGCCGGGCGAAGCAGATGACGCCCGCGGAGCTCGACTACGCGCAGCAGCGGCTCGAGTGGCTCGCAGACGAGGTGTGGCGGGCCGCCACGGGCGAGGCACCACCGGCCTAGCCCCCGAAAAAGTTCCATTTTG
>Ga0209761_1002964_pt1 | contig 11190 bp, 9 predicted proteins | sample GraSoi013_1_40cm_4_FD_185818 | JGI IMG/M metagenome (GOLD analysis project Ga0209761, IMG submission 185818) | Grasslands soil microbial communities from the Angelo Coastal Reserve, California, USA - Sample 09_25_2013_1_40cm (SPAdes) (version 2) | ecosystem: Environmental > Terrestrial > Soil >... | reverse complement strand
CGGGTCCTCACCCCGCGGGATGGTCGCGAGCGACGTCAGGCCGAGGGCGGCCAGCATGGTGAACAGCACGACCGTGAACTGCCAGTGTTTGACCGCGAACTGAGTGAGTCTCATGGCCGCACCGTCACCGCTGCCCCGTCGTCCAGATAGGCGGCGCCATCGGTCACGACCGTCGCGACGCCCTCGAGGCCGCTCGCGATCGCGACGCGGTCGCCGGCGAGGAAGGCAATCCCGACCGTGCGGCGCTCGACATGGCGCCCGTCGGAAGCGAGCGCGTACACAGTAGCCGTCGCGCCGTCGGCTTCGAGCAGGGCTTCGATCGGCACCAGCATCAGGGGGCGGCCGACGGCGGGACGGATCTCCACCCGACCGATGAGCCCGCTCGCGAGGCCCGATGCGGCCGGCAGCGTCACCTCCACCCGGTAGGTGCCGGTCATGGGGTCGGCCGCGCCCGCGATCTCCGTCACGGCGCCATCGAACGTGCGGTCTCCCACAGCGTCGAACCTCACCACGGCGCGATCGCCGCGTCGGATCAAGACAACGTCGCGATCGGCAAGCGCGGCGCGCATCACGACCCCTCTGGCGTGGCTGCCGAGCGTGAGGATCGGCGTCCCGGCCTGAACCAGCTCCCCCGGCTCGGCCGAGCGCCGCAGGATCAACCCCGAGGCCGGAGCCACGATGACGGCGTAGCGCCGGTTGAACAGGGCCGTCTCGAGCTCAGCGTGGGCCACGTCGCGCCCCGTCTGGGCGTTCTGGGCCTGCTCGAGTGTCGCCACACTGTCGGCATAGAGTCGCCGGGCCCGAGTCAGGTCCCGCTCGGCTTTTTCGGCCGCACTCCGGGCCCGGACCACTGCGGCGTCGATCTCACTCAAGTCGAGCACGGCTAGCGTGTCGCCCGCGCGTACCGACCGCCCCTCGTCCACGAGGATCCGACTCACCACACCGCCGACCTTAAAGCTCAGCGTCACTTCTTCTTTGGGACCGAGGGTACCGGTGGCGGTGACCGGTGGGGCGACCCGGTCTACACTGACGGGCGCGACGCGCACGGCGATGGCGTCGGTAGCCGGGGGCGCCGCAGCGCGGCCCCGTCCGCAAGCCGCAAGCACCAAGGAAAGCAAGAGCGTCAGCAACGTGCGGTTCATGTCTCGTGCTCCGTAAGAGGGGATCATTGGGGGACCTCGCGCAGCGCGGCGGCGCGCTCGAGCTCCACCCAGCGCATGGCATATCGGTAGGCAGTGACAACGCGGTTGAGCTGCGCGCTCGTGTACGCGGTGCGCGCATCGACGAACTCGATAGGGCTCGCGACCCCTTCCTCATAACGACGCCGCACCAGCTCGAATGTCCGGCGCGCGGCTTCGAGGCGTGCGTCGGCGGTCGTGATCGCCGATCGCGCCACGGTAGCGGCTTCATGCGCCGTCCGCACCTGGAGCGCGATCCGGTCTGCGAGGTCTTGCCGCTGGGTACGGGCGCGATCCGCCTCGTAGCCGGCCTCGGACGCTCTAGCCGCGTCGCGGCCGCCGTTGAAGAGGTTCCACGACACGACGACCGAAGCGAGCCAGAAATCGTTGCTCGATCGGAACGCGATATCGGGACCCTGGAAACCGTAGTCCAGCGCCACGGACACACTGGGGAAGAACGCCGCGGTCGCCGCTCGCCCCGACGCCTGAGCGGCGCGTACGCCTGCCTCCGCCTGGCGCAGCTCCTCGCGTGCCGCGAGCGCGCGCGCGACGGCGCTGTCGACCGTGATGTCCAATGGCAGTTGGTCGAAAACGCTATCGGGGATCATCTCGACGGTCGTGTCGAGCGGTCGCCGCACGATCCGGTTCAGTGTCCGGGCCGCGGCGAGCTGCTGCTCCCGCGCTTCGGCCAGCTGCTGCTCCACGTCGGCCCGCTCGGCGCGCGCCCGAAACACTGCCTCGGGCGTCGCGCTCCCGGCGGCGAGCAGACGCTCCGCCACGCGCTCGTTCTCCCGCACCAGCACCTGGGTCGCGTCGTAGATCTCGACCGCCCGCCGGGCCGACGCTTCCTGCAGGTAGGCCACCTGCACGTCGGCGGCGAGCTGCCGCGCCGCCGCCGCCAGCTGCATGCGCTGGCCGTCGGCGCGCGCGCGGGCGACCGCGTAGTTCGCGACGATCCCGAGGTTGAAGACGGGTTGCACCAGCTCGAAGCGCGACTCATGCGCCTGCGGCAACGTGAAATTGATATTCGTCGGAAAGCGGTTCGTGCCCGTGAGCTGGTTCAGGGTCGCGTACGCTGGATTGATCAGGTCGCCGATGTTCGGTACGCCCCCTAGACGGGAATAGCGCGACTGCAACCCCAGGGAGGGGAGGAACAGGCCGCGGGCCTCGCGCACCTCGGCCACCGTACGGCGCTCGGCGAGCCGCTCGCCCTCGAGCCCGAGGTTGGTGCGCAGCGCCTCGGCCACGAGCTGGCCGAGGGGGTCGGGACGCTGGGCCTCGAGGGCCAACGGGGCGCTGGCGAGCAGCACGCCAACCAGCGTCGCGCGAAGCAGGCGCGGACGTCTCACGATGGCACCAGGGCCCAAGTCATCTGTCTACCCTCTCTTTCGATGCGGTGTAACATTGTCATATTGCATAACGCTGTTAACTACATGAACAAAAAAAATCACCGGTCGGGTTCCCGCAGGAAGCCGCGGAGCATCATCGCCCGGATTTTAGTGGCTGTCTGCCGCACGTCCCGCCACGGGATCGACGGGTCATCGCCCTTCGCGACCTGCAGCGCGACCAGTCCGTGCAGAGACCCCCAGCACATCTGGGCCAGCTCGTCGGGATCGTTCAACTCGGGGCGGAGGCGCCCGGTCGCGATGACCGCCGCGCATGTCTGGCGCAGGAACCCGTAGGCATCCTCGCCGGGGTCGCGGGTTGTGCCGCCCGAGGCGCTCCCCTTGGGCCGGCGGGTCATGAACAGGAACTGGTACTGCATCGGGTGCGTCAGGCCGAACTCGACGTAGGCGGCGCCGACCTTTTCCAACCGCTCCAGTGGATCTCCCACCGTACCGGTCTGTTGAAGGGCTTGTGCCAGGGCCCTGAAATCGAGCCCGGCCAGCTCAGCGACCAGCGCGTCCTTGTCCTTGAAATGGTGGTAAATAGCCGTCGGTGTGTAGCCGATCTTAGCGGCGATGGCGCGCATCGTCGTCCCCTCGTAGCCCTTCAGGACGAACATCCGCCGGGCGGCGTCGAGGATCTTCCCACGCGTTTCGGCGCGTTCACGTTCGCGCCGTGCCAAACTGGGGGCCGAGCGAGTATTCATAACGGTGTTATATATCATAACGTCGTTAAGTAATGTCAAGGGGTAGCCTGTTGACCCTCTCGCGGCGAGGGACTATGAAGGAGCATGACCACAGTCGCGGTCGCGATTCAGGGCGAGGCCGGCTCCTTCAGCCACGCCGCGGCGCTCCAGGCGCTCGGGCCGGACATCCGGCTCGTCCCGTGCCCCACCTTCGAGGAGTTGTTCCGGGCGGTCGAGCAGAGGGAGGCGGCGCGGGGAGCGGTTCCCATCGAAAACTCGCTCGCCGGCTCGGTGCACGAGAACTACGATCTGCTGGGCACGCACGCGCTGCACGTCGTGGCGGAAACACAGGTCCGCGTGCGCCACTGTCTCATCGCGCGCCCCGGCACCGAGCGGGCCGCCATCCGCCGCGTGGCCTCGCACCCGGTCGCCCTGGCGCAGTGTCGCAAATTCTTCGCCAATCACACTGACGTGGTGCCGGTCCCGGCGTACGACACGGCCGGTAGCGTGCGCGATCTCATGGCGGGCCGGGTCGCGGCCGACGCCGCCATCGCGTCCTCGCTCGCCGCCCAGCTGTACGGGGCTACGGTCCTCGAGGAAGGCCTCGAGGACCACGCCGAGAACTACACGCGCTTTCTCATGGTGGCGCGCGAGCCCGCTCCGGCCGACTTGGCCCGGAAAACCTCGCTCGTGTTCACGCTTCCCAACGCCCCCGGCTCGCTTCACCGGGCGCTCGGCGTGTTCGCAGCGCGCGGGCTGGACCTGACGAAGATCGAATCGCGACCGCTGGCAGGGCGGCCCTGGGAGTATGCGTTCTATCTGGACGTGGTGGGCGATCCGCGAGCGGGCGTGGCCGAAGCGCTGGCTGAGCTGCGGGGACTCGCGCGCGAGCTGCGGATTCTCGGTTCCTATCCCGGGAGCGACATCCCCGTCGCCAAGGGTTAGTTTCCGCCATGGCCCGCCAGCTTCGCAGCCGGACGATCACCGAGGGAGTCGAGCGTTCCCCCAACCGCGCCATGCTCCGGGCGGTGGGCTTCGGCGATCGGGACTTCGGCAAGCCCATCGTCGGCGTCGCCAACGCCTACTCGACCATCACCCCATGCAACTTGGGGCTCGACGTGCTCGCCAAGCGCGCCGAGGCCGCCTTGCGCACGGCGGGCGTGATGCCGCAGACGTTCGGCACGATCACCGTGAGCGACGGCATCTCCATGGGAACCGAAGGGATGAAGTACTCCCTCGTCTCCCGCGAGGTGATCGCTGATTCGATCGAGACCGCCTGCAATGCACAGAGCATGGACGGTGTGCTGGTGGTCGGCGGGTGCGACAAGAACATGCCGGGCGCCATGATCGCGATCGCTCGCATGGACATCCCGGCCGTGTTCGTGTACGGCGGCACGATCAAGCCGGGGCACTACGCGGGACGCGACCTCACGGTAGTGAGCGTATTCGAGGCGGTGGGCGAATACTCCGCCGGCCGCATCGATGCCGCGGAGCTCCTGGAAGTGGAACGGCGCGCGTGCCCGGGCGCGGGGTCGTGCGGCGGCATGTTCACGGCGAACACCATGTCTTCGATCTTGGAGGCCATGGGGATGAGCCTCCCGTACTCATCCACCATGGCTGCCGAGGACTCCGAGAAGGCCGAGAGCGCCGCGCGCTCGGCCACGGTGCTCGTCGACGCGATCGCGCGGGGGCTTCGCCCGCGACAGATCCTCACGCGCAAGGCGTTCGAGAACGCCATCGCCGTCACCATGGCCCTCGGCGGCTCGACCAACGCCGTGCTTCATCTCCTGGCCATCGCCCACACGGCCGGCGTGCCGCTCACCTTGGACGATTTCGAGGCGATCCGCGCACGCGTCCCGGTGCTGTGCGATCTGAAGCCATCCGGGCGGTTCGTGGCCGTCGACCTCCACCGGGCGGGGGGCGTGCCCCAGGTCATGAAAATCCTGCTCGCGCACGGCGCGCTGCACGGCGATGCCCTGACGATCACCGGGGAGACGACCGCCGAGGTGCTGCGCGACGTCCCCGACGCGCCGCGAAAGGATCAAGAAGTCATCCGCCCGTGGACCAGGCCGCTGTATCCTCAGGGGCATCTCGCCATCCTGCGTGGTAACCTCGCGAGCGAGGGCGGCGTGGCGAAGATCACCGGCGTGAAGACGCCGCGGATGACCGGGCCGGCCCGCGTCTTCGATTGCGAGGAGGATTGCCTCGAGGCCATCCTCGCCGGCAAGGTCGGGCGCGGCGACGTGCTCGTCATTCGCTACGAGGGCCCGAAAGGCGGTCCCGGGATGCGAGAGATGCTCTCACCCACCTCGGCTCTCATCGGCGCGGGGCTGGGCGATGCAGTCGGTTTGATCACGGATGGGCGCTTCTCCGGCGGGACCTACGGGCTGGTGGTGGGCCACGTCGCGCCCGAGGCGGCAGTTGGAGGAACCATTGCGCTCGTGGAAAATGGGGACGCGATCACGATCGACGCGGAACGGCGGCTGCTCCAGCTGGACGTCAGCGACGGCGAGTTGGCCGGGCGGCGTGCGCGCTGGAAGCCACCCGCGCCGCGCTACACCTCCGGCGTGCTCGCCAAGTACGCGAAACTGGTGTCGAGCGCGAGTACGGGGGCCGTAACGGACGCGTAGGCTGAAGTCTAGGGCGCCACCGACGCCCGCGAACGCTGGGTCTCGGAGATCAAGCCAGCGACGCGCGATCCCATTGCCTGAGTTCCGAGCACCTGCGCAGATGGCTCGGCGATATCCCGCGTCCGCGCCCCCTGCTCCAACGCCAGCGAGATCGCACGCTCCACGGCGGCGGCGGGCTCCGCCAAGCTGAGCCCGTGGCGCAGCAGCATGGCGACCGTGGCAATCGCGCCGATCGGGTTCGCGACATCGCGGCCGGCGATGTCCGGGGCGGATCCGTGAATCGGCTCGAACAACCCCGCGCCCTCGCCCAGTGAGGCCGAGGGCAGCAGGCCGAGCGAGCCGACCAACACCGCGGCCTCGTCGCTCAGGATGTCCCCGAACATGTTCTCGGTGAGGAGGACGTCGAACGCCGTGGGGTCGGCCACGAGACGCATGGCGGCAGTATCGACGTACAGGTGATCGAGCTGCACATCAGGGTAGTCCTGGCCGACGCGCGTCACCGTTTCCCGCCACAACTGGGACACTTCCAGCACGTTGGCCTTGTCGACCGACGTGACGTGCCCCCGCCGTTGCCGCGCCGATTCGAAGGCGACGCGCGCCACGCGCTTGATCTCGGCCGCGGAGTAGCGCAGGGTGTTTACGGCCGAGGCACCTTCGCGTCCGCGCGGTTCGCCGTAGTAGAGCCCGCCCGTGAGCTCCCGCACAATCAGCACGTCCACGCCTTCGAGCCGGTCCGCCTTGAGCGGTGACCGGTCTACCAGCGCGGGCAACACCTGCACGGGGCGCAGGTTCGCATACACCCCGAGCTGCGCGCGCAGGGCCAGCAGGCCGGATTCGGGCTTCAAGTGGCGGGGTGCCTGGTCGAGCGACGGGTCGCCAACCGCGCCGAGCAATACAGCGTCGGCCCGTGTCACCGCGGCACGCGTCGCTTCGGGAAACGGATCCCCGGCTGCGGCCACACCGGCCGCTCCAATGGGGAAGCGCCGCAGCGTGAAGTCGATACCGAAGCGGTCGCCGACGGCCGTAAGCATCCGCTCGGCCTCCGCGATCACCTCGGGCCCGATCCCGTCGCCGGGAAGCACCGCGATCGAGTACTGCTTCACGCCCGGCCCTTCTCGTAGGCTCCGATCCGGTCCTCGAAGCGCAGGGTCCGCCCGATCTCGTCGAGCCCGTGGAGCAGCATCTCCCGGCGGTAGGGCTCCATCGAAAACGTGGTGCGGAACCCCAGGCCGTCGTGCACGCGCTGCTCTTCGAGGTCGACGGTGAGCTGATACTCGCCGCCGGCCGCCTGATGGCGGCGGAACAGCTCGGCGATCTCTTGGGGCAGGAGTCGTACCGGGACCAGCCCGTTCTGACAGCAGTTCGCGAAAAAAATATCCGCGAAGGAATGCGCGAGGATCGCGCGGAAGCCGTACTCGCGGAGCGCCCAGACCGCGTGCTCGCGCGACGAGCCGCAGCCGAAGTTCTCGCCGGCGACGAGGAGCGTGGCTCCGCGCGCGGCGGGGTGATTGAGCTCGAATTCCGGATTCGGGCTGCCGTCCGGCCGGAACCGCCAGTCGTGGAACAGGGCCGGCCCGAACCCGGTGCGCTCCACCCGCTTCAGGAATTGCTTCGGAATGATCTGGTCGGTGTCCACGTTGGCACGCGCCAGCGCGGCCAGCCAGCCGGTGTGGCGCACGAAGGGCTCCATCATCGGGCCGCGAGATCCCCCGCCCACTTCCGGACGTCCACGATGTGTCCCGCCACCGCAGCGGCCGCCGCCATGGGCGGGCTCATCAGATGGGTGCGCCCACCGCGTCCCTGGCGCCCCTCGAAGTTGCGGTTCGACGTCGAGGCGCAGCGCTCCCCGCTCTGCAGCACGTCGGGATTCATGCCGAGACACATCGAGCATCCGGCGTTGCGCCACTCGAAGCCCGCCTCGCTGAACACGCGGTCCAGCCCTTCTCGCTCCGCCTGCGCCTTCACCTGCTGCGATCCCGGGACCACCATGGCACGGACGCCCGTCGCAACGTGCCGGCCCCGGACGGTGCGGGCGGCGGCACGCAGGTCCTCGATCCGCGCGTTCGTGCAAGAGCCCAGAAACACCCGGTCGATCGGGAGCCCCTCGAGCGGCGTACCGGGGGCGAGCCCCATGTACTCGAGCGCCCGCGTGACCGCGCGCTGCTCGGCGTCAGAGGTGAAGTCGGCGGGGCTGGGCACGCGACCGGTCACCGGAGTGACCATGCCGGGGTTCGTTCCCCACGTCACCTGAGGTGCCACCTCCGCGGCATCGAGCTCGATCTGCTTGTCGTACGTGGCGCCGGGATCGGTGTGGAGGTCCCGCCACTTGGCAACGGCGCGATCCCACGCCGCCCCGCGCGGCGCCCGTGGCCGGCCGGCGAGATACGCAACGGTCGTCTCGTCGGGGGCGATCATCCCGGCCCGCGCACCCGCCTCGATCGACATGTTGCACACCGTCATGCGCTCTTCCATGGAGAGGGCGCGGATCGCCTCGCCCGTGTATTCAATGACGTGACCCGTGGCGCCGGCCGTCCCGATGCGGCCGATCAACGCGAGGATCAGGTCTTTGGCCGTGACTCCGGGCGCGAGCGCCCCCGAGACGCGGGCCTCCATCGTGCCGGGCTTGGACCACACGAGGCATTGCGTCGCGAGCACGTGCTCGACCTCGCTGGTCCCGATTCCCAGGGCCAGCGCCCCGAAGGCGCCGTGGGTAGCAGTGTGGGAGTCGCCGCACACGATCACCATGCCCGGCTGGGTGAGGCCCAGCTCGGGGCCGATCACGTGCACGATGCCTTGCTGCGGCGACCGGAGGTCGAACAGCTCCAGCCCGAAGTCACGCGCATTCGCCGCGAGCGCCTCGAGCTGCCGCGCGGCAATGGGATCGGCAATCGGCGCCGCGCGGTCCCCCGTGGGGACGTTATGGTCCACGGTCGCCACCGTCAGCGCCGGCTGGCGCACCCGGCGCCCCGCCTGCCGCAATCCCTCGAACGCCTGTGGCGACGTCACCTCGTGGACCAGATGCAGGTCCACGTACAAGAGCGCCGGGCCCTCCGCGAGCTGATGGACGACGTGCGCGTCCCAGACCTTGTCGAACAGCGTCCTTGCCGTCATGCCCTGAGGGGCTCGGGGCTCGGGGCTCGGGGCTCGGAAATGCCGCTCGAGGCTCTATCCCCTAGCCCCGAGCCCCTAGCCCCCTTCCCCTCTTCCGTCCAGGGCATCATGGCGCGCAGCTTGGCGCCGACCTGCTCGATGGGATGCTCCGCGCCCGCCTTGCGCAATGCCTCGAACCGCCGGCCCCCGCTGCGGGACTCGGCGATCCACTCCCGCGCGAAGCTGCCGGACTGGATGTCGGCCAGGATACGCTGCATCGCGGCGCGCACTTCCGGCGTCACGATCTTCGGACCCCGGGTGTAATCGCCGTATTCGGCGGTGTCGCTGATCGAGTACCGCATGAACTTCATGCCGCCGCGATACATCAGGTCCACGATCAGCTTGAGCTCGTGCATGCACTCGAAGTAGGCGATTTCGGGCGCGTACCCCGCGGCCGTGAGCGTCTCGAAGCCGGCCTGAATCAGCGCGGTGACACCGCCGCACAGCACGGACTGCTCGCCGAACAGGTCGGTCTCGGTCTCCTCGCGGAACGTCGTCTCGAACACGCCGGCGCGCGCGCAGCCGATCCCCGCGGCATAGGCGAGCGCATCGGCCAACGCATTGCCGCTCGCGTCCTGATGCACCGCCACGAGCGCCGGCACGCCCCGGCCCGCCTGGAACTCGCTGCGCACCAGGTGCCCGGGGGACTTGGGGGCGATCATGGCGACGTCCACACCGGCCGGGGGCGCGATCTCGCGGAAATGGATGTTGAACCCGTGGGCGAAGAGGAGCGTCTTGCCCCGCTGCAGGGCCGGCGCGATGCCGCCCTCGTACACCGCGCGCGCCTCCTGGTCGGGGACCAGCATCATGATGACGTCGGCCGCGCGCGCCGCTTCAGCCACCGGGCGGACGTCCAGCTGCTCCGCGCGGGCCCGCTCCCACGACTGTCCACCCGGGCGCAGCCCCACGAGCACGCGCGCGCCGACACCCGAATCCCGCAGGTTGAGCGCATGCGCGTGACCCTGGCTGCCGTATCCGATGACGGCGACAACGCGGTTTTGCAGCCGGGCAGGATCGGCGTCGGTATCGTAGAAAATACGCGTTCCCGTCGAGCTCATCGTTTCGCCTCCGTAGGGGAATCCTCATTCGCGAGCACCATCACCCTGCGCACACCTATCATTTTTTGGAACTGCTGTGCCACCCGATCGGTGGTCACCGCGTCGGCCTTCAGCACGAACGTCAGCCGCGCCTCGCCGGCCGTGCCGCTCGGATGCAGCGCCAGTCCCTCGATCGGGACATTGCGCCGGCGCAGCACGCCAAACGCGCGGTTCAACGTCACCAGTGCGTCGTCGAGCAGCACGGCGACCGTGTGGGCCGACGCGGGGGCCACGCCGGTCACGCGCCGCCCGCCGCCGCCGGCTCCGCCTCGATCGGCTCCGAGAGCGAGCCGCCGGGCGGGATCATCGGGAACACATTGGCTTCCTGCTCGATCATGAACTCCACCAGCGCCGGCCCGGGCTCGGCATTCGCCCGACCGACAGCCTCGGCGAGCTCGCCCGCCTCCTTCACCCGATAGCCGGGAATGCCGTACGCCTCGGCCAGCTTGAGGTAGTCGGGGCTCCAGATGGGCGTGCACGAGTAGCGCTTCTCATGGAAGAACTGCTGCCACTGCCGCACCATCCCGAGGTAGCCGTTGTTGAACACCGCCATCTTCACCGGTAGGCCTTCCTGCACCATGGTCGCCATCTCGGCCATGTTCATTTGGAAGCCGCCGTCGCCCGAGATGGCCCACACGGTGCCGTTCGGCCGGGCCAGGTGGACCCCCAAGGCGGCCGGCACCGCGAACCCCATGGCGCCGAGGCCCCCTGACGTGATGTGCGTGTTGGGACGCTGGTAGGGATAGAGCTTCGCGACCCACATCTGGTGCTGGCCCACGTCGGTGACAATGGTGCAGTCGCCGTGGCTCGCCTCGTAAATGGACGCGAGGATCGCTTCAGGCGACAGGTTGCCGCGATACGACTCGGCTCGCGTGCGCACGAAGCCGCGGATGTGCTCGAGCCAGCGCTCGCACCGGCGGGGCTCCACCGCCGCCACCAGGCGGCGCGTGATGTCGCGCGCGTCGCCCACGATACCCACGGCGACGGGGACGTTCTTCCCGATCTCCGCCCGGTCCAGGTCGATGTGGATGATGCGGGCCTGCGGCGCGAAGCTGGCCGTATTG
>Ga0209761_1002961_pt1 | contig 11196 bp, 9 predicted proteins | sample GraSoi013_1_40cm_4_FD_185818 | JGI IMG/M metagenome (GOLD analysis project Ga0209761, IMG submission 185818) | Grasslands soil microbial communities from the Angelo Coastal Reserve, California, USA - Sample 09_25_2013_1_40cm (SPAdes) (version 2) | ecosystem: Environmental > Terrestrial > Soil >... | reverse complement strand
GGCAGGCGCACCATCACCAGGCCCCGCGCCGTGATGCCGAAGAGCAGCTGGTTCCCACCGCTGTCCCTGCCGACGCGCAGCGGCCCGATGATGGGATCGCGCACCGGCACCGAGCCCACGATTCCGTAGAAGAAGGTGTCGAAGACGTCGATGTTCCCGTCCGGGCGTGCCGCGAACACCACGCGGTCATTCGAGTTGGGCGCTGGGCCGCCGAAGGGAGCCGTCCCCGGGTTTCCCGCCTGGAACGCGTGGTTGTAGTTCATGTCCATGCCGGGCGCGCCGGTGGGCGCCGGCGAGGTGCCCTTGAGCCGCAGCCCCTCGTCCAGAACGTAGATCGAGTCCGCGCGCACCAGGTTCGTGGCGCCGTTGAAGTTCGTGGCGATGGACAGGACGTGGATGCCAGTGTTGCTGATGAAGTCGCTCACGTCCACAGCCGGCGACATCCCGAGGTCGACGTCGTTGTCGCCCGCGTCCCCGATCCCCAACGAATTGCCGGCCGGGGTGAGGCAGCTGGTGAACGTACCCGCCCCCTGGACCAGGTTGCCGCTGGCCGAGTAGTTCATCACCCGCGCGAACGCGGTGGTGATTCTCCCGCCTTCGCCGATGAAGGCGTGGGCGAAGTTGCCGGAATTGCGCACGAACGTGCTGTCGCCCAGCCCGAACGTCGCGAAATTCACCGTGACGCCGAGGCACGCCGACAGCACGACTTGCGTCACGTTGTAGGGGCGGCCGCGCCGCAGCTCGATCCGGAGCGTATCCGACGCGTCGGAGGCGGCGACGTTGCCGATCTCCCAGAACAGGTGCCCGAACAGATTCGCCGGGTTCACGCTGGGGGTCAGCTTCTCCATGCGCAGCGTGGCCTTGCCGTTGAACGGCGACGTGCTGCTCTGCGTGGGCGTCGTCGCGTAGATCGCGAAGATCGAGTCCGTTTGATTGCAGAGGTTGCCGCCGCCCGAGTTCGGCCGGCATACCGTGCCGAGGTACTGCGGCCGGTCGGACACGTCGAAGACCGTGATCTGCTTCGTGGCCCCGCCGGGGCCGATCACGACCTTGTACTTCTCGATGAGGAAGTTCGGCAGATCCTGTCGCCATACGAGCCGCCGCACGGCGGTCCGCACGTCGATGACGGAGAGCTCGGTCCCGCCCGAGTTCGCCACCACCACGGTGTCGTCGTAATTGCCCGCCGTATCAACCGGCCACATCGCGATGCCGATGGGTTGGGGGCCGGCCGTGGGGATGCCCCCTGCCACGAACGACGTGTTGGCGACCTGGAAGATCTCCACGCGCGACAGCGGGGTGTTCGTGAGGTACAGCTCACCCGTGCCGCCGTTGCCGTTCTTGTTGAAGATCGCGTCGCCGATCTGGCTTCCCCCGGGCAGCGGCTTGGTCACGCCGGCCACCACCGTGGCGGTATCGGCCTTCGGCGTGCCGGCTACGACCCCGTTGACCGTCGAGTACGCGCAGTTGCGCGCGACGGCGTTGTCGCACGCGTAGCCCCGGACCACGATCGTTTGCGGGAGCTTCGGCAGCGCCGCCAGGTTGAGGCTGAACATCTGCCGCACGTCGGTGAGGTTGCCCGCCGCGACGTTGATGGTGTCGAAGCGCACCACCAGGCCCCCGGTGTCCACCCGGAAGCCGATCCACGACACGGCACTGGGGTCCGTGGCGTGCACCAGGACGCTGTCGCTGACTTCGACGCGCGTGCCGAGCGAGTCGGTCACCGACGGCGGCGTGACGTCGTTGGCGGCGGAGAGGACGTTCACCGTTACCGTGCTGCTCGTGCCCCGCCGCCCCGCTGAATCCTCGGCGAACCCCTGGACCACGAACGCTCCCGAGGTGGCCACGACGGTCAGGGTATCGGTGTAGGTCACCGAGTCCGCCAACGGCGGCGTGAACGACGTCGAGTCGAAGGGCGGCGTCGTGGGGTTGGTCACCGCGCCCGGGGGCGAGGTCTGGAAGCCGATCTTGCGGATGCCGGAGTTCTGCACCGCCACGACCTGCACCTGAATGTTGCGGCCCGTGGACGCCACCGCCCCGGGCGTCGGTGCGATCAGGAACACCTTGAGCGCCTGCACGTTCGCGAGGAAGATGAACAGCGTGTCTTCGGCGAAGTTCCCCGCGCCGTCGATCGCGCGCCCGACGATCATCACGTTGCCGCCGGCCCCGGAGCTGGCCGGAAAAGTGACGGTCCTGACATAAGTGATGGACTTCGTCTGCGCGATGAAGGTGGTGTCCACCGGCCCCGCGATATAGCCGCCGCTGTAGGTGATGCGGATCGTCTTGAGCGACAGGTTGTCCGACGCCGTGACCGTGAAGCTCAGGCCCCCAGCGATGTCTTCCGTGTCCCTCGCCGTGCTCAGGGTGATGTTGGGCGGGGTGAGGTCTTTCTGGACGCCGCCCGGGTTCCGGGTCGTCTCGCATGCCCAGACGGCCGCCGCACAGACGACGATCCCCCACAGTGCCCGCACGCCTCGTCCTGCCCGCATAGTGGCTCCCAGCTCAGTTCCCGGTGCTAGGGGTCACCAGGTCGTCGATGATGTGCGGCGTGATTAGGATCAGCAGGTCGCGCCGCTCCTCCGTTTGGGACGTGAAGCCGAACAGCTTGCCCAGAATCGGCAGATCTACAAGAAACGGGATTCCCGACTTGGTTACCGTGACCGACGTCACGGTCAGGCCCCCGATCACGGCCGTCTCGCCGTCGCTGACCAGGATCTGGTTGTCCGCCTGTTGGGTCTGGAACGTGAAGCCGATGTCCACCGGCGCCGCCTTCACGCTCGAGTTCTCGGCGTGCACCTCCATCAGGATCTGGCGGTTCGCCGTGATGTGCGGCGTGACCTTGAGGTTGATGCCGGTCTGCTGGAAGTTCACCGTCGCGCGGGGCACGTTCGCGCCACCCGCCGTCGGCGCGCTGAGATCGATGACGCGGATCGGCACCTTGTCGCCCACCAGGATCTCGGCGGGCCGGTTGTCGAGCGTCGTGATCGAGGGCTCCGCCTGGATGTCCGCCAGGTCCACCCGCTGCAACGCTTGCAGGAACGTGGTGAGATCGAAGTTGCCGAGCGCGGTCGAAAAGATCAGCTCCAGCGCCGGGTCCGCCACCTGGGACGTCGCGTTCCCGAGCGCCGAGAGCGAGTTGCCGCCCAGGTCCACGATCGTCTTATCGGGCGTGAAGTTCGCGGTCGGCACCAGCGCGTCGGGAATGCCGTCGAGGTTGGTGTCGACGGGCTTGGCGGTGCTCGGGTCAGGCCGCTGCACCAGGCGGTTGAAGAACTGCGTCGCCGAGCCGAGGTCGTACTTGAGCCCGAGGTCCTCGATGTCGGTCCGGTCGACGAAGATGATTTTCGCCAGGATCGACACCTGCGGCGTGCGGAGGTCGAGCCCCCTCACGAACTCCTCGACCTGGTTGATGCGTGTCTGGACGTCGGTAATCACCAGCGCGTTGCTGCCCGAGTCGGCCACCACCGTGCCGCGCGGCTTGGAGACGATCGCCGAGACCGCCGGGACGAGCGAGGAGGCCCGGGCGTAATTGACCCGCACCAGCCGCGTCTCCACGGGGACCGTGGAGTCCGAGCGCGCCAAGTCCACCTTGTTGGCGACGTTGAAGATCCCGCCGGGCAGCGTCTGGGCCGCCAGGCCCTGCGACTCGAGCACCGCGGCGAAGGCGAGGTCCCACGGCTGGTTCTTGATCTCGGCCGTGACCTTGCCCGTCACGTTCTTGCTCACGATGATCGTGCGGCCGCTGAAGGCGGCGAACCCGGCCGTCACTTCCGCGATGTCGGCGCCGTCCCACGTGACCGTGATGCGCGGCGCCTGCGACTGCGCCGCCTCGCGGCGGTGCAGCGCCAGGTACTGATCGATCGCCAGCGGTGCGCCCGCGGTGGGCGTGGTGACCTCGGCGGCGGGCGCCGGCACGGCCGGCGTCGGGGCGGGCAGGGCGGTCCGCCCCGCCCCTCCGACCGCTGGGTCCACCGGTTGGCTGGTCCAAGTGGCGAAGGCCGTGCGCTCGCTGCCGATCTGCACTCGCACCTGCCCCTCCCGCCGCTGGATCTGGTAGTCCTTCAACGCATCGAGATCGATCACGACCCGGACCGTGTCAGGCCGGAACTGCGCGTAGCGGATATTCCGCACGCCGCCGCGGTTCTGTCCGTCGTACAGCGTCGCAGGCGCCAAGAGGCGCGCCCCCAGGAAGTCGATCACCAGACGCGCCGGGCTCGCCAGGGTGAAGTCCCGGATCTCCACCGCACCCTGGAGGTCGATCACGACCTCCACCTTGCCGGACGCCGGGAGCACGCGGACGGCCCGGACCTCGCCGTCTCGCCCGGGGCCCGCCAGGGCCGGGGACGCCGCCGCGAGCGCAAGGCACGCGACGAGGAGAGTGATGTGCTTCATGGCCGTACCTCCTGCTTGGCGAGCGACAGCGTCTCCTGCCGCTCGTAGCCGAATTCTTGCACGGTGAATACCACTTCGCGCGGGCGGATCTGCGTGACCCGCAGCCGCCCCACGACCTCACCCGTCTTGACGCGGTACCGCTTGCCGTTGGTGATGTCATGCAGCACCGCGACGCTGCGTCCCGGGTAGACGCCGTCGTACACGACCGTCACCAACTTGAGATCGTTGAGCAGCGGCCGAACATCCCCAGACCGGAGCAGCGACACGAACGGGTCCCGCCCGCCGCCCTCGTAGGCGAACACCTCGCGCACCAGACCCGTGTTCGGTGTGGAGTCCGGCTTGGCCGGCGCAGCCTGCGCCGTCAGCGGCGCCGCCGCGAGCAGGGCGCCGAGCGCCAGGCTAATTGCGCGCATCCGCCCCTCCCGGCGCGGGCCGTGCGGCCCCTGCCGCCTTCTTGGGCGGCGGGGGCGCGTTCGACTTCACGTAGGTCCGGAGCGTCAGGTCCGCCTCCAGCAGCCCGCCCGTCGTGTCAGCGAGCAGCCGCTGCGTGTTATCCAGCGCCGCCTTCAACGTCAGCTCCTGCGACACGATGATGCGCGGCAGGCCGGCCACGTCGGCCAGGAACTCGCCGATCTGGTCGTAGTGGCCATAGACCTCGAGCCGGTAGCGGTAGGTGTCGAACGGGTGGCCCACCTCGGCCGGCACGGGCTGGAACTTGCCCAGCGTCAGCCCCCGCACCTTCGCCCTCGTGCTGATGTCGTCCATCAGCTTGGGCACCTCGTTGTGCTCCGGCACCAAGCGCCGCATCAGCTGCAGGTTGGCCCGGTACTCGTCCACCTTGCGGCGCAGGTCCTCGACCGTGCCGCTCGCCAGGTCGCGCTTGGCCCTGTCCACGATGGCCTGGAGGCTGTCGATCTCGGCGTGCGCCGCGTCGATCTTGGCCGACTGCGGCTCGTGCACCTTGCTCCAGAAGAAGTAGCCGCCGGCAGCAGCGACCAGCACAAGCAGCAGCATGATCTGGCTGCGCTGATCCGTAGGCAGTCCGAAGGCCATCGCCTCACCTCACCGTCTGGAGCAGTGAGACGGTGCGGATGTAGATCGAGTCCGCGACTTTGTAGCGCATCGTCACGTTGAACTCCGTCACGGGCCTGTCGGCTTCGATCACCGTGTTGGACTGGTTCGGCGTCACGTCGGTGATCCAGGGCGAGGCTTGCAGCTGCCGCAGGAACGTGGTGTACGCCTGGAAGTCCACGGTGCGGCCGTCGATCGACACCCGCACCGCGTTCGCCAGGGAATCCTCCACAGCCGGCGGCGGGCCCCCGGCCTGACCGGCGGCGGGCGGGGCGACCACGCCTCCGACTTGCGTGATGGCCCTCAGCCAAGTGTAGGGAGGCAAGGCTTTCGTGACTTGGTCGAGGATATGCGGCCAGATGTACCGGTCCGCGTCGATGCTGCGGATTACCCCGATCTCGGCGAGCAACGAGTCGCGGATCCGCTCCGACTGGCGCTTCTGGGCGATCACCACGTCGAACCGCCGCTTCTCCGCCTTGACCGTCTCGAGCGTGCTCTCGGCCACCGCCAGCTTCGCGCGCTCGACCACGAAGAGCGCCGCCGCCCCGCCGCCTACGATCACCCACGCCAGCACCGCGGCGATCAGCCATGGATCCTTGACGTTCGCGAGCAGCGCGCCGAAGTCGGGGAGGCGGAGCTTGAAACCGGCACCCGGGGCTTTGCGCTTCTGGCCCGGGAGCAGATTGACTTCGATCATGCGGCGCGCCTCAGCGCCAGACCCACGGACAGCATCAGCAGCGGGGCCACCTCGTCCACCGACACGGCGTCGAACGCGGTGTCCTTGTAGGCAAGCCGCTGGATCGGATTGGCCGGCTCGACCGGCGCCTTCAGCCGGCTCGCCAGCGCCTCGTTGAGCCCGGGAATCCGCGACCCGCCGCCGGTCGTGAACACCCGCGCCAGTCCGCCGGCCGACCGGGACGCCGTGGCCAGGAACGCCGCCGCCCGCTCCACCCCCACCGCGATCTCCTCACCCCGCGCCTCGACGTACGACGCCAGATCAGCGCTTTGCGTGACGCCCTGGATCACCTTTTCGGCGTCGTCGGCCGCCAGCCCCTTCTCGCGCTGCAGGTCCTCGCGGAAGCGCCGCGTGCCCACCGACAGGTCCCGCGTCAGGACCGGGACGCCTTCCTCGAGGATGTTCACGTTGGTGACTTCATGCCCGATGTTCACCAGGCCCACCACGCCTTGCATTGCGTCCGGGTAGTTGAGCTCGAACGCGTTGTGGATGGCGAAGGCGTCGACGTCCACGATCGCCGCGTGCAGCCCCGCTTCGGTCAGCAGGCCCATGCGGCCCTCGACCAGCTCCCGCTTGGCCGCCACCAGCAGCACGTTCATCTGCAGGCCCTCGGCGTCCGGGTCCAGGATCTGGAAGTCGAGCTCCACGTTCGCCATGTCGAACGGGACATGCTGCTCGGCCTCCCACCGGATCACCTCGCGGGCGTCGGCCTCCTTCATCCGGTCCATCTGGATCTTCTTGACGATGACGTCCCGCCCCCCGACGGCCGTGACCACCGACTTCTGCTTCACGCCGGCGGCGGAGAACAAACCCCGAACCGCCTCGGCCACGATACCGGGGTCCATGATCTCCCCCTCGACGATCGCGTCGGCCGCGACTTCCGTAGTGGCCACCTTGACCAGCTGCGGCTCGTTGGCGCTGTGGTCGATCACCACCAGCTTCGCGATACCGGAGCCGATATCGAGCCCCACCGTCGTTTTTTTGCCGCCCAGAAAGCCGAAAAGGGCCATGGTCGCCTAGGGGTTGAAGACAGAGGGGGCGAGGGCAAACTACAGTATGCCCCGCCCCTTATCCTGTCAAGCCTCGAACCTACTTGAGGCCGAACCAACAACTGTTTTGACCACCTATACTTAGGGCGATCAATAGAGCTGCGACCAGCCGCGCGACCGCACCGGAGTGACCACCATAGTTCCCTCTAACGCATTGGTAACAGCGCACTTAGAGTACTGGAGCGTCGCGTTACCGGCCAGACTGTTGAGCGTCAGGTCCACGTTGTTTGCCATCACGGCGCCGTAGAAATGCGCGTCGGTGCTGCCGCCACCAGCGGTCTTGATGTCTCCCTGGACGATTACGACCCCATAGAAGACGTAGCTGCCCTGAATGTTTAGGTTGCCGTCGACGAGGAGGACTCCCTGCCCCTGGTCGCCGTTCAGTGTCACGTCACCGGCGACATGAACGATCGGGAAATAGTTCCCGCAGGGAAGACTGGGGTTCATGCCGTCGCCCCAGTTGAGTTGCTGCGTTAATGGCGACCTGTCGCACACTCCGCCGGTCACGACCGGTTGGGTCTTGTAGTTCCCGCCGGACAGGTCTCCACCCAACGAGCCGGCCAGGCTGGCGTAGCTGACGTCGCCGAACTGGGTGAACGTGCTGGCATGGATGCTCGTGTCCTGCGTTTTCGGCGGGTTCCCGTCAAGCTGGCCGGCTCGTTGGGTGGAGACCTGGGATGTATCGGTCGTGCGGATCCCGGCCTTGGTGGTGTCCCCGAGGGTGTCGCAGTAGCTCGTGTTCCAGCCCTGCGGCACCGTATCCCGGCCGTTCACCAACGCGTTGCCCTTGAGGCTCACGCCGCCCCGCGTGGTGAGCGCCGCCCCGATCTTGAGGTCGAGCGTCCGTATGCGGACCAGCTCGCCGAGCCGCTGGCGCGCGCCGCCGCCGATGACCCCCGTGGCACTCTTGCGGTCCCGCGCGGTGATATCCACCAGGTAGACCTCGTCGTTCAACCGGTAGATGTAACCTCCGTAGACGCCGGTGCCGTCCGGCGTGATCGTGTCGGCCAGGTTGAGGGGCACCGCCACGGAGTCGAGCGGGTACTGGCGCACGTGGTTGATCGCCTGCGGTTGCCAATTCCGGATGATTTCGTTGAGCCCGGCTTCGGCCGCGCCGAACGACTGCGTGACACGGCGCGAGTTCTCTCCCACGCGTTGCTCCTGGGTGCCGGCGAAGAACGCTCCGGCGACCAGCGCGCCCACGACCACGAGGGCGAAGATCGCGACCGCGAGCGCCATGCCGCGCTCGTTCGACAGGATCGGTTTCATGGACCACTCCTTCATGTGAGTCAGGCGCCCGTCAGAAGCGCCGGTTGTTCCGCAACGCCACCCGCGTCACGACACTATCGACAATTGCCCCGAGCAGCGTGCCGCCGCCCCCGCCGCGCACCGGCTGGGCCGTGCGCGCACGCACCGTGATGTCCACGCGCGCCACGCGCACCAGATCGGCGGGCGAGAGCGGTGCGGCGAGGCTCGCGCTCGTGGAATCGAAGTACGCCAGCTGCAGCCCATTGCTGAGGACCGGACCGATCAGCGGCTGAGTTCCCGACGCCGTCTGTAGCCCCACGTACCACGACGTGTCCCCTGCCGGCTGGTACAGCTGATAGGCGACCGTTTCGAAGCCGCGCACCGGGGCGCCGGCGTAGATCGAGAGGCCGATATTCGCTGCGGGCAGCGCCGGCGGCGTGGCCGTCGTCGGCATCCAGGCCGTCACCACGAGCTGCTTGCCGGCGGTGTTGTCCGGGTACGTGGGCACTCCGGGGCAGTTCACCGTGGTTAGCCCCGTGATCTTGCCCAGCACCCAGGTGTCGTCCTTGTTGGTGCCCTCGTCGCCCTCGTAGCGGATCAGGATGGAGTCCCCGGCCGCCGGCCCCCGGATGCCGTAGTACCGCTTGTTCGTCATCGTCATGGTCAGCACCGGTGTCTGCACGAGACCGCCGTTGATCGGCGGATTGCAGAGGAACCCCATCCAGCGCATCGCCCGGAACGTGATCGACGTCGCCGTGGCCGCGCTGATGTCGCCGTCCGTGGCGTCCACCTCGCGCAGGTCGGCCGGCAGGATCGTCGCCGCCGCGCGGATGTTCTGCTGCAGGTCGATCCGCTGCGTCTGGGCCGTGTACAGCCGCTGGTTGTTGACGAGCACGCGGTACAGCGCCGCCGTCACGACCCCCAGCAGCACCAGGGCCACGAGCATCTCGACCAGCGTGAAGCCCCTCCCCCCCCCGCGACGCCTCAGGTCAGACATGGGATCCCCGCTTCCAAGGTGTCCACGCGGACGCGGTTCTGGTCCGTCTTGTACGTCGTGACCACCCGCACCCGGTAGTAGCTGTTACCCTCGTCCACGAAGACCCAGTTGCTGAAGGCGACCCAGGTACTGCCGCGGTACAGGGTGTCGGTGCCGCCGACGCGCTGGGCGTCGATGCAGGCCGCGGGCCGCAGCCGCTCCATCCGTTGGGCGGCGAACGTCGCCGCCATGGCCGAGCGCTGGCCGCGCGCGATCATGCGGGTCACGAGCGCCGCCGTCGTGACGAGGCCCAGTAGCCCCACGGTCAGGACGATGATCGCGATGATGATCTCGATGATGGTGAACCCACGCTCGTTTTTCATTGCCTCACCACCTTGCCGAGTTGGTTGATGATCACGGAGTCCGTGACCGCGGTTCCCACGACCCCGACCGTCACGACGGTGTAGCCCGTGGAGATGCCGCGGGGATCGTAGATCACCGTACTCACCGAGGGCGCCAGCTTCACGTTGAAGTCGTCGCCGATCAACTTCTTCGTCCCCACCTGCACCGAAGCCGCCGGCGGGCTGACCCCGCACGCGGTCACCCAGGCGCTGTCGACGGTCAGGTTAAGGGTGGCGGGGCAGCCGCGCGACACCGCCACGCTGCTGGTCGTGGCCACGAGCGTCGCCAGCAATGCCTTGGCGCTGCGCACATTTTGCTTGTCGAGCGAATTGCGCAGCCGCGGGATGCCGAACGCGGCAATCACGCCAATGATGATCATCACCATCAGGATCTCGATGAATGTGAAGCCCCGATTGCGCATAAGCGCTCCCTCCCGTCCGTGCGGATTGTCTTACACGTCCCGTGCCGCGGCACAACATATTGTCTTTCAATGAGATACACAACAGAGTGGACCCCAGCAGTCCTGCAGAATACTGCATGAGTGCAGAACTTTGCACTACTGGATGCGGTACCGTTCGATCTTGTAAAACAGTGTCCGCAGGCTCACGCCGAGCTGTTTGGCCGCGGCGCGCCGGTTGCCGGCGCACGCCTCCAGAGCGACGGTGATCGCCTCCCGCTCCGCACGCTCGACCACCTCGCGGAGCGTACCACTCCCCACTCCCCACTCCCCACTCCCCTCTCCCCCGGCCTCTCCCCCAACGGCGTGGGGAGCGGGGAGCGGTCCTTCCCGAAGGTCTTGGGGCTCGAGGATCTCCTTGTCCGTCAACACCGCCGCGCGCTCGATCGTGTGCTCGAGCTCCCGCACGTTGCCGCGCCAGGGCTGGGCTTCGAGCCAGGCCACGGCCGCGGCGGCGAGCGAGAGGGGTCGCCCCAGTCGCCGCCCCAGCCGCGCAGCGAAGTGGTGCGCCAGCGGGGTGATGTCACCGGGCCGCTCCCGCAGCGGCGGTAAGTGGATGGTGACCACGTTGAGGCGGTAATAGAGGTCCTCGCGGAACCGGCCGGCGCCCGCGTCCGCGCCCAGATCCCGCGCGGTGGCCGCGAGCACGCGGACATCGACTCGGCGCGTGCGCTGGTCGCCCACCCGACGGATCTCGCCGTCCTGCAGCACCCGCAGCAGCTTAGCCTGCAGCCCGAGCGGCAGCTCGCCGATTTCGTCGAGCAGTAGCGTGCCGCCGTCCGCCTGCTCGAACAGGCCCGGCTTGTCGCTGCCGGCGCCCGTGAAGGCGCCGCGCACGTGGCCGAACAACTCGGACTCGAGCAGGTTT